>DHKFJ23503__coassemble_543_pt1 | contig 348376 bp, 304 predicted proteins | sample DHKFJ23503__metabat2_high_PE_042 | metagenome-assembled genome bin DHKFJ23503
GCTCGCCGGGCTCATAACCCGGAGGCCGCAGGTTCAAATCCTGCCCCCGCAACCAATTGATAAGTCGCTCCGGTTGGGATGAATCCAACCGGGGCGATTTTCTTATCCCCATCATTGCTGTTTTCAGCAGTGGTGGGGATTTTTGCGTTAAGGATGCTGTCACCTAGGAGGTCGCTAAGGGAAATTTCCATGAGCCCTGCGGTTTTGAGTAAGTCTTCGATTGAAAAAGCTGCTTCGCCCCTGAGCTTTTTTGCAACACCTGCGCGTCCGATGCCAAAAGCGGTGGCAAGGTCGGCGGTTTTCGTGTCTGTGCGGGCCATCCAGGTCTTAACCTCGCGGGCTACTGCTTCGTTGGAAGTAAGTATCTCAGTTGTTCTCATGAGTATGATTCTACACTAAGAATCAACAAAAAGTAACTATATGTTCACTGTTTTTGCCAAAAAGTTTCGTTTCGAGCTTGTATTCGAGAAGCTCCTGAGTGTACTCTCGTAACTATGAGTTACGCAGAATCAATCAGTGCTAACGTGAAAGCCGAAGCGCGACGGCGCAATATACAGAATCGGGTCATTGCTGACCACCTCGGTTTCTCTACAGCATCCCTCGCTAAGAGGTTCAACGGCACCATGGAGTTCCGCCCCAGTGAGATTGAGAAAATCGCACAGCTGATGGATATTCCAATCTCTGTGCTGACTACGCCCGTTACTCTTGCCGAGAAGGTGGCTAGCTAATGTCGCTAGAGATGATGGTTTGGGCCCTCAAGAAAGACCTGAAGAACTCAGACTTCAAGGCCATGATTTACATCGCCAATGAAGCTGACAGTTCAGGGGTCTGTTACACCGGCCAAAAAAAGCTAGCAGCTCTGTCAGGGCTGGGAGAACGTACTTTGCGTGGGTGCATTGCCAAGCTCCGCAAAATGGACTTACTGCACACCGAACGTCGTCCTGCCGAGTTTGCGCGTGGACGAAAAGTAGATGCGATTATTTTGCACCCATACAACACTGATTGGGAGCTACCTCAGCAGCTACAAGACGCGGACGAAATTCGAGAGTTCCGACGTCTGCGGGACACTTACGAAGTCATTGAAGAGCCTGTGGATAACTTGGTAAGTGATTTACCGGCAAAATCTGCCGGTAAATACGAAACGCCTAGTCAGGCTCAACCGGCAAAATCTGCCGGTAAATCAGAAACGACGTTCAACCGGCAGAATCAGGTCGTTCAACCGGCAGAATCAGGTCGTTCAACCGGCAAAAATGAGCAACCCGCCTTTAATAGGAACGCGCGCGCGTTTAACCCTATTAACCCATTTAACCCATCCTCCACTCCAGTTCTTAACTCAACACAAGAGTCAGCTGTGGAAAACGAGCGGATGGACGGAGAGAAAACTTCATCAGAAGAGGCCCCGCGCAACCCGCAGGTTGCCGAACTGCGACGCTCCATCAATCGGCAGGGCATCAGCCACCAGTACACCGACGCCGAACTGCTCGATGTCCTGGAAATGCTCACCAAGCGCTACACGGCTGTTGGTCGTGAGGTATCTAGCCCGGTCGGTTTGATGATCTCAGCTATCCGCAATGAGCCAGGGGGCCTTGATGCTCTGGTGCTCCAGGCTAAGGAGCTTCAGCACATGCAACAGGCCCAGGTGGCTCCGGCTGAGTCAAAGCCCTCCTGGTGCTCGGTACATAACCGCGAATACACCAGCTCAACTTGCCCGGTCTGCTCCAACCCCCGCTTGGTCGCACTGGAGCAAGCGCAGTCGGCTAGCCTGCCGGTCATCAACCAACCTGTGGCCCCGCGTTCAGGAGTCGCCTGGCTACTAGAGCAGGACACGCAGAAGCACTCACCAATCCGCCCTCTGACTGAGCCACCACTGAAACAGCGGGCCTAAACACCCTCTCAGAAGCTCAAAAACCGCCCTAGAAGCCCCTAGCACCACCTGGGAGCTAAAAGAACCCACAGGTTTCAAAAAAGGCACTTAGAAACGAAAATAACCACTTCGAGCTAACCTGCTCAGAAAAGGAAACACGCACCCATGAACACCACACCCGAAACCACCGTTGTCACCGAAGACCGCGCACACAAGGTAAGCGACATCATCGTGCAAGCCATCAGCAACCTCGGAAAAAAACTCCTGGCCTTTGCTCTGGTCTTCATCATGACACTCGTAGCAAGCACCTTCGGGTGCTGGACTGCAATAGCTGCAACCTACGGCGAAAACTTCAAGTACCGCTCCGGCCCCATCGAAGATGTTGCGGCCACAGCTGTAAGCGGTGCTTTAACTGCGGTTATCACCTGCTGGGGTTTCTTCTTCCTGGTTCGGTTTGTCATTCAGACCCTACGCCCCAGCAAATAAGCCACCCGCTAGCTACCCATATCACCACCAGCCACAAGGAAAATCATGAGTTCACACAAACAGCCTCCAACACCACGCGAACTGAGCTTTGACTCAGAAGAGAAAGACCACCAATACATTGAGATGCTTCACCAGGCCCTACCCCACACACTGCCGTTATCTAAGGCTTCCAGGCTATTTACCCCTGTCCCTGCCGGGGTTGCAATCCTGCCGGTCATGGCCTACAAACACTACATCTGGATTCCCATCGGCTATAGCTCCTTTGAAGAATACCTAGAGGGGGAGTTCTACCAGCTAGACCACACCCCCAAAGCAGAAGACCAAGAAGTAGCCATCCGTTACTACCGCAGTATCGGCATGAGCACTAGGGCCATCAGCGCTATCACCTCCCTGTCGCAAGGTCACATTGAGCGGTTGCTCTCTGGCCATGATGGACGAACCTTTACCCCGCTAAGGCCCTTTGAGCCAACTAACTAACCCCCAACCAACTACGACACTTTGAGGACACACCGACAATGACTGCAACCCTAAGCCTCCTTGAGGACTTGGCCCCCGACACCCTAGATACCACCGACACCGCCCTCAGCGGTGAAGTTGTAAACCTGATGAGCAAGGCAGAAGCCCGCAAGCTCACTGACCGGCTCCGCACAAACCTTGAACACACCCAAGAGCTCATCATCAAGGCCTACACCAACAAGGTCTGGCTCTCACTGGATTACAAGTCCTGGGACGCCTACATCACCTACGAGTTCACCGGCATGACCCTGACCCCGCCTAAGGAAGAACGCCTTGGGGCTATCTCCTCCTATACTCAAGCAGGCATGAGCACCAGGGCCATCAGCGCGGTTACTGGACTTTCACCGGCAACCGTCTACCGGGCACAAAACAAGGCCCAGGCTAGTGGGTTGCTTCAAGAGCAAAAGACAACCAAGAGCCTAGATGGTCGTGAGCGTCCTTTCCGCAAAAATGACCCTGCCGATAAAGCGCATGGCCTGGGAATTGACTTGGACGAGGCTATTCTCGATACCCCTGCTGCCGCTTTCGGTATTGGGTCTTTGGGGCAAGCTAAGGCCAAGCATGAGCCCTCAGTATTGTCCAAGCCTGCGACACCAGAGACCTGGCCCCAAGATGAGAAGCCGACTGTTTCAAATGAAACAGACGAAAACGCAACCGATACCCTGCTGGCAACCGGGTTCGAGAATATCGAATTCCTCTATAAGCAACTGACCGAACAAATCCAAGAGCAGGTCATGAGCAATGAGGATAAGAACTTTGTCCCCGAACAGTACCCCTACTCGCTCATCAGTGAGCTACTGCGTTCTATGGCCTCAAGTGCCCACCTGCTCAAGCGCCTGAACCTCAGCCCTGATCTGCTAGGTGAGCATGAGCAAATTGCAAGCCAGCTTGAAACTATCGTCACCAATCTCGACACTGAACTGGCTGCACTGCGCTAGGGCGTCCTTGAACAGTTGACTTAATAAGAGGTGGCCCCACGCTCAAGGGCATGGGGCCACACTATATGAGGACACCGACGTTTCTCATCTGGGAAATTTTTCCGCCTTCGTGGGACGGCTGAAACGGCTCATCTAAAAACTGGATAAGTCTAGAGCTACTCGGTGACCCCAAGACTATCAGAAAAAGCATTTACTGTGAAAAATAACCAAAAACAAACACGTATTAACCCTGACTCCCGGCCAATGCTCTGGTTTACTGTTCTGCTGGTCTTCATGCTGGGCCTGACCTCCTTCATGGTTTCTTTTAATGGTCTGCATGATGTGGCCGGGTGGGTTGGCCTGCCGGTCTGGATGCGCTGGACTGTGCCTATCTTCATCGACATCGCGATTCTGGCTTACTCGATGGCGGCTGTTATTCACCGCACGCGCGGGGAGCCGGTGGCATTGACCTGGGCAACACTCGGGGTCTTTACGCTGATCTCGGTGGTAGCTAACGGCGCTCACGCGCTGACAGTAGGGGAGGGGCAGACTGCCTTGCAGTCCTGGATTGGCGCGGCGATTGCTGCGGCAGCTCCCTTGAGTGTGTTTGCCGCTACTGAAGAGCTCTCCCGGTTGGCCTTTGGTACAGAAGAAGCGACGGCACATGTTGAGACTGCCACCGATGAGCTGGTCAGTGGTCATGAGGCCGTGATTCGTGAGCTGACCGCTTACCATGTGCCCCAAGAGGAGGTGGAAGAAGCGCCCAGTCTTGTAGAGACAAGCGCACTTCAAGGCAGTGCTGATACCAGTGAGGTCGGTGAAGAAGAACCTGCTGAAGCTGTATCTGGTGATAGTAAAAAGGTGCCTGTGCCGGTTGCGGCTCTAGCGAAACAGGTTCCAGATTCAGCCCCGGCAGTCAGCGCGCCGGTTGCTGCCACTACAGCTGATGTGCCGACTGCTGATATTGATGATCCGGACTTAGAGGTGCTTAGGCCCTGGGTGCTCGAACAGATTTCTCAGGGGATCCGCATTACCGGCACTGGGGCCGGGGAACTTATCGGCAAGTCCTCACGCACCGGACTCAATAAGCTCAAGGCCCTGCGCCAAAGCGAACCCGAACTTTTTGCCGGCGAAAAGTAACCACCGGCCACTACACGCCTAAGACCACACCCCCCACCACTTGCCCCTTGAGAGAGAAGAGCCGTTGATGAATCAGAGCGACACCACCCGCCTTTGGACGGCAGACCGTATCACCGCCTGGGAAAAGACCCGTGAGAGTATCGCCCGCACCCTTGGCACCCGGTACCGTGATTACGTTGATGATGTCCACCAGGAAGTATTCCTATCGGCGTCCAAGACCATCGAAACCTTTGACCCAACCATTGGCAGTTTCGGGCAGTGGATAGCTGGGGTCGCAAACAATCAGGCTGCAACCTTTTTGAAGAAGACCTACCGGAATTACCTGCTGGGGCAAGAAGCTATTAGCGTCTCGCAGGCACCGAATAGCTACATGCACACCACTAGTGCTGACCATGCTGATGCGGTCATTGCCCAGCTCGATACGCTGGTGCGGGTTTCACGGGTACTCAAAATCATTGAGGGGACGTTCGATGAACGGTTGTATCGGCGGTCGATTGCCCTGATTCGTGACTTTGATGGGGACTATGGAGTGGCTGCCCGTTGTATGCGGGTGACGGTTCCAGCCTTGCGTGAGTCTCATCGGCAGATGATGGAGCTAGCTCAGGTGATTGACCGGGCTTTAGAGGGACATTATGCGCGCGTACAAAGCGGGGAAGCGGGGGAGCCGGTAACGGTGCGTGAGATTCTGTCGTGTTTCCCTGATCCGGACGCCGGTGAGATTGAGCGGTCATGGATGCGGGCGGTGCCGTTAGCGGTGATGAGTGCCGGGGCGTTTGCTGTGGGGCGCGGGGAGCTGGTGCAGAAAGTATCTGAGTTGACAGGTTACGCGCCGGTGTCTGCTCGGCACGTGATAGCCAGGTGTGAGCGTCTTTGTATTGTGGCTCGTGCTGTCCTTGAGTCAGGGGACGCCCTAACTGAACAGCTTTAGCGCCCAGCGTTTGAGGTGATTGAGAGACTGATGATGAGGTAGAGGAAAAGCCTATCCCCAGCTGTTTGACCACTAGGAAAGGTGCGATTCATAGAGCAGCTGGCCTCGTCCTTGCCCCTAGCGGTACTGGCCCACGGTCTTTCAAGGCAAGCAAAAGCCCGGCCCTCTTGTTCTCGCGCTCTGCGCGGGGACAGAAAGGGGGGCCGGGCTTTTGTGCGGCAGGCCGGTCAAGCGCGGCGCTTGCGCCAGGGGTGCGGGGGCGGCGGTAGCCCCCGCGTGTGTTTGGGTAGGACTAGGTTATTTCTTGCGCGGCTTTTTGTGTGCTCTCCTTGCGGTGCGCCAGGCCCATTGGACTTTCCTCGTGGTTCTCCAGGGTTCTTAGGGGGTGAAGCGGGATATAGACTTGAATAACGCAGGTAAGCAGAGGGAAGGATATGTGAGATGGTGCTGTATCAGATATCGACAGAGCGATTTGATTCTTGGGTGCAGGGCCTTGAGCCTGGGGTGATGATGAGTGAGGTCAGCCGGAGGTCTGGTGTTCCTGAGCCGACTCTGTATCAGCAGCGCAAGGGTGAGCGGGTTAAGCCGACGACGGTGTTGAAGGTAGCTTCTGGTTTTGGTCGGCATAAGCTGATGGAGCTTGCGGCTTTTGAGGGTTTTGGGAGTTTGTGGCCGGTGCCTGAGGGGGTGCCTTGGTTGGCGTGTGTTGCGCCGGTTGATATAGTAGCTGAGTTGATGGGCCGACGTAATATCGTTGAGCCTGCCCCTGATTATGTTTTTGTGGTTGCTGAGGATGCCTGTAGTCGTTGGCATTCTTTGATAGATGGGGGTGCCAAGAGGATGGATGTGGCCGAACATCTGGGGGTGCCCAAGAATCGGTATTCTCGGTTGCTGGTGGCTAATGCCTTGCAGTTTGAGACTGTGCTGGGGGTGGCCCAGTATTTTGGTGTTTCGCCACATGTGGGTCTGGTTGCCTGCGGTTATCTGGATCTGGCAGATATTGGTGTGCCGGATGCGGCTGAGGCTTTGCGGTCTGTGAGCACTGAGGTCTTGGTTGAAGAGTTGAAGGCTCGTCAGCGAGTTTTTGTGAGGTCGTTGGCTTAGGTGTGTGCCGCCCCTGTGTGGGGCGGCTTTTGTTTGGCCTGGGGTGGGATATTTTTCTCAGATTTTTTCTTTAATAAAGGGTAAACTTGATGAAAAGTAACTATACTGAAAGGGTGTTGGTGGTTGCTTGACCAAATTGATATGGACTTTATGCTCCCGTCAACACCTTCTTTGAATAGTGATATTCCCTTGAGGTGCGAGTAAACGGCGGTGGGCTGTAGCAGGCCCCACGAACTCTGCTACAGCCCGCAACCGCTATTAGCTGGCACTTCTACACACGAAAAATTTACTCTCCGCTACATACACCACCTTTGGGGAAAACATGCACCGCTACCTGAACATCAACCGCCTCTTAGACGACACCTTCGGCCTCTGGCTCAGTGAAAACAACCGGGGCACCTTTAACGGCGCTGATGCCCTGGAAGAATCTGTGACCGTGACCAAAAGCCTCACCGGTGAGGCCCCTTACGGTATGCCTGTGTACGTGCCGGTTCACCAGCTGACTGCTACCAACGTAGTGATTGACCGGATCACCTATCCCACCCTTGTTTTCAATATTTCCCTGAGTCAGCTGATTCAGTCGGCTCTTGAGCAAATTCCTGTTGCTCCTGCCAATGAAAACTTTGATACAGACCCGGCCCCTGCTGCGGTGAACGGTCTTCCTGGCTATACAGTGCACGGTCTACCGGGCTACGGTCACCACGTTCTATCTGGCGTGACCACAAAACGCTTGGCAGGCTAAGGCCCCGCCTTTTTGAGCTAGCTGCTCCACCCAGATTTTTATAAGCCTCATCTTCACCCTCAGACGGTGCTAGAGCACAAAGCACACCCAGGGGCTTGAAGATTATGGACGGCACCCACACCCTTACCCCGGGTTCAGGAACGCTACCGGCTTTGCCTACCCCGCCCCCACACCAGGGAGCAAAGGGGGGGCGTGGGGGCCACACACCACAGACCCGAATCACTCGATTCACTCTAGAGAAAGGACACTCTCTCGTGTCACCGACAAAGGTACTTGTCACCAAGACCGGCGCACTGGTTGCAACCGGCCTGGTTGCATCCTCCATTTTTGCCTCCATGCCCGCATCAAACGCGGTTGATACTGGTTCATTTGGCTCAGTTATCAGCGCATCTGAAGCAGAATCAACCACCCGCGAAGTACCCGTTGATAACTCGGCGCTGCTTGCTGCTGTTGCGGCCGCTAAGGACGCAGGTCTGAACATCTCAGAAACCCAGGTTAAGACCATTACCACCGGCTCAACTGCTGAGGTTCAGGCGGCACTGGATACCATCACTGCTGAGTCTGAGGCCAAGATTGCTGAGATTCAGAACAAGATCGCCCAGTACAAGGCTGATATCGCTGCTGCTGATCAGAAGTTCGCAGAAGAAAAGGCCCAGTACGATAAGGACCTGGCCGCCTACGAGGACGCTGTAGCTGCTAAGGCTGACGCTGAAGCTAAGAACGCCGCTCTGAAGTCTGAATACGAGGCCAAGGTAGCCCAGTACGAGAAAGACCTTGCCTCCTACGAGAGCGCCCTTGCAAAGTACAAGGAAGAAAAGGCCGCCTACGACGCTAAGGTCGCTGCCGCTAAGGCCGCTATTGAAGCTGGCGAATGTGCACCTCCGCGCGTGGCCATGACCTTTGACCTTTCGCGCTCCTTTGACGCTAACGAGACCGCGACCATGAAGGGCGAGGCTAAGAAGATGGTTCAGCGCCTCTCAGGTGTTGAGGGCGCTGAAGTTTCCTTCTTCACTTTTGCCCGCAGCTCTGCGGTGGATTTCCAGAACACCGGCCCCGGTGAAGCACCGGTAGGGGATATCACCCCGCTTGCAGGCAACCAGCCCTCGGCTATTTTCAGCATTGGAACTGATGCCGGTAAGGCTGCTGCCCTGGCCTGGATTGACGGCATCGATAAGCACTCCAAGGACGCACCTGTGGGTACTTCCGGCGATGAATGGGATGGCGTGAACTTCCTGACCTTGGGAACCAACTGGGAAGCTGCCCTGGCCGCTATCGAAAAGCACCAGGCTGATACCGGCGTGAAGTACGATACCGCGCTTCTGCTGACCGATGGCGCGCCCAACACCTACACCGTGGGCGGTGAGGTTGGTATTCACTCACCTCTGAACGCTTCTAACGGCTCTGATGAGGCTTTCAACGCGGCAAAGGCTGTTGCTGACCGTCTGGAAGCATCCGGCACTGATGTTATCCCTGTGATGATTCGCGATGAAGCTGTGAATAACCCTGATGATCCTTTCCACTTCTCATCTGATGAAGCCGGGATGCTGGCCTACATCCAGGGTATTTCTGGTGTTGCCTCGCCTGCTGAGGGTCGGGATTATTTTGTTGGTGAGTTGGAGACTCTCGCTGATTCTATCTATAAGGCAGCAACCGTTGCTGCCCAGAAGTGCATTGTGGAAGATGAACCCCCGGTAGAGCCCACTGAGCCTACCGAGCCGACTCCTCCTACCTACAACCAGGTTCCTACGGTTCCTCCGAAGCCGGTTGAACCTAAGCGTGAGGACACCCCCGCACCTGCTGTTTCCTACCAGCTCACCAAGCTCTTTGCCCCGATTCCTGTCGTTGAGAAGGTAGCTAAGGACGAGGGTAAGAAGGTCATTGCAGGTGAAACCACCACCCAGACCATCTCTTACGCCACCGGGTATAAGGCTCCTGAGTCCTTTATCCTCGGCGATCACATCTACTTCACCGAGGACGGCCGCATGCCTGTCTCCGTGAACATGGACGAAGTAGCTGTCACCGACGCTGAGGGTAAGAACGTCACTGACCAGTTCACCATCACCTCCGAGGACGGTGTTCACAACGGCAAGGCAGGGCACCAGATTCTTGCTACCGCTAAGAACCCTGGCTCGCTGAAGCTGAACACCACCTATACCCTGCATGTGAACCAGACCAGCCTCTTTGACGGTATCGCAGATACCCTCATCGACTCCGGCTTCGCTATTGCTAACGGGGAGCTTCAGTTCACTCAAGACAAGACCTACTACGAACCCAAGATTAACCCCGACAAGACCGTGGTTAACTCTTCAGGTGTAGAGGTCGATAACACCCGTGTACTGCCCGGTCAGGAGCTGAACTACCAGCTGACCCTCTCAGCTGCTGACCTTGCTGATACCACCAGCGAAGTGACCAAGCTGGGCAAGTACGATAACTACGATGAGACCAAGTGGGCCCCCACTGGCGAGTTCACCGTCGTTGATTCAGAGGGTAATGAGGTTTCAGCCGATAAGTTCACCGCTGAATGGAACCTGGAAACCGGCGAAGTGACCATCTTGGCTAAGAACCCGTCTGAGCTGGTCGGTAAGGACTATCGTCTCACCCTGCTTGGCCATGTGCGTGAAGACGCCACTCCCGGCGAGTTCACTAACCAGGCAACCCAGCTGACCAACGAGGATAAGACCCTGACCAAGGTTGTTCGCAACTACGTGCCGGTGATTGCTCCGTCTAAGGTTGATACCTCAGCGACCGATGGTTCTAACATTGACGGTAAGACCGTGACTGTAGGGGATGTTATCTCCTACAAGCTGGTTGAAGATACCACTGAGCTTGAAGGCACCGCTGATACTATCAAGGTCTCGGGTATGGTTGATGACTTCGATGAGCGCTACGGTGAGATTGACCCGGCCCAGGTGCGTGTCTACCAGGTTCCCGGTGACACTGACACCTCCACCCCCGAGGCGGTATCAGCTGCTGTGAAGCTGGCAGAGGCTAAGGACGTGACCGACTCCTACACTGTCACCAACGGTGAGGTCGAGGGCTTTACCAACGGCGGCGCTAAGGGTATCTCTTCTATGATGAAGACCGATGGTGAGGGTAAGGTTGTTCTGCCGATGGGCTACAAGTACATTCACGTACTGCCCTACACCGTGACCGCTAATGCTGATGGGGACATCCTGAATACTGCATGGCAGGTTACGAACGAGCACAAGTCTCAGACCGAAACCGTGGCGAACCCGCTGAAGCAAATTAACCCCACTAAGGACGTTGTGATTAACGTGGGGGATAAGGACTCGATTGACGGTACTGAAATTGCTTTGGGCACCGTCTTTAACTACGAGCTGAACTCTTCAACTCTGCCTGCTGACCGTGCCGGTATTACCGAGTCCTGGTCAATCACCGATGACTGGGATGAGTCCAAGGACGCCTACGAGGGTAATTTCAAGGTCATCACTCAGCACGCTTTCACCGGTGAGGACGGGTCTAAGGTCGATGCCGGTGAGGACATCACTAAGTTCTTTACTCAGAAGGTAGAGAACGGCGTTGTCACCTACGAAGCTACTGAGGCTTTTGTGCAGCTGATGTCTTCTGAGGCTAACCGTGCAACTGAGCAGGGCTTTAGTGTCTACATGCAGGTGCAGCGTATCGGCACCGGCGAGGTTGAGAATACCTTTGTTGAGAATTACAACGGTGAGAAGCTGACCTCTAATACGGTGAAGACTTTCACTCCTGAGCCTGAGTCTCCTGTGACTCCGACTCCTGAGGACCCGGCTTCGGTTCCCCCGGTTCCTGTGACTCCCGCACAGCCTCACCAGCCTGTGGTGAAGGGTGAGGGTGCTAAGACCGGTGGCGAAGCTACTGTAGCTGGCTTTCGGGCTGCCAGTGTGGTCGCTAGTGGTGTACTCCTAGCATCCCTGGTGGGTGCCGGTGCTTGGGCGCTGTTTGCTGGGGCCCGAAAGAAGAACAGCTAAGTAGCTATGTGAGTGTGCCAGTAAAGCACAGTGCAGGCTAGTTCTCTCCCTGCCCCTCATACTTCCACGTGGGTATCTTGGCATCAATCCATTCTTGTATATACATGTGGTAATGAGTCATCGAAGGGATTGCGCCCACGACAGACACCCAAAGGGGTAAGAGCTTAGGGGACAGGGAGTTGCATGTTCTAGTGCTTGCTGGCCTGTGATAGGGGGCGGTGAACTCGTGCGAGGGTTCACCGCCCTTTCTTCTTTCTTGAGGTGAGAGCTTGAGGTTAAGGTAAATGGGAGTAAGAACAATGGCACAGATACAGGAACAGGCTAAGACAGGGATGCAGCAGAGGAAGAAAATGAGGCTGGCCGGTGCAGGTCAGAGAGCCCGGACGATACTAGCTGCGCTGCTGGCCGCCCTGGTACTGGCTGTGGGAGCCCTGCTGGCGGGCGGGGTTTTCTCAGGGTGGGTTATCAAGGATGGGCAGGTCTACGCCCCGTATCAGTTGCGCCACCCGGATGCGACGGGTGAGGTCTTCGAGCAGGACGGCCAGGAATACTTTGAGCCTGTGTATGGGTTTATGGCTGAACCGGTCAGCGGGGTGGGGGCTTTGGCTACTCCGCAGGTCAAGAATCTGACCCCGGTGCCGGTGCAGTGTACCGGTGAGGCGTTGGGTGAGGTTGTCCCTGAGCCGGGTTCGTGGGTGGTGCCGTCTCTTTCTGACGGGGCTGGTGGGTATGCTACGGGGTATTTCACGGATGGGTATTTTGCTGATGGTATTCCCTCAGCCCCTGGTGGTCTGCGCTCCTTGTTGTCGGCGCCGTTGGGGACGGTGGGTAAGGCTTCTGTTCTGGCAGGGCATGTGAATATGGATTTCCCTGATGACCGGCTCTCGCCCTGGGGGTTGCTGCATTATATTGACCGGTGTGCGCATGTGTATATCACTGATGGTGCCGGGGTGACACGGGAGTACCAAGTTAGTGTTATTGACACGATTGAGCAGGCGCTAACTGAGACTGACCCTAGTTTGTGGGGCTCTGCTGAGGTGACGCCGGATGAGTGGGCCAAGTATGGGACGGATGAGCTGGTGTGGTTGCTGACGTGCTCGGGTGCTTTTGTTGGGGATTCTGGTGTGGGGCAGACGTTTACGTTTCCGTATACGGATAACCTGCTGGTCGGTTTGGTGCCGGTTGGCTAATGTGACTGGGGCAGGGCTTTAGCGTGGTGCTAGAGCCCTGCCCCCCTTTTTTTCTTGTGTGCTGACTTACCGGTAGGGGCGCTGGATGCAAAAGATTGTATGAACCTTTTTTCTAAGAACCGTGAAGAGAATGAGCTCTACAGCCTCGATGAGCATGTGCCCGCGCGGGGCCGGGCGGGTCGCTTGCGCCGGGTGTGGGAGTTGATGCAGGAACAAGAATTTGCTCAGGGGGCGCTGTTGCAGCGGGCTGCAGATTGGACGGACGCCTCGCTGGTGCGTCGGTGCCTTGTGGCCTTGCTGATGTTGGTGCTTGTTGCTGTGACCTTGGCTGTCGTTTTGGCTTTTTCTGCTGTGGTTGGTGGTGGCGCTGCTGAGCAGGACGTCGTTATCCGGCCTGCGGCCTCAGGGCTTAGTAGGGCTATCTGGGGGCAGGTGTAGTCGATGGGCGTAATGCGTCAAGGGGCTAAATGGACTGCGCGGGCGGTCTTACTGAAAATTGTTGGCCCGATTCTGGTTCCTTTGCTGGTGCTGGTTGTTTTCCTGGCGTCGGTGATGTCTTTTACGTTTATCGCTGGGTTCAATGATTGGGAGGCTAACCGGGCTGAGTTGGCGTCCTCGCGCTCTTGTGCGAACCCTGCGATTGAGAGTACGGGGGATGGGTCTACGGTCAATGTGCCTGAGGAATACCGGGAGGCTGTTGAGCAGGCGGCTACTGATTCTGGGTTTCCTGCTCAGATTATTGCCGCACAGATTCAAGCTGAGTCGAATTGGAACCCGAATGCGGTATCTCCTGCTGGCGCTAAGGGCCTGACCCAGTTCATTCCTTCAACCTGGGAGGCTATTGCTCCTGGGGAAGACCCTTTTGACCCTTTTGCTTCTATCGCGGCCCAGGGGCGGTATATGAAGCAGCTTCGTGAGATGGTGCAAGAGTTAGGCGGGGATGATGCCAACAAGGTGATTGAGCTGTCGCTAGCTGCCTATAATGCGGGGCCGGGGGCTGTGCTCCAGGCCGGGGGAGTGCCTCCGTACCCTGAGACTCAGAACTACGTGAAGAAGATTATGGGTGCTTCCCAAATGACCTTTTCTAAGGGCTGTTCCCAGGTGGGCACCAAGGCTTGGGACGGGGACTTAGGGACTGGCGAGTGGACTAATCCGTGTCCTGGTTGTGTGAAAACTTCCGGGTATGAAGCTCGTACTGCTGCCGGTGCTATTGATGCAGTTAATGGTGGTTTTCACTGGGGCTTGGATTTGGCTACACCTGGTGCTGGTTATGCACCGGGGGTTGAGATTATTGCTCCTACTAAAATGCGGGTCGTTGAAATTTACGATGCTGATAGGTGTTTGTTGGCTTATCAGGTGGAGCCGCCTGAATTTGGGCTTATGTTCTGCCATCTTGATAGTGTCTCGGTGAGCCCTGGGACGGAGGTTGAAAGGGGAAGCGTTATCGGTATTGAGGGTGGCACCGGTGGTGGTGTCAGGAGCAGATATGCTACTCATTTGCATCTTGAGATGTTCAAGCCTGGGCATAAGATTGAGAATTTTGGCTGGTTCAATGACCGTTCAGGCAATATTAATCCTGAGCCGATTTTGATTGAGAAGGGAGCTATGTAATGAGCCGCGATAAGTTGATTTGGTTGGTCTGTTCTGGCGTTATTGTTGCCGGGGTGGCTGTGACGGGCCTGCTGGTGTGGGTGATTGGTCTGGCTTCTGGGGACGATGACCAGGTGACTACTCCTACCGTTACTACTTCTAGCGCAAGTGCTACGGCTACAGCTTCGGTGTCAGCAGAGTTAGCTGAGGGAGCCTGCCCTGAGGCAGGGGAGGTTGATAGGACTGATGCGGACGCCGTGGCTGCGGCGGTTATGGGTATTGGTTTCTGCTTTGATTCGACGGTAGATCAGACGATGACTGACGCCTTGCGGCGGGCAGAGCCGCTTATGACTGAGAAGATGCGCGGTTTGCTGGTTGAGAATGGGCATAACGCGCTGGCTAATCAGTTCTTGGTTGCCTATGAGCAGCGGGCCTATACGACGGTGACGGTCGAGTTCATGGGCTCGGACTCTCATGTGCATGATGAGACTGTGGCCGGTGGTGAGGAAGAGGGACATGATGAGCATGAAGAGGGCGTGAGGTACTCGACTCAGTATGCCTCGTGGCAGTGGCAGTCACGGATTGGTGGGGGGTCTATGCCGGGTGGGTATTCGGTGTGGACTATGCGCCTGGTGCAAGATGAGGCTGGTTTGTGGCTGGTTGATGGGTATGAGCTGGGGAGCTTTATGCCTGCCTCGTAGGTGAGTGTGCGGGTATGAGAAGGGCCCCGACTGTTTCAAATGAAACAGTCGGGGCCCTTATTGTTTGTGGGGTTAGGTGAGTGGGGCGATCAATGCTATGAATCCAACGATGATGAAGACGCCTATGAAGACTGTGATTCCCTTTTTGACCAGGCGGAGGATGGGACGGATCATGATGGCGAAAGCTATGAAAAAGAAGAGGAGAAAGGCGATGGCTCCGAAAGGAGTATCTGCGGGGTGACTTGAGTTCGCCTGGAGTAGTGCTGTTGCCTGGTAGAGGTGGGGCATGGTGGTGTTTCCTTATGGTACGTGGTGTCCTTGGTTCCATGGTATTAAAAGCTAGTTACTTTACATAATATTTTTTAGCGTGTTGTGTATGAGTGACTTACTTTTTTCGGCGGGGGAGCTAAGTCATTGCGTAACTGCCGAATACGTCTTGTATTTGGGTGATGAAACGCTATTGATGATTGGAGCTTGGGCCTTGGAGATTGAGAATTCTGGCGACGGGTCAGCCTTGTGGGCTATGAACAACTTTGCTGGGGTTTTCCTGGCGCTTTCTCTCATTGCTGTTGGCATTGGAATTATCATCACCATCGTTGGGGTGGTGGTCTATAGGTCTGGGCTGGTTCAGCAGTCTAAATTTGACCCTTGGAAGATTGTGGCTGGCCTGTGGGGAGCGGTGCTTCTTGTTTCGATGCCTGCGCTGATCTACTACGGTTCGACCTTAATGCCAGCACCTGCTGCCACGAATGTCCAAGCGGTTCAGCCTGCTTACGACAGGATTGGAGACTCTATTACTCTCACTGCTCGGGGCGATAAAGAGGCAATTGATACTGTTCTAGGTTCTCAAGCGCAGAAGTATAAAGATTTGATGCGCGAGGCCTATGTATTGAACACCAACTATGAGCTAACCTACCTGCCTGCAGCGGGGGATAAGCTCACCCCGGATCCTTGTTATGAGATGACGTTGAAGGGCCATTCTTTTAGTGATGATAGGAACCCTGAAGGTAAATCTTGGCAGATTACCCCTGACGGGTATTCAGAGACTACTTGCGGTGGGCCTTTGAAGAAAATCGGTGGCTAGTTCAGGTTCCGCAAGGCTCCCTATCATGGTCTCAACCTTCCAATAGTGGCATTTTCGGCAGTTACTGCCCCTTGTGAATTATCCGGTTTCAAGGGAAATGACATACTAATCAACCCCTTAGTTCTAAGGACACATTTCATGAAAACCTTCTCACGCTTCACCCCCGCCAGCACGAAAAACCTGGCACTGACCGTTGCAACCGGCACTCTGGTACTGAGCAACACCGTTGCAGCTCACGCCGCCTACAACCCCGGCTTTACCCCTAACTTCAACAACCCGGTAACCAGCCCGCTGAACAACATCGCCGGTATCATCTTGGCCGTCTCTCTGATTCTGACCGGTATTCTTGCCATCTGCGCCGTGACCCTGTTCATTATCGGCAAGGTCTTCCACCAGGGCAAGGCCCAGGAAAAGGGCCTGTCCATCATCCTGTGGGCTCTGGCTGGTGCGGTCGCCCTGGTGTCTATCTCAGGCATCATCTACTGGGCTACCTCGGACTTCCAGATCAACTTCGGCTAGGCCCTCCATCTGAATATTCCGGTCACTAGGTAGAGAGCAGAACAAACCGTGTCGTTCTTCGACTTCTTCAAATCATCAGGGCAATCCTGGAATGAGCTCATTGGCCGACTCTTTGTCGATGCTAACGATTCGCTCACTGTAGCTTTTAGCAACTCGAATATTGATGAGAGCTGGTGGGCTGCGGTCGTGGGTTCGCCGTCCACCCCCGGTATGCTCTCTACCTGGTTGCCGGTTATTGCCGCATTCGCTGCCGTGACCTCTGCGGCCCAAATCGTACTGAGCACCTTTCGCGGGTCGGCCATCGGCATTCTGCGCGGCGGGATAGGTGCGGTCTTTAGTATCCCGATGATGTATGTTTCGGTCATCTTGATTCAGCTTCTATCTGCTGGCGTGGACGCTGTGACTAACTACATCCTCTTGGCTGGCTCAACCGAAAACGCCAACGTCTTTATGCGTATCTTCGGCGTCCAGATTCAGGACGGCGAGTTCGTGGGTGTGAACTCCAATTACCGGATGTGGGCGGACGTCGGCGGGGATGGAGGCACCCTAGCAATGCTCGTGCCGGTTTGTCTGGCCTTCATCATCTGGCTGATGTCATTCTTCCTCTCTGGTGTTATGTCCTTGCGTTCCCTGGGCGTCGTTATCCTCGCGTCCATGGCTGGATGGGCTGTTACCGCTCTATCGAGTGAATTCACCAAGGGCTGGTTCTCAGCTTGGCTCAAAGCCATTACCGGCTTACTGCTGGCCAAGCCCTTTGCAGCGGCAGTGATGGTCATGTCCTCTACCGTGTTCAACCATTCTGATTCTGGGGCTCAGTTTTTCGCCGGTTTAGCAGGCTTGTTTATCGCTATCTGTATGCCCTTTGCGGTGATTAGCTTCATTGCCTTTACCTCTGCTGGTGCCGTGCGTGAGCAGGATCAGGCCTTTGGTGCTTTTGGTTCTATGGTCGCTCATGGCGCTGTTCGCGGTGGTTCCTCTCTTTCCCGTATCCGTCGCCGTTAAGAAAGTATCTGGTACATCATGATGGAAGAAAAAGTTGAACTGACCCCGGTTCGTATTCCCCGCCAGGAAAAGGGTGGCATCATTCTTGGCCTTTCGCTCTTGCCTCTGCTGGCCGTTGGGTTCTCTATCGCGGCGGCAATGACAACTCTCTTCGTCCTTCCCTTTCCTGCTTCAGTGGTGGTTTTCTTCCTCTGGCTGGTTGTGGGTGCAATTTTCGGCTGGGTTCGCATTAAGAACCGCACTCTCTTTGAATGGATTCCTGCATTGATTCGAGCACTGGTAAAACGACTGACTGGCCAGACTAAATATGTTCGCCCTTCAGAAAAAGCAGATATGGCCGCTGATATGTCAGCGCTTGACCGTATCCGTAAAGCTGATGAGAAAGCTCGGGCTGAAGCTATCGAATGGAACGAGCCTATCCCGGGGAAGACTCCTGAACCTATCAAGTTCACTTTGCCAGGTATAGCTAATGAGTTTCAGCTGTACCAGACTCCTGCCGGTCGCGGTATGCTCCATGACCCGGTGAACAAGCGGGCGGTGCTGACGCTACTGGTCAAGAACACTAAGAGCTTTGACCTGCAAGACGAATCGGTTAAGGCCACCCGTATCACCGACTACGGCAACCTCCTGGACGTTGTGCTGGCTAACCGGCTGGTAGAGGCCGTTATCCCTACCGATACGACGTCTTTGCAGAGCGATACTGATTCGCTGGAATACTTCCGTGAGCAGAAGCGTCTGAACCAGGCCGCTGATATGAACCCGATTGCTACTCAGGGCTACGAGGACTACCTGACTCGCAACCTGATGACCTATCACATGCAGTATTACACCGTTGTACTTTCAATCGGCATGATGCGCTCACTCATTAAAGAGCACGGTTCAAACATGAGCGGTCTACTGAGCGCTGTAGATGCTGTGTGTGACTCGATTGACCAGGACTTCTCTTCCAACAACACGGCTGTAGAGCACTGGCTTAGTGCTGTAGAACGGCGAGACGTGGTCTACGAGAACTTCACTTTGAACCCGAACGAGCCCATCATTGGTGCTCATGCGTATTGGTCAAAGTTGCGTGCTAATGCCTGCTGGCACCGGGCCTATGTGATTGAAGAATGGCCGCAGAAAGAAATCACCCCTGGGTTCATGTCTAAGGTGACTAAAGACCTGGACTTTAGGCACTCAGTCTCTATCGTCTACGAGGCTGGCTACTCCGATGAGGCACTGCGTAAGGTCAACCACGCGATTCAGGATAAGAACATTGCCCTGGCTATCAAGGAAAAGTCCGGTCAGCGTGTGTCCTTGGAAGATAGGACCGAGATGGAAGACCTCGAACAGCGCGAGATGGAGCTTGTTGCTGGTTACGGGGAAGTGATGATGCGCGGCTTCATGTCAATTACCGCTACCAGTGAGGAAGAACTGGAGCGCTACCACAGCGAAGTCATGTCAGCAGCTAAGCGCGCCGGACTGGTGATGTATGAGTGCTGGGATCAGCAGTTCGCCGGTTTCTTGGCCGCAGGGTGCTTGGTAGGCGTTGGTATCGACTAAGCCGGTCAGCGTGACAGATTGATTGATGGACATAGATACAAAGGGGAAATAAGACAATGAGTGAGCAGACTAAAGAGCGCGAGGTGCCTCAGGAACTAGGGTTTGTCTCAGCCCAGTTCCCTGGTGAGAGCCGGGCAATCAAGAAGGATTATAAGGAAGTCAAAAAGGTCTTCCGCAAGTCCTTTGAACGCGAGGTCAAGCACCAGCGGGCCCACTTCTTACCTGGCACCCGCTACGGGGCCAAGGGCGCTAAGAGGGCAAACAACATGCGTGGGGACTTGAAACTCTCTGGCAAGAAAAGGCGCTTGACCTCATACAACGCTGCTGTGACCTACCCCTTTACCGCCTCCTCAACTTTCGGTATTCCGGGCGTGTGCTTGGGGGAAGATAAGTCCGGTGCAGGTGGTTTCTTCTTTGATCCGTGGGAGTTCTATAACGCCGGGGTCTTCAAGGGTATGGCTATGACGGTCTTCGGCGTTGTGGGGCAGGGCAAGTCCACCTTGGTGAAGTCCTTTACATCCCGCCAGGTACAGATTGGACGTCGTGCTTCGGTCATGAGTGACCGTAAAGGCGAGTGGGATATCGTGGCCGCATACCTGGGCGGCGTGACTATCCGTATTGGGTCGGGCCAAGATACCCGCATTAATCCTTTGGATGAAGGCAACCGGCCCTCTAAGGACACCAACGGGGCACCGATGACTGATGAGAAGTGGGCCAAGATGGTGCGTCAGCGCCGGTTCGCTTTGCTGCGTGCGATTGCTGAGATTCTTAAGGGTGATTCTCTAGATTCGACTGAGCGTTTGGTACTCAGTTCGGCGCTGGCTACTGCCGTGCAGCTGGCTGAGAGCCAGGGTCGTGTGCCGATTATCCCTGACGTGGTGGACGCGCTCGATAGGATGCGCCGGGAGGGCATGGAAGAGCACCTGAAAGAACGCAAGGTGGCTATTGCTACGATGCACGATACGTTCTTGGGTCTTGTTTCTGCTGGTCTGGGCTCCGGGATAGAAGCTAATGCTGAGAACGATATTTCCGGCATGTTTGATGGTGAGTCCACGGTTCAGTTCGATGTGACCGCTCCGATTGTCACTTTCAATACTTCTGGGTTGGAGGGGCTTTCCTCGGAGGCTCGCAAGATTGCTCACGCTTGTATTCAGACCTGGGCTGAAGCTGCTATTACCTCGAACGATTTTGGTAAGCGACTGGTTATTTATGAAGAGGGCCTGGAGGTGCTGGATGATATTGGTTCGCTGAACCGCATGATTGTCCAGTACAAGCTGGCCCGCCACTACGGCATTTTCAATATCCTGGTTTTGCATAAGCTCACCGACTTGAATTTGGCCGGCGATGAGGGCTCAAAGGCCCGCGCGGCGGCGTTCTCTCTGCTGGGCGACTCACCGATTCGCGTGATTTACCGGCAGGAGGCAGAGGAAGAGAAACTGGTGCGCGAGAAACTGGGGTTGACTGCTCGTGAATGGCAGAAAGTCTCAGGGTTTTCATCTGGCCGGGGTCTGTGGAAACTTGGGGATCACTCCTTTGAGGTGCAGAACACCATGACCGCTCCGGAACGTCCGGTCTTTGATACGAACAAGTCCATGGGTATTGCCCGTGAAGAGAAGAAGCAGGGGGCATAGAGGATGCGTATCCGTCCTGGCGATTGGCTAGCTTTCACGATTGTTCTGATTGCTATTTTTGGTATTGGTGGTATTCACCTGGTGCTGGCGGCGTCCTACCTGGTGTCCTGCCAGATGATTGGGCACCCTTTGGGCATGTGGAATGTGATTCCTGTGGTTTCTGCCTGGGGGGACGCCTCAGTGGTAGAGGGCCAGGTGTGTATGCCGCCTCGTACTCTGGTTCAGGTTTTCGCGGTGGTTTACATTGTCCTAGTGATTGGTGCGATTGTTGCCGGTTACGCCTGGTATGAGAAATATCAGCAGTCAGATAAGAAGCTCATCAAGGACTTGTCGTACCGTAAGGGTATTGCCCAGTACAGTGAGGTCAAGAAGAATGTGGGCGATAAGGCGCTGGCTAAAAAGGCTGGGTCTATCCGTCCTACTTTGAAGAATCCTCAGCTGACTGATGTGGGTCGTAAGCTGGGCACCTCTCAAGGCTCGAACGTCTGGCTCTCAGCCCAGGATACGTGTGCGGTGTTCGGGCCGCCGCGTTCAGGTAAGGGCGTGAATTTTGTTATCAATGAGATTCTGGATGCACCTGGTGCTGTGGTGACTACCTCGACTCGTGGTGATAACGCGGCGGCGACGTGGAAGTTGCGGGCTGCTGGCGGTGCTCCGGTGATTATTTTTGACCCTCAGGGTATTACGGGGGTGAAGTCCAAGATTCGGTGGTCGCCTTATCGTGGGTGTGAAGACCCGGATGTGGCCGCAAGCCGTGCTGATGCGATTGTGGGTGCCTCGGCTTTGGGCTCTAGCACCACTAACCAGGAATGGGCCGAACCGTCCAAGGATATTCTGACCTACCTGCTTCACGCTGCAGCACTGGGGGAGGTTCATATCAGCACCTTTGCCCGGTGGGCCCAGTCGCCTGCGCTGGCTAATGAGGCCGTCAATATCCTCTCTATGGCCCCTGGTGCTGTGCCGGGGTGGGCCCAGAACCTTGATGCTGAGTTGAACGGCGATTCAAAGATGGTGCTTTCAAAGTGGATGGGTGTTAAGGGCTCAACCCGAGGGCTTGTGATTCCTAGCGTGGCAGAGCTCTTTGATACCAGTGGGGATGCAGAATCTCTTGACCCGGATGAGTTCATTCGACGTCGTGGCACTTTGTATCTTATCGGTACGAAGAGCGGCGGCGGCTCGGTGGGGCCGCTGCTGGTTGGTTTGCTTGATGATATTTATGTAGCTGCTGAAAAGGCTGCGAACCGTTCGCCGGGTTCCCGTCTTGATCCGCCGATGCGTCTTGTTCTGGATGAGGTAGCGAACTTCTCTGTGTGGAACCGTCTGCCTGAGGTGATGTCTTCTGGTGGCGGTATCGGTATCGGTGCGACGTTGTATCTTCAGTCGGCCTCCCAGGCAAAAGACCAGTGGGGCGATACCGGTGGAGCTAAGATTTTGGACTCTGCGAATTTTATTGTGCAGCTAGGTAATTCCAAGGAAGTTGATAAGCTCAAGACCTTTGTCGAATGGATGGGGGAGATTGAGCTAACGAAGACCTCCTACTCATTTTCTGACCAAGGGATTACCCACAATGAGGATAAGCAGTTCCGTAACGCGGTGAGTGTCTTTGAGCTCTCGCGTCTGCCTATGGGGTACTCGTTTGTTCTGCCGAATGTGGGTCGGCCTTTGCTGATGCAGTCCACTCCGTTCTTTGAGCGCAAGGATAAGGGCGCGATTAAGGCCTCCCAGGACGCCTTTGTAGAGATGCAGAAGGCCGGTGGCAAGCTAGCTGTAAGTAGTGCGTGATGTCGTTAGCACGTAAGAGGGGAGCCGCGCGGGCCGAGTACGCAGGGTATATGCGCTCTAGCGCGTGGCTCTCACGCAAAATCAGGTTCTATGCCGAGATTAAGGGGCGCGGTCAGATTGCGGTGTGCCAGGTCTGCGGTACGCGGGGGTCAAAAGATAACCCCTTGGATTTACACCATTTGTCCTATGAGGGGGTAGTGAAGCTACCTGGTGGCGGGTGGAAGTCTAATGAGCGGGACGAGGATTTGATTCCGCTGTGCCGGGCAGACCACCAGAAGGTTCACGAGATTCTTGATTCTCGTGTGCGCGATTACCGAGGCTGGTCGAGAAGAAAAGCCTCTATGTGGATTATTTACGGATTGAAAACGAAAGTTCGAGGAACACGATGAGTTTAGCGGCGTCAAAGATTTTTGGTCAGCACGATTGCTTTGTCTGCCACCAAGAATATGCCGGTTCATCAGATCGGCGGCTGATTCAGCGTCGGGAGGGCGAGTACGTGTACCTGAACGTTGCTTGCTATGAGAAGGTGCGGCAGCTGGCGCATAAGAACCGAGTGTCCTTAGGAGAGGGACTGGAATTGTATTCAGCTCACCTGGCGGCGGCTTTACTAGGTGCACGGGTTTAGAGGATAAAGAGAGGGCAAGAGATGGTTGATTTTGCTGCGCTAACGACACGGTTTTCTTCACGGGAAGTACGGGCAGAAGAACCGGCTAATGAGGTAGAGGGGCATGAGCTGGCTACTGATGATGCTTTAGAACTTGCGGCCTGGGATAGCAAGGATGAGTCACTGGGCGCACAGGCTGAGCCAGTTCTTGAGGGGGATGACCAGCAGGTTTTGGAGTCCATGGGGGATGAGGCTCTAGGCGTTGAGATGGGCGGGGCTGATGAAGCCGGGGGCGCACCGGTTCCCTATACTCACCCTGATATGGCCGGTGCGGAAACTGCGGCCTCTAAGTTCCCCTCATTTATGGGCCAACCTTGGCGCAATATCCCCGATGATGAAAAGGTCGATGCTTGGGTCTGGTTGCGTGATTGGGTAGATTGGTTGACCTTGACTTACCGGGTGACGAAGAATCAGCTGACTCCGTGCTGGTATCGGCATACCGATGTTGTAGAGATTCTGTGGGCCATGGCTAATGCTGAGGCTAAGGCTTGGGCTGAGGGTACGGGGACGCCGACGAGTATGCCGCTGACTGGTTGGCAGAACTATATCCCAGGGTGCTTGTCTCAGATTCAGGGGATGGTGAAGGCCTGCGCTCTGGAGCAAAAGCACCAGGAAGTTAAGCAGTGGCTGGCCGGTGAGCACCCCTTTGTTCGTACCTTGAATGAGCGGGACTGGCAGAACTTTATTTCTGGCGCTGTGCGTACTTTGGATGGTGCTGAGGCTGGCGTATGGCGGGCTGTGGTGCTTGATAAGGCAGGCAATGCGGTGGGCCAGAGCGAAGAATTTGTGCTGGGGGAGCATGTGGTTCCTGAGAAGGCTGGTTTAGGTGATATGTTCTATGGGTATCGGGGCGATTCTGAGCCGATGGCCTTTGTTCGGGTATCTGGTACGGATGCCCAGATTTTGCAGTGGCAGAGGAAGAATGAGGCTGGTGAATGGGAGAGCTCTTTGGGCACTGAGGTGCGGGGCTCTGTACTGGCTGAGGAACGTGAGACGCAAGATTTGAAGGACAAAGTAGATCCTGCGTTACAGCCTGCGGTTGGGCCGTAGAGCTGTAGTGTAAAGATAAGGATTTGATGGATTTATGGCGATGAATCGTGAGTTTTCTGAAGAGTATATGGAGCTGTTGCTTACTATCTTGGAGGCGGCGGCGCGGGCTGCGGTGGTCACTGGGCGGGTCGTGTCCCAGCAGGCTTTGAAGCAGGCGGTGAAACCGGCAGGCTGGCGTCCTCGTAATCAGCAGGAACGTGAATCGCACGTTGCGGTTCGGGGTAAGGACGGGAAGACCATTGGGTTTGTTGATAAGAATTCGCCCTTGGTTGAAGAGCTTGGGCGTCGTGATGATTCTGCTGGTGCTGGCCGTGGCCATGATGGGGTAGCTGGTTCTACTCCTGAGGCTGACGGCGTCGGTGAGCAGAGGGTATCTGGGGCCGTTAGCGGTTCTTCGGTAGAGGCAGAGGGTGCTGGCAAGTCCAGGTTTGCAACGCTTGGTTCTGCCCTGGCGATTGGTGGTGCGGCTTTTATTGGCGTTGAAGCTGCTCGGGCTGGGGATAAGGGCGGGCAGATGAGTGTGGGGCAGGTTCTGAGTGAAGAAGAAGCACGGGCTTTTCTAGATGAAGCTGGCTGGCAGTGGGTGGACGCTGATAACCCTGTGATGGTTGAGGGTAAGCCCGCATATGTGTCAGGGCCTGCGTCGATTGAGCTTGTCGGCGGTGTCGATGAGGTCGTTGTTGCTGAGGGCACTTTGGTGTCTGAACGTGGTTTTGAGGGGGTGAATGTGAAAGTGGCAGGTCACGGTATGGTAGGCGGTCAAGAGATTGATGCTTGGGACGCTGAGTTTGAGGCAATGGCTGCTGAGGGTGCTCCTGGGCTTGAGTCTGAGAGCCTGTACGATGCGGCGTATATGCAAGACGGGCCGATGTTTGAGGTCGAGCATGAGCAGATGAGCTGGGCTTAGGTCTGGTGTGCTGGTTGGGGCGACTGTTTCATTTGAAACAGTCGCCCCACCTTTTTATGGTGTGGGTGGTAAGTCACTTTATTTTTGGGGACTTGGGGATAAGAGGTAGTAGAGCATGTGCTCTGGGCGGGGTTTGGCATAAGTAGCTGGCCCCGGACACACTATCGTTTGACCCTTTTGGAGGAACACCATGGCTTCACGTCCCCGTATTAATGACTTCACCGTAACTGGCAATCTGGCGGCTGACCCTCGGGTGGTAGACCGTGAGGATGGCTCATTCCTGGTGGTGCTGGCGGTTGCTGAGAACCGTCGCACCTTTGATGAGAATACTCAGCAGTGGGTCAATGCTGACCCTGTTTACTACAACGTCGGGCTGGATTCTCGGGACCGGGCCCTGGGCAATCTGCCGTCGAACGCGGCAAATTCTTTGCACAAGGGCGATTTGGTTACTGTTCAGGGCAACTACCAGGCCAGCCCCTACCAGGATAAGAACGGCAACCTGGGGATTAATCACCGTATCTGGGCTACCGATGTTGCAGCGTCCATGAAGTTCGCAAGCGTTGAGATTACCCAGAACCCGAAGCCTTCTCGTCATTTTGCCGCTGACTTGGATATGGCTGCTGAGGCTGACCGTAACTACAGTGCGGCCCCGGCACAGCAGGAACAGGCTCCTGCGGCTCCTACCCCTGAGTTCGGCAATACCGCGTCAATGGGTGGCCCCGGCATGGATATGTAGTGTCAGCCTGTGCGGCTACTAGAGGTGGTGTCTGTGGCCGGTTGTGGCTCGGGCACCACCTCTTTTGAAGTTGATGGGTTTTTGGTGTGAGGCGTAGGCGTCGTACCGTACTTTAGAGGGTAGGAATTCTTACAATGGCAGTAGAAAACAACGGTTTTCAGAGTAGTCTTTTTGAGCAAGAGAGCGTAGGACTTAGTGATGATTCCCAGCGAGTGGCAGGATCCGCAGTTTCTTCAGGAATTGATGGAGGACGAGCAGAATCAGTTGGAGCGAACCTGGGCTCGGGCTCAGGGGCGGTGGGCCAATCTTCAGTGGGAGCCCTCGGACGTGACTCCGATGGAGGAGGAGTTCGAGATGAAGCACGGGGAGCTGGTGGGGCACCCGATGCTGGAGCAGCTGGCGGATTGGGAGCTGGCACTTCTGCGTCGGTATTGGCTGGAGCAGCTACAGGACAGGCCCTCTCAGACTCCGGCCAATCCGGTGAGCATGGAGGGGCTGACTCAACAGCAGGTTCAGCAGCTAGAGGAATTTCTGGAGCAGGCCTTGTTCCTGATTCGTCAGCTGGAGCTGGCGCAGGAGGACAAGGCCTACCTGAGGTAGCGGGCACCCCCGTTGATTTTGTCCCCGGTGGGCAGGTTTTGGTGCCGTCTGGGGCTAAAGCGCGGGCGGTTGCTAATCTCGATGCTATTGAGCTGGTGAAGAAGCTCAATAACGAGAATCGGTATGCAACCGCTCAAGAGCAGGCGGTGCTTGCTCGGTTCTCATCTTGGGGCGCGACAACGGGCGTGTTCGATGAGAATAATGCGGCGTACGCTGATGTGCGGGCGCGGATGCAGGGGTTGCTCAGTGAAGAGGAGATTGCTCAGGCTCGTGAGGCTTCTCTGAACGCGCACTTTACTGACCCTGCGATTGTTCAGGCTATGTGGTCGGTGATGGAGCGGGCCGGGTTTGATGGGGGCGCGGTACTAGAGCCTGGTTGCGGCTCGGGTAACTTCATTGGTCAGTCACCGGCGTCGGCCCAGATGATTGGTGTTGAGCTCGATAGCATGTCCGCGCAGATTGCCCATTACCTGTACCCAAGCGCCACTATTTATGCAGAGGGCTACGAGAAAGTCCGCGTACCTGAGCAGACTATCGCCGCTGCTGTGGGGAACGTGCCTTTTGGCGATTATCGGCTTGTTGATCCGGTCGATAACGGTGAGGGGCTTTCGATTCACAACTACTTCATCAATAAGAGCATGAAGCGTTTGGCTCCTGGCGGGTACGGGGCCTTTATTACCTCGGCCTTTACGATGGATGCGAAGAACGCTAAGGCCCGCGCGGCCATTGCAGAGCACTCTGACCTTGTGGCGGCTGTTCGTCTGCCAGACCATGCTTTTGCTGAGGTGGCTGGCACGCGCGTTGTCACCGATATTCTGATTTTTCGGCGTCGGGCGGAGAGCGAAACCCCTGATAGGGCCCAGCAAGCTGCGGAATGGGTCGATGGCTTTGAGAAGACCGTAGAGGGTGAGACAGTTCGCACCTCCCGTTTCTTCTCTCAAAACCCTAACTATGTTCTGGGCCAGCAGTCCTTGAAGACGAACCAGTACGGCCAGGCGACTTTAGGCGTTCACTCGCCTGACAAGATGCCTGTCATCTCGGCCAAGATTCGAGAAGCCCTGTATGAGCAGATTGCTAAGGCTCAGGCAACTGGGTTGGAATATAGCCCGGCTTTGGTGGCCACCGCTGATACAAAGCTCAAGGACTTTGCACCTGGTGGGCTGCGGACACTTGATGATTTAGATATAGCTGTAGAGGGCACGGTTCGCTTCAACGAAAAGCTGGGAAAGATTGAACGATACGATGCTCTAGCAGGCCAGTGGGAGGCTGTGAAGGCCGGTGGCCGCAACGGTGTTTCTGAGCTTGAGATGCGTGCATTGCTGGGCCTGAAAGAACAGACTCGTCGTGTGCTCGATGCTCCTACCGATGAAGCACGTGCGTCGTACCTTGAAGAGTTGCACCAGGCCTACGACAAGTACGTCGAACAGTACGGTTATATCAACCGCTTTACCCTCGTGCAGGGGGTCAAGCCTCGGAAGTCTGAGGTAAACCGCCGACTGCGGGAGTACCGCAAGCTATGGTTAGAGAACCAGGACACCGAGGGGCTAACAAAAGCTGAGATTCGGGAGCTAGAACCAGATGAAGAAACTCTGGCTCTGTGGGAGGCTGAGGCCAACGCTCCTGATTCATTCCGCAAGTTGCAAAACCACCTGGGCTTCCTGAAGACGGACTCAGATTTCGGTAAGCTCATTGCTCTTGAAGACTTCGATGAGGAAGAACGAGTTGGTCAGAAGTCCCGGCTTTTTGAAGCTGGCACCTATCAGCTCAAGGGGCGGGCTACTACTGCTGAGAGTCCGGCTGAAGCCCTTTCTATTTCGCTGGATGAAACCCGTAGCGTTGATATGGGCCGCATTAGTGAGCTACTGGGGGTCAGCGAGGAAGAAGCCCTAAACCAGCTGGGGAACTTGGTGTTCAAAGACCCCCAAGATGGACAGTACGTTGCGGCGGTGGGGTATCTCTCAGGGAACGTGCGCGTGAAGCTAGAGGCGGCAGAAGAAGCAGCTGCCCTTGATATCTCGTACCAGCGGAACGTCGATGCCCTCAAAGAGGTGCTGCCGCCGTGGGCCGGAATTGAGAAGATTCACCTCCAGGTAGGTGCCTCGTTTATGACCCAAGAGCAGTACCGTCAGTTTGCCCTTGATACGTTCGGTGTGCCCCTAACTATCACCAAGTCACCTGATGGCACCGGGTGGGAGGTTCCACACCGTAACGCTGATATGAAGCCCTCTGTTCGTCTGACCTATGGTACAAAGCGCCGTGGCCCTGCTGATCTGCTGGATGCGGTGATGAACAACCGCCAGCCTAAGGTCTTCGATAAGGTCAAAGACCCTGACACGGGCAGGGACAAGAACGTTCTCAATGAGAAGGAAACGAAAGAGGCTCGTCTCAAAGCGGCCAAGATTGAATACACCTTCAAGAAGTGGGTGAGCTCATCTCCTACCCGCGTGGCCCAGGTAGAAAAAGAGTTCAACCGTCGTTTCAACTCGTATGTGGCCCCTGATTACAGTGTGCTTGGTGAGCACCTGGCCCTCAAAGGTATCTCACCTAATTTCACCCCGCACCCCTACCAGCGGGAGGCTGTGGCGCGTATCGTCAATGAGCCAAGCGTTCTGCTTGACCATGTGGTAGGTGCTGGTAAGACCGGTTCCATGATTATGGGCGCACTTGAGCTCCGTAACCGGGGGATTGCCCATAAGCCCTTGTTCGTCGTGCCTAATCACCTGGTGGAGCAGATTACCCGTGAGTTCACCCAGTGGGCTCCTACCGCTCAGGTGCTGATGATTCCTACCGGTATCTCAGCAGCAGAGCGCAAGGTCTATGCTGCTAAGTCGCTGGCGGGTGACTGGGACGCAGTGATTATGCCTCAGTCAGTCTTCAACCGCGTGGGTCTTTCTGCCGGGCGGCAAGCCCAGTTCTTGCGTGAGGATATTGACGCTCTTTTGGCTCAAAAGGTCAAGTCTGGTGATGAGCTGACCGTCAAGGCTATCGAGAAGTTGGTCAAGCGCAAGGAAACCCGCATGGCCGAACTCTTTGCTCGTAAAGATGAGGGCGTCAGCTTTGAAGAGCTGGGCTGTGACTACCTATTTGTTGATGAGGCACACGATTTCAAGAATCTATCGCGTGTCTCTGAGTATCAAGAGCTCGCATGTGCTGGGTCGATGCGCGCCTCTGATCTGGACTTTATTTTGCGTGCTCTGCGGGAGGACAAGATTGAGGCTTCCGGGGGTCTGAACCGTACTCCTGCGGTTGCGACGTTTGCTACTGGCACTCCGATTGCTAACTCGCTTTCTGAGTTGTGGGTGATGATGCATTATCTGCGCCCTGATGTGCTGGAAGACTTGGGTATTGCTTCGATTGATTCGTGGGCCCGTGTTTTTACTCGCGCGGATGCTGCTATGGAAGTTCAGCCTTCGGGGTTGGGGTTCCGTATCGTCAATAAGGTGACTGAGTATGAGAACCTGCCACAGCTCAAACAGCTCAACGCGCTCTTTACCTCAACTGTCACCCGTGACCAGATTCCGCAAAAGCTGCCCTCAATCGTAGGCGGTGCTATGCGAAACATCACTCGTGATGCCTCTGAACAAGTCAAAGAGTACATGGATGAAGTCGTTAAGAAGATTGAAAATCCTGGCCCTGACGATTATCTGATTGAGGTGCTAGGCCGGGCCCGCCGTGTAGCCCTTGACCCGCGCCTGGTAGGTCTTGACGCTGATGAGGACGGCGGACGTCCGCGCCTGGTGGCCAAGGAAGTGATGCGGATTCATGAGAAGTACCAAGATACCGAATACCTGAACAAGGCCGGAACACCTACTGTTCTGCCGGGCGGTTTGCAGATTATCTTCTGTGACCAGGGCGCGCCGGGCACTGACGCGGCCTTCAATATGTACGACGCCATGAAAGAAGAACTCGTGGCCGCTGGTATGCCGGTAGACCGTATTGCCTATATCCATGATGCAGAGGATGATGTAGAACGTGCGGAACTCTTTGACAGGTGCCGTAGCGGTGAGGTATCGGTGCTGATTGGCTCCACCCGGAAGATGGGTACGGGCATGAACGTCCAGCAGCGTCTTACCGCGATTCACCATGCGGATATTCCTTGGAAACCTGCTGACCTGGAACAGCGTGAGGGCCGTGGTATCCGCCAGGGTAATCAAAATAGCGAGATTGAGATTCTTTCCTACGGCACCAGGGGCACCTTTGATGCATACAGCTGGCAGGTTATCGCCCGCAAACTCAAGGCACTGAACCAGTGGAAGGCCGGGGAAGGGCTGGACTCGATGGAGTCTTTGAGTGGGGACGGCGACCCGCAGATGATGATTGCCTGGCTGACCGATAATCCTGCTTTGATGGAGCAGCTGACCTTGACGGTTGAGGTTCAGCGTCTTTTGATGGAAAAGAACGCTGAAACTTCGAGCGTGAAGGACTTGGAGTTCGAGATTACCTCTACTGAGGCCCGTATCGCTGGGCTTGAGCAGACTCTGAAACTCTACCGGTCAGCTACCCCTCACCAGGCTGTGAGTGGTGTTCCGCTGTTCTTAGGCGAGAGGGTTTTTGAGAGCCGGTCAAAAGAGGCTGGCGACTATCTGCTGCGTGGTTTGGCTTTGCTGAATATGGTCGGTGCTCGGTCAGCTGGTACGTTCTACCAGCTGGGGCATGTCGGCAATATTCCTTTTGTGGGTCAGGTCGATGAGATTACTGGGATGTTGAATCTGCGTCTGGTTGATCCTGAGACGGGCCAGGTTCTTGCCGGGTCTGGTCATTCGGTTGAGCCGGGCAAAATCGCGGCTGGACAGGTATCGGGTGTCGGTCAGCTGGCACGTCTGGCGCGGGCTGCCTCCACTTTGGATGTGCAGGTTGAGGCTTTAGAGCAGCGCCAGCAGATGCTTTCTGATGAGCTAGTGTCCTTGCGGGCTCGGCTATCTGAGGCTCAGGTAGGGTTTGCGCGGCAGGATGAGCTTGATGAGAAGCTCATGCGTTTGGAACAGCTCTCTGCTGATTTGGGCCTGGATAGTTTAGGCGATGAATTCGCTGGTGACAGCCGTGAGGACGACGCTGAGGCAGTGCTCAACGATGATGAGGTTGAGCTGCTATACGGAGAGGTCAATGAGGTAAATAGCCTGCGAGAGGGGGACGTTATCGAGATCGGCTCGGGCTACACTATCGAGCGTGGCCTGTACCGGGTGTACCTCACGCACCCTGTGACTGGTGAGAAGCCTCGATTTGGTGTCTGGATTTACGATGTGGATGCGACCAATCTGAGCGCGGACTCTCAGCTGATTCAGATGAGCACTGGCCTTGATTTTCAGTTGGCCTCGCGCTTGTACTCAGCTATTGATGAACGTGACCGATTGATTCTTTCACGCGGGGAAACTGATTTGGCGTCCTCGTCCATGGAGCCGTCAAAGGCTCAAGATTACGTGAATAATGAGCTACCTGCCGGGGCATCGGTGGTCTGGTTTGCCCACACATCTGATGAAACCGGTATGAACACTGTGCAGGTTATTCACGGTACGGTTCTTTCAGTTGAGTCTGCCGGGTATAAGGCCTATGAGGTCAAACTGCTGGGGGATGACGGTCAAGAGCATACTGTACTGACTAATCTGCGGCGTCCTGCTGATTTCATTTACCGTGACAGTATTGATTTAGAAGCTGCGGCTGCGGCAGAAGAAGCTGCCGCTGAAGCAGAACGTATTGCCCGCCAGCAGGTAAGCGGCAACAAGCTCACCATTGGCGATATGCTCCTGCGGGATGTGCAGGGCGTCGGCCTGGCCGGGTATATCTGGAATGGCCGGACGTTCGCAGATTCTCGAAGTCTAGCTACTGCCGAAGCTGAGGGCATGACCTTAGAAAAGGCCTCTGCTGAGGGGCTACTTTCATGGGATGATATTGCTCCTGGGCGTGTGCTAGATGCAGAAGAGACAATGGTTCTTTACGGGGATTCGCTCCAAAATGCTCTGGTTGCTGATTTACGCCTAGGCGATGTCGTGGATGGGCAGAAGTTAGCTCCGAAGTCTGGGGTGACTGAGCCTGTTCGGATTGTGAGCATTGCCGGGAGCGGGACAAAGAAGCACTACGGTTTCCGGAAAGTGTCTGAGCCTGCTTGGGCTGAGGTGATGACGGTGCCGCGTATGGGCTCTAGCAAGGTAGGGGCTATCTCAGAACGCCGGTTTGGTGCTTTAGAGATGAACGAAAAATGCACCCTATCTGATGTAGAAGTACGTGCCCTGGGTTTCGAGAATGTGCCTGAGGAAACCTACGGCTCATGGGTTTCTGTGGAGGCAAGGAACAACAACTATGAGAAAGTACGCCATTTCGGTCTTTTGCGTAGCTGGAGCCGTGGCCCTGGGGGCAATTATGCTCATTACGTCCTAGACGTCGATGGTGAACAACGTCGGTTTGAGGTTCAGAAGTGGGGAGGAAACCCTACTATCTATGTGACCGGCACCCCTGATGAGATTGATTGGCGGGGTATGCCGCTGGGCGTTGATGGTTTCGGTGCGTCTCGCGGCACTGAATTTGAGTCTCTGCGCGGTTTCAAGGTGCCTGATTTTGGCGTGATCCGTGAGCTGACTGTGTTGGCTGAGGCAGAAGTGCTTGAAGGTGAAGTCGTAACTGAGGTTGTGGACGTCGCTGATGAGCCTGCCGTAGCTGAGACGGTTGAGGTTGAAGAGCCCCCCGTTTCTACTGACGTGCCCCTGGATGTGACGATGGCAGTTGAGGCAGAAGAGGTCAGTGAGCCTCAGGTCTTTGAGCCTGTTGCCGCTCCGATTGCTGAATCTACCGTTGAGCCGGTGGCCGTGAACATTGTCCGTCCCTCCCAGCTAGATGCTCACGATGAGGGCGCGGAACTTGATGAGCTTTCTGAGGTCTTAGCGCCGGGAACTGAGCAAGCTCCTGAGCTACCTGAAACAGAGGTCGTGGTTGAAGCTGAGAACCTAGAAAAGCTACGGCATGACCTTGAGGATGCTACGGACGGTAAGACCACCGTAACTGAGGACGGCCATGTTGTTACGGCTGGTGTTCCGGCAACTAGCTCTGTGGCGGTGGGCGTGGCCCGTAGCGCCTTAAAAGCTGCCGGCTATGAGCAGAACCTGGAAGAAAACGGGGTTACAGAGCGGCAGGTTCGCCCGCTCAACGATTTGGTAGCCGGTGATATGGTGGCCATTTATCCGCGCAAGCACTCTATTGCCCCGGCTGCACCTGGCGCTCTAGACCTCACCTCTCAGAACATCCTGAAATGGCCAGCTGATGAAAATGACGTGCTGGTTGCCCGGCTGGTTGAGGTAGGTAGCGTAGAGGACTGGAATAGCCACGTCTTTGAGGCTGAGGACTCTCGCGGTACGGCCTATCGCTTTACCCTCAATACGGTCTTCCCTGTGCGCGAGTTGGCTGTGATTGATGGGCCAGAACAGCTCCAGGAACTTGAAAGTAGCGGCTTGAATATCAACCCTGATGTGATTCTTCAAGGGTATGGCAGTGCCGCACCTGAGGGCGTTGTAGCTGGGGATATTGTTTCGATGACGGGGGTCGTAGAGTATCCCAACGGTGAACCTACCCAGTTCGTGAATGGTCTAGTGCTCGATACGATTGAATCAACGGATAGTGACTCGGTGTATTTCGCTGTGGCCGTATCTGGCACCGTCCTTGAGGTTGAAGCTACTGCTCAGAGCGCGGTGTTTTTGAAGTACCCCGTTGATGATGTGCAACGGGAGGCTGCTGAGTCACAGTTCAAGCTCTGGCAACCCCAACAGCCCACTGCTGTCCCTGTAGAAGAAGTTGCAGTAGGCGATAGTGTGACTATCGTGGGGAGCACCTTAGACGGTGAGCCCACCACCGTCACGGGGGAGGCCACCTACGTTGATGCTGGGACAGTGAACCATGAGGCTATCGTGCAGGTTGAGGACGCAACCGGGCAGGAACAGGTGGCCGTGGTTGAGCAGGTACTGCGGGAGCCAGAGGTTTCTTCTGAACCTGAGAGCCCGGCGACGCCAATCGAGCCTGAAAGTCCTTCTGCTCGGTTGGGCGAGAACATCAGCTACGTCGGTGTTACAGATCTGAGCGTGGAAGATGCTACCGTTGAGTCCGGTCGTGAGGCTGTGACCATGCGGTACGGGCAGGTGCGGGCCGGGGACAAAATTACTGACGGCACCGGCACCTGGTACACGGTCTATCAGAGCAAGGTCAAGCACAATGGTGATGTGGAGCTGACCTTTATGGGCAACCAGCAGATGTTCACTACCACCATGCCTGCGGCAACCAAAGTAACAGCTGACCCTTACCCGGTGGCTCCTTTCTACGGGAAGAAGTGGGAGCAGCTAGAGGCAACCCGCGTTCGGGCCGGTGACTTGCTCCAGGTCTTTGACCAGCAGAACAAACCGCTGGTTCTTTCAGTGATGGACGTGCGGACAAATAGCCTTGGTGTTCTGGTTGCTGATGTTCAGGGCCCCGGTGGTCTACGCGATGATTTCTCACTACAGCCTCGTGAATTGATTCGGGTCAAGTCGCCCTTATGCGAGTTCGGCTCGAACGGTATCCAAGGGGCGGCTGTCGGAACGACTGTAGGTCAGCTGGAGCCGGGGCAGGTAGTGCAGATGAGGCAGGGCAACCGTGGCGTTGTTCTGGCTACGGCCCAGGTTCCTGAGAGCGGCAAGATTCGCGTGAAAGTTCAGCCCTTGGGCCAGAGCGCGGCTCGGGCAAAGGTCTGGGACTTTGAGCCCTCTTATGCGGTCAAGCGGCTAGAGAACCATCACGGGCCTGAGGTAGCTCATGCCCGTAAGATGGCCGAAACTCGGGCTAGGCTACTGGATAAGAGTCCGCACCTGAACCAGGGGCCGGTGACGCCTCAAGCTGATACGTCTCAGGGGCCCTCGCTCTAAAATGATGGAGCCAACTGTTTCAAACGAAACAGTTGGCTCCATCATTTTTAATCTAGGTCGGGGCCCTGGGCGGTTGCCTCCAGGTCTAGCTCATCAAGGGTGAACTCATAGTCCGTGAAGAGAGGGTCATTTTCGAGCTCATTAAAGGCTTCGACAAATTCCCGTAACTCGTCGGTGAGCTCCAGGCCTTCTTCATCAGGGTTCCAGAGTAATTCCTGTGAGGTCTGGTTAGCTAGGATGTTGGTGAGCCGCTGATAGTAGGTCGATAGGCGTCGTGAAGATTCTCGGGGCGTTACCCCCAGCGGCGTTGCGGCGTCCTCCTGTTTGGATAAGGCCCGCCACAGTACAACTTGCTTGTGCGCTTGATAGTCCAGGGGATATTGGCGGCGTAGTTCCGTAGCCCAGGGCGTTTCTTGGTGGGTATGCAAGATGGTATTGACTCGCCGGTCAATTCGTTCGGTAATGGCTTCTTCTGCGGTTGCCTCATCTGCTGAGGCGAACCGTAGCGGCGGGATAAGTTCGGTGGGGGAGCTCTCCAGATGCGCTTTGAGGTAGTCGGTTGCAGCCGGTAGCGTGGTGATGCTTTCGGGCAAATCTGTTAGGTCGATGGTTGATTCTTTAGCGGCCAGCACAAGCGCCTTATAGTCAGGGCTTTGGACGTAATCATCAACGGCATGTCCTGTAGCAGTAAGCCAGGAATGAACGCGGCGAGTTGCTGAGAGGTCAGCTAGGTAATCTTGCTCGGCTAGCGCGCGGCCTAGGTCATTAGCCCAACCGTGCTCACTGTCTCGGACTTCATGGGCGGTCTTATCGACGTCTGACTTGTGGAGGATACCAGCTAGCACCTCTAGGGCTTTTTCTGGCCCAATACGGCGCATAATGCCCCAGTTATCGGGGGAGTCTTCGGGGTCTTGGTCAGGTTCTTCGATATGAATCTGGTTGTTCTGCTTACCTCGGGTCAATGCCACATACAGTTGCTCGCGGTTGTATTCGGTGCTGATGGATACGTGGCAGGTATCGACGGTGAGACCCTGGGAGCGGTGAATGGTGCAGGCATACCCTAGTTCTACCGATTGCTCTGCGTAGGTTCGGGGCAGTGAGATACTTGCTCCGGTATCTTCGCGCACTGCCTGGATGCTGGTGTGGTCTACGTCCCTAATGATGAGGCGGGTTCCGTTCTTGATGAAGTCGCCGGTGTCATCCACGAGCTGCCGGTCGTTGAGTCTCGCTAGGATGGTGTCGCCGGGGTAAGCGGTGCCGGTACGAATTTTGGCCGGTTTACTGGTGTCCAGAGCTCCTACTGAGATGAGGTCTTCTTGGGCGCGGTTGTTGAGCTCTAAAACAGATGCGTTTGATCCGGCAATAAGCACGCTGGTTTTGCCCAAGTCTTTATCCATACGCCAGGCTTGGTAGGCAGAGTCTAGGGCGTTATCTGCGATAGTGATTCGTCCATTATCGAGATATTCGGAAAGAACATCGGTATCGCCATCACGTAGTTTCAAGGATGCGGCTTTTTCCCAGCTGGCTTTGAAACGCCAGACGCTGGTGAGGTGCTGGGCGTGTTTTTTATTTTCAATCCACCCAAGAATGCCGCCTGCGTCTACGGCGTCGAGCTGCCGGGGGTCGCCTACTAGCAACATTTTTGCGCCTACAGATTTTACTTGCTGGTGCAATTTATAAAGGTCTTCGGTGGAAGACATAGAAGCCTCGTCCACAATGAGTAATTGCCCAGGTTTAATGTTGAATTTTGATTGGGCACCAATGAGGGTTGTGAGTTTAGTTTGGGCTGAGTCTAAAGCAGTGAGAGCGTGCTTGTTTTTAGGGTTTTCTGCAAGCCGTTGTTCTAACTGGGCAATTCGCTTTTTGAGCTTGGAGTATTGTTCTGCCCGGCGCATGGCCCCATCACCGACTGATTCGTAAATCCATTTCGCTGTGTTTTCGGTGCTGATGCCTAGTTCTTTTCCTAGGACAGATGCGGCGGCGGCTGAAGGAGCTAGGCCGATGATGGTGTCTTGGCCGTTTTGTGCTTCCCAGGCTGCGCGTAGACCGGCTAGCGTTGAGGTCTTGCCGGTTCCTGCCGGGCCGATGATGGCACTGATTGATTTGTTGCTGGTGATGACGGCGTGTGCGGCCATGAGCTGATCTGGTGCTAGATGGTGGCCGTCTTCGCTGGTGTGCTGTTTGAGGTCTTCGAGGGCGCGGTCGGCGTCGTGGATGTGGGCTGTTGTGGTGTGGGTCGTGACGCCATCCATGAGGTCAGCTTCTTGGTTGAGAACTTCGGCGGTGGTGTATTGTTTCTCTTCTTCTCGGTCAAAGACGCTGGTGCCGCGCAGGGTGAGGCCTTCTTGCGTGAGCGCGGGTAGGTTGTAGCGGTCGGGGGTGAGCTCTACGGTTGCGGTCAGTGCACGGTCTGTGAGTTCGTTGGCGAACTGCTCGCGTTCTTCGATGCTGGTGAATCGGATGTCGGCGGTGAGCCGGTGGGCTGAGGCGAGTAGGTTGTAGCGGGTAAAGGTGGGGTGCTTAGGTACGGTGCGGGCTAGGACTTCGTTGGCGATTTCGGTGATTGCTTCGTCGGTGAAGTCGGCTCGGTTGTAGTGGGTGATGATGCGTCCGGTCGCCTCGGTAATGATGTCGCTGGGTAGAAACCCGTTGCGGATGGTGCGGGTGTGCCATTGGGCCATACGTTCGCTTAGGGGCAGTTTGAGCGCGGGCTTATCCTGGCGAGTTTCTAGTGTTGCCTTACGACGGAACTCTAAGACCTGTTCCTCAGTTGGGCGGCTACCATGGGCCAGTACCCATTCTGCAACCATTTCGTCTGTCCGGTATTCAATCGTCATTGTTCGTTGAGAGAACTCCGCAATGAGTTCATCGGGCACACCTGCTAGTTCCATGCGTCGGTTGCGCTCTGGAACTTCGAGGTCTTTGAGCACTTGCATGAGCGGGTCGCGCTGCTCTGCCTCAGCCTGGACACGGTGGGCTAGTTCATCGAATAAGACGTTGTTATACATCTCGGAAATAGTGACCACTGCCTTGTGCAGGCCATATGAGTCAAGCGTGACCCAGGCACCGTCGCTGGCTCGTTGCACGCGGTTGGCAATAACGGCATGGGTGTGTAGTTGCGGGTCGCCTGCGCGAGAGTCGAAATGGTCGAACAAAGACGCAATGATGCCATTCGCTGCGACTCGAACTACCCCTCCGTCGCCTGCGCGTGTCTGGATGATGTTTTCCTCTGCCCAGGAAAGGGTCTTGCGGACAGCTTCTTGGTGAGCGGAATGAATGCGGGCCTGGGTGGAATTATCGGCAACTGCCCAAAGAACGGAAACTGACTTGGGTGCGGAAAAGGTCAAGTCGAAACCGGCAACGGGTTTCCGTTTCTTGGAGGTGGGGCGTCCTGATGCGGTTTTCGCTCCTTCGGGTGCTTCGGTTTCTTTGATGGGCGCTTTTCCAAGTCGTTTTCCGTTGTTGGGGTTTTTCGCCTCTTCGTATATAGCGATTGCGGCATATTCTGAGACGTAGGACTCTGACTTGAGCCCTAATGCGTCTAGCCCTTTGCCGTACCAGTGTCCTTTGGGGTCGCCGGATGCGGTGTAGTAGCCTGTGAGCTGGCCTCGTCCTTGTGCCCCATCTGATGAGGCGATGGTTGATAGGTAGTAGCGGATGTCCATACGTGAGATGGAAACGGTCATGATGTTCTTCTTTCTTGCTGTTCTTATTGGAAACGGTTCATCCGCACACGCGTCTTCGGCCTACGCTGCTGCACCTGCCCCTGCGCCGCCGCAGACGCCGCACGCGAAAACGCATTCAACCGCAACAAACGGTTATGGTCATGGTCATCCCACTCCCGCCTCGGCTTCTTCCGGAAATACCACCGCGCAAAATACTGATAATCAACAAAAATCGCAGGCGGTGCTCCCAAAGCCGCCCGCAACTTCCCAATAGTCGCATTCGCCGCCTTCATCTGCTTCTTGAACCTCATCGACTGCTCTAAGGCAAAGTCATGAGCGGCATGGTAATTGGCAATGTCCTTCACATCCACCTGGTGCTGACGGCGCAACGTTTCTGCTTCCACTTCCATATCGGCAATGCGTTTCAGGTAGGCGGAAATGCGCTCTTCTAGGGCTTGGGTCTTTTCCATTTCCGTTTTCCGTTGCCGGTCGCGGGCGGTTGCGACGGCTGATTTCGCGTCGTTGGCTCGGGTTCGGTTTCTGGCGCTGATTTCGCGTTGCCGTTTCACCAGAGCTTCAAGCCGCATGATTCGTTTCTGGGCTAGTGCTAGTTGCTTCTTGAGTTCATGGGTCTGGTCTTCTGGATCGCTAATAGGCTGTTGCTTTGAGCGCCGGTAGCTGGCCTTCACCCTGCAAGCGTCGGAACAATACTTCATGGAACGACGGCTGTTAGCTGGTAAGGCTTTGGCACATACGAGGCAGATTCTGGGATGTTCATTCATGCATAGTCTTAGCCTGAGGTGTGGTCTGAGTAAGTCGCTGGGGCCGAATTACCGTAAGGATTCTTACGAGAGTGCATTTCAATGCCACAGGTGTGTTGCATTTTTCTTTGTAATCTCTGATTACTTGTTGATTCTGCTCTGTTGGCTCTTGCTCTACTCTTCTTTGCCTTGGTGCTATTGATCTGTGCCTTGTGCTCTTCTTTGTTCTGTGCCTGCTTCTTACTCTTGTGGTGGTTGTTCTCTTCTCTCCTTGGTTGCTTACTTCTGTGCTGGTATTGCTCTGCTCTTCTGTGTTGTTCTGTTGCTTTGTTCTTCTTGCTCTTCCTTGTTCTCTTCTGGTTTGTTTCTGCCTTCTCTTGGGTACCCTGTGTCGATTCTTCTGTTGGGCTCTGACTGCTTTGATGTTTCGGCCGCGTTAGCTACTGCTAGGAAGGTAGTGGCAGCTTCCTGTGCTTCTTCGTAATGCAGCTGTTGCGGTTTACTGATTGCGAATTTCCGTTTTCCATTGCCGACTATGAGCTGCCGTCGCTAAGCATTGCGTTTCCGTTTCGAATATCTTGCTAGGGCGCTGCGTTTCCGACTGCGGATTTCCGTTTTGCCATTTCCGATTCCGCAGAAGGTAGAGGATTTCCGGTTCTGGTTTCCAAAGCAATAGATATATATGCCGTTTGGGCTATGCGCAGGGAAGTGAGTTGCAATCAAGGGTATCGGCAGTCCGCCGTTGAGATTTTGCACAACTGGATGGAGGTGTATAGAGGTGCGAGAATAAATGTAGTACAATTAATGTATGGAAGTTATCATTACACCATCAGCCCGGAAGCACGGAATAACTGACGGTGAAATCTACGAAGTGCTAACCAACTATCTCTACAGAATTGACCGTTTTGATACCTCAAGAGTTGAAGGTATGAGCGACCCTGACCTTTTCATTGGGACCACAGCAAGTGGCAAGTTCCTAGAAGTACTTACCTACACCAGGAATGGAATTGTGGTCTTCCATTGCATGAGGCTTAGAGGAAAAACCTATCAGCGGGCAATGAAGATTCTAGACGAGAGGAAACATCATGGAAGATAAAATGACCCGAAAAGATATAGAGGCTGAGGCCGAACAATTTGCAGCTTGGGCCGAATCTGACGACTTCTTTGAAGCGTTCTCCACTGCCCGCATCGTAGAGCGGGCAGAAGATACCTCACCCAAAGCTCAAGAGCTGATGGCCGCTTTGAAACGTGGACGCCCTTCGCATACGACTGACTCGCTTCCTAAAGGCTCATCGCCTGTGTTGCAGTTGAGGGTTCCAGAGGAACTCAAAGAACTCCTAAGGCAGCGATCGGCTCAAGAGAAGAAAACTCAGAGTGAGATTGCACGAGATGCTCTAGCTCAGTACCTTATGGCATAGGCATCGCACGGGATTCTTGACCTTTTCAGGTTGTAGGTGGGCTACCGGACTTATGCCGGCAGCTCACCACTGATTTAGTCCCATTCGGTGTAGAAGAACAATTCTCCGTCGTGGTTCTTCTCGCTATCCGCGTAGGCTTCTTCTATGCTCTGACCCCATAGCCGCTGACAGAGCGCTTCCGCTCTAGCCTCATCCGCTATGTAAGCTTCACCCATCTCATACATCCACCCGGCATTCATACATTCACCAGTTTCTGAATCTATCCGCCATTCTGAGCCACTGAAGTTCGCCTCGTAGGGGTCAAGCCCGCAGTATTCCAGCTCGTCCTCATGTACTTTGCAGCGGTTAGAGGGCTGAAGGTAGATGCGTTGGAGACTATAGCCTTTATCGACAAAATTTCTCAGGCTCTTATCCCACTGAAGGTACTCTAGTTCGTGCGGTGCTTCTGCTTCCTCGACTACTGCATTACCCCAGTCGTAAACATATCCCTGCTGGCTCATTACTTCTGTTCCTTCGCTTGCTCCGGCAAAAGCGGCGCTACCCCTTTAGTAGCCGTCCCGTCCCCTGCTGGCAGAAGAAGGCGTCAAGGGGCCAATCGGGCCAGGTCTGCAACCCCGCAGGGGCAAGGTGGCATCGAAATTTCTGAGGATATAAGCGACGCAGGAGCGCCGAAGAAAATTTTGAATACACCTTGGCCTTTGGCTTGCAGAACCTGCGCCCCTGGCCCCTAGCCTCGAATGCCAGCAGGGCCCCCACCTGCCGCACCTCGATAAAGGCGGGTTGTGTGATCTCGTGTAAGGAGCCTGCGACGCACCACGAGATCACACAACTAGCCTGGGTACACGAAAGGGGGCTGATCTGGTGGTAGGCGCTCAGCGCCTGACAACAGATCAGCCCCCTACTCTAAAACCTGGTGACTATTTATGCTTCGTCTGCTTCAGTTTCTTCTCCTGCCCAAGGGAATAGTGTAGATAATAAATTTCTCACTTTTCTGTCGGGAAAGCACCTAAATTATTAACGTCCTGATTCGATACATCTGTAGTAAACGCTTTTCAATCCGCCCTGAACGCCTAACTTTCTTCCTACTTACTTATTATCACCAGCTCATCTACAGCTGAACCCTGACGCAACCTTCCTTGCCTTTGACAAGCTACCTTCTCCCCTTATCACTGCTCTACTGGCCCACAAGATTTCAGGGCAAGTGTTCCCGGAGGGCTCATAGCGCCCCGGCGCTATGAGTCGCGTAGCGAAACACGCGGCAGCCGGTCAAGAGCGGCGCTTGCGCGGGGGTGCGGGGGCGGCGGTAGCCCCCGCGATACTTCACGCTCGGTTATTGTTCTTCCACAGGCAAAACATCAACAAAACAGAAATGGGGCGTGAGCTTACTGACTCAGTAAGCTCACGCCCCTATTGCTACCTGCTATTAGCTGATTTAGGCCTCTTCTTCATCCTTATTCTTGCGACGCTTAGCAAGAATAAACCAGCCAGCACCACCTAACAGAGCTAGGACAGCTACTGAGAGGAACGGTGCCACCAAGTTACTGCTGGAGCTTGCTTCATCTGCTTGCTCAGGCTGGTCTGTTACTTCTGCACTGGTGCTTGCCTCAGCTGTTCGAGATGGAGCTGCTTGCTGGCTCTGGCTGGCCTGTAGATCCTGGGCTACTGCTTCACGGCGGGGCGCGGGCCCGGCTTGCAGGTTGCTCGAAAACTCGCGGGACTGGATAGAACCACTGTTTTCACGGGCCTGAGGTACTTGGGCTTCAAGGTTGCTATCGAACTCTAATGAGCTGGTGGGGCGCTCAGGTGCGGCAGTGGAATTAGCCAGATTCTCCGGGATACGGGTAGCCTCGCGCAAAGCAACCACTACGTTAGTCGGATCAACGGCTTCTTCCTGAACACCGGCGGCAGGTGCGGAATCAGGGGTAGTAATGGGCAAAGCCTCGATATTAGGGTCTGCCGGGTTATAAGGAATAGATGGTGTCTCAGGCTGGTCAGGCACTAGCGGCGGCAGGACGGGAGTTTCAGGGACGTCCGGCAGAGTCGGCTCTTCGGGGTAGGTCGGCTGTGCCGGGTCTACTGGCTGCTCCGGATCAGTAGGCTGTTCAGGCGGTAGTGGGTTCACCGGTTCCTCCGGGTTTTCTGGCTCGGTCGGCTCTGGAGTGGGGGTGGGAGCAATAATGACTTTGGTCGTGATTTCCGTGCCGTCGCTGGTCTTGGCGGTCAGAACGTACTCTCCAGGCTCAAGGCCAGCGGTGTTCAGGGTGAGCGTGACGTGACCGTTTTCATCGGCTGTTCGGATGACGTAGCCTTTGAGCTCGCCGTCGCTATCGCGTAGTTCGATAACGACGTTAGCTGAATTGGTCAAGGTGAACTGAACCTCAGACTCAGGGGTGGGTACGCCTGTTACCTGGAAGTCGTAGGTTTCACCGACAACGATGGTTTGTTCTTCTGCGTCAAAGGAAGGCTGTGGTTCTTCGGGGGCCGGTTCCTCTGGTGTAGGGGTGGGAGTCGGTTCTTCAGGGGTTTCCGGTTCGGTAGGCTCTGAGGTCGGAGTAGGCTCGTCCGGGTTATCCGGCGCTTCCGGGGTAGGGGTGGGTGCGGGTTGCTCTGGGGTTTCCTCTGGGCTGGGGGTAGGTGCTGGTTCGGTGGGAGTTTCCTTAGGTTCCGGTGTTGGTGATTCAGTTGGTGAGTCCGTGGTCGGGCTCGGTGAGGATGATGGGCTTTCAACCTGGGTCGCGGTCGCTGTGGGTTCTGCACTTGCCTCAGCAGTGGGGGTAGCCTCGGCTGTAGCTTCTGCCATGGGTTCAGCGGATGCTACAGGGGAAGACGCCACGGTGGGCGTTGCCTGGTCAGTTGCTTCGGACGCTGGGGCGATAATGGAGCTTTGCCCCAGGTCTACAGCTGTATCGGTAGTAGCAGTTGCTGCGCTTACAGGGAGTACCAGAGCAGGTGCTACCAAGAGCGCGGTAGTCAGCTGTTGCTTTTTCTTCATGATTCTTCCTTCAAAAAGGTGGTGTGTTAGGACAAAGTGGCAGGGTAGGCTACCACGCGGTTTGCTGATTGAGCGATAAGTAGGGAGCTTGTCTGTGCCAAGATGACCTTGTTAGCCAGAGAGTAGCCGGGCTCGGTTCCTTGGAAGATATAGGTTGCCCCGTTGGAGGCTTCTGCTAGGCCGATGGTTCCTTTTGCCTGCAAGGCTGTGGTGCCGTTGGGCAGGGAAGTCTGTAAGGTGCCGGTGCGTAGCGAGAAGATGAAGTCCCCGTAGGTTGCCAGGTCGCTGCCTTGACCGATTTTCCAGTCCCTGACGTTTTCAGCGGGCTCGACGTCCTGGTAGGGGGTATCAATAACCTCTGTGCTCTGGCCGGTTTCCAACGAATGAATGACCAGCTTTACCGGGGTCTGGTCGGTGACGTTATTGAGGTCTTGGGCCCAAATACTTGCGGCATATCCGTTGCTGGCGCTGATCCATTGCAACATGGTGTAACCGGTTTCAGGCGCTAGTAGGGTCGTAGCTGATACCTGGGTGCCCTCGGCGTCGGATACTTCAACGGGCACATCGTAGCCGATAGAGATAAGGCCGGTATCGCTAAAGGCCCAGGGAGTTAGCCCCTCAGGGGCCTTGTACTGTTTCAGGCCCTCATGGGTGAGGCGGTAGATGCGTCCTTGCCGGTCTTTGACCATAATCTCAGCTGAGGGGCGAGTGACCTTGGAGCCGCTTGGTATATCTGCGGTGATGAGCGTTCCCTCGCTGGCAGCGTCCGTGGTGTACCAGGCGGTGAGTTTGGTCTTATCGGCGTTGAACCAGACGATTGCGGGGTTGCCGTCAATAATGGTTTCATCAATAGTGGCAACTTCCCACTCAGAGGTTACAGCTCGTAGTTCTTTGCCAGTGCTGTTTGAGAAGATGGTGAGAGTCTGCCGGTCGATGATAACGGTTGCAGCTTGGGAGGCGTGGACGCGGGCCCCGTCTGGGATAGGTAGAGTCCAGGCCGGTTGCTGCAAGTAGCCTGCAGGCACATCAAGCCTTGTTTGGCTCAAGGCGGTGGTTGCAGGGCCTTCGGACTCAGAGGTGGCCTGGTAGTACGAGTACCCAGCTAGAGCGCCGCCGCTGAGAATAGAGGCCCCTAGTACGATGCCGGTGATGGTGAGTAGCCTGCGGCGGTTGAACCGGGGCGCGGCGTCCTCATCTTCTTCGTCCTCGTCTTGGACAGTGAACATTTCATCAAGGGGCGTGTAACGGATAAGGCCAGATTCTGCTTCTTCCTCAACTTCCTCATCCGTGTTACCAAAAGGTTCCTCGGTAGGCTCGTCAAGGTCTTGGACAGCTTCGGTAAGCATATCTGGGGCAATAGCCACCTGGCCGGGTTCATGTTCCGGCTCGGCGGTTTCGACTGTTTCATTTGAAACAGTCGCTTCCTCAGCAGTATCTGTTTCAGGTGCCTCGATGGGGGCGGCTTGCACGATAACAGGCTCAAACTCTTCGGTGAGCACAGGTGCTGATGCCAACCTGCTCTCAAAGGTATCGTTCTCGGTCTGCTCTTCAGCGGCCAAGGCAGGGGTGAACTCAAGAACATCTTGTCCCTCGGGTGCCTTATCCAGAACGGTAAGGGCAAATGAATTACCAGTAGAGTCTGCTACGCGCTGGGCATGGGCCATGAACTCGGCCAATGACCGGAAATAGGTAGGTGCGTGTTCATCTGAGACAGTCAGTAGCCAGCCGTGGAAGAACAAGGTGCTCTGCCGGGCATCTTCAGGCGCAAAATCGTCTTCTGCAAGAAGTTTGGGCTCAGATGAATCTATCTCATAGAGGTAGCGCCCAAGTATCTCTGATGAGCTGGCGTCAAGGCAGGTAAGGATATAAGGGCTACGGTGGATGTAGACCTGCTGGCTGGTGACATCGTTGATTCGGCCCCAGCTACTTACCGGGACATCGGTTTGGTCGCTACGCAAACTGAGCCGGGCCGGGGCTAGCGTGATCTGCGTGGTGCTGGGTGATTCCACTGAGGTTAGCTTTCTCTGATAGTCATGGTCTTAGGGCGGCCCCGGTGTTACTTTTTGCACCGGGGCCGGGCGAACATTACGCGCTACGGTTAGAAGGGGTTTTCGTTGATATCTTCACCTTCATCGACTGCGGTGGTAAGGCATTCGAGCAGGTCTTCTACCTCAGTGTCCTTGTAGTCAATCCACCAGCGGGCTGCGGTGATGAGTCGGGCCGGTGCCAGGTAGGTTGCCTCGAATTGGTCTTCATCCATCTGGGCGTCCGCGCCGCGAACTAGTTGCTCAAAAGCGTTCATCAGTAGTTCATTGCGCGCGGTCGTAGCCCAAGGGACTTGTTTCTCGGTGCCTTCCAGTGCAGGTAGGTCAAGCAGTTGCTGGTTTTCAAGGGCTGCTTGGTAGAGCATTTTCTTGTATTCTTCAGCTCCTTCCTTGCGGTAGCAGCGGGAGCAAATTTGGGCTGATAGCCAGGATGCAAATCCTTTACGCTTACCTGCTGGGCGGTCTGAAAGGTCGCGTTCTTCGGTGTGGCCGCAAGAGTGCTTGATGACAAAAACGGTGGGGATAGCCATGGCGGTATCTCTCCTTTATCGGGTCGTTGTTGTTTCAGTAGGTCTTAGATTTGTTGGGGTTGTCGGTAAGTCAGTCAGTGCGTAGATAGCTTGGGTCAGTGCTTCGTCATCCAGGCCGACGTAGCTTTGGGTGGTAGAAATATCTGCGTGGCCTAATAGTTCTTGGACGGCGCGGATGTCTTTGCACCTGGCGTAGGTGGTGGTGGCGAACCAATGACGCAATTGGTGGGTCGTATAGTCTTCTCCTAGCAGGTAGCTGATTCGTTTTCCTATATAGTCAGGGTGCCGGTGGCCGGTGAACCGGCCTGGGAAATAGAACCCCTCGGTCTTTAGCTGGAGGTAGGGAAGTAGTACCGGGTGCGCGGGGATAGAGCGAGTGACTTTGCCTTTTCCCTTGACGGTTATCCAGCCGTTGCGGAAGTCCTTGGTGTGTAGCTTTGCTATCTCGAACCGGCGTAGTCCGGCGTATGCGGCTAGAAGAATCATGAAGATGTCCTCTGAGCAGTCGGTGTTATCGAGTCCTTTTTGCAGGACTGTGGCCGGGATAGGTCGGGCTTTGCCTCGGGGGACTTTGACTGAAAGTAGTAGCTTGGTTGGGTTCTCTGGTCGGGTTCCGGTGATCTCTAGGTAGTGGAAGAATCGGCGGATTGTGCCTAATGCATTTTTCTTGGTTGCAGGTTTCCATCGGGGGTTAGAGAGCCAGTCCTGAAGTTGGCCGGTGGTGATGGTGGCAGGTGTTGCCTGCGGGTAGGCCTTGGCGAGTAGGGTGAGCCAGCGGGTTCTCGTGTAGATGGTTGAAGGCTGGCGTCCTGCTGCTAAAAGCCACTGGTTGAATGAGTTAATGGCCGGGGCCCAAGCACTTGTGGGGTGCATAACTATTCCTAGTCTGTTGAGTTAATGTGTGACTAGGAGTTTTTGGGTTTTCCGGGGCCGGTACGTCAGTCTTTGTGGAGGTTTAGCCCGTAGTTTCTTTTAATCCATGAGATGGTGTTGGAGGCCCAACGTCCATCTGAGGGGGTTGATGAGAATCTAATTGCCGGTTTTTCGGGGTGCTCAGGGTGAGTGGCCCGGTAGTGGCCTCTGTTCCCAAGTTCTACGGTAAAGCCTTTGGCCTCTAAAAGACGTGCAAGGTCACGGCCTTTATCTGGCATGGGTATCTTGTGCATTGTTGGCCTCCTTAGCAGTTCTAAATAATGAGGTGCGGCTTGCCTTGGGCAGGCTGATGATTACCAGGATGACGGTGTACACCAGAAGCGCGAGAAGAGCGCCGATGAGTATTCCGAAAATTGCCGCGTCAGCGCGGTTCTCTAGCTGCGGGAACCCCTGGAATATAGATGAAATCCATTGCTATGCCTCGTCTTTAAGGGCACCGATGATGTATAATTTTTGGAGAAGAAAGGTTGTTTTCAAGACTTGGCTGAAAATTGGGTCTTGTAATCCGGAGGCCGCAGGTTCAAATCCTGCCCCCGCAACCATTTGATAAGTCGTCCCGTTCGGAATGAATCCAATCGGGGCGACTTTTTTCTTGCCCTTTTCGTCTTCAAAGTAAGAGGGGGAAGGCACCCGTGAATTAAGCAGGGCTGAGCCTAGAAGTTCGTCAAGTGATATGCACTGGCTTTAGTTCCTACCATCATACGAGACTCACAGCAACACCCACCACCTGCAGCGTCCGATGACCAAGTGACTCAGGCAACCGCCGCTCATTCCACCAACACACCCAATCAGCCGTCGCAGCCTCCAACCGACCCACTGACCCAAAAAGCCGATCACGGACCAACTCAGCCGTATAAGCACCGTTGACAGACTCAGCCAAAGCATTATCAAAGGCCGTATAACAGAACCCGCTAGCGATTCTCACATAGGTGAAATCTGCACCCCACAGACGGTCAGGAGCATCAGCACGAAATGACGAATGACCAAATCAGGGCGCTTATCAGGAACCTTAGCTGCCCTAGTGGTTACCGGTTTACGGCCTCTGCGCGCTTCCTGGATACCGGCAGCACACAAGAGCCGGTGGGTTTGATCGCGTCCGATACTCTAGCCTGTCCGCTGGGTAGCGTGCCACATTGTGCCTACCCCGTAGACACCGTAGAGCTCTTGGTGGATTTGTGATACGTTCAGGAATCAAGAGCTGGCCCCCTTAGGGGCCTGGCAACAGGTACACGAACCTTAACCACGTACATATCAGTCGGTGAGTATTGTCACGTGTGTATCTAAATTACTGGCTGTCTGGGTGTGAAGAGTTAAGAGCGATTTGTCTTGTGAGGTACTTGTTGCCCAATGAAATCAGTTGTTTAAAAATTTACTGCATGAAGACTGGTGTTGAACTTAGTCTATGTGTCAATACGAATGTGTTTTTATGTGGTTAATGATAGGAAAACTTAAGGCCGGCCGCACCTGTTGGTGTGACCGGCCTTAAGGCTGAGGGCTAAGTCTTATGCTGCCTGGGCCCAGTGGCCTGCCAGGTCTGCGACCATCAGGGTGCGCAGGGCGCCGGTGTAGTCAGCGGGGATGCGGCTAAAGCGGTAGCCATCGATGGTAAGAGTAGTGCCCAAAAAGGGGAGGTAGGTCAGCTTGGCCTGACCAAGCGCATGCAGGTCAAGCGAAACGCTGTTGCCTGCCTGGAAGGAATTCTTGAGAATCAGGACGCGCTCGTTGGTGATAACCAGCAAAGAATCTCCAAAGCTGCCAAACTTGCCGGTTGCTACGTCAACAACGGTCTCCCCGCGCACCATAGAATCTGCCATGTGCAGAGCCTTGTGAAACTTCTTGAGCCCACCGTGGGAAGAGTGGCGCTTGACGGCAGAGCCCAGCGAAGCGCTGGTGTAGGTGTCGGTTGCCCAGTGTGCAAAAATCATGGTGCTCTTCCTCAAGCGGTCGGTGGTCCTGTATGAGCTGTACCCAACTATACACATATTTGTCCCCTAAAGGGCAGGTGGTGGCCAAAAAATTGTCCCCCCGACTGCTGGTCTCCTTGAAAATATGATCGTTTGGGCAGGTAGGCCCTGTTTTTGGGAAAATACTGAGGAAATGAGTTTGCTAAAAATTTACCCGTGAAATATCTGGTTTGCTACTGGGGACAAAGCTACCAGTTTTTTTGGGGACAATGCCCGGTAGATTCTGTCCCCAAGGGAGCATGCCACAATAGATAACAGTACTACTTCGACCTCTAGGGCTATACGCACATGAAACCCCTCATTATCGGTATCGCCGGTGGCACCGGCTCCGGCAAGACCACCCTGACCAACTCCCTGCTTGAAAAGTTTGATGGTCAGGTAGGCGTGATTTATCACGACAACTATTACAAACGCAATGACCACCTCACCTACGAACAGCGCTGCCTGCTGAACTACGATGCACCCGAAGCCTTTGATAATGGTCTTCTGGTCACCCACCTCAAAGCCCTCATCGAGGGGCAGACCATCGAGACCCCCGTCTACGATTTCGCTGACCACAACCGCTCAGATGAGACTCTCATTGTTGAACCCCAGCCCATCATCATCCTCGAGGGCATCCTGATTTTTGCTGAACCTGAAATTCGCGACCTGTGCGATATCAAACTCTTTGTAGATACCGATGCCGATGTGCGCATCCTGCGCCGCCTGCGCCGCGACGTCATCGAACGGGGCCGCACCATTGAGTCGGTTGAGGCCCAGTACCTCACCACCGTCAAGCCCATGCATGAGCTGCATGTGGAGCCATCCAAGCGCCACGTAGACATGATTATCCCCGAGGGCGTTAACGTGGTTGCTCTTGATATGCTGTTCCACCGTATTACCGGCCAGATTGGTGCTCAGGCTGACCGCTCATAACTGGTGCCGCAGGTAGCAATAGCTGCGGTGCGGCGTCCTTACCCTCCACCGTACCTACCCGCAGTATCAAAGAAGGGGCCCACCTCCTAGGAGGTGGGCCCCTTCTTCTGCCCCTGTGGGCAGATATACCGTTTACTGCTTGCTGGCTTTGAGGGCTGCTAGGCGGGCTTCGAGCTCTGACTGGCGGCCAAGTTCTTCAAGGTCATTGAACTGGGCATCGAGGGAGGACGCTGCGAGCTCCTGCTGGCCGCGTACGAGGGCTTCTTCGCGGCGTACCTTGTCTTCAAAGCGGGAGATCTCGCTGGTGGGGTCCATGACGTCAAAGGCATTGAGGGCATCGTTGACCTGGGACTGGGCGGCAGCTGACTTCTGGCGAGCGACGAGCTCATCGCGCTTTCGCTTGATTTCGTTCAGCTTCTCCTTCATCTGGGTCAGGCCGGTCTTGAGCTGCTCAACCACGGCGGTCTGAGACTCAATCTGGGGCTTGATCACTGAAGCTTCGTTCTCCGCCTGCATCTGGCGGCCCAGGGCGATCTTGGCCAGGTTATCGAACTTGTCGGCGTTAGCGGTGTCGCCTGCCGCTCGGAACTCGTCGGCCTTATTGGAGGCTGCCAGGGCCTTAGCACCCCATTCGTCTGCTTCGCGCAGGTCTTCGGCGTGGTCTTCTTCGAGCATGCGCAGGTTGCCGATAGTCTGGGCGACAGCCTGTTCTGCTTCGGCGATGTTGTTGGTGTAGTCGCGCACCATCTGATCGAGCATCTTCTGGGGGTCTTCAGCGGCGTCAATCAGGGCGTTAATGTTGGCCTTGGTGAGCTGGGCGATGCGGCTGAAAATGGTCTGCTTAGCCATGAGGGTACCTTTCGGTGGATGAAGAAAGCATAAGCGGGCTTGCTGTGCCTTCTCTTATTCTGTCAAGGCTTGGGGCAGATGGTGGTCTGCCACACCTTGTGGTTAGTACGTTGTCAGCGAAAACTAAGCCTGTGCACAGGCACTGGGCCGTGTGTGAGTAAGAAAGAGGAGAGAGACGCACGGACGCCGGTGGCCTAGAAGTTGCCTCCGGCACCTCCGCCGTCGCCCCAGCTGCCTCCACCTCCGAAGCCTCCGCCAAAAGTGCCGCCGCCCATACCGCCGCCAAAGCCGCCTGAGCCAAATCCACCTGACCCGAAGCCGCCGCCAGAGCTGTGGTTGCTACCCCCGAGTAGGGTGCCGAGCAGGATGCCGCCCAGCATAGCTGAGTTGTAGTTGCCGCCGCCGGAGTAGCCCTTGCGCTGATTGAAGCGGTCCACATCGGAACGGGCGATACGCTGGGCTTCCCCGGCGAGGCGGATAGCGTCATTGGCGTGGGACAGGGCAGTGATGGGATCGCTGTGCTGGAGCTGCTGGGCTTCGGTGAGGTGGCGTTCTGCCTCGCGGAGGCGGGTGCGGGCTTCGGCTTTTACGCCGCCCCGTCGTGCCCAGACGTATTCGCTGGCTGACGATACCTGGGCCTGGGCAGACACCAGGGTGTGGCCCAGGGTTTCACGGGCGCTGCGCTCTTGTTCGTGGGTTTGGCGCACCGCATCGAGGGCAGTATCTAGGTCTGACCGTACTTCGTGGAGCCGCTGGTTGAGCAGGTAGGGGTCAATCAGCCCGGCGCGGCGTTCGGCTCGAATCTGGCCGAGTACGGCCTGCACCCCGGCGGCTGCACCGGAGAGCTGGCTGCTACTTCCTGCCCCTGTGCGGGCTAACTCCTGAGCCTGGGCAACGTCGCGGTCAGCCAAAATCAGGGCGTTATCGAGTGAAGCTGCCATCTTGCCCAGGTCGGTTTCAGCGTGATGAATAGACTCAAGCAGCCCCCTGGCCTGGCCCAGGGCTTCTTCACCCGCGCGTAGGGCAAGAATAGCCTGGCTTCGCTGGGTGCCCAGCAAGTCTTCTGCCTCCTTGGCCTCTTGCCGGGCAAAGTCTAGGCGGGCCTGGGCTTCACTGATATTATCTGCCACCGCCCCGAAAGCACTGGGGGAGTAGAGGGTGCCGAGGCGGTCGAGGGCTGCCTGGGCGGCGGGAAAGAGCGGGGCTGCTGAGGCTATACCCTGGCTGAGGGTGGCGAGAGCCTGGGGTGCTGTTTCTTCGAGCTTGCGCAGGTTGGTGAAGTTGGCAACCTGCTCGTTGAGGGCCTTCTGGGCGTCTTCGGTGCGGGCAAGGATTTCGTTCAGCCAGGCCCGCTGGTCAGCTTCGGTATCGGGGATTTCATCGTCCAGCTGTTTTTGCAGCTGGAAGGAACGCTGCATGTGGTTCTTAGCCGCCTCGATGGCAGCCAGGAAGGGTTTAACCTCGTCATCGCCGTACTGCAGCCGGGCGAACTCAACTTCCTGCTGGGAGTGGGCGATGGCGTCATCGGTGGCGACCAGCTGGGCACCTGCCCGGGTACGCAGCTCTTCAATGGAGGGTAGAGGCTGGGACGGGGTGGGTTGCCCGCTGCGGCTGCCGCCGGTGTTTTTACGCGCGGACGCCCGTGAGCGGCTAAAAGCCCAGGCCCCGCCGCCAGCGACGGCGGCTACACCCAGGAGGGTAGCGCCACCCACGAGCGCCCCCGAAGTACCTGATACCGCTGAAGCAGAACCGAGTTCAGACTCGATACCGGTGACCGCAGCCAGCGCAGCGGCCTCGTAGTCGGAGTTCGCTAGCTCAGGGTAGATGTAATTCTGATAAATCTTCTCCTGCTGGCTGGTAGAAAGAACCGAGGTGGAGCCGGCCATAAAGTAGGCCTGGCGGGCTTCGGTGGCGATGACCAGTACCACGTCGTTGGTGCCCATATTGTTGAGGGTGGCAAAGTCACGGGTCCACTCCGAAGAGGAGCTGGGGCTTTCGAACTGGTCAATGGTCACAACAAAGAGGTTGACCTGTTCATCACTGGCAAGCTGGCTGATGGCGTCCTCTAGCGAACTTGTGTCTCCCAGCGAGGAGGTGGTGTCGCTGACCCGAACCCCGGCGTCCAAATCGTAGGGAGCCGCTGCCAGGGCAGCGGGCGATACTCCCAGCGCCAAAGCAAGGACAAGCAGGGCAGTGGTAGCAGGTTTGCGTGACATGGGGTCTCTCTTCTAGAGGTCAGCGGTACTTGAGCACTATTGTAGCCCCGCTCACCCCGCTCTCTTTTGAGGTAGCTGACGGCGTTCACCCTCAGCTCAGGGCGATGTACTCCTCAGCTCTATGTACAGCAAACACACAGCTTTGCTTCATCTCTAACACAGACCTATAGCGCATAGTGGGAGCTAAGAAAACACCGCAGGCGCACCTCTTGAACAGGTGCCCACCTCAAAAGATCTCGAAAGAAAGCTGCTTAGATGTCACAGAACTCATGGGGACCCACTCCCGATTCGTCGTCCGCTGATCGTACCGTTCCGATGAACCAGCAGCAGGTTGCGGCCTCCGCCGCGGGCACCTCCAGCCAGGACGCCCCCACCACCGCTTTTGCTGCCCAGCAGGCTCCTGCCACCGGGGCCTACGCCTATGCAGGCGCTACCGCTTACACCGGCAACTACGCTGCTCCTGCCGACCAGCCCGAACAGAATAAGGGCAAACACGCAACTCGTACCGTCCTGGCAGCAGCTGCTATCGCTGCCCTGGTCGGTGGCGGTATCGGCGGTGGGGTAGTAGCCGCAACCTCAACCGGTGCAGCCTCAAGCATCACAACTACCAGCTCGGGGACCACCATCGTCAATAACACCGACTCCGTCAACGCTATTACCGCTGCTGCTGCCAAGGCAACCCCCTCTATCGTCACCATCGCAGCGACCTCATCGAACGCGTCTGGCTCCGGCTCCGGCGTTATTCTCGATACCGCGGGGCACATTCTCACCAACACCCACGTGGTCACCCTCGACGGGGCTACCGCTAACGCCTCCATTGAAGTGCAGCTAGCAGATGGCACCGTCCGCTCCGCCACCGTAGTCGGTACCGACCCCACCAGCGACCTGGCCGTCATCAAGCTCGATAGCACCAGCGGCCTGACTCTCACCCCCGCCACCCTGGGCGACTCTGATGCCCTGAACGTTGGCGATACCACCGTAGCTATCGGTGCACCCCTGGGGCTGTCTAACACCGTGACCACCGGTGTCGTCTCGAACCTGGTACGAACCATCGAAGTAGCCTCATCGGCAGCCGATGAATCTACCACCGACTCCGGCAGCGGCACCACCGACCCCTTCGGCAGCTCGCCCTTCCAGTTTGAGATTCCCGGCCAGCAGAGCCAGAGCACCTCTTCAAGCTCCACCATCGCCATCAACGTCATCCAGACCGATGCTGCGGTGAATCCCGGCAACTCAGGTGGTGCCCTCATCAACTCCAACGGCGAAGTAATCGGTATCAACGTGGCCATTGCCTCCACCGACTCATCCAGAGCCTCCACCAGCGGCAACATCGGCGTTGGCTTCGCTATCCCCATCAACTACGCCAAGCGGGTAGCCCAGGAAATCATCGATAACGGCTCAGCCACCCACGGCATGCTGGGAGCTACCGTCTCCACCTCACCCGCCAACAACGACTCATCCGAAGCCTTCGGCGACGGTGCCCTGATTCAGGAAGTTACCAGCGGAGGATCGGCTGCAGCCGCCGGCCTGAAGTCAGGCGATGTTGTCACCGCTGTTGACGGGCGCAGCATCAGCGAGGCAATCGAGCTGACCGCCGCCGTCCGCCAGGCAGCAGCAGGTGACACCGTCACCCTTACCGTTGAGCGCAACGGCTCAACCCAGCAGGTCACCGTGACCCTGGGCGATGCCGCTAACAGCTAGAGATATAAAAGGCTCTGCAGACTCACGCTCGCTGTGAGCCTGCAGAGCCTTTTTGTGACTAAATTGCTCCACCTGCAAAGCTATGCTGACGCCAGGCCTCAAACACCGCAATCGAAGCGCTATTAGCCAGGTTGAGGGAGCGGCGGCCCGGAACCATCGGAATCTTGACCCGCTGGGTAACGTGCGGGTCGTTCTGTACGTGCTCGGGCAGCCCGACCGACTCTGGGCCGAACATGAGCACGTCCCCCTCTTGGTAGTCAATATCAGCGAAGTTAGTGGTGGCCGTGGTGGTAAAAGCAAAGACGCGGGCCGGGGCTAGGGCCTCCCAGGCGTCCTCAAGGGTCTCGTGCACGGTCATGACCGCAAGGTCATGGTAGTCGAGGCCAGCCCGGCGCAGGTTTGCGTCCTCAAAGTTAAAGCCCAGGGGCTTGACCAGGTGAAGCTCGGCGCCGGTGATAGCAGCAAGACGAATCGCGTTACCGGTATTGCCGGGAATTTCTGGGGTATAAAAAAGAATCTTGAACACCCCAACAGTTTACGCGCCCGCCGCGAAATAAAAGCGCGATGGGAGCTGTTGAGAGGGTGAAGCAGTCCATAGCCTGCCCCAAGAGCGGGGGAGTATGATGGAAGGCTGAATTGTTTTGACCAATCGCCACGGAAAGGCCAGCGCCCATGCCCCGGGTCTACCTGGACCACGCCGCCACCACCCCCATGCTCCCTCAGGCTATCGATGCCGTGGTGGAGCAGATGAAAATTGGCGGCAACCCCTCGTCCCTACATTCAGCGGGCCGCTCTGCTCGCGCTACCGTCGAGTACGCCCGCGAACGTATCGCGCGGGTTGCCGGCTGCGACGCCGCCGAGATTATCTTTACCTCCGGTGGTACCGAGGCAGATAACCTGGCGATCAAGGGGCTCTACTGGAAACGCCGCGAAGCCAACCCGGCTGCGACCCGCATTGTTGTTTCGGGCATCGAGCACCACGCCGTGGGCGATGCCGTTGAGTGGCTGCAGGCCCACGAGGGGGCAGAGGTGAGCTGGGTAGCTCCGGACGCCAGCGGTTTAGTCAGCGCCGAAGCGGTTCGACAGGCGGTGGGCGAGAGCCCAGAGACGGTTGCCCTGGTCGCCGTCATGTGGGCCAACAACGAGGTGGGTACCGTGCAGCCCGTCGCAGAAATCGCTGCGGTAGCTGCAGAATTTGGGATTCCCTTTCACACGGATGCCGTCCAGGCCTTTGGCACCCTGCCGGTGAGCTTCAAGGAATCCGGCGCCACCACCATGGCTATCTCAGCCCACAAAATTGGCGGGCCCATGGGAATCGGCGCCCTCATCGCCACCCGCAGCGCCCAACTCATGCCCGTACTCCACGGCGGCGGGCAGGAACGCTCCGTGCGCTCAGGAACCATTGACGCCGCCTCTATCGCGGGCTTTGGCGCAGCAGCTGCCGAAGCAGGGCAGAACCTGCTCGCCGAAGCAGGCCGCCAGGCTGAACTGCGGGACCGCCTGATCGAGGGCGTCCTCGCCGCTGTTCCCGAAGCCCAGCTGCGCGGGGCCGCCCCCGAAAGCGCCCAGGACCGAGCAGCCGGCAGCTTCAGCCGCCTGCCCGGCAACGCCCACTTCACCTTCCCCGGCTGCGAGGGCGACTCACTGCTCTTCCTGCTCGATATGGCAGGGGTGGAGTCGTCCACCGGCTCAGCCTGCAACGCCGGGGTGCCCCGCCCCTCCCACGTCCTGCTGGCTATGGGGCTGAGCGAGGACGAGGCCCGCGGCGCCCAGCGCTTCACCCTGGGGCACACCAGCACCGAGGACGACGTCACCGCCCTTCTTACCGCCCTCCCCGGCGCCTGGGCTCAAGCCAAAAAGGCAGGTATGGCGGGCCACGCCCCGGACGCCGCCCGCTGGAACTAGCTCGATAAGGCGGTAGCCTGCCCGCCCCACCGCCCAAACCCACCGCCCAAAACTTCAACAATTACTGGATATAGGACTTAAAACATGAAAATTCTTGCTGCTATGAGCGGTGGCGTGGACTCGGCCGTTGCCGCCGCCCGCGCCGTTGAGGCCGGCCATGAGGTGGTCGGCGTGCACCTGGCGCTCTCCCGCATGCCCGGCACCCTGCGCACCGGCTCCCGCGGCTGCTGCACCATCGAGGACTCCATGGACGCCCGCCGGGTCTGCGACCAGCTGGGAATTCCCTTCTATGTATGGGACTTCTCCGAGCGGTTTAAGGAGGACGTGGTCGATGATTTTATCTCCGAGTACGAGCATGGCCGCACCCCCAACCCCTGCATGCGCTGCAACGAGAAAATCAAGTTCGCGGCCCTGCTGGAGAAAGCTGTGGCCCTGGGCTTTGACGCGGTAGTGACCGGCCACTATGCCAAGGTCATTACGGACGAGCACGGCAACCGGGAGCTGCACCGCGCAGCCACCTGGGCCAAGGACCAGTCCTATGTTCTAGGTGTGCTGACCCACGAGCAGCTCAAGCACGCCTGGTTCCCCCTAGCCGACACCCCCTCCAAGGACGAGGTACGCGCCGAGGCCGCCGAACGTGGCTTCTCGGTGGCGAAGAAGCCCGACTCCTACGACATCTGCTTCATTCCCGAGGGCGATACCCGCGAGTGGCTCGAAGAGCACATCGACATGACCGAGGGCGATATCAAGGACACGGACGGACGCGTGCTCGGCAAGCACCGCGGCTCCCAGGCCTTTACTGTGGGTCAGCGCAAGGGGCTGGCCATTGGGCACCCTGCCCCCGACGGTAAGCCCCGCTTCGTACTAGAAATCCGCCCCAAGACCAACGAGGTCATCGTGGGCGGTAAGGACCTGCTCGAAATTGACGAGATCCGCGGTATCCGCGCAACCTGGGCCGGTCTGCCCGTAGAAGAAGCTGCCGCCTTCTTGGCCGAAGAGCCCGTAGAAGGTGCCCGTTCAGCGTCCTTTGAGGTCACCGCCCAGGTACGAGCCCACGCAGACCCGGTGCCCTCAACCGCTCACCTGGAATGGGGAGCAGACGATGAAGCCGCTGAGCCCGGGGCCCTGCGCCTGGAAACCGTGGTGCGCCTGCACGAGAAACTGCGCGGTGTTGCTCCGGGGCAGACCATGGTGATTTACCAGGGCACCCGCGTGCTGGGCCAGTCCACCATCGCCCGCGCCTACAGCCTTGACCGGGCTGACATCAACGCTAACTAGGTAAGGTTATGCAGGCTCGCGCTCGCTGCTGAACCATTTGAAGCTTCTACACCCGGATAAGTCCACAGGGTGAAATCTGCGGGCTTGCTCCTGCAAACAGCACCTGAGGTTTTTAGACTAAACACATGAACACAACTCCGAAGGCCCACGATGTGCAGGCCCACGCTGACTTTGATACCCGCGCCACCTCGATGACAGGGGTTGACCCGGCAGTATTGGAGGAGCTGTTTACCATGCGTCAGACCATCGATAACATGGACGCAGCCCTGGTGCATATTCTTGCTGAGCGGTTCCGTGCAACCCAGCGCGTTGGCCACCTCAAGGCTGAGCATTCTCTGCCGGCGGGGGACCCGGGGCGGGAAGAAGCCCAGATTAAGCGCCTGCGCTCGCTGGCTGAAGCTGCCCATCTTAACCCGGAGTTTGCCGAGAAATTCCTGAACTTCATTATTTCTGAGGTTATAAGGCATCACGAGAAGATTGCGGCTGATGCCGAACAGAAGTCCTAGCCGCTCAATTTTCAGCCCGCAACCTACGGCCACCGGTAGGTGGTAGAAAGAGTTCCCTATGCCTGTATCGAGGCCTACTCGCCCTGCCCTGTATTTGCCGACCGATGCCGAAATGCTGGCTGCTCGTAAGGACTTAGAGAGCCCGCTGACCTTTGATGAGCACCTGACGGTTCGGGCTACCGGCCTGGGCGCCTGGGCAGGGGATGATGTGTTCGATGCGGTGACCCGTGTCCGCGGTGAGCTAGGGGAGCCCCATATTAGTTACCTGCCGGAGCTGGCTGACCGGGGCTACCGGGCAACCCTGCTGGCACGGTCGATTGCGGCCCTTGATGGGTTGAGCGCGGACGGCACCGCTGCAGGTTGGCGGCTCACGGGCGGCTACGCTGCTGAGGGGGATGCCGCCAGGTCGCTCTTGGAATCTGATATCAATATCCTGGCGGACGTCGTGGGGAAGGAAAGCGGGGCTGCTCCCGGGACCATCAAGCTACGTCTGCTGGGGCCGTTGAGCCTAGCTGCCAGTACCTACTTGAGCAGTGGCGAGCGTGTCCTCTCAGATTATGGTGCTCGGCGTGATGTTGCCGAGGCTCAGCGGGCTGGTTTTCGCGGTGTGGTGAAGCTGCTGCGGCAGGCTGTGCCCGGTGCGCAGGTGCTGGTGCAGCTAGAAGAGCCCCTGCTGGTTGAGGTGGCGGCAGGCCAGCTACCGACCTCTAGCGGCTACCGTACCCTGCGGGCTGTGCCGCGTCATGAGCTAGTGGCCCTGTTGGGGGCCCTACACGAGGAGCTAGAGGGTTTGGGCGCTCAGGTAGTCACCCGTACTGATTATGTGAAGTTACACCCCGAGGTGAGGGCTACGCTTGCTAGCCCCCTGCTATCGATGGCGGGCCAGCCTACCTCAGCGTGGGAGGCACTGGCACCCCATCTAGAAGCTGAGAAGGGGCTTTACCTAGAGGTTGTTGATTCGTTGGTCCGGGTGCCTGCTGGTGATCTGGCTCGGGGGCTGTGGCGCACCTGGTCGGATCTTGGGTTGGGGAAGAAGCTTCTCAACCAGCTGGTGCTGACCGAAACCGGTAGCCTGGCCGACACTGATCCGCAGCGGGCTACCACGGTGCTGGGGCACCTGACCGAGACAGCCCGTGCCCTGTCTGAAATCGCCCAAGACGCCTAAACCGGCTTGCCACCTAACCCCGGTACACTAGGGGAAGGCCCATTGTGAACCTCACCAGGAGACCCACCGTGAAAGAAACCATTCTTGTAGTTGACGACGACGATGCCCTGTCAGAGATGGTGGGTATCGTGCTGGCGCAAGAGGGCTACGAGACGGTCTTCTGCGACGCCGGTGACCGTGCCTTTGAGGCTTTTGCCACCCACCACCCCGACCTGATTCTGCTGGATTTCATGCTGCCGGGTATGGACGGCATTGAGGTCTGCACCCAGATCCGCAGGGAATCTGACGTGCCTATCATCATGTTGACCGCCAAGGGCGATACAGATGACGTGGTCAAGGGGCTAGAGGCAGGTGCTGATGACTACATGACCAAGCCCTTCAAGCCCGCTGAGCTGCTGGCCCGCGTCCGCGCCCGCCTGCGCCCGCGTGAAGACCGACATAACGAACCTTTGCGCATCGGCAATCTCACCATTGACCTGGCGGGGCACACGGTCAGCCGCGAGGGTGAGAACATTCAGCTCACCCCTCTTGAGTTTGAACTTTTGGCGAACCTGGCCCGCCAGCCGGGCCAGGTCATGACCCGCGAGGCCCTGCTGGGCAATGTGTGGGGCTACGAAAAGACCGTAGATTCCCGACTGGTCAACGTGCATATTCAGCGTCTGCGCGCCAAAATCGAACGTGACCCCGAAAACCCCGAAATCGTGCTGACCGTGCGAGGTGTGGGCTACAAGGCCGCGGCAGGCCAGCGCTAAATAGTGGCTGGTACTTCACCTCGCGCGTCCGCTCGGACTACTGTCCCCGCAGGCCCCGCCCGGGCCTACGGGCCGCTGGCCAGCACCCGCAGGCTCTGGCAGCAGTCCCTACAGTTTCGCGCTGTGGTGGCCGCGGCCGGTCTGCTGCTGGTGGCCTTCATCTTTGTAGGCTCTTTTATCTCCCACCAGATTGCTAACTCCCTCTTCCGCGGCAACCTGGAACAGGCCCTCGAAGAGTCATCGGCCGGTTTTAGTAACGTGCAGACCCTTATCAATGGATCTGACGCGACCGGCCGCACCGAGGTTCAACGCGATGTCTCTCGTTTCTTGACCGTGCTTGAGAGCAGTAGCGCCGATAGTAACCGCAACTGGGTGCTCATCAAGGACGTGAACGCCACCACCGATGGCTTTATTGTGGAGCAGGCCCAGAGTAGCGAGGTCACGGTCGGCGATGTGCCCGAAGCTCTAGCCCAGAGTGTGAGTGAAGGCACGGGCATATACTGGCAGTCCTCGAGTATTACCTCAGCGGACGGACGCCGCACCCCGGTTCTGGTGGTCGGCACCAGTATCTCGATACCCCAGAACCCCGACTACTCCCTGTACCTGATTTATGACCTGTCGACCTCGCAGGCCACCGTGCAGTACATCAACCTGGTGGTTTGGGTGGGCTTCGGCGTGCTTCTGGTCGTGGTGCTGACTATCGTGTGGATGATTGCCCGCTTCGTGATCCGCCCGATCAGTTCTACCGCTATCACCGCTGAGAAACTGGCAGCCGGTGACCTTGACCAGCGTGTGCTGGTACGCGGCCAGAATGAGACGGCGCGTCTAGGTATGTCTTTTAACCGCATGGCTGACTCCCTGCAGGACCAGATTTCTCGTCTTGAGAAGCTGTCGACCATGCAACAGCGCTTTGTCTCTGACGTGTCACACGAGCTGCGTACCCCGCTCACCACGGTGCGCATGGCAGCCGATATGCTGCACGATAACCGCGACAACATGGAGCCCCTCTACAAGCGCTCCACTGAGCTGCTCTATAACCAGGTGGACCGCTTCGATTCCCTGCTAGCTGACCTGCTCGAAATATCCCGCTTCGATGCCGGGTCTCAGACCCTCGATACGGTGTCGGTTGATTTTATGGCTGTGCTCGATGAGGTACTCAAGGCGGTTGAACCCCACCTGATGCGCACCAACACCAGTTTGACCGTGCACACCGACCACACCGAAATTATGGTCGATATGGACCACCGCCGTATCGAAAGAGTGCTACGCAACCTGCTGTTCAACGCCGTGGAGCACTCCGAGGGGCAACCGATCGACGTATACGTTGACGCTACCGAAACCACCCTGGGCGTGGCAGTACGCGACCACGGCATTGGCCTGAGCCCCGAAGAAACCGAGCAGGTCTTCAACCGCTTCTGGCGGGCTGACACCTCCCGCAAACGCACCCTGGGCGGTACCGGCCTGGGGCTCTCTATCGCCGCCGAGGACGTCCGCCTGCACCAGGGAACCCTCGAAGCCTGGGGTATTAAGGGGCAGGGGGCCAGCTTCCGCATGACCATCCCCATTGACCAGGATGTGCCCATGGGCCCCTCCCCGGTCCTGCTGAGCGGCGAGCCGCTACCCGCACCGTCCGCTCCGGCTACCGGTGCCACCCCGACCGCGAACCCCGACGTCTCAAACCCCTCGGAGCCCACCGTTGAACCCTAACCTTTCCCGCCGGTCAGCCCTTGGCCTGGCCCTGAGCTCTCTCGCGACCCTCACCGCCTGCGCCACCATCCCCACCGACGGCGAAGTCAACCACTACGCCGACCCCCAGGCTACGGGTAGCACCTCCACCAGCGGCAACTCACCTGAAGGGCCCACCCCCGGGGCCCGGCCCACCGAGATCATTGAGGGCTTCTTGCACGCCGGGGTAGGGGTGAAGGACGACTACAGTGTAGCTAGGCTCTACCTGACCGAAGACCTGGCCCAGTCCTGGAAGCCGGACGGGCGCACCCTGGTCTACAACTCATCCTTCACCACGGCCTCCGTCAACGACTCAAGCTACCTGGTCACCGTGCCCACGAGCACCCTGGTTGACGATAAGGGCCTGGCTACCTCCTACACCACAGTGGCTGATACCGAGGTAGAGTTCACCCTGCGCCAGGTCGACGGGGAGTGGCGTATCTCCTCCGCTCCCGACGGAACGGTGCTGAGCAGGAACGAATTCGCGGACGTCTTCAACCCCTTCACCCTCTACTTCTACGACCCCACCTACACCTACGCTGTGCCCGATGTGCGCTGGTTCGCCGAACGCACCACGGTAGCTACCTCCCTGGTGAGGGTACTCCTTGAAGGGCCGGCCCCCTACCTCACCGGGGCTGTGGTGACCGCTGTACCGGCCGATACCAGCCTGACCCGAAACTCTGTCCCTATCGAAAACGGGGTGGCTGACATCCAGCTCTCCGGGGGTACTTCCCTCACCGCAGCCAGCGCCCTTGAAACCGAGCGCCTACGTACCCAGCTCACCCAGACCCTCACCAACCTTGCCTCGGTCACCACGGTGCAGCTCACCATCAACGACCAGATCCTTGCGGCCCCCACCCTCGAGAACTACCGGGAACCGGCAGTTAACCCCGAAGTCGCCAGCAACATCGTGGGTATCGAAGATAACCGCCTGATCGCCCGGGCAGCCCTGGACGATACTGCCAGCCAGCAGACCATCGTAGAGACCTCGGCCCAGGCCCTCATTACCCTGCCCGCCATGAACTACACCCGTAACTACTACGCCTACACCAACACAGGGCAGAACGAGATTTGGCTGGCTAACTCCAACGGTGCCCGCTCGGTCTACCGGGGAACCCACGTGCTAGCGCCCTGTTTTGACCACCAGAACTGGCTCTGGGTGGGGGAGCAGGACGGCTCTGTTCGGGTTATCGCCGCAGGCCAGGAAGACAGCGCTGCCCGCGAGGTCACCAGCTGGATCGAAGGGGAGTTCCTGCAGAGCATTTCTATCGCCCGCGACGGTAGCCGAGCCGTACTGGTCACCTCGGCAGCCGACGGTAGCAATTACGGGGCCTGGGTCTCGGCTATCCGCCGGTCGGCAGACGGTACCCCCACCCAGCTCCTTGACCCGGTGCGCCTGGGCGCAGAGATTAACCCGCGCGGGGCTGAATGGGCCAGCGACGTGGAGGTCTTCCTCTGGAACACCGACACCACCCAGACCGAACTGGTCTCACTGACCGGCGAGAACACCCAGTACGATTCCCTGCAAGGCATTACCCGCATTGTCACCGGCAACGGTATTGACCAGGCAGTTGCGATAACCAGGGATGGCGGGCTCTACATCGTAGCCGGGCTGAGCTGGACCCGCATTGAAAGCAGCCTCAGCGAAATCAACTACGCCGGCTAAGAGAAGTGGTCTGGACCACTTATCCCCAGCCCTGGTAGGTAGCCGCCTGACCCCGCCAGACTGGGGGTATGACGTCCGCCCACCCTCTTCTGCCCGATATGCTGACCAGCTGGCGGCAGACCGCAGAACTCTTCTTTCCCAGGGTCTGCGCCAGCTGCCAGACCTACGGACCCAGCATGCTGGCGTCCGCTGCCCTCTGCCCCCTCTGCGACCGGCTGGTGCGCCTGGCCACCCTCAACCTACAGACCATCACCCTGCCCGGCACACAGCTGCCGGTGGTGTCTGCTGGCCGCTACGAGCACGAGCTGGGGCGCTGCGTCCTGGCCTATAAGGACGCCGGACGCACCGACCTGAGCTCCTATCTCGCTTCGGCCCTGGCCCGGGCCGTGACCTGCCTTCTAGAGCTGAGCGAGAGCGAACTGGCGCCCGCTGAGCCCATCTACCTGGTACCCCTGCCCTCCAGCCGGGCCTCGGTGCGCAGGCGGGGCTATGCCCCAGCCCCGCTCCTAGCCCGCGCGGTTCCGCCCCTCCTGCGCTACCCGGCACCGGTCAAGGTAGCGGACGCGCTCGCCCAGGTTCCTGCCTGGAAGCGGGGAATGCGCGGTGCCAAAGGTGCCCAAGCCCAGAAAACCCTGGGCCTCGAAGAGCGCCACCGGCAGATGCAGGGAAAACTTACCCTGGGTAAGCCTGCCCTGCACCAACTGGGGCGCTACTACCGTCTAGAGGGGGCCCGCTGCCTGCTGGTTGACGATGTGTTCACCACCGGAGCCTCCCTACGGGAGGGCCACCGGGTACTGACCAGCCAGGGCGCCACCGTGCTGGGCGGGGCAACGATTGCCTATGTTCCCAAGCGGCAGCCATATCACACAGGATGAGGAGGGACACCAAAATACTGAGTCCTTCCTGCGAAAAGAACCGTAAAAGGCTTAAAAAAAATGACTTAGACCACAAAAGAGCGTAGAGTGGCGTTAAGGAATCCACAAGATAGATTCCCCAATACCCGGCAGTCACAGGGTCGGGTATTCACCCCCTGAGAATGGAGGGAATTGTGGAACTCAACATCACCGGCCGCAACGTCAAAGTAAGTGAACGTCTGCAGGAACACGTTGAAAGTAAAATCACCAAGTTCGAAGCCCTCGGTGACAACGTAACCGACATCGAAGTCAAGTTCACCAAGGAAGGCCAGAACGGCCCCGCCGCGATTCGAGTGGAAATCACCGTCATCGGCCGCGGTCCCGTGCTCCGAGCAGAAGCAACCGGTCAAGATAAGTTCGCAGTTTTCGACGAGACCTATGGCAAGCTCCTAGAACGCCTCCGCCGCGCCCGCGACCGTCGCAAGACCCGCCGCGCGGGGGGCAAGCACCCCATCTCGGTCTCAGAAGCCACTGGCTCACTGCCTGTCATCACCGACCAGGTTGCCCTCACCGAAATTCAGACCGAGGACCTGCCGGTTGAAGAAGCAGCTTTTGCTGGCGAATACGACCTGCACGAAGAGGCAGATTCGCCCATCGAAATCCGTCAGAAGAGCTTCCCTGCCGACCACCTGACCCCTGAAGAAGCGGTTGACCGCATGGAGCTGGTTGGCCACGACTTCTTCCTCTATGTCGATAAGGCAACCGGATCCCCTGCAGCGGTCTACCGCCGCAAGGGCTGGTCCTACGGCGTCATTACCCTCGAAGAAGGTGCCGTCTAAGGTCGATACCCGCCCGGCCTAGGGCCCTCTGCCATACCCCTACCACAGGTAGGGGAGCGCAGAGGGCCCTGCCCTGTGCCCGGCCCTACCCCTGTGAATCTAAAAGGTAGGCCCGTCAAGCCCACAGGTGAACGGCCCCAGTCCGTTGGCGGACTAAACTAGAATAGAGTGAGCACGGTGGGCTCACCCTGCCCACCTCCCATACCAAACCAATCAAGGAGCAAACTTCAGTGGCATCTCTCTTGGAAAAGCTACTCCGCAGCGGAGACCAAAAAGTCCTCAAGCAGCTGCGTGCTTACACCGATGCAGTGAACTCACTCGAAGACAGCTTTGTTGCGATGAGCGATGCAGAGCTACGCGCTGAGACCGACGCCTTCCGCAAGCGCGTTGAGGACGGCGAGTCACTGGACCTTCTGCTCCCCGAAGCTTTTGCTGTGGTCCGCGAAGCCTCAAAACGAACCCTGGGCAAGCGCCACTACGATGTGCAGCTCATGGGTGGTGCAGCCCTGCACCTGGGCAATATCGCCGAAATGAAAACCGGTGAGGGTAAGACCCTGGTCGCCACCGCCCCTGCCTACCTCAATGCCCTCTCCGGTAAGGGCGTGCACGTGGTCACCGTCAACGACTACCTGGCTGAGTACCAGGCTAACCTGATGGGCCGAGTCTTCCGGTTTTTGGGTATGGAGGCGGGCGTTATTCTGGCGAACCAGACCCCCGATGTGCGCCGTAAGCAGTACGAAGCCGATATTACCTACGGCACCAACAACGAGTTCGGTTTCGACTACCTGCGTGACAACATGGCTTGGACCACAGAGGAACAGGTGCAGCGCGGCCATAACTTTGCCATCGTCGATGAGGTTGACTCCATTCTGATCGACGAGGCCCGTACCCCGCTGATTATCTCTGGACCCGCCATGGGCGAAGCCAACCGCTGGTACGACGAATTTGCTCGTATCGCCCGTACTTTGGTGGCCGGCGAAGACTACGAGGTCGATGAAAAGAAGCGCACCGTGGGTGTGCTCGAATCGGGTATCGATAAGGTTGAAGACCACCTGGGTATCGATAACCTGTACGAAGCACAGAACACCCCCCTGATTGGCTTCCTCAACAACGCTATTAAGGCCAAGGAACTCTTCAAGGGCAACAAGGACTACGTCGTCATGAACGGCGAAGTCATGATTGTTGATGAGCACACCGGCCGTATTCTGGCAGGCCGCCGCTACAACGACGGCATCCACCAGGCCATTGAGGCCAAGGAAGAGGTCGAGGTCAAGCCTGAAAACCAGACCATGGCGACCGTGACCCTGCAGAACTACTTCCGTATGTACGACAAGCTCTCGGGTATGACCGGTACCGCTGAAACCGAGGCTGCTGAATTCATGAACACCTACGAGCTGGGTGTCGTGTCGATTCCGACCAACAAGGAAAAGCAGCGCGTTGATCAGCCCGATAAGGTCTACAAGAATGAGATCGCCAAGTTTAACGCGGTGGTCAAAGATATCGAAGAGCGCCACGCTACCGGCCAGCCCGTGCTGGTAGGTACCACCAGCGTTGAGAAGTCCGAGTACCTGTCTAAGCTCCTGGTGAAGGCCGGTATTCGACATGAGGTGCTCAATGCGAAGAACAATGCCCGTGAGGCTGCCATCGTGGCCCAGGCCGGCCGCAAGGGTGCCGTCACCGTGGCGACCAACATGGCAGGCCGCGGTACCGATATTATGCTCGGTGGTAACCCCGAGTTCGAGGCCGTTGAAACCATGAAGACCCTGGGTCTTGACCCCAATGAGAAGCCCGAAGAGTACGAGGCTAAGTGGCCCGAGGTGCTTGCTGCGGCAGAGCAGGCCTCTGCTGCCGAGCACGAAGAAGTTAAAGACCTGGGTGGCCTGTATGTGCTGGGGACCGAGCGTCACGAGTCCCGCCGCATCGATAACCAGCTGCGCGGACGTTCGGGCCGCCAGGGCGACCCCGGCGAGTCCCGCTTCTACCTGTCACTGTCTGACGACCTGATGCGCCTCTTCAACGGCCAGGCAGCTGCCCGCCTGATGGCCGGTGCCCCCGACGATACTGCTCTGGAAGCTAAGATTGTTTCCCGCGTCATCGCCAACGCCCAGGGCCAGGTTGAGGCCCGCAACGCTGAGCAGCGCAAGAACGTGCTCAAGTATGACGATGTGCTCAACCGCCAGCGCGAGGCCATGTACAAGGACCGCGCCCAGATTCTGGCAGGGGATGACCTCAAGGAACAGGTTGCCCAGTTCCGCACCGAGGTTATCACCTCAGCAATTGATGCCCAGGTGGGCGAAGGCCACGCTGAGGACTGGGACTTCGAGAAGCTCTGGGAGAACCTGCGCACCATCTTCCCGGTTACCATCACCCCCGAAGACCTGGCTGAAGAAGCTGGCGACAAGACCAAGGTCACCCGCGACCAGATCGTGAAGGAAGTACTGGCTGACGCTGAGATGCAGTACGGCGAGCGCGAAGAGTCCGTGGGTGAGGACGCCATGCGCGAGATTGAGCGCCGCGTGGTGCTCTCGGTCATTGGTAAGCGCTGGCCTGAGCACCTCTACGAGATGGACTACCTCAAGGAAGGCATTGGCCTGCGTGCCATGGCCCAGCGTGATCCCCTGGTGGAGTACCAGCGTGAGGGGTATGCACTCTACCAGAGCATGATGGGCGGTATCCGCGAGGAGACCGTGTCGATGCTCTACAGCGTGGACCTGTCGAAGCAACGTACCCAGCAGTCGAAGATTCAGCTGAAGATTCCTGCCCAGCCTAAGTTCCTGCAGTACTCAGCTCCCTCTGAGTCCGGTAAGACTGAGGTGCATACTGAGGCCGTGAACGATCGCAGTAACGAGCAGATTTCGATTCTGAACCAGCGCAAGAAGTAGTTCAGTAGAAGAAACCGCTCAGACCAAAGGCCCCGAATCCTTGATGTAGGATTCGGGGCCCTTGGTTTAGGTTGAAGCGTTTAGCCCGGTCTTGTGAGAGAGCCCAGCTTTAGAGGGTCTTGTCGGTTCCCAGGTAGGAAAGAACAGCCTCGTGCAGGTGGCCGTTGGTGGCTAGGGCGTTGCCGCCGTGGGGGCCGTCCGCTCCTGCTAGGGAGGTGAAGCGTCCGCCTGCTTCGGTCACGATGGGGACCAGGGCGGCCATGTCGTAGAGGCCAAGTTCGGGTTCGGCGGCGGCGTCGACAACGCCCTCTGCCACCATCATGTAGGACCAGAAATCGCCGTAGGCTCGGGTGCGCCAGACGGTGTCGGTCAGGTCGATGAAGTTATCGCGCAGGCCCAAATCGCGCCAGCCTGTGAGGGAGGAGTAGGAGAGGGAGGCGTCTTCGAGCTGGGCAACGGAGGAGACCGAGATACGGGTGGCCTTGGCGAGGGAACGGCCGGTGTAGGCGCCGGTGCCTTCGGCCGCCCACCAGCGGCGCTGGAGGGCAGGGGCGGAGACGACGCCGACGATGGGCTTGCCGTGGTCGAGCAGGGCGATAAGGGTAGCCCAGACGGGCACGCCGCGTACGAAGTTCTTGGTGCCGTCGATGGGGTCGATGACCCACTGGCGAGGGGAAGACCCGGTTTCCCCGAATTCTTCACCCAGCACTGAATCACGGGTGCGGACGCGGGATAGCTGGGAACGGATGAGCTGTTCGGCTTCGCGGTCGGCGTCGGTGACGGGGGTGAGGTCGGGTTTGGTATCGACAGCGAAATCGTGGGAGGTGAACTTGGCCAGGGTGAGGCGGTCTACCGCATCAGCCATGATGTGGGCCAGGCGCAGGTCGTCGGTGTAGTTAGTCATGGTCTCGTGTGCCTTGGTGTGTTTAGAGGTCTACGACGCCGAGTTCTTTCTCGGTGTCGCCGGTTTTTTCGTCGACGCGCAGGAGCTTGCGCAGGGATTCGAGGCGTTCTGGGCCTGCGGGGCCGGCCTTGCCCGCTTCGACGTAGGCGGTCAGGCCGCAGTCGGGGGCGGACGCTGAGTGGGTACAGCCCTTGGGACAGTTGGCTGAGCCCGGGGCAAGGTCGGTGAAGGAGGCGACCAGGGTATCGGGCTCGACGTGGGCCAGGCCGAAGGAACGGATGCCGGGGGTGTCGATAATCCAGGTGCCGGGGGCTGAATTCTGGGGCTGGAGGGCCAGGGCTGAGGAGGAGGTGTGGCGGCCGCGTCCGGTTACAGCATTCACGTGGCCGGTGGCGCGTTCTGCCCCGGTCAGGGCGTTGACCAGGGTTGATTTGCCCACGCCGGAGTGGCCCAGGAGCACAGAGACCGAGCCGTCGAGATACTCAGAGAGCTGCTCAACTAGGGTAGTATCGAGCCCTTCGGAGCCTTCCTCGCTGGGGGCGCGGCCGTCCTTGGACTTAGACAGCAAGATGGTGAGCTCAACGTCCCGGTAGTAGTCCAGCAGCCATGTAGGGTGTTTGAGGTCGGTCTTGGTGATGCAGAGAATGGGGGTGAGCCCGGCGTCGAAGGCGGCGGCTAGGGACCGGTCGATAAAGCCGGTTCGGGGTTCGGGGTTTTCTGCGGCGACCACGATAACCAGGTTGTCGGCGTTGGCAACGACGACGCGCTCGACGGGGTCGGTATCGTCGGCGCTACGGCGTAACAGGTTGGTGCGCTCCTCGATCCGGACGAGGCGGGCTAGAGTATCGGGCTTGCCGCTGGTATCACCCACGAGGGCAACCTTGTCGCCCACCACGATGGGGGAGCGGCGTAGCTCGCGGGCGCGTACGGCGGTGACGACCCGTTCGCTGCTCTTGCCCTCATCGAGGATGGCGGTGTAGCGACCCCGGTCTACGGTGATGATGCGGCCGAGTTCGGCGTCCTTGTGGGCCGGGCGGTCCTTGGTGCGGGGGCGGGAGCCCTTCTTGTTGGGGCGGACGCGCACATCGCTTTCATCCCAGGAACGGCGCATTAGGCGGCACCTGCCTGCCACTGATCCAGCATGTTCTGCCACAGTCCGGTGAAGTTGGGCAGGGTTTTGGAGGTGGTCTCAACGTTCTCAACCACGATGCCCGGCACCACCAGACCCATCACGGCGGCGGCGGTTGCCATGCGGTGGTCGGCGTAGGTACGCATGAGGGCCCCGTGAGCTACGGGGGCGGTGACGCGAATACCGTCCGCAGTTTCTTCGGCGGAACCGCCCAGGCGGTTAATCTCGGCGGTCAGGGCGGCAAGCCGGTCGGTTTCATGGCCGCGCAGGTGGGCAATACCGGAAAGGACGCTGGTCGCCGGCGAGAGAGCGATGAGGGCAGCAACGGTAGGGGCCAGTTCACCGGCCTCGGCCAGATCTAGCTCAACACCGGGCAGGCCGGACGCCGCGCCGCCGGCAGTGCCGGTGACGGTCAGGCTTCCGTCGGCTAGCTCTACTTGAGCCCCGAAGAGCGGCAGAATCTTTCGCCAGTGGTCCCCACCCTGGGTAGTGGACTCGGGCCAGCGCGGAACCGTCACCGAGGCTCCGGTGGCTACCGCAGCAACCAGGAAGGGCCCAGCGTTCGAAAGATCGGGCTCAACGGTGACCTCAAAGCCGGGGAAGCCACCGGGGGTAACCGTCCAGGTATCGGTGCCGTTAAAGTCAACGTTAATACCGAGTTCACGCATGGTCTCAACGGTCATCTCAATGTGGGGCATCGAAGGTACCGGTCCACCCTCGTGCCGCAGCACCAGGCCCCGCTCAAAACGGCAGGCAGCCAGCAGCAGGGCAGAGACAAACTGGGAAGAACCCGAAGCGTCAATGGTCAGCTCGGGCACCTGCACCGAACCGGCAGAAACGACGGTAAAGGGCAGGGAGCCGCGACCGGCGTCCTCAACTTCAACCCCCAGGCCCCGCAGGGCCTCAATCACCGGCAGCATGGGGCGCACCCGGGCATGCTCATCGCCATCGAAATGGAAAGTGCCGGGCAGCAGGGCAGCTACCGGGGGCACAAAACGCATGACGGTACCTGCCAGCCCCACATCAATGGAGGCCTCACGGGCATCGGTCGCAGAAAAATCGAGGGGGGTTACCCGCAGATCAGGGCCAAAGGCACTACCGGTTTCAATCTCTTCAAAACGGGCCCCTAGCGCAGTCAGCGCAGCCACCATGAGCTGCGAATCACGCGAATGCAGGGGAGCATGAATCACCGAGGGACTATCGGCTAAAGCCGCCAGCAGCAGGTAACGATTGGTGAGCGACTTAGACCCGGGAATCTCCACCCGGGCATGGGCGCCGCCGGGCACCGTAACGGTGGGCGCTAGCCAGTCTCCATCGGTAACTAGGGGCTGCTTGGTCGCATCAACCACAAATAAAACCTACTTCGGTATCAGTTATCACGGCGTACTCCCTCCCTATTTTAGGTGGGCGGGGCAGTAAACAAGAAAACCCCGCACCGAAATAGCGCGGGGTTTATCGAAAATTCACGGGGTCTTACACCCGGTAGGGGCCAGTTTAGGCGAAGAGGCCCTCAACCTTTTTCTGGGCGTCAGAAGCGGCATCTTGAACATCGGATGCCAGCTGATGGGACTTCTTAGCTACCTGATCCCCCAGCTTGGAAGCTCGCCAGGCCAGTGAGGGGTTACCGTCGGTGTCAACAGCTGAGATAGCAATAGCGCCCAGCAGGGAACCATTGAGCACAGCAGCATTGCGGCGGGCAGTCTTCTCTTCCTTAGTCTCAGCCTCGGTAGCGCGGTACTCAACGTAGGAGTTAATAGCACCGGTAGCCAGCAGGACGCTCGCAGAAAGACGGGGCAGCTTACCCAGGGCAAAGAGGGCACCGGCAGCTACCTGAGCGCCAGCCAAAGCCTGACCCACCAGCTTCTCCTGGCCCCGCAGCACAGAAAGCTGAGGGGCAGAAGTCGCAGCCAGGTTAACCACCTTAGCCAGGTGCTTGGACGATTCGGGGTCACGCAGACGGTCAACACCCGAGATAATAAAGCTTGAAGCCAGCAGAGGGCGAGCAAAACGGCGAACCAAAGACATGAGTTCCTCCTTCACGGGGTGTGAGGCCCCTTTGCGGTGTATCACAGATACCTAACACTACTAAGCATACATATAGACTGGGAGGTTTAGCCACTTTATTGCACCACCAGCACAAAATTACTCTGGTGCTGGGGAATAAGTGCCGCTAGCTGCCGTTATACCTGGTGTACTCGGCGCGTAGTCGCGCCCATTGGCAGGTACAGTAAGACAAAAGACCACAGCACATCTGGAGGGAAATGACAGCCACACCCCCGGCCCCCAGCACTGAACCTGCGCCGACCACCGACGTCCTCGCCCCCGAAGGCACCGAACCCGATGTGCGCTCCCACGAAACCGACGCCGAGCGCAAAGCCCGTTTCGAACGAGAAGCCCTACTGTACGTAGACCAGCTCTACGCCGCCGCCCTGCGCATGGCCCGCAACCCGCAGGACGCCGAAGACCTTGTCCAAGAGGCCTATATGAAAGCCTTCTCCGCCTTCCACCAGTACAAGCCCGGAACCAACCTCAAAGCCTGGCTCTACCGGATTCTCACCAACACCTACATCAACGTCTACCGCAAACGCCAACGCGAGCCCTACCAGGCCAACACCGACACCGTCGAAGACTGGCAGCTAGCCCAGGCCGGAGCCCACGACTCCAAGGGCCTACCTTCGGCAGAAAACGAAGCTCTTGCCCATCTGCCCGACAGCGATATCAAAGAGGCCCTGCAGTCCATCCCCGAAGACTTCCGCATGGCCGTCTACTACTCCGATGTCGAAGGGTTCTCCTACAAAGAGATTTCCGAGATCATGGACACCCCCATCGGCACCGTTATGTCCCGCCTGCACCGCGGCCGCAAACTCCTCAGAGACAAACTCACCGACTACGCTGCCGAACGCGGTATCAAAACCACGACCACCGGCAAGGCCGGCGCCCGCCAAACCGCTAGGGCCTAAGAAAGGAGCCACCCATGACCACCGTACACAACCCGAGCCCTTCTACCCCCTGCGAAGAGCGCCTGGCCAAAATCTACACCTACATTGACGACCCACTCAGCTGCCAGGACCTCGAAGAACTCCAAGCCCACCTGGCCGAATGCGAAACCTGCGCCAAGGAATACGACCTAGAGTGCATCATCCGCCAAGCTGTGCGCCGCACCTGCAAGGAGACCGCCCCCGTCGACCTCAAAATCCGTATCCGCGCCTGCATCGACGACATCCATACCGGAGGGCACCCGGCAGCTAACTAGCCCATAGCAGAGGGCCCCTGCTCGCTTCTGCGAGTAGGGGCCCTTGTTGATTGCCTTATGAGTTGGGGCGCTTACCGTGGTTAGCGCCACCCTTACGGCGATCCTTACGCTTGCGACCGCGCTTGCTCATGAGAGCCTCCTTGATCAAGGTGGAGTGCCCGTCAGGATAACGGAGCACAAATGGTCGATAGCACCTTAGAATAGGCACTTCTCACCATTCTCGCATACCTTGGCTAGCTTTGCATACCCCGGGTTAGTCACAGGGGCAGGCACCGGTCAGGGGCTTCCTTAAACGGGCTCTGAAATCTGAAGCCAGTTGTACCAGCCGCGGTGCAGAACCAGCCAGGCAATCAGGCCGTAGCCGGATTGGCCGGGGTGGCCGTCATTCGATGCCAGGTCATTGCGCCACTGCTCGTGATGCAGCAGGGGGTTGAAGGTATCAACGTAGACATGGTTACGGCGGGTCACCACATCGGCGTAGGCTGCCGACAGGTCGGCAATCTTGCGGTTGCGCTCGGCATCGAGTGTGGGCGGGGGGCCAACAACCAGAACCTTCACATTGTTCTGGGAGGCCATATCAACCATGTTCGCCAGGTTCAGGCGGGAGCGGGCGCTGGTGAGACCCAGGTCGATGTCGAAGGTTGAGGGGGCAATGACCAGGCGGTTTTCGTGGCCCTGGGCAAAGCGGCGGCTGGCTTCTTCAAACCAGCGAGCGTTAAGCTGTTCACTGCCCTCGCCGGGAGCTGCCAGATTATAGGCAGAGATAGAGGCAGAGGTCTGAGGGGTACGCGCCATAACGCGCCCGAACCACCCGAGGGTGCGGGGGTCCCCGACGCCTGCGAGCAGATCATCGCCAACGGCTACAAGTCGAATTTTTCGCTGATCCACGTGTTTCTTTCTACAAGGTTGAGGGCTAGGTCGCCCCGCAACGATGGTCTCGTTCGTTCTGTACCAGTCTAAACCCTGGAGCCTGCCAGCGCACGGTGGGCGCACCGCAAACAGGCAGTGCTCGAATCCTGACGGGCAAGATTCGGGCACTGGGAGCTGAGCGAGCGCCCTGCTTTAGCGGTCGAATACCTCGGAGATGAGGTTATCGAGCTCGCGCTGGTGACGCTTACCGGTACCGGCTGCGGGGGAAGCAGCTGCCGGGCGGGAAATCAGCTTCATACGGTAGTCAATCTGGGGGAGCAGGTTGACCGCCATGAAGGGCCACTGGCCCTGGTTGGCAGGTTCATCCTGAGCCCAGACCAGTTCCGCATTGGGGTAGGCGGCAATCTGCTCCTTGATCTCTGCGGACGGCAGGGGGTAGAGCTGCTCGACTCGCACAATTGCGGTGCTCTTATCGCCGCGCTTAGCGCGCTCTGCTTCCAGGTCGTAGTAGAGACGGCCTGAGACGAAGACCAGGCGGGTCACGTCAGCGGGGTTCAGGTTACCCTGGTCCTCGATGACGGGCTTGAAGCTACCGCTGGTGAAGTCTTCAACCGATGAGGCAGCAGCTTTGAGGCGCAACAGCTGCTTGGGGGTGATAACAATCAGCGGCTTGTGCGGGCGGGAGTGGGCCTGACGGCGCAGCAGGTGGAAGTGGTTAGCCGGGGTCGAGGGAATAGCAACGGTCATATTGTTCTCGGCGCACAGCTGTAGGTAGCGTTCCATGCGGGCCGATGAGTGGTCAGGGCCCTGACCCTCAAAACCGTGGGGGAGCAGCAGCACTAGTGAGGAGCGCTGGGCCCACTTCTGCTCTGCTGACGAGATGAATTCATCAACGATGGTCTGGGCGCCGTTGGCGAAGTCGCCGAACTGGGCTTCCCAGAGCACCAGGGAGTCGGGACGCTCTACGGAGTAGCCGTATTCGAAGCCCATAACGCCGTACTCGGAGAGCAGGGAGTTGTAGATGAAGTACTTGCCCTGGGTTTCTGAGAGGTTGGCCAAGGGGTTCCACTCTTCGTCGGTCAGAGAGTCATGGAGCACGGAGTGGCGCTGGACGAAGGTGCCGCGCTGGACGTCCTGACCGGTCAGGCGCACATCGCGACCTTCCAGTAGCAGGGAGGCGAAGGCAGCAAGCTCGCCAAAGCCCCAGTTGATGTCGCCCTCGGTCGACATCTTGACGCGCTGTTCAAGCAGCTTCTTGAGCTTCTTGTGCACGGTGAAACCCTCGGGAATCTTACCGAAGGCCTGGCCAATCTGAGCCAGGGTTTCAGCGGAGATAGCGGTCTCGCCAGCAACCTGAACGGAGTCCTCATTCTGCTGGGCAGCAGGGCGCTCGATGTTAGAAACAGCGGCAGCGTCTGCGGTGACCAGGGGAGCGGAGGACGACTGGGCCTCGTGGGTCTCGGTGAAAATCTGCTCCAGGCGGGACTGGTAGTCCTTCAGAGCGCGCTCGGCCTCGTCCTGGGAGATATCGCCGCGGCCGACCAGGGCCTCGGTGTAAATCTTGCGGGTTGAGGGCAGCTCCTCAATCTGCTGGTACATCTTGGGCTGGGTCATCGAGGGATCGTCTGCCTCGTTGTGACCGCGGCGGCGGTAGCAGACCAGGTCGATGACGACGTCCTTGTTGAAGGCCTGGCGGTAGGCGAAGGCGATGGAGCCTGCGCGGACGACGGCCTCGGGGTCATCGGCATTCACGTGCAGCACGGGAGCCTGAATCATGCGGGCGATGTCGGTGGAGTAGGTTGCGGTGCGGCCATCGCGCGGGGTGGTGGTGAAGCCCACCTGGTTATTGACCACGATGTGCACGGTACCGCCGGTGGTGTAGCCCTCAAGCTTGGACATCTGCAGGGTTTCCAGCACGATGCCCTGGCCAGCGAAGGCCGCGTCACCGTGAACCAGGATCGGCAGTACAGGGTAGTTGCCGATGCCCTGCTCAGCCAGGGTGTCCTGCTTAGCGCGGACGATCCCTTCAAGCACGGTGTTGACGGCTTCAAGGTGGGAGGGGTTAGCGGCCAGGTAGACCTGGGTCTGGTTGCCGTTGTGGGAGGTGAAGATACCCTCGGTGCCCAGGTGGTACTTGACATCACCGGAGCCGCCGGTCAGGCGGGGATCCATCTGGCCCTCAAATTCGCGGAAAATTTGGGCGTAGGACTTACCGGCAATGTTGGTCAGCACGTTGAGGCGGCCGCGGTGGGCCATGCCGATGCCGACGCCCGAGAGACCGGCGTCCGCTGCCTCAGAGATAACGGAGTCCAGCAGGGGAATCAGGGATTCGCCGCCTTCCAGGGAGAAGCGCTTCTGACCCAGGTACTTGGTCTGTAGGAAGGTTTCGAAAGCCTCGGCTGCGTTCAGGGTGCCCAGCACGCGGAACTGCTCGTCGCGCGAGGGCTTGGTGTAGCCGTGCTCCAGGCGGTCCTGGAACCACTGGCGCTCTTCGGGGTTCTCGATGTGCATGTACTCCACACCCAGGGTGCGGGTATAAGCCTCGCGTAGCAGCTCAAGAATGGTGCGCAGGGGCAGGGATTCCTTTTCGCCGAAGCCACCGGTGGGCCAGTAGCGGTCAAGATCCCAGAGGGTCAGGCCGTAGTTCTCCAGACGCAGGTCGGGGTGAGAAAGCATCTGGTAGCCGATGGGGTTGGTCTGGGCAATCAGGTGCCCGCGCACGCGGAAAGCGTGAATAAGCTGCTGGATACGGGCAACCTTAGAAATTTCTGCTTCGGGGTTGACCTGGTTATCACGAGCCCAACGGACGGGCTCGAAGGGGATGCGCAGATCCTCAAAAATCTGGTCGTAGAAGCCGTCGCCACCGAGCAGGTAGTGCTCCACAATCTTGAGGAACTCACCAGACCCAGCACCCTGGATGACGCGGTGGTCGTAGGTGGAGGTGAGGGTCAGAATCTTGGAGACACCGTTGCGGGCGATAACCTTTTCTGAGGTACCGCGGTACTCTGCGGGGTAGTCGAGGGCACCTGCACCGATGATAGCTGCCTGGCCCTTAGAGAGACGGGGCACGGAGTGGACAGTACCGATACCGCCGGGGTTGGTCAGTGACACGGTGGTGCCTGCGAAGTCCTCAACGCCGAGCTTGCCCTCACGGCCGCGCTTGACGATGTCGTTGTAGGCTTCCCAGAACTCTGAGAAGGAAAGCTTCTCAGCGCCCTTGATGTTGGGCACAACCAGATTGCGGGAACCGTCGGGGCGGGGCAGGTCGATGGCCAGGCCGAAGTTAACGTGGGCGTGCTGGATAGCGGCGGGCTTACCCTTAGCGTCCTCACCGTAGCTGACGTTCATGGAGGGGAAGGCTGCAAGAGCGCGGATGATGGCGTAGCCGATGATATGGGTGAAGGAGACCTTGCCGCCGCGGGTGCGGGCCAGGTAGCTATTGATTTCGGTGCGGTTATCAATCAGCAACTTGGCGGGGATAGCACGGACGGTGGTTGCGGTAGGTACGCTCAGTGACTCGTCCATGTTGGCGGCTACCGCCTTGGCGGGGCCGCGCAGGGTAACGATCTGGTCTTCTTGGGGAGCGTCACTCACGGGTTCTTCCTTTGGGGCGGCGGGCTTGGTCGCTGAGGGGGCAGTTGCCTTGGGGGCTGCCTGCGGGGCTGACGTGGGGTCAGCTTTAGGGGCAGGGGTCTTGGGAGTGGAGGGGACGGGGGCCTTGACGGGCTCTTCCTGGGCCGGTGCGGACGCTGCAGCGGGCGCCGGTGCCTGCTGCGAGCTGGGTGCGCTGCCGGTTGTGCCTGCCCACTGATCAAATAGGGGCCACCACGTCTCGTCGACTGAGTTGCGGTCTTGCTCGTACTTCTCAAAGAGCTCTTCGACGAGCCACTCGTTACCCGCGAACTCTTCGGGAACAGTATGTTCTGGCTGGGTTGGCACTTCTCTTACGCCTCTTCCATCTTTTTGTGATTGCTGGGTGCCAAAACCGCTTTTGGCACGAGGTGGGCGGGCATCGCACACTACATTGGGCGCGTGATGTACCGCATATCTTTGTCTAGTTTAGAAGTGTTTTGGGGGTTCGTCCAACGCACTACTTTCTATGACATCTCACCGTGAGACTGTCTGGTAGAAATAGGCTGGCGTTTCGCAGGTGGTGAAAGGGAGCCCCCTGAGTAAACCGCTCGATATTCGCTAGAATTGACCACTATGGAAGACCCTTCTAGTTGCTGCGCATCTTCGCAGCCCTCACGAGCGCTTTGGCGCACATTATTCTTTAACCCGACCACTGGCGTCCGCACCTCTGGCAACTCGCGCCCAGCCCAGCAGGCGGTGAGAGCCTAAACCATGGAATGGCTCCTGCTTCTCATTGGCTTTGCCCTGATTCTGGGCACCGGCTTCTTCGTGGCCGTAGAATTTTCGCTGGTAGCTCTTGACCAGTCCAAGGTCCAGCAAGAAATTGATAGGGGAGACGCCGCAGGTGAACGAGTGCTCGCCTGCCTCAAATCCCTCTCAACCCAGCTATCAAGCTGCCAGCTGGGTATTACCATCACCACCCTGCTTACTGGTTACACCCTCGACAGTGGTATCAACGCCCTAGCCGGCGACACCATTGCTTCCTGGGGGCTGGCCCCCTCTGCGGCCTCGGTGCTCACCCTGATTTTCTCGATGGGTATCGCCACTTTGCTCTCCATGATTATCGGCGAGCTGGTGCCCAAGAACCTGGCTATTGCCGAGCCCTACCGCGTGGCCCGAACCCTGGCCCCGGCCCAGCTGCTCTTCACTAAGGTGATGGGCCCCATCGTCCGCACCGCTAACGGGTCAGCGAACTGGGTGCTCCACCGCTTCGGCATGGAAGCTAAGGAAGAGCTCTCAGCAGCCCGTTCACCCGAAGAGCTTTCCTCGATGGTGCGCCGCTCAGCCGACCTGGGCACCCTGGACTCCGACACCGCCCGCTTCGTCGATAAAACCCTCTCCTTCGCCGAGCTCACCGCAGCCGACGTCATGACTCCGCGCCGCAAGGTCATCATGCTTGAAGATACCGCTCCGGTCAGCGACGTCATCGAGCTGGCCCGCACCACCGGCCACTCCCGCTTCCCTCTCTACCGGGAAGACCAGGACAACATCGTGGGCGTCGTGCACGTGAAGAAGGCTGTGGGCCTTCCCCTCGATAAGCGCGACACGCTGGAAGCCGGAACGCTGATGGAGGATGTGCTTCAGGTGCCCGAAACCGTGCACCTGGACTCCCTGCTCATACAGCTGCGCGAGGGTGCCCTACAGCTTGCCGTGGTGCTCGACGAATACGGGGGCACCGCCGGCATCACCACCCTTGAAGACCTGGTTGAAGAAATTGTCGGTGAAGTCTCCGACGAACACGACACCAATTCCTTCGACGAACGCCCCCTGCGCGTGGGCAACGGGGACTACATCTTCTCGGGCCTGCTCCGCCCCGACGAGGTCAAGGACTACATCGGTACCCTCGATGTGGACGGTGACCCCGCCTACGAAACTATGGGCGGCTTCATGATGGACCACCTGGGCCGAGTCCCCGAAACCGGCGATGTGGTGCCCGTTGAGGGCGGACGCCTGCGCGTAGAAAAGATGGAACAGCGCCGGGTTGACCGCATCCGCTTTATTTCCGAAGCCCTCACCACAGATGACCTCGCCGCTCGAAAGGAGGAGGCTCGATGAACGACTGGGTAGCTATCGCCCTGCTCTTTGTGCTCCTTGCCGGTAACGCCTTTTTCGTGGCCGGTGAGTTCGCCGTTATGTCGACCCGCCGCTCCCAGATTGAGCCGCTGGCTGAGACCGGTAATAAGCGCGCGGTTACCGTACTTTATGCGCTGGAGAACGTCTCGCTCATGCTGGCTACCTGCCAGTTGGGTATTACCGTCTGCTCCCTGCTGATTCTGAATGTTTCAGAGCCCGCCCTGCACCACCTGGTGTCTGCACCCCTAGAAAGCTGGGGCATCCCTTACGAGGTGGCTAGCGCTGTAGGCTTTGCATTCGCGCTGCTTCTGGTGACCTACCTGCACGTTATCTTCGGCGAAATGGTGCCCAAGAACATGGCGGTGTCGCTGGCTGCCCAGGGAGTTGCCCTGTGGATTGCCCCGCCCCTGGTCACGGTCTCACGGGTGCTCAAGCCCCTGGTGGGCTTCGTCAACTGGATTGCTGACCACACCCTGCGCCTGATGAAGGTAGAACCTAAGGCCGAGGTTGCCTCAACCTTCACCCTTGACGAGCTACAGAACATCGTGGCCCAGTCGACAGCAGAGGGCACGGTTGAGGACGGCTCAGGTGTGCTGTCTGGCGCCTTGGAATTTAGCACGAAAACCGTTGCTGAGATTATGGTGCCCGACGACAAACTGGTCACCATGAACTTCCCCTGCACCCCGGCCGAGCTGGAACGGGCCGTTGCCCACACCGGCTACTCCCGTTTCGTGATGAAGGACGAGCAGGATGGCACCTACATGGGCTACCTGCATATCAAGGATGCCCTGGTCTACGAGGCTGATCGCATGGACCAGCCTATTGCCTGGAGCAAGCTGCGCCAGATGTCAATCGTCAAGCCTGACACCGACATTGATGACGCCCTGGCTACCATGCAACGCAACCGGGCCCATGTCTCCCACGTGGTTGATGCCCAGGGCCAGAGTGTTGGTATGCTCTTCTTAGAAGACATCCTGGAAGAGTTGGTGGGTGAAATTAAGGACACCACCCAGGAGCACGTGCGCCGCCGCGAGGAGGCCGCTTCAAAGCACAGCACTGACTAGTTTCCTCTAGCTACCGGTTTTACCCGGTGCGCGGACGCCCGCCCCGTCCTCCCTGCCCCCGGGGCAGGGAGGAGAGGTGGGCGTCCTTGTCTTTCTAGCGGGAGCGGGTGTGATGCGGTGTACCTGCTTTTTATTTGCGAACCGTTCGCAGAAAGGAGTAGGCTGGCAGAAGCCCTAAACCTTATCCCAGACCGAAGGACAGCACCATGCGAAAGATTTTCCCCACCGTCTCACTGCTTGCCGTATCGGCGCTGGCCCTCTCTGCTTGCGGGTCAAGCGGGACGAGCGCGTCCTCGTCCTCAGCTGACGGAACCCTGCAGGTCGTCACCACCACCGACGTCTATGCCGATGTAGTAGCGGCAATCGGCGGCGATAAGGTAGAGGTCACCCCGCTCATCGCCTCAACCGCCGTGGATCCCCATTCCTACGAAGCCACCAGCCAGGACCGCCTGACCGTAAAAGACGCTGACCTGGTTGTCGTCAACGGTGGCGGCTACGATACCTTCCTCACCGAAATGGCCGGCACCGATAATCCCGACCAGATTGTGGTGAACGCAGTAGAGCTCTCGGGCCTCTTTAGCGCCGACGACCTGGCCCACATGGCAGAAGAGCACAGCACCACCGGTGAGGACCACGCTGACCACGTGCACTCCTACAACGAGCACGTCTGGTACGACCTGGACACTATGAAGAAGGTAGCTGATCAGGTAGCAGCCGACCTGGCTGAGCTCGACCCCGCCAACGCGGACGCCTACACCAGCGCAGCTGCAACCTTCTCCACCGACGCTGACCAGCTACTTGACCGTCTCAAGGCTATCGACACCGAAGAGCGTACCTACCTGGCGACCGAGCCCATCTCGGGCTACATGCTGGAGGACGCCGGCTTCACCGACTCCACCCCGGCAGATTTGACCGCAGCGGTCGATAGTGAAAGCGATATCGCCCCCCTGACCCTACAGGAAGCCAAGGATGCCCTCACCGGCGGTAGCATCGACCTGCTGGCCTTCAACGAGCAAACCCAGACCGCCCAGACCACCGAAATCTATACCTTCGCCCAGGAAGCCGGAGTTCCCAGCGTCTCCTTCACCGAGACCCTACCCGAGAACACCGGCTATATGGACTGGATGACCCAGAACATCGACAACCTAGAAAAGGCAGTAGCATAAAGCCTATGGCTCACTCTTCTACCCAGCTCGCTCCCGCCCTTACGGTGACCGGGGGCGGGCTTTCCTTTGGCCACCGTACCCTGTGGCAGGACCTCAACCTCACCGTCGAACAGGGCGAATATTTTGCCGTCCTGGGCCCTAACGGTTCGGGAAAATCGACCTTTATCAAGGTCATCTTGGGTCTGACCCAGCTGAGCGCCGGCAAAATTTCAGTGCTGGGTGCCCCCGCCCGTTTGGGGAACCCCGGCGTCGGCTACATTCCCCAGCAGAAGGCGATTGGCACCGAGATGCCCCTGCGGGCCCGCGATTTTGTGGGGCTGGGGGTGGACGGCCACCGCTGGGGCTTTCGCATGAAGACCCGGGCCTACCGGGAGAAGGTTGACTCCCTGCTCGATGCGGTCGGCGCCAGCGACTACGCCAACGTGCCGGTGGGGCTTCTATCGGGCGGTGAGCAGCAGCGCCTGCGTATCGCCCAGGCCCTTGCCAATGACCCCAAGATTATCCTGGCAGATGAGGCCCTACTCTCTTTGGACCTCAACCACCAGTACGCCGTCTCAGACCTGATTCACCGCTACAACCGGGATCAGGGGGCTACGGTCGTTTTCGTGACCCACGAGATCAACCCCATTATCGACCATGTAGACCGCCTGCTTTATCTCGCGGGCGGACGCTTCACCGTGGGGTCGGTGGATCAGGTCATGCGCAGCGAGGTGCTCACCGACCTCTACCAGACCCCGGTATCGGTGATACAGACCAACGGCCGCTACGTGGTAGTGGGTGGCGAGCACGGGGAGCACCACTGCGCCCTAGAAACCGACCACCCCCAGCTACTTGCACCCGCGAAAGGGGTAGATAGCCGATGACTTTTGCGGACTTTATGGGTAAGGTCTTTGTCTTTGACCGCTACGGTGAGCTGGTGGCCCTGCTGAGCCAGTCCATTATCGCCGGGGCTATCTTGGGTGTGATCGGTGGCTTTGTAGGGCTCTTTGTGATGCTCCGTCGTCACGCTTTTGCGGTGCACGCCATCGCCGAGATGTCTTTTGCCGGAGCTGCCCTCTTTCTGCTCCTGGGCTATAACGTGGTTACCGGTTCCCTGATGGGCTCTATTATCTCTGCCCTGCTGATTGCCCTGATGGGCGCCCGGGCCCACGAAAACGATTCAATCATCGGTGCCCTGATGCCCTTTGGCCTGGGGCTGGGAATCCTCTTTCTCTCCCTCTACTCGGGCAGGGCAGCTAACAAGTTCTCGCTGCTAACCGGTCAGATTGTTTCTGTTGACTCTGCCCAGCTGACCTCTATGGTCATCGGCGGGGCGGTCATTCTTGTGGCTCTGGCTATCATGTGGCGGCCGCTCATGTTCGCCTCGCTTGACCCGCTGGTTGCCTCAGCCAAGGGGGTGCCACTGAAGGCCCTGTCGATTGCTTTCATGATTGTGCTGGGTATTGCCACCGCCCTGTCGGTGCAGGTGGTGGGCTCCCTGCTAGTTCTTGCCCTGCTGATTACCCCGGCAGCGGCAGCCCTGCAAATCACAGCTTCACCCCTGCGTGCCCTGATTCTTTCAGTACTCTTTGCAGAAACAGCCATGGTGGGCGGTATTCTTTTGGCTCTGGCAGGCTCCCTGCCTATCAGCCCCTACGTGACCACCCTGTCCTTCCTCATCTTCGTGGTCTGCCGCCTGGTGCGAGCCGTCCGCCAGCGCTACTCAGCCTCGGGGCGCGTCCGCTCTTCTGAAGCCGCAGTAGCACCTAGCCCTGCTGGTGGGCAGAGCAGTTAGAGCAGACCCCGGTAATCTCAATGACGTGCTTGACCTCGGTGTAGCCGTTCTTTGCCGCAATCGCCAGGGCTAGCTCTTCAAGCTCGGGAATCTCAAATTCCCGGGCAGCCCCACAGATACGGCAGAGCAGGTGATGGTGGTGGTGCTCAGAGTCGCAGCGGCGGTAGATAGCTTCGCCGTCTTCGGTCTTGAGGGCCTCTACCTCACCGGTGCCCACCATGGACTGCAAGAGACGATAGGTGGTTGCCAGCGACACCTTATCGCCGCGCGAGAGCATGAGCTGGTGCAGGTCTTGAGCAGAAATAAAGTCTTCGAGGGTGTCGAGGGTTGCGGTGACTGCCCGGCGCTGTTTAGTGTTGCGGACTTCGGTGGGCTTGCTGGCTGACGACGCTGAGTTGGTGTTCACGGGTCATTCCCTCATCTAAAATCGGTCTCTCTGTGCCTACTGTACACCAGGTTTCCCGGGGCAGATGCGGCCCTCGCGCGGGGCGAAAAACAACGTTTTCAGGTAACAGCGTATGTGTTCAGTAGAAAGAAACCGTCAGCTCCAACTAGTCTGACTGTGGTGGGAGCTACTAGGGTGGTAGGTATGAAACTTACCAAATACACCCACTCCTGCATCAGACTCGAAAAGGACGGCGCCGTGCTGGTGCTCGACCCTGGAAACTTCTCCGAGGTCGAGCAGGCGCTGGACGGGGCCCACCATATTCTGGTCACCCATGTGCACCCCGATCACTTCGATGAGGGCAAGGTGGTTGCTTTTCTGCGAGAAAACCCGCAGGTCACCATTCACGCCCCCGCCGCAGTGGTCGATGCTGTGTTGGCGGCCCTGCCCGAGGCTCTTGCAAAGTCAGTGGAAGCTGATGGGGAGCTGACTCTCTCGTCCTTCTCTATTAAAACCTTCGGCGGCAACCACGCTGTCATCCACCCCCTGCTACCGGTGATCGATAACGTGGGATACCTGATTGACGATAACCTTTTCCACCCAGGGGATTCTTTTGTGGTGCCCCACGGCATTGAGGTGGGTACTCTGCTAGTGCCGATTCACGCCCCCTGGAACAAGATCCAGGAGGTCATTGACTTCATTATCGCCGTGCGTGCCCCGCGGGCCTTCCAGATTCACGATTCACTGCTTGCTGAAAACGGTCGAAACATGATTGTTGGCCACGCAACCAACTTTGGTCAGAAGTACGGCACCACCTTTGAGTACCTGGCCCCCGGCCAGTCTGTAGAGATTTAGGAGTAAGCCCCATGAGCACTGTTTTTACCAAGATTATTAACCGAGAACTGCCCGGCCGTTTTATCTGGGAGGACGAGCAGGCAGTTGCCTTCTTGACCATCGAGCCCTTCCAGTATGGCCATACTCTGGTGGTTCCCAAGGTTGAGATTGACCACTGGGTTGACCTGCCCGAGGAGCTTTCTGCCCACCTCTTTGACGTGGCTCAGAAGGTATCGAAGGGTTTGATGAAGGCTTTTGAGCCCACCCGCGTGGGCATGATTATTGCCGGTTTTGATGTGCCCCACACCCATATTCATGTGTGGCCCGCTGTTGACCAGAGCGAGTTCACCTTCGAGCAGGCTAACCGTAACCCCGACGCAGCTGCCATGGACGAGGCTGCTGAAAAGCTGCGGGCAGCCCTGACCGAGCTGGGCTACGGCGACTCGGTAGCTTCCTAGCCCCGTTAGTTCTATCCAAGGGGACGGGCGGGGCCTAAGCGTTCTTGATAGCCTCCGTGGCTTCGCGCAGGGCCTTAGCCACCCGCTTCTCACTGACGGTGTAGGCGGTGCCGAGTTCCTGGGCGAAGAAGCTCACACGCAGTTCCTCAATCATCCAGCCCACCTGCTCCAGCTCGGGAGTCGGCACCGTGCCCCCGGGCAGGGACTGCACGGCCTTATCGTAGGCGTCCTCAAGGTCCTGCACAGTCAGCATGAGCTGGTTATCCCTGTTGACGTTGGGCCCCAGCTTCTCAATGCGCTTAGAAATCGCCTTGAGGTAGCGGGGCAGGTGGTGCAGCTGAACCGCACCGGTCTCGGTTACAAACCCCGGGTAGACCAGGTTCTCCAGTTGGCTCTTCATGTCGCTCATGGCGTGAATGACCGCAAGCGAGGTGGACTTCTTAATGAGCTTCTGAACCTTAGCTGTTTCCGATAAGATATCGGCCACCAGCTTGGTCATCACAAAGACCGTGTCAATGAGCTCAGCTCGCACGCTATTGAACAGGGCAGTGTACTCCGCCCTCGTAAAAGGCGGGGTAGCAGGTACCAGCTGGTCAATAGCGGCTACCGTGCAGTCACTAATGAGGGCGTCAATTGACCCGTGGGGGTTCTGCGTGAAGATCAGCTTTTCGCGGTTGTTCAGGTGCTCAGAGACGTAGCGCTCGGGCGAGGGAGTATTGAGTTTGAGCAGGCGAATCACGCCCCCGCGCTGGGCCCGGGTAGCTTCAGCCTCGGTGGGGAAGATCCTCACAGCAACGGACGCCCCCTCATCAACCAGGGCCGGGTAGCCTGCCACAGTCTGGGTGGCAATGACGCGCTCAACCTTGCGGGGTAGATCCTGCTCCGGCCAGTCGGTCAGGCCCGAGACCTCCCTCACGGCTTTACTGCCCGCCGCCTGTTCCGGGGCGGACGCCTGTGCCCCCTTGGCACCTGCACCCCGGCCCCCAGCCCCGCTGGGAGCCGCAGAGGGTGCAGAGCCGCCGCGGGCGTCCTGCCCCTTCTTACCACCAGCGGCCATGGCCGCCATCTTGCCCATGGTCTCGGGGCTTGCACCCAGAGAAGCTGCTAGGGCAGAGCGAATCTCGGCGTGCAAAAGACCCTGGAGTTCCACTAAGTCCTTGCCCTCGCCCAGAATCTTATTCTGGTGGTTGCGCACCTGGAAGGTGAAGCGCAGGTGCTCGGGTACCGCATCCCAGTTGAACTCGGCCGGGTTGACCACGTGCCCGCGCAGGCGGCGCAGCACCAGAGCTAGGGCCTCAGTGAGAGAGTCAGTAGCGGGGGAGTAGTCGGCGTTGAGTTTCTCAACGGCCTGGCGGGCAACATCGGGTGCCGGAACAAAGTTCTTGCGAATCTGCTTGGGCAGGGACTTAATCAGGGCCGTGACCAGCTCCTCCCGCAGACCCGGAATCAGCCATTCAAAAGGAGCCGGTTCAAGCTGCCCTAAGAAGAGCACCGGAACCTGCACGGCAATGCCGTCCGTCTGTGTCTGGGAGGAGCGCACCCCACCAATCTGCACGCTGGGGGCGTACTCGTAGCGCAGGTCAAGGGCCAGCTCCCCGCCGGAAGTGCGGGCAGTCCAGGTGCGGGGGAAGAGGGATTCGTCGTAATCGGCTGCCTCTTCGTCAATCAGGTTTTCAGGGGTGAAATCCAGCAGGTGCTCATTAACCCGGCGCTCGTCCTTCCACCAGCGGTCAAAGTGGCGCTCAGAGACAACATGCTCAGGTATGCGGGCGTTATAGAAGTCGAAGAGGACAGCGTCATCGACCCGCAGGTCGCGGCGCCGCAGACGGGCCTCAAGCTCCTCAACCTCAGCCAGAGCCTTTTGGTTGCGGGCAAAGAAGCGGTGGCGGGTCTGCCAATCGCCCTCTACCAGGGCAGACTGGATAAAAATCTCGCGGGCAGCTACCGGGTCAACCCGCCAGTACTGGATACGCCGGTCGGCAATGATGGGCAGCCCAAAGAGGGTGACCTTCTCATGGGCCAGCACAGAGCCCTGGCGGGCAGACCAGTGCGGGTCAGAATAAGAGTGCTTGAGCAGGGGCCCAGCCAGTTCCTCAACCCATTCGGGCTCAATCTGCGCGTTCACGCGCGCCCACAGGCGGGATGTCTCTACCAGCTCAGCAGATACCAGCCAGACCGGGTTCTTCTTAAAGAGGGCAGAGCCGGGGAAAATTGCGAAGCGGGTACCGCGCGCCCCTCGATACTCGTGGCGGTTCTGCTCATCCTGCATACCGATATGCGACAGCAGACCCGAGAGCAGCGACTTGTGCACCTCGGTCTCACTGGCAGCCGGGTCAATATCGCGCCCGCCCTCAACCCTAATACCGGCCGACCGGCCAATCTCCCGCAGCTGGGCAAAGAGATCCTGCCACTCTCGGATTCGCAGGAAGTTCAGGTACTCCCGGTGGCACATCTTGCGGAACTGACTCGATGACAGCTCGGCCTGCTTCTCGTTGATGTACTGCCACAGCAACAGATAGGAGGTGAAGTCTGACTTCTCATCCTTATAGCGGGCGTGCAGGGAGTCTGCCTCACCCCGGTGCTCGGCGGGGCGCTCGCGGGGGTCCTGAATGGTCAGGGCAGCCGCCAGCACCATGATTTCCTTGGCAACACCCCGCTTGGAGCCCTCCACAATCATGCGGGCTAGGCGGGGGTCAACGGGCAGGGCCGCCATGGCACGCCCGGCGGCTGTGAGCGGTGAGGACGGACGCCGCCCCCCTCTACCGCGTGCCCCGCGCGTATCGCGGGGGCTGGCGTCCGCCCCATCACGGCCGGGGGGAGCAAGTGCCCCCAGCTCGCGTAGCAGGTTGACACCGTCGTTGATAGCGCGGGTTTCGGGCGGCTGAACGAAGGGGAACTTCTCAATATCGGCGGGGGACTTGACCACTCCGATAGCGGTCATCTGCAGAATGACCGCGGCCAGGTTGGTGCGGAGAATCTCGGGGTCGGTGAACTCGGCCCGGGCCTGGAAGTCTTCTTCGGAGTAGAGGCGGATAGCGATACCGTCAGAGACACGGCCACAACGGCCTGAGCGCTGATTGGCTGAGGCTTGCGAAATACGCTCGATGGGCAGGCGCTGTACCTTGGTCCGCGCGGAGTAGCGCGAGATACGGGCGGTGCCGGTGTCGATCACGTACTTGATGCCGGGCACGGTCAGGGAGGTTTCAGCTACGTTGGTTGCCAGCACGATGCGGGGCCGGCCACCGGGTTTGAAAACCCTGTGCTGCTCGGCCATCGACAGGCGGGCGTAGAGGGGCAGTACCTCGTAGTCGGCCAGGCGGCGGGTGGAGCGCACCATATCCCCGATAGCGTCGGCCGCGTCGCGGATTTCACGCTCGCCCGAGAAGAAAATCAGAATGTCGCCGGGGGCTTCTTCGGAAAGCTCCCGGATGGCGTCAAGCACGCCCTCAATGGGGTCGCGGTCGTCGTCCTCGAGGCCGTCACCGGCGTCCGCTTCGTCCTCCCCGCCATCGCCGGTGCGGGGTTCGTTCAAGGGGCGGTAGCGGATCTCGACGGGGTAGGTGCGGCCGGAGACCTCAATGATGGGCGGGGCGTCATCGGGCAGGGTTGCCTCAGCGATTTCTTTTTCCTCGGGGCTGAGGGTCTCGTCGACGATGCCGACACCGGGCACAAAGCTGGGGGAGAAATGGCGGGCGAAACGCTCGGGGTCGATAGTGGCTGAGGTAATGACGATTTTCAGGTCGGGGCGCTGCGGCATAATGCGCTTGAGATAGCCCAGGATGAAGTCAATGTTGAGGGAACGCTCGTGGGCCTCGTCGATGATGATGGCCGAGTACTGGCGCAGTAGCCGGTCGTTCTGAATTTCGGCCAGCAGAATACCGTCGGTCATGAGCTTGATAGCGGAGCCTTCGCCCACCTCTGAGGTGAAGCGCACCTGGTAGCCCACCGTCTCGCCGATTGTCTGTCCCAGTTCTTCTGCGATGCGTTCAGCCACCGATCGGGCAGCCAGACGGCGGGGCTGGGTGTGGCCAATCATGCCCTTTTCTGCCAGACCCAGTTCAAGGAGCATCTTGGGGAGCTGGGTGGTCTTACCTGAGCCGGTTTCACCCGCGACGATGGTGACCTGGTTATCGCGAATGGCTGCCATGATGTCGTCCCGGCGGGCAGAGACGGGCAGGGCCTCGGGATAGGTGATGGTCTCGGGTATCAGCGGGGTGTAGGGGCGGCGCTGGTTAGGTTTCCTCCCGCCCCGCTTGCCCCGGGGGGCTGAGCTGCGGCCGCTCCGCTGGGAGCGGGCGGGTGCGTCCGCCCCTTCACGAGGGCCGGACGCCTGCTTCCCCCTGCCGCCGCGCTTCTCGGCGGTCTGGGGTTTGGTGGGCTCGGATGCGCGGACGCCCGCGCCGTGCATAGCAGCGGCGATAGCAGAAAGGGGCTGGGCAGAAGTGCGGGAAGAATCTGAACTAGACATACTGCCCTCTATTTTAGGGCAGAGCCGGCACGAACGGTCAGGTTTCACTGGGCGCGTGAAGCCTATCGACTATAGTCGATAAACTTCTGGAAGCTATTTCTGTATAAGGACGCCCCGCCCTCCTGCCCTGGGGCAGGGGAGCGGGGCGCGGGCGTCCTGACAGAAAAGTTAGAGGCTGGCAGCGACGGGTAGGACGAGCTCCATCATGTCGGTGAAAGCGGTCTGACGCTGCTCGGCGGTAGTCTCAACCCCCTTGAAAAGGTGGTCTGAGACGGTGAACACAGAGAGGGCCTGCACACCGGCGGCGGCAGCCACAGCGTAGATACCTGCGGTTTCCATCTCAACAGCCAGCACACCCATCTCAGCCCATTTGGCGGCGTCGGAGAAGTCAGAGCGGTAGAAAACGTCAGAAGACAGCACGTTACCCACGTTGAGGGTCTTGCCTTGAGCCTCGGCCTCCTTAGCTACAGCTGACAGCAGGGGCCAGGACGCGGTGGGGGCAAAGGTGCCGGGGAGCTTGTAGTGGTGCATGAAGTTAGAATCGGTCGAAGCTGCTGAGGCCACGACCAGGTCGAAAAGGTCAAGGCCCTCAGCCATGCCACCGCAGGTGCCGATACGGATCAGGTTCTTCACGCCAAAGGTGTGAATGAGCTCGTGGGCGTAGAGGCTGGCCGAAGGGATACCCATACCGGTACCCATGACCGAAATGCGCTGGCCCTTGTAGTCGCCGGTGAAGCCGAACATATTGCGTACGGTGTTGAACTGTACGACGTTCTCAAGGTATGTATCGGCAATGAACTTGGCGCGCAGCGGGTCGCCGGGCAGCAGGATGGTTTCGGCAATTTCAGCGCCGTTCGGGGCAATGTGCGGGGTGTTGACGGCTTCAGCCATGTCACTCTCATTTCTGGTGCGAAAGGGTGGGGTTTTCGCCCCTAGTCTACCCGGCTTCATCAAGTCCTAAATCAATTAGGTTCCGCAGGCTCACGCTTGCTGCCGACCCTCTCGCCCGGTTCGCTTCGCTCACAAGAGCGATTCACGCCAGCCCCGCGCCAGCAGCTTCGCTGTGAGCCTGCTTCACTTACTGCTTGATTAAACTTACAAAATAGCCACCTTATTTTGGTAAGTTGATGTGAAACGCCGAAAGGAGCATTCAATGAAGAAAGCACTCTCCCTCACCCCTGGGCACAGCTTTGGGGGCAATAGTGGGCCTTCCGCCGGCCCACTCCTGACCTACCACTAGGAGGCATATGGAGCTACGCTACTGGGCGCTCACCGACGCCCCTGATCTTTACTCGATTTATCGCACATCCTCAGGCCTGGAGCGGCAGATGCCAGCCCTCGCCAGCGAAGAGGCCGCCCAGAACCTCATCGAAACCAGCTACCTGCCGGCTGAAAACCGGGCTATTTTCTGCCTCAGCGACGAGGGACGGCCCGCAGGGCTTATCGGGCTAAACTTTACGGCCCGCAGCGATACCGGAGCCTGGGATAGGGCCTGGGTCTACTACTGGCTAGCGGACCCCTACCGCGGGCAGGGCTACACAAAAGCGGCTCTCACGGCGGTGTGTACCTGGGCCCTGGGCGAGCCCAACCCCGTGCCTACCCTACCTGCTCTCGATACCGGCCTGCTGGCGTCCTTACCCTCACCCCGTCTCCGCCGCCTAGAGCTGGGCTATCGGGACAACAATCCCGCTAGCGGAGCCGTTGCCGCCGCAGCCGGGTTCCAGGTTGAAGGAATTGAGCGGGAGAAATTCCTCTACGCTGGGCAGACCTATGACGCGGTGATAGCCGCTAGGCTCCGTAAGGACGGACGCACCCCGGCTAGCCTGCGCCACCACGAGGCAGTTTCCCGCCCCGGCTTCCACCACGTTGAACTCTGGACCGAATCCCTGGCAACAGCCCTACCATCCTGGGCCTGGCTCACCCAGCAACTAGGGTGGACGCCCTACCAGGAGTGGTCCGGTGGAATCTCCTGGCAGGCCCATGATGGCTCCTACCTCGTCCTCGAAGAGTCACCCGACACCACAGGCCCCCATAACCGCACCCACGCCGGTCTCAACCACCTGGCCTTCACCGTGCCGTCCGCAGCCTTGCTCGATAAGCTCCGTAGCGAGGCTACCAGCCACGGCTGGAGTGAACTCTTCGCAGACCGATACCCGCATGCAGGCGGCCCCGACCACTACGCCCTCTACCTCGAAAATAAGCAGGGGTTTGAAGTGGAACTCGTTGCCCCAAACTAACCCGCACTTAGTCTGAAAACCCCGCAACTAGTTGCGGGTAAAACAGAATAAATGCGGGGAAGAAGGCGGACGCCGGGCACAAATAGAAAAGACCTGCCAGCGCTTCGCGCATTCTGGCAGGTCTTTTCTGTTTGTGCCCTCGAAAGGATTCGAACCTTCGACACCCAGCTCCGGAAACTGGTGCTCTATCCACTGAGCTACGAGGGCAAATATGATAATCAACCATTGTAATTATGTTTAGCAGCCTCGCAAGCTCGGCTGATTCGCTCGGATTTCTGATTCGCTTCGCGGAAATCCTCACTCATCTGAGCTACGAGGGCAACTCCGAATACTCACTGCACACAGTGAAACCCAGACCTGATTACTCTATCAGAAACCCCGCCCCACAACACAAACCGATTACAGTAGGAACAAAGACCAGCGCACCGAAGGGCTGAATCAATGACCACACTCACCGGCAACTACGCGGGAACCAACCACCCCTCCCAGACCTTTGACTTCTACCCGCCCAGCGCACCCACCGGTGAACACCACCCCGTGCCCCTGCTCATCTACGTCCACGGCGGAGCCTGGCGATTCGGCGATAAGTCCTCCTTCCTCTTAGCCGATAACGGTCTACACCGCGTCCGCGAACGCTTCGTCCATGCCGGCTACGCCACAGCCTCTATCAACTACCGGCTTAGCCACGAGGCCCTCTTCCCCGCCCAAATCAACGACCTCAAAACAGCCATCCGCTACTTCAAAACCAGGGCCGAAGACTTCGGAATAGACCCCAACCGTATCGTCCTGGCAGGTGGATCAGCGGGTGGGCACCTGGTTCAGCTGGCCGCCGCTACAGGCCACCTGAATGAGCCCTACCTTGAAGGCCTCTCAGCCAGCGCGCTCGCTGCCCGTACTATCGCTGGTGAGCCGGACTCCTCCGTCCGCTGTGCCGTCTCAATCTACGGGGTCAGCGACCTGCGCACCATCTTCGACGACCGCGTGGCCTGGGGCTTCCCCCACGACCATCCCGAGGACGACGGCGCAGAATGGCGGCTACTGGGCTCCACCTACCCCGCTCCGGCAGGTAGCCCAGCAGAGGTTAACTGGGCCAAAGCCCACCCCATCGACTACGCCCGAGAAGCCCAGAGAAGCGGCGAACGTACCCACGCACCGGTATATTACATCCACGGCACCGCAGACACCTGCGTACCGCCCAATCAGTCCATCGAGGTCCACCGCACTCTCTCAGCCGCCGGAATCGCCACCGAACTGACCCTGATGGGCGGGGCGGAGCACTCCGACCCGGCACTCTACGCCAGCGAGAGCACCTGGGAACATATCATTCGCTGGGTAGGTCTACAGCTCACCCTGTAGACTTGACCCTATGACTCCCGAAGAACTCTCAAGTGCAATTGACGGCGCGCTGACCGCAGCGTTCGAAGCCGGCGAACTGACTCTGACCGACGGTGAAACCGCCCCCGCTGTGCGCGTAGAGCGCCCCAAGAACCGCGACCACGGCGACTGGGCCACCAACATCGCCCTGCAGATTTCTAAGAAGGTGGGGAAGAACCCCCGCGAGGTAGCCCAGATTCTGGCTGCCCGAATCACCGAGGTTGCCGGTGTGGCAAGCGTAGATATCGCTGGACCCGGCTTCCTCAACATCACCCTGGACGCCGCCGCGGCGGGTGAGCTGGCTAAGACCATCGTTGAGCAGGGCTCAGCTTTTGGTACCAACGAAACCCTGGCCGGTCAGACCATCAACCTGGAGTTCGTCTCCGCTAATCCCACCGGACCCATCCACCTGGGCGGTACCCGTTGGGCCGCTGTGGGCGACTCCCTGGCCCGTATCTTCATCTCCCAGGGCGCCAAGGTCGTGCGTGAGTACTACTTCAACGACCACGGCAACCAGATTGATCGCTTTGCTCGCTCCCTGCTGGCCCGTGCCAAGGGTGAAGAGGCTCCCGAGGACGGCTACGGCGGCGAGTACATCACCGATATCGCCAACCGGGTGCTTGAGGTTCGCCCCAACGCTCTTGAGGCCGAAGACCCCCAGGAAGTTTTCCGCGCTACCGGTGTTGAATTCATGTTCGAGGACATCAAGGCCTCCCTGCACGACTTCCACGTCGATTTTGACGTCTACTTCCACGAGAACTCCCTCTTTGAAAATGGCAAGGTAGACGAGCTGCTGGAGAAGCTCAAGGAGTCTGAGAATCTCTACTTCAAGGACGGCGCCTGGTGGCTCAAGTCCACCGACTTTGGCGACGACAAGGACCGCGTGGTCATCAAGTCTGACGGTAACGCCGCCTACATCGCCGGTGATATCGCCTACTTCCAAGACAAAACCAAGCGCGCCGAGAATCCCGCTGACCTGGCAATCTACATGCTGGGTGCTGACCACCACGGCTATGTAGCCCGCCTCAAGGCCGCTGCCGCTGCCCTGGGCGATGACCCCAACATGGTTGAGGTCATGATCGGCCAGATGGTTAACCTGGTCAAGGACGGCAAGCCCGTGCGTATGTCCAAGCGCGCCGGTACCGTCGTGACCCTGGAAGACCTGGTTGAAATCGTGGGCGTGGATGCAGCCCGTTACTCCCTGACCCGCTACTCGGTTGACTCCAACATCGATATCGACCTGGATCTGCTGACCAAGCAGTCCAACGAGAACCCGGTCTTCTACGTGCAGTACGCCCACGCCCGCACCTGCGCTATTGCCCGCAACGCTGAGGCAGCCGGCGTCACCACCGACTCCGTCGATACCTCCTTGCTGAACTCAGAGGCAGACTCAGCCCTGCTGGCTGCCCTGGGCCAGTTCGCCGGTGCCGTCAAAGAAGCCGCTGACTTCCGCGAGCCCCACCGTGTAGCCCGTTACCTGGAGACCCTGGCCGGTGCCTACCACCGCTGGTACGGTGTCTCCCACGTTGCCCCCAAGGGCGATGAAGAGGTCACCGACCTGCACCGCACCCGCCTGCTGCTGAACAACGCAACCCGCCAGGTACTGGCCAACGGCCTGGGCCTGCTGGGCGTGAACGCACCGGAGAAGATGTAAATGGGTGCAGAAGCCGCACTGTTCAAGCCCGACTGGCTGAGTTACCCGTCCGCCCCGGCCGACCTTGACCCGGTGATTTGGATGCCCTCCTTCACCCGTACTGAGAGCGGTGAACTCGAGGTGGATGGCACCTCCGTCAGCCGCCTGGTCGCCGACTTTGGCACCCCCGAGTACGTCTTTTCTGAGACCACCTTCCGCGCCCGCGCCGCTGAATTCCGTTCCGCCTTCGAGACGGCTTTTGAGAAGCACGGGGCTGAGGTCTCGGTCTACTACGCCGGTAAGTCCTTCTTGGCGACCGCTGTGGCCAAGTGGGCTGAAGAAGAGGGCCTGTGCCTCGATACCGCGAGTGGCGGTGAGCTAGCTATCACCATGCGGGCCGGGGTACCCGGTGCGAAAATCGCCCTGCACGGTAACAACAAGTCGGCGGGCGAGATTGCCCGCGCCCTGCGCTACGGGGTAGGACGCCTGGTAGCCGACTCGGTGCCCGAGGTGCAGCTGATTGCGCAGGTAGCAGCCGAGCTGGGCGTCACCGCCCCGGTCATGCTCCGCGTGACCCCCGGCGTCCACGCTTCGACCCACGACTATATTGCTACCGCCCACGAGGATCAGAAGTTCGGCCAGTCTCTGGCAGCCGGTACCGCGCCGCTGGCAGGTCTGTCGCTTGAAGAGCTGACCGAGCTGGGAATTACCGCAGATGATGCCTACGCTACTGTGGCTGCCGCTCTGGCCCTGGCCAATGAGCACATTGACCTGCGGGGTTTGCACTGCCACATCGGCTCCCAGATTTTTGAGGCCGAGGGCTTCGGAAAGGCCGCTGAGAAGGTACTGACCTACATGCAGCAGCTCAACGAGCGCTTTGGCGTGGTGCTGCCCGAAATCGACCTGGGCGGCGGCTACGGTATTGGCTACACCGAGCAGGACACCCCGCGCGGTTCAGCCGATATCGCCACCGAGCTGGCTGACATGGTCTCTAAGACCTGCGCCAACGTGGGTATGGCTATACCCCACCTCTCCTTTGAGCCGGGCCGCTCCATCTCGGGCCCTTCGGGTATCACCCTCTACACGGTCGGCACCATCAAGGACGTGGCGATTGAGGACGAGAACGGGGACACCCGCGTGCGCCGCTACGTCTCGGTCGACGGCGGTATGAGCGATAACCCCCGCCCGGTGCTCTACGAGTCCGACTACGCTGTGACCCTGGCTAACCGGGCTCCGGCAGGGGAGCAGATTCTCTCCCGCGTAGTGGGTAAGCACTGCGAATCCGGCGATATCGTGATTCGCTACTGCTACCTACCGGCCGACCTGGCAGCGGGCGACATTCTGGCTGTTCCGGCCACCGGCGCTTACAACCACGTCATGGCCTCGAACTATAACTACCTGACCCGCCCGCCGGTCATCGCTACGGCGGAGGGCAAGGAACCGCGCGCTATTATCCGCCGTGAAACCGAAGACGATATGCTGGCCCGCGACCTGGGTCTAGTTTAGGGTTCTTCACCAGGACGCCGCCTGCCAGCTCCCCTGCCTGCGGGCAGGGCGCGGTGGGGCGGCGTCCTGCCATCAACCACTCCGTGAGAAAATAAAGTTCATACCCTGGGTTACGCTGTCTTACCCGCTAGCATGGTGAGCGTACCCCTGAACCTATTTCCCATCTACGTCAGGAGACGCTCTTGGGCAACACCACCATCAAAGTAGCGCTACTGGGCGCCGGTAACGTCGGCTCACAGGTAGCCCGCATGCTCACCGAAGATGCCGAGTCCTTGCAAGACCGCATTGGTGCGCCGGTTGAGCTCATCGGTATTGCCGTGCGCGATATCTCAGCCAAGCGCCACTATGAGGCTGTACCCGAGCTGTACACCACCGATGCTGAGGCGCTCATTGACGCTGCTGACGTGGTTATTGAACTTACCGGCGGTATTGAGCCTGCCCGTACCCGCATCCTGCGTGCCTTGACCGCCGGCAAGTCGGTGGTGTCGGGTAACAAGGCCCTGCTGGCTAAGCACGGTGTAGAACTGGCTGCTGCCGCCGCGAAGAGCGGGGCCCAGCTCTCCTACGAGGCCGCGGTTGCTGGTGCTATCCCCATCCTGCGCCCCCTGCGCGACTCTCTGGCTGGTGACCAGATTAGCCGCGTGCTGGGTATCATGAACGGCACCACCAACTACATTCTGGACCAGATGGACACCACCGGCGCCCAGTTCACCGACGCCCTGGCCGAGGCCCAGCGCCTGGGCTACGCCGAAGCTGACCCCACCGCCGATATCGAGGGCCATGACGCCGCATCTAAGGCCGCGATTGTTGCTTCCTTGGCCTTCCACTCCGATTTCACCATCGACGACGTTCACTGCGAGGGCATTACCTCCATCACCGCCGACGACGTGGCGGCAGCCGCTGCCGACGGCTACGTCATCAAACTCCTAGCGGTCTGCGAAAAGGACGGCGAGGGCGTCAACATCCGCGTGAACCCCGCCTTGGTGCCCCGCACCCACCCGCTGGCGTCCGTCCACGGTGCTTTCAACGCTGTCTTCGTGCAGGCTGAAAACGCCGGTGAGCTCATGTTCTACGGCTCCGGCGCAGGCGGCGCCCCCACTGCCTCTGCGGTACTGGGTGACTTCGTTTCCCTGGCCCGCCGCCTGGTGCTCGGTGGTCCTGGTATCCCCGAGTCCTCCTTTGCCCAGCTGGCTGCCACCCCCATGAACGACGTTGTCTCCCGCTACTCTGTGGGTATCGTCGTGGAAGACAGGCTTGGTGTTCTAGCCAACATCGCCCGTATCTTTGCCGAGCACGGTGTCTCTATCGAAACCATGCGCCAGGTTAAGGGGGTCGGCGACGGCACCAGCGCCTCCATCCGTATCGTCACCCACCGCGCCACCGACGCTAACCTGCGCAAGACCATGGCCGTGGTGGATGCCCTCGATACTGTCCGCGACATCACCTCCGTTATCCGCGTAGAAGGCTAAACACCGATTCTTATGTCACTTCCCATGATTGATGGCTCAGACGAGCCCTTCGTCCAGCCCGATGTAATCCCTCTTGGCGCGCGCGTGACCGTCAAGGTCCCGGCCTCTTCAGCCAATCTCGGCCCCGGCTATGACTCTCTCGGTCTGGCCCTGGCCCACTATGATGACCTGACGGTCACCCGTGTGCCCGGGGTGGGGGAGCTGACCTTCGATCTCACCGGTGAGGGAGCGGACGAGGTTCCGCAGGACGCCAGCCACCTGGTCATCAAGGCCATGGTGACCGCCTGGAAGGCCGTGGGACTTTTTGAGTTACCCTCCCTGCACGTTCAGGCCCATAACCGCATCCCGCATTCCCGCGGTATGGGGTCATCAGCCTCAGCCATCGTAGCTGGCGTGACCGCAGCAAACGGCCTGCTCCCCGCCGAGCTCCAGCTTGATGACGAGGCCGTACTACAGATTTGTTCGGGTATGGAGGGGCACCCCGATAACGTGGCCCCCTCCCTCTACGGCCACGTGGTGATTTCCTACGGGGACGACTCGGGCTGGCACTCCCTGCCCGTACCAGCTCACGAGAACGTACTGCCGGTCATCGCAGTTCCTGATTACGAGGTGCCGACCAAGGTAGCCCGCGGCCTCATCCCCGAGACCGTTCCCCACAGGGAAGCCGCCGCCAACTCCGGCCGTGCGGCCCTGCTGATCCAGGCACTGGCGTCCTACCCCGACTACCTGCTGCCCGCAACCAGCGACCTGCTGCACCAGTCCTACCGTGCCCTTGCCATGAAACCCTCAGCGGCCCTGGTGAAGTACCTGCGCGGCAAGGGATTTGCCGCGGTCATCTCGGGGGCAGGGCCCACCGTCATGGCCCTGGCTAACGGGGCGGACGAACGCGCCCGAGTTCGCGAAGCCATTGAGGCCTTCGCCACCGAAAGCGAGCCTAATCAGCACGAGAACCGGGCTGTAAGCTGGCGGGTACTCGATATCGATATCGACACTAAAGGTGTTATGCTTACTTATGAGGAAACCGCCTAGCGCGCTCCAGCACCATTCGTGCTTGGGCTCGCCTGTGTTGGCTTCATCCTACGGTTTGGCAGGTCTGTAGAAGCCTCAGCAGGTTCAACCGTTCATTTACGTCTTTCACTGGCTAGTGGGGGCGTTCCCCTGCCGGGTATCCCGTCAGCTACCGTTTGGTGCAGCCGGGCGCCCGAACCCGGGTCACCTGATACTCTCGCTTTCCCAGCGACAGCGTCACCTGACCCCTGAAACTATCACTCGCCCGCTCTGGGCATGGCGCATCTGTTGCGCCAGAACAACCCGCGAAATCAACAACATTTCGAGAGAAGGAATCTTCGTGGCAGAAAACACCGACCTGACCGCAGGTACGGAGGCCGCAGCAGCGGCTGAGCAGAAGTCCCCCAGCCTGAGCACCCTCAAACTTGCTCAGCTCCAGTCCCTGGCCTCCCAGCTAGGCATTACCGGGGCTCGCCGCATGCGTAAATCAGACCTGGTTGAGGCTATTTCAGCCCACCAGCGTGGCTCAGCTGTAGCCGACCGCCCTGCTGAAACTGCAGATCAGGCAGAGAAGCCTAAGCGCACCCGTACCCGCAAGACCGCAGCCGAGAAGGCTGCCGAAGCAGAAGCTCCCGTCGAGGCCCAGCCTGAGTCAGAGAAGCCTAAGCGTACCCGCACCCGTAAGACCGCAACCGAGAAGGCTACCGAAGCAGAGCAGCCTAAGGGGCAGGACGCCGCCGAAGCCGCTGACGTACCTGCTGAAGCTACTTCTGAGAAGCCCGCTACCAAGCGTCGCGGTAACCGCCGCGCGACCAGCTCAACCGTATCCGCTGCGGCCCAGAACGAGACCAAGCCCGATACCTCTGCCCTTGAGGCAGTTGAGGCTGCTCTTGACGGCCTGGAGTCACAAAAGGCTGCCCGCAACGAGCAGAACGAGGGGGAAGACGGTGCCAAGCGCACCCGTACCCGCACCCGTACTGACCGTCGCCACAAGAACGAGGGCGAGAATATCGATTCCGCTGAGCAGAACGACACCTCCGCTGAGAACGGCGAGAAGAACGAGCGTTTTGAGCGCAAGAACCGTCGTGATCGCAACGACCGTGATAACCGTCAGGACCGTGGTGACAAGCAGGATCGCGAGAACCGCGATCGCGGTGGCAAAAACGACCGCCAGAACAACAACGGCCCCGACGAAGACCGCCGTAACTATCGCAAGAACCGCCGCGACCGTCAGGCAGAGCGCCGCGAACGCCGTAACAACCGCCGTGACGACTACGAGCCCGAGATCAGCGAAGACGACGTACTGATTCCCGTTGCCGGTGTGCTCGACGTCCTCGATAACTACGCTTTCGTGCGTACCTCCGGCTACCTGCCCGGCACCAACGACGTTTACGTTTCCCTGGCCCAGGTCAAGCGTTACGGCCTGCGCAAGGGCGATGCTGTGGTCGGTACCATCCGCGCTCCCCGCGAAGGCGAGAACAACAACCGCCAGAAGTTCAACGCCCTGGTGCAGCTGACCTCTATCAACGGCCTGACCCCCGAAGAGTCCAAGGGCCGCCGCGAGTTCAACAAGCTCACCCCGCTCTACCCCAAGGAGCGCCTGCGCCTGGAGACCGACCCCAAGAAGCTCGGTACCCGCGTCATCGACCTGATTGCCCCCATCGGCAAGGGCCAGCGCGGCCTGATTGTGGCACCTCCCAAGGCCGGTAAGACCCTGATGCTGCAGTCCATCGCCAACGCGATTACCGCCAATAACCCCGAGGTTCACCTCATGATGGTTCTGGTGGATGAACGCCCCGAAGAAGTCACCGACATGCAGCGCACCGTCAACGGTGAGGTTATCGCCTCCACTTTTGACCGCCCGGCAGATGACCACACCACCGTTGCTGAGCTTGCCATTGAGCGCGCCAAGCGCCTGGTGGAGCAGGGCCGCGACGTCGTCGTCCTGCTGGACTCCATGACCCGCCTGGGCCGTGCCTACAACCTGGCAGCGCCCGCCTCAGGGCGCATCCTTTCCGGTGGTGTAGACGCAGCTGCCCTCTACCCGCCCAAGAAGTTCTTCGGTGCTGCCCGCAACATCGAAGAAGGCGGCTCACTGACCATTCTGGCGACCGCCCTGGTTGAGACCGGCTCCAAGATGGACGAGGTCATCTTCGAAGAATTCAAGGGCACCGGCAACATGGAACTGCGCCTCTCCCGCCAGCTGGCAGACAAGCGTATCTTCCCCGCCATCGACCTCAACGCGTCCTCAACCCGCCGCGAAGAGGCCCTGCTCTCACCCGACGAGGTCAAGATTATGTGGCGCCTGCGCCGCGTACTGGCCGGCATGGACCAGGAACAGTCCCTGTCTGTCCTGCTCTCCAAGCTGCGCGAGACCCAGTCCAACGTCGAATTCCTGCTCACCGTTGCTAAGAGCGGCCTGGGCCACGGCGAATAAGGAAAGGACATCACCGTGATTGAATCTATCCAGGGCCTGCTCGACGAGCACGCAGATCTCCAGAAGCAGCTGGCTGACCCCGCCGTCCACGCTGACCAGGGCAAGGCCCGTAAGCTGGGTCGCCGCTACTCAGAGCTCAACGGTATCGTTGAAGCCTACAACCGCGTCAACACCCTGCGTGACGACATCGAAGCTGCCCGCGAGATGGCTGCCGAAGACCCCGACTTTGCTGACGAGATCAAGGAGCTTGAAGCCCAGCTGCCCGAGGCAGAAGAGAAGCTACGCCGTCTGCTGATTCCCCGTGATCCGGACGACGGCCGTAACGTCATTCTCGAGGTCAAGGGTGGCGAAGGTGGCGACGAGGCTTCCCTCTTCGCTGCTGACCTGCTGCGCATGTACACCCGCTACGCCGAGTCTAAGGGCTGGAAGACCGAAATGATTTCCTCCCAGACCACAGACGTGGGCGGCTACAAGGACGCCCAGGTAGCTATCAAGGGCACCTCGAATGACCCCGCTGAGGGCGTCTGGGCCCACCTCAAGTACGAGGGTGGCGTGCACCGCGTCCAGCGTGTTCCGGCGACCGAGTCCCAGGGCCGTATCCACACCTCAGCTGCCGGTGTGCTGGTCTTCCCCGAGGTCGATGAGCCCGAGGAAATCGAGATTAATCAGAACGACCTGAAGATTGATGTCTACCGTTCATCAGGCCCTGGTGGTCAGTCGGTGAACACCACCGACTCCGCTGTGCGTATTACCCACCTGCCCACCGGCATCGTGGTTGCTATGCAGAACGAGAAATCACAGATTCAGAACCGTGAAGCTGCTATGCGCGTGCTCCGTGCCCGTCTGCTTGCCTGGCAGCAGGAGCAGATTGACGCAGAGAACGCAGAGAAGCGACACTCCCAGGTGCGCACCATGGACCGTTCAGAGCGCATCCGCACCTACAACTTCCCTGAAAACCGTATTGCCGACCACCGCACCGGCTACAAGGCCTACAACCTGGATGCCGTGCTCAACGGAGACCTTGAGGCTGTTGTGCAGTCCGCTATCGAGATGGACGAGGCTGCCCGCCTTGAGAAGCTCGGTCAGGAAGACAAGTAAGCGTGGCTGATTTTAGCCTGGAGCCCGGTGAAGAGCTTGATTCAGCCCTTCGCCGGGCTGCGTTCTATCTTGATGCAGCCGGTATTGATTCGGCTGCGGCTGATGCGCAGCTTCTTGCCGCGTACCTGCTGGAGAAGGACGCCGGTGAGCCGGTATCGCGGGGCCGCGTTCAGTCCCTGGCCTTGCTGGGGCATGCGGTGCCTGAGGGCTTTGCCCGTCTGGTGACCCTGCGCGGTGAGCGCCTGCCCCTCCAACACCTGACCGGCCAGGCCCATTTCCGCGGCCTGACCCTGTCGGTGGGGCCGGGGGTTTTTGTGCCCCGACCCGAGACTGAGCTACTGGTGGAGCATGCCCTTACCGCTTACCGGGGCATGGCTGGGGCCCTACCCGCCCTGCCCCTGGTGGTTGACCTGTGCACCGGGTCAGGTGCTATTGCAGCTGCCCTTGCTACCGAGCTAGCCGCCGATGAGCAGGTGCCGACCCCGCGCGTCCTTGCCGTTGAACTCTCTACCGACGCTGCCGCCTGGGCCGAGCGTAACCTGGGCCCAGCCGGGGTGGAACTGGTAGCGGGCGATGCCCGTACGGCCCTGCCCGGGTACGAGGGAGCCGTGACCCTGGTGGCCTCCAACCCGCCCTATATCCCTGCCGGGGCCATTCCCAAAGATCCAGAGGTCCGGGATCACGACCCGGCCCTGGCCCTCTACGGCGGGGGAGAGGACGGCATGGAGCTACCTGCTGCCATCGTAGCCCGGGCCTATGCTCTCCTAGCTCCCGGCGGCTACCTGATTATGGAGCATGCCGAAACCCAGAGGGAACTGATGCGTCAGGCCCTTGCCGCTGCCGGCTTTGAAGGTATCGAATCTATTGACGACTTTGCAGGTAAACCCCGTCACACCTCGGGCTACAAACCGCTACCAGGCACCTACTACCAGGCACCTAAGAATGTGAAAGAATAATGAGCGTGAAAGCAACCATTGTTAGTGCAACCGACCCCACGACCCTGGGCGACGCCATCGCGACCGCCAACTCAGCAATCGGCGCAGCCAAGACCATCGTGATTCCTACCGACACCGTGTACGGTATCGCCACCGACGCCTTCTCTGTTGAGGGCGTTAGGGACCTGCTTGCCGCTAAGGGCCGTACCCGGCAGATGCCCCCGCCAGTACTCATTTACGACCAGTCTGTGCTGCCGGGCTTGGCCGACGAGATTTCTGAGGACGCCCGCGCCCTGGCTACCGAGTTCTGGCCCGGTGCTCTCACCCTGATTTTCTATTCCCAGCCTTCTCTGAACTGGGACCTGGGCGAGACCCAGGGCACCGTTGCCCTGCGTGTGCCTAATGACCCGGTTGCTATTGAGCTTCTGAAGAACCTGGGCCCTCTGGCTGTTTCGTCAGCCAATAAGACCGGGCGCCCGGCAGCTACAACTGCCCAGGAAGCCATGGCTCAGCTGGGCGATGACGTGGCCGTTATCTTTGACGGTGGGCCCCGCCCCAAGAACCGTCCTGAGGGCTTTGAAGCCAAGGACGCCCTACCTTCGACCATCGTGGATTGCACCTCTGACCGCCTAGTTGTTGTGCGTGAGGGCGTAATTTCAGTAGAGCGCCTGCGAGAGGTCGTGCCCAGTGTGCTAACCCGCGCCGAATTTGAGGCCCAGGAGAAGGCCCGCCGCGAAGCCGAGTCAGCTCTGGTAGCAAGCTCAGAGGCGATGGAAGATACAGAGTTTTCGCCCCGTCATGTGGCTGAATCTGACTCCGAGGAGACTGAAGAAACCCCAGGACGTCAGGCTGCCGTTCCTGTCGCTGGTTCACTCGCTGCGGGGCTGGTAGGCGGTGCTAGCGGCACTGCAGCCGTTGACCAGCGCCGTACTGCTAGCGCTCATACTCCCGAGACCCGAGTGGTACAAGACAATACCAAGCCCTACTCGGTGGCCGATGCCCGTTCCCTGGTTTTTGGGGCCCAGCAAGAAGCCCCCGCCGAGCCGCTTACCGAAGCGGAAGGCGAGGGGAAAGAAGGCACTCCTATCGTCTAGTTTTCAAACTTGCGGTCTTGCCTGGTGCCTAGTGCGCTGTGGGCGGCGCGAAGCACCTCGCTCACCCGGGCTTGGGGCACCAGGCCATTTTTTTGAGCCCACGAATCGTCAATATCCTGACCGAACCACATCACCTCAACCCGGCGGACGGGCCCGGTTAGACGGTCTCCCAGGATCTCAGAGACCCTGTAGCCGGTGGCGACCAGGGCCCGGCAGAGGGGGGCAGGTAGGTGTAGGGGGCGGCGGCGTCCTGCGTCAATAAGGACGGACTCGGTCGTTACCCCCTCCCAGGGCTGCATTACGATGGCGGGTAGAGGGCCGGTGAAACTGGCTACCCGGTAGACGAATTCTGCCAGGGCGTAGTTGGAGGAGACCGGGGTGCGCCGCGGGGTGCGCCCTGCGACGGACGCCAGCGGTGAGGAGGCGATTTTTGCAAAAGCCTCGGTGGTGCGGCGTCCGCGCCCTTGCACACTCGTGGCCCGGATAATGCAGATATCGACTGCGTGATCCGCGGCTACAGCGACGGGGGAGTGGGAGGGGGCTGCCGGGAACTCTGAGGCTTCAGAGCCAGGAGCCTGCCCCTGAGCAGCTGTTTTTTCGATAAAAGCCCGCAGCGCCAGAAGTACCTCTTCACCCAGGGCCTTCGAGAAAGAGTAGGCAGAGAAAGGCTGGGGTTCTGCCTCTGCGCTGAGCACAGGGACCGGCCCTAAGACAGCAGCAGAGCTCAGGTGGATTACCCTGCTGACGCCGGTGCGCTGGGCGGCAATTGCAATGACCGCAGGCAGCAGGGCATTAGCGCCTAGCAGGGGAGCTAGGTCTTCCAGGTCAGGGGCAGCTAGGCCCGAAGCGTTGATGACAACCTCGCACCCGGCAAAAGATTCAGCGAGAGTGTCGATAATGCCGTCTAGCTGCCGGGCTTCGCGAATGAGCTGGTTGGCTTCGGCCGTGCGCGTGAGTAGGCGGGGAGCCTCAACCGCATCGACCTGGAGGCCCTCAGCAGCTAGCCGGGCTACAATCGATGAACCCACAAACCCGCTTGCCCCAATTACTTTCCATGTGGCCTGAGCCATGCCTTTACTCCGTCCGTGCAGTGGTTACCGGTGGGGTGTCTATCCCCTCCCCCTAGGGTGACATAGGCCGGAGCAAAAAACACGTAGGGCAGGCCACAAAGGGCTAAGGTTTGGGCTTCTGGCCGCCTGCGCTGGGATAATCCACAGGTGAGTTCGCTAAACTTAGATAGAGTTGTGTGCTTTGTGCCCTGAAATCGGGGCAGGCACGCCTTTGCAGGTGGCCTCACCTCACGAAAGGACCTGTTTGCCCATGGTATCTGCCTCGACACCCCAGGTGCGCTCCCGGGAGCGCATTGTTGCTGTAGTGGTGACCTATAACCGCCGTGAGCTGCTTGAACAGACCCTAGCCGGGATAGAGGCGGGGGAGCTGACCCCCGATACGGTTATCATCGTCAATAACGCTTCTACCGACGGTACCGAAGAATACCTGGGTGGCTATCGGAGTTCGCTGGCTACGGACATTGTGCACCTGCCGCAGAACGTGGGCGGCGCAGGCGGCTTCACTGTGGGCATCGACCGGGCCCTAAACCGCCATGCAGCAGACCTGGTCTGGGTCATGGACGACGACACCGAACCTACCGAGAACACCCTCTCTGAGGCCTACCGGGCTTGGGCTGACTATTCCCCGGTGCGGGCAGAACGCCCAGCCGTCGTGGCCTCTAAGGTGGTATGGAGCAACGGCCAGGACCACCCTATGAACACCATGCGTACCATGTTCGCCGCGGGCCCTGACCGCACCGCGCGGGCAGCCGCTGTGGGTGCCCGCCCTATCCGCTCGGCGTCCTTTGTTTCAATTCTGATGGACGCTGCCACCATGCGGGCCACCGATCTGCCCCTGGCAGACTTCTTTATCTGGAACGACGACTTCGAATACACCACCCGCCTGATTCACCACAGCAACGGTATTGCAACTGAGCGGTCGGTAGCCCGTCACCACACCAAGACCTTTGGTACCACAGATGCAAAACCCGGCCCCCGCTTCTACAATGATGTACGCAATAAGCTCTGGGTTTTTTGTGCCCGTCGTACCCTGACCCCGCTGGAAAAGCTGCTCTACGGCGGTTCGACGGCCCGCCTGTGGGGTAGCACCCTGCTGCGCACCGATGAGAAGAAGACCTATACCGGTTACTTCCTCAAGGGGCTTCAGGACGCCGCCGCCGGCTATCGCTCCAACAGTGAGGTGCTGGACGGCGTCTACCAGCTTGAAACCCCCCAACTGGCCCAGCGTATCAAAGCAAACTACGGGAGCGACCCCAAGTTCTCTGTCTTGATGAGCGTTTATGCCGGGGATCAGCCCGAGCACCTGCGCCTGGCCCTAGCCTCGAATACCGAGGGCCAAACCCTGCCCCCCAACCAGCTGGTGCTGGTGCAGGATGGCCCAGTGAGCGCTGAGCTTTCTCAGGTTATCGCTGATTTTGAAGAGCAGAGTTCCCTGCCGGTAACCGTGGTGCGCCTTGCCAAGAACCACGGGCTAGCTGCCGCTCTGCACGAGGGGCTCACCTACTGCGACTACGATATCGTGGCCCGGGCAGACTCAGACGATGTTTCTACTCCTGACCGTTTTGCCCAGCAGGTTCCCCTGCTTGCCGCGGGCCAGTACGACGTGCTGGGTAGCGCCATGTATGAATTTACGGACGACCCCGCCCGCCCCGAGGCCGAACGGAAGGCTGTGACCGGGGCGAGAGCTATCCGAGAGATACTTCCGAAACGCAATCCCATGCTGCACCCTACGGTGGTCTTTCGCAAGAGCGCTGTAGAGGCCGTTGGTAGCTACGTTGAGGTTCCGGGAGCCGAAGACTACTGGCTCTGGGCCCGCATGAGTCGGGCCGGGTTCGTGCTGGGCAACCTGAGCCAGCCCCTGGTGAGCTATCGGGTGGCCACCGCCTACACACGACGCGGGGGGATTCAGGCCCTGCGTAAGGACCTGCACATCCAGCGCAGGCTCTATACCGGGGGAGTACTGAGCCCCGTCCGCTTCGCTCAGAACCTAGCCATACGCGGTGTTTACCGCCTAGCACCGGAAGCACTGCGCACCCGGGCCTTTAGGGCCATGACCGGCCGAACCCCGCAGGGGAAGAAAGAGAAGGGCAGTAATGTCTAAAGAATCGTCCCCGCAGACCACCTCTATTCCCATTCTGACCTCGAGCACCGAGCGGAAGACCTGGTGGAAGTACGTGCAGATGGGGCTAGACTCCCTAGCCTGGCTGATAGCCCTCCCCGCTGCCTTTGTTCTGCGCTACGGTATGGACCTCAGCCAGATTGATGCAGGCGGGCTCACCACGGTCGCCCTGGTGATGGTCTCCCTGCAGATTGGTGGTGGCCTGATGATGGGTCTCTACCGTGGCGTCCACAGCTACGGCACCCTGCAAGAGGGAAGCAAACTCTATCCCCTGATATTCGCTAACACCTTCATCATGCAGATACTGCTGATGGTATCGTCCCGTGCCTTTGGTGTGCCCCGCTCGGTGGTGCTCATTGCCTTCCCCATCGCTGTTTTGCTGATGATGGGCTTCCGCTACAGCAAGCGAATCTATGAGGAAAAGACCAACCGCCCCAGCGGTAAAGATGTGCAGCGGGTGATTGTTTACGGGGCAGGTTTTCTGGGCCGCAACCTGATTTCAACCCTGATGACCGACCCCAAGGCCAAGTACCTGCCGGTCGCGATTATTGATGATGACCGTTCGGTGCGTAATGCCCGTATTCACTCAGTTAAGGTTGAGGGAACCAGCGCTGACCTGGCGGCCCTGGTAAAACACCACCAGGCTGAGAAGGTGCTCATTGCTATTGGCGAGGAGATTCCTGAACGACGCCTGGTCCGTATTGCCCAGAGTATGAAAGAACTGGGTGTAGAGACCATACGCATTAACTCTGCTGTTCCCGAGATGGGCCAGGCCCGTCGCCGCAGCGAAGAGAACAATGAGCGGGAGCTTCTTGAGAAGATTCGCGGCACAATTGACTACAAGATCGACCATGACCTGATTCGTAGCTACGTGCAGGGCCGACGGGTACTTGTGACCGGTGCAGGCGGGTCGATTGGCTCTGAGCTCTGCCGCCAGATTAATGCCTATCAGCCGGCTGAGCTTATGATGCTCGACCGTGATGAGTCCCTGCTTATGGATACCCGGTATTCTCTGACCGGTCTATCAAGCCTGGATGATCCCAGCGTGATTCTGGCGGATGTGCGGGATTTCGAGGCCCTAGAGGCGGTCTTTGCTGAACGTCAACCTGAGGTTGTATTTCATGCTGCCGCCCTTAAGCATGTCTCTGCCCTTGAGGCTTACCCCAAGGAAGCCTATAAAACTAATACTCTGGGCACCGCAAACGTTCTTAAGGCCTCAGCTCAGGTTGATGTTCAGGTTTTTGTGAACATCTCTACCGATAAGGCCGCCGATCCCACTACTGCTCTGGGGCAGTCCAAGCGCAGCGCGGAAATGCTGACGAGCTGGTACGGCGAGCAGACCGGCCGTACCTATGTCTCGGTGCGCTTCGGCAATGTTTTTGGCTCTCGCGGTTCTATTAAGCCCCTCTTTACCAAGCAAATCCTAGACGGCGGCCCCCTGACCGTGACCGACCGGAATGCCACCCGCTACTTCATGCTGATTCCGGACGCCTGCCTGCTGGTCATGCTGGCCGGGGCAATCGGACGCAGTGGCGAGGTAATGGTGCTCGATATGGGCGAGCCGGTCAAGATTCTCAAGGTGGCCGAACATATGCGCAGCCTCTATGAACGCTTCGATGTAGCCATTGACGTCATTGGCCTGCGCGCGGGCGAAAAGCGCGACGAGGTGCTTTTCGGCCAGGATGAGGTGCACCAACGCAGCGAAGAGAACGAAAATATCATGAGGGCTCAAGCCCCCAGGCTTGACCCCGCTGACCTTGACTATGCCCGCTGGCTCGAAAACTACCGCAGCCACCGCGGGTACGACCGCACCGAGCACCGGGGACAGGAGGCCTAATGACTACCTCAGAACTTCTGGCCCTGCTTCTGGTGCCCACCCTTGTAGCCCTGGTCGCCGGTCTGCTCTTACCTTTCGCCGTGCGTCCTCTCCTGCAGCGCTGGAACCTGGTCGACATCCCCACCGCACGGTCTTCCCACAGCTCCCCGGTCTTCCGAGGCATGGGGCTGGCAACCGCACTTGCAGCGGTGCTGGCCTACCTGGTTACCCTCATCGACGGGCAGATTTTTACTGATCGGTCTATCGCCCTCTTCGTGCTCTTTGGCATGGTGGCATCGGGTGCTTTGGGCTGGATGGAGGACTACCGCGGGGTCTCTATCAAGGTTCGCTTTGCTGCCCAGCTACTCATCGGAGCTATTGTCACATTAGGAATGACCCTGATGTTGGGGACCTCTATCTTCTGGGTTCCCCTAGGCATCTTTGCGATTGCCGCCTACATCAACGTGGTGAATTTTATGGACGGCATTAACGGCATCTCGGGTCTTCACGGTTTTGCTGTGGGCGGGGCTTACGCTTACGCGGGCTGGGCCAACCAAATGCCCTGGTTGCTTGCCGGGGGAGCGGCCGTGGCTGCGGCCTACCTGGCCTTCCTGCCCTGGAACGTGCGCACCGGTAAAAATGTGTTTCTGGGGGACGCCGGTTCCTACTTCCTGGGGGGAGCTATCGCTTCTATGGCGGTGGGTGCTTTCCTTTCGGGGGTTTACGTGGAATATATTCTTGCCCCCCTGTTGGTCTACCTGGCAGATACCGGAACCACGCTATTGCGCCGAATCGTGCGGGGTGAACAGTGGTACAAACCCCATCGCACCCACGCCTATCAGCGGTTGACGGACGTCGGCTTTAGCCACCTGGGCAGTGCAACCCTTGTGACGCTTACTACTTTTGTGGTGACCGCTGTGACAGTGGTGGCCCTACCCTTTGAAACCCAGAACGCTGTCTGGTCTGCTCTGTTAGTGGTGCTTATCTTGGCCCTATACGTCTTTTTGCCGACCATGCTCGGGAAGGTGCGTCAGAAAAATGGGGCCTAAGCCGCTGGGCGTCAACGAGATGCCCTGGTTAAAAATCTTCCGGTCTGTCTCACTGGCTTTGGCTATCTTGGCCCTAGTCGGTACGATAGTTGGTGTACTTATCGCAGGTAAACCGGCTGCGGGTGGGTTCCTTACGGGGCTTACCCTGGTTTATCTCAGTTTCGCGGTCGGAATCATGGTTGTGATACCGGCTGAGAAGAAGTCGATGAAAGCGGCGGCAGCGGCTCTAGCGGCCATGTATCCGTTCAAGATTATGGTTTTCACCGGCCTCTTAGTGTTCGCCCCTATACCGCAGGATTTTCGTAACGGCTGGCTTCTCACCGGAGCCATCCTGGCACTGACGGCCCAGCTTGTCATTGAAACGAAAATTATCTCGAAACAGAGAATCCTCTATTTCGATTCGGTAGGATGAAACTAGGCAAAGGAGCATACACCCGTGGGCAGCACCGACGATAAGTGGTACAAGCAAGATAAGCAGTTACGTTCTGCTGGCGACCTGGTTGCCGGTGGTGGAACATCCGGGGCCTTGATGACACTTCTGTACGTCATGATAGGCATTGGTATCTGGAGTTTGGTAGGCTATGGTCTGGACCACTTGCTGGGTACAACCTGGCTTGCTTGGGTAGGCGGATTCGTTGGCGCCTTTGGGGGTATCTACCTGGTATTTATCCACATGCAGCAGCGTAAATAAGACCAACTGAAACCGGTTGGCACACACATACTTTTGATTCTTTAAACCTCTGAGGTTGCTGGAGCCAGCGGCCAACACGAAGCAATGAAAGGACTTGCCTTGATTTCAAACGGGCTAGTTGTCGCAGCGGGAGAGCAGCAGGGCTACGTTCCGCCCACCATCGAAGATATGCACCTGCCTGCCATCTTCACGATCGGCGATTTTGAGTTCAGCAAGCAGATGCTTCTGGTCATCCTGTCGGTGGTCATCGTTGCTGGCTTCTTCCTCTTCGCTGCCCGCAAGCGTGCCATGGTTCCCTCACGCACCCAGTTCGTGGGTGAAATGGGGTACGGCCTGGTCCGTAACAGCCTGGGCAAGGAACTGATTGGCGCCCACCACTACAAGCCTTTCGTTCCCCTGCTCTTCACCGCCTTCTTCTTCATCCTGGTGAACAACCTCTACGGTTCAATTCCCTTCGTCCAGCTGCCCACCATGTCTCACGTAGGTTCTGCCTATGCCCTGGCAGGTATCGCTTACCTGACCTGGGTTGGTGTTGGTATCAAGCGCAAGGGTCTGGGTAAGTTCTTCAAGGACATGACCATGCCCTCCGGCGTTCCCCCGCTGGTCTACGTCATCCTGATTCCCATCGAGTTCATGTCTAACATGCTCATCCGCCCCGCAACCCACGCCCTGCGTCTCTTCGCTACCATGTTCGGTGGCCACCTGGCGATTATGGTTGCAGCCTCGCTGACCCAGTACCTGATTGTTGAAGCAGGTGGCATTGCTGCCATCGCATCGGTTGGTTCTGGCGCCCTGGGTCTCTTCCTCTACTTCCTGGAACTCATGATTCAGGCCATCCAGGCCTACGTCTTCACCCTGCTCCTTGCGGTCTACCTGCAGGGCTCGGTCTCAGAAGGCCACTAAAAATATAGGTTTTCTCCGTCGGGCACACCGGCGGACGAGAAAAGCAACCCGCTTTAGCGGGGAGTGTCCACATCAAAACTCTGCCCCTTACACAACACACAAACCGCAAGGGGCACTGTGAAAGGAAACAATCCACATGGAAATCACCGGTTCACTTACCGCAGTTGGTTACGGTCTGTCAGCAATCGGCGGCGGCATCGGCGTAGGTCTGATCTTCGCAGCCTACATGACCTCCGTTGCTCGTCAGCCCGAGTCACAGAAGACCCTGCAGCCCATGCTCTTCCTGGGTTTCGCGCTGGTTGAAGCACTGGCAGTTCTCGGTCTGGTTCTCGCGTTCATCCAGTAACTTACTGGTGACCGCATCAATATTGACCGACCTATAGAACAGGAAAACCCCCTATGTCTCACTTAATGGCAGCAGCAGAGGGCGCGAACCCTCTGATCCCCAATGTCTGGGAAATCGCCATTACCGCCATCGGGTTCCTGCTCCTCCTCTTCATCGTCACCAAGTACGTTGTCCCGGCATTCGAAAAGATTTACCAGGACCGTAAAGAAGCAATTGAGGGTGGTCTCGCCAAGGCTGAAAAGGCTCAGGCAGAGGCCGCGGCAGCACGCGAAGAGTACGGCCAGCAGCTCGAAAGCGCTCGTCTGGAAGCTCAGAAGATTCGCGAAGAAGCACGCGCCGAAGGCGACGCCATCGTGGCAGAAGCTAAGGAGCGCGCAAACGCTGAGGCCGCTCGTATCACCGAAAACGCCCAGAAGACCATCGAGGCAGAACGTGCAGCTGCCGCAGCATCACTTCGTACCGAAGTTGGTGCTCTGGCAACCTCACTGGCTGGCAAGATTGTGGGCGAATCCCTCAACGATGATGAGCGATCCGCACGTGTAGTCGATCGTTTTCTTGCTGACCTTGACGCGCAGCAGCAGGCAGGTGCAGCCCGCTAATGTCAGCAGTATCGACTGAATCACTGAACAAGGTGGAACAGGTTCTGGTGGCCCAGCCTACCGATAACCCAACCCACCTCGCAGAGGAGCTCTTCGCTGTTGTCGACGCTATCGACAGCAACGGCGGGTTCCGGCGAGGTCTAACCGATCCTTCCCGCGAAGCAGCGCAGCGAGCAGGCATTGCCCGCTCCGTTCTGGGCGGCAAGATTTCCGATGCCGCTCTGGCTATCGTTTCTGCAGCAGCAGAGGCCCGTTGGAGCGAAGAACGCGATCTGGCTGATGCCCTCGAAACAACCGCTGTTACCTCAGTAGCGCTTTCTGCTGAACAGCGCGGAGGTATCGATGCACTGGAGCAGACCGTCAACGAACTGCTGACCTTCATCAACACCGTTGATGCCTCAGCAGAAGCACAGGCTGCTCTTGCCGATACCAGGGCAAGCAAGGAAGCACTCAAGAAGCTGGCTGTCAGCCTCGGTGGCCGTGTAGCTACCGCTGAAGGCAAGCTTCTACTAGAACGAGTTGCCACTGCGGCCCGCGGAGCCACCGCAGCCCGTCTGGCTAACGAGTTCGTAGAAATCATCGTCAAGCGTCAAAACCGTTGGATCGCACGAGTTACCTCAGCAACCGCGCTGACTGCAGAGCAGATTGCAAAGCTGCAGGGGGCACTCAACAAGACCTACGGCAAGGAGCTGAAGCTCGACATCACCGTAGACCCCGCACTTCTGGGCGGTCTGCGCGTGCAGGTAGGGGACGAAGTCATCGATGGCTCACTGTCTACCCGACTGTCAGAACTCAGCCGCGCTTTCGCATAGGCGATTTACACAGTCGAGACCTCGACGGTGATTTAGAAGATACACAGACGACATCGGGTAAGCCTAAGAAGCACAACCCGAGCACGTCACACAAGTTTCGGTGGGCCTGCCCTCAGTCGGCAGGCACACCAACAAATTAGGAGAGCAGGGACATAAGATGGCCGATTTGACCATCAACGCCGATGATGTCCGTAACGCGCTGAACGAATTCGCAGCGTCTTACGAACCCGGCAATGCAGAGCGCGTAGAGGTGGGTCGTGTTGCATCAGCATCCGATGGCATCGCACGCGTTGAGGGCCTTCCCTCAGTAATGGCTAACGAGCTGCTTCGCTTCGAAGACGGCACCCTTGGCCTGGCACAGAACCTCGACACTCGTGACATCGGTGTCATCATCCTCGGTGACTTCACCGGCATTGAAGAAGGCCAGGAAGTTCACCGTACCGGCGAGGTTCTCTCAGTACCCGTAGGCGACGCCTACCTGGGCCGCGTAGTTGACCCCCTGGGCAACCCCATCGACGACCTGGGCGACATTGAAGCAGAAGGCCGCCGTGCCCTCGAACTTCAGGCTCCCGGCGTTACCCAGCGTAAGTCAGTTCACGAGCCCCTCCAGACCGGTCTCAAGGCAATCGACGCCATGATTCCGATTGGCCGCGGCCAGCGTCAGCTGATCATTGGTGACCGCCAGACCGGTAAGACCGCTATCGCGGTTGACACCATCCTGAACCAGAAGGACAACTGGGCCACCGGCGACCCCAACAAGCAGGTTCGCTGTGTCTACGTTGCTATCGGTCAGAAGGCATCAACCATCGCCGCAGTACGCGAAACCCTCAAGCAACAGGGCGCACTGGAATACACCACCATCGTGGCTTCCCCCGCTTCTGACGCTGCAGGCTTCAAGTACCTGGCCCCCTACACCGGTAGCGCCATCGGCCAGCACTGGATGTACGGTGGCAAGCACGTCCTCATCATCTTCGATGACCTCTCAAAGCAGGCAGAAGCCTACCGTGCGGTATCACTGCTGCTGCGTCGCCCCCCGGGCCGCGAAGCATACCCCGGTGATGTCTTCTACCTCCACTCCCGCCTGCTCGAGCGCTGTGCAAAGCTCTCTGACGAGCTGGGTGCAGGTTCAATGACCGGCTTCCCGATCATTGAAACCAAGGCAAACGACGTTTCAGCCTTCATTCCCACCAACGTCATCTCCATCACCGACGGCCAGATCTTCCTGCAGTCAGACCTCTTCAACGCTAACCAGCGCCCTGCGGTCGACGTAGGTATCTCCGTCTCCCGTGTTGGTGGTGCAGCACAGACCAAGGCTATGAAGAAGGTCTCCGGTACCCTCAAGCTCGACCTTGCTCAGTACCGCGCCATGGAAGCCTTCGCAATGTTCGCTTCCGACCTGGACGAAGCCTCAAAGGCCCAGCTGACCCGCGGTGCTCGTCTCACCGAGCTGCTGCGTCAGCCCCAGTACACCCCCTACGCAGTTGAGGACCAGGTTGTCTCAATCTGGGCAGGCACCAACGGCTACCTCGATGACCTCGAAGTTTCAGACGTTCTGCGTTTCGAATCAGAGTTCCTCGACCACCTGCGCCGCTCCACCTCAGTACTGCAGGACATCGCAGCATCAGGCAAGCTCGAAGACGAAACCGTAGCAGCTCTCAAGACTGCCATCGTTGACTTCAAGCAGGGCTTCCGCTCAGAAGGCACCAGCCACCTCGTTGAGGCCGGTCACGAAGAGCACCAGCCCCTGTCAGACAGCGAAGTATCACAGGAAACCATCGGTTAGCGATTTTCCTAGCAGGTGAGATGCCCCTCCAACAGAACCTGGGGGAGGGGCCCCACCCTAGGAGTGAAAGGAATCTCTATGGGAGCCCAGATTAGGGTTTACCGCCAAAAGATTACTTCAACATCGTCTATGAAGAAGATCTTCAAGGCGATGGAGATGATCGCAACCTCACGCATTAACAAGGCACGTAAGAGCGCAGAGGCCGCTAGCCCCTACGCAAATGCGCTGACCAAGGCCGTCACTGCCATTGCGACCCAGCACCACATTGAGCACCCCCTGCTTAACGCACGCTCAAAGGCAAAGACCGGTCGCTCCGCAGTTCTCGTCCTCACCAGCGACCGCGGCCTTGCGGGTTCATACTCCTCATCCGTCCTCAAAAAAACCGAGGGTCTTATTGAGAAGCTCCGCGGTGAGGGACGTGATGTCAAGCTCTATCTCATCGGTCGCAAGGCAAAGTCCTACTTTGACTTCCGCGAACGCGAATACGAGCAGGCTTGGGAAGGCAACACCGACAACCCCAACATCGAGATGGCCGTTGCAGCACGCGACGCCATCCTGGCAGCCTACGAAAACGGCGACGTCGATGATCTTCATATCATCTACACCGAATTCGTCTCCATGGTCAGCCAGGAAACCCGCGTCCTGCGCCTGCTCCCCATCGAGGTAGCAGACGCACGCGAACTCGGTGAAGAAATCCTGCCCGGCGAACGTCTCGAAGACGACCAGTTCCAGCAGAACTCAGCCTTTGAATTCGAGCCCAGCCCCCAGGAAGTTCTCGACGAGTTGCTGCCCCGCTACATCGCCTCCCGCATCTATGCGTGCCTGCTAGAAGCAGCGGCCTCCGAACTGGCATCCCGCCAGCGCGCGATGAAGTCCGCAGGTGATAACGCTGACGAGCTCATCAAGAAGTACACCCGCCTGATGAACAACGCTCGCCAGGCAGAAATTACTCAGGAGCTCAGCGAAATTGTTGGCGGCGCCGACGCACTCGCCTCCTAATCCACCAGACAACTTTCCACTCTCTACATAGGTAAGTGAGAACAATGACTGCCACTCTGAACGAATCGGCTACCGCGCCGGCTCAGGGCGCAACCGGTCGCATTGCTCGCGTTATCGGCCCTGTCGTTGACGTTGAGTTCCCTGCCGGCCAGGTACCTGACATCTACAACGCGCTGACCGCTGATCTGACCCTCAACGGCACCACCCGTAAGATCACCTTCGAGACTGCCCAGCACCTCGGTGACTCACTGGTACGCGCAATCTCCCTGCAGCAGACCGACGGTCTCGTCCGCGGCCAGGCTGTAGTTGACACCGGCGCTCCCATCTCCGTCCCCGTAGGCGACGGCGTCAAGGGCCACATCTTCAACGTCCTCGGTGACGCCCTCGATGTCCCCAACGACGAAATCAAGGCCGACACCTACTGGCCCATCCACCGCGCAGCCCCCGGCTTCGCAGATCTCGAAGGTTCGACCGAGATGCTGGAAACCGGCATCAAGTCCATCGACCTGCTGACCCCCTACATCAAGGGCGGTAAGATCGGTCTCTTCGGTGGTGCAGGCGTTGGTAAGACCGTTCTGATTCAGGAAATGATTACCCGCGTTGCCCGCAACTTCGGTGGTACCTCAGTATTCACCGGCGTTGGCGAGCGTACCCGTGAAGGTAACGACCTCTGGGTTGAAATGGAAGAAGCTGGCGTTCTGAAGGACACCGCTCTCGTGTTCGGCCAGATGGACGAACCGCCGGGAACCCGTCTGCGCGTTGCGCTGACCGGCCTGACCATGGCGGAATACTTCCGTGACGTTCAGAACCAGGACGTTCTGCTCTTCATCGACAACATCTTCCGCTTCACCCAGGCAGGTTCTGAGGTTTCAACCCTGCTCGGCCGCATGCCGTCCGCTGTGGGCTACCAGCCCAACCTGGCCGACGAAATGGGTCTGCTGCAGGAGCGCATCACCTCGACCCGCGGTCACTCCATCACCTCCATGCAGGCAATTTACGTTCCTGCGGATGACTACACCGACCCCGCACCTGCAACTACCTTCGCCCACCTGGATGCAACCACCGAGCTCTCCCGTGAGATCGCTTCACGTGGTCTGTACCCCGCGATTGATCCCCTGTCCTCCACCTCCCGAATCCTGGACCCCCAGTACATCGGTCAGGAGCACTACGACACCGCAATCCAGGTCAAGGCTATCCTGCAGGAAAACAAGGAACTTCAGGACATCATCGCCATCCTCGGTGTTGACGAACTCTCTGAAGAGCAGAAGGTCGTTGTTTCACGTGCCCGCCGCATCGAGCAGTTCCTCTCACAGAACACCTACACTGCAAAGCAGTTCACCGGTGTCGAGGGTTCAACCGTGCCGATTAAGGACACCATCGAATCCTTCCAGATGATCTGCCGCGGCGATGTTGACCACATCCCCGAGCAGGCCTTCTACAACATCGGTGGTATGGACGACGTCATGCGCCGTTACGAGGAAATCAAGGCACAGTCTGGAGCCAAGTAATCATGGCACTGAAAGTTGAAGTCGTTTCCCGTGAACGAGTCGTGTGGGTTGGCGAAGCCAAGTACGTGCGCGCACGCACCGTCGATGGCGACCTGGGTATCATGCCCGGTCACATCCCCACCATGGCCCTTCTCGCTGAAGACGGTGAGCTTCTGATCGAGGCAACCAGCGGTGAGAAGAAGACCACCCGCCTGCACGAAGGTTTCTTGACCGTCTCTAACGATCGAGTCACCATCGCAGCTAAGCACGCACAGATCTAACTAGATTTCTGTGATGAAAGGACGCCGCCCTTCCCCAGAGATGGGGGAGGGCGGCGTCCTTATTTTTAGCTTTCTTCTTGTTTAGAAGAGGCGGGATTCCACGTCATCTACTCCGCGCATGGCATCGTAATCGAGGGCCACACAGCGGATACCACGGTCTTCTGCCAGCGTGCGGGCCTGGGGCTTGATGCGCTGGGCGGCAAAGACGCCCTGAACCGGTGCTAGCAGGGGGTCGCGGTTGAGGAGCTCTAGGTAGCGGGTGAGCTGTTCTACGCCGTCGATATCGCCCACACGTTTGAGCTCGACAGCCACAGAGACGCCCCCGGCATCCTTGGCCAAAATATCCACCGGGCCGATTGCCGTGGGGTACTCGCGGCGCACCAGGCGGTAGCCCGCACCAAGGAGCTCAATCTGTTCAGCCAGCAGGCGTTGTAAGTCGGCCTCAACGCCGTCCTTAATGAGGCCCGGGTCAATACCAAGATCGTGGCTGAGTTCCCCGTGAGTGCTAAAGACACGAATGACTAGCTTGTCGTCGCTCTTGGCAGCCTGCACGATCCACAGCTCGCTCACATCGGGGTCAAGGTCCTCGGCTACCGAGGTGCCTTCGAACTCTTCGCGAGGGGAAATATGCAGGCGGCAGGGCGGGCTCATCCAGTTCAGGGGCTTGTAGGAGCCGCCGTCGGAGTGAATCAGCACCGAGCCATCATTCTTGATCATGAGCAGGCGGGTAGCACGGGGCAGATGGGCATTGAGACGGCCCATGTAGTCTACGGAACAATCAGCTATAACTAAACGCACCGTACCACTCTAACAGGTGGCTTGGGCAGATAGACCGGTGCGTGAAAGAATGGGGGAATGCCTCGTCGTTCTTCATCTAAGCCCCGCCGCCCCAACTCTAACTCCGGGGCCGCCCCCAGCAAGTGGCAGAAAGCCCGCCCCGCTGGGCGCGATATTTCCCGTATTCTTGACCCAGCCCCGCGAGTGGAGCGGGCCCAAGACGGGGACTGGTATGTGCAATACATTCCCTCGATTAACGCTCTGAAAACCTATAAGTGCCCCGAATGTGGGCGGCCTATCCACCCAGGTATCGCGCACCTGGTGGTCTGGCAGCAGGACCACCTGTTTGGTGTCCAGCGGGCTATCGAGGAGCGTCGCCACTGGCACGAGCGGTGCTGGGCAACTCGTAGATTCTGGTAAAATTCGGCGGATTGCACCAGACCTAGGGCGCCTTAGAAGCGCAGAAAAACCCGGTAGCAGCCCCTGCTCGAAAGCAGGGCGCTACCGGGTTAAGGAAAGCGGACGGTTCGTTAGAGCTGGTCCTGGCGGGGCACGAGTACCTCGTTGACCAGAATCAGCAGGGAAGCTGCGACGGGAATCGCGATGAGGGCACCGAGCACACCCCAGAGAGAGCCACCGGCTACCACCGCGATAATAGCTACAGCACCGGGCACGGCCACTGCCCTGTTCATGATGCGGGGAGAGATGAAGTAGGCCTCAAACTGCAGGTAAATCAGGTAGGGGATAAGGAAGAAGAGGGCGGTCTGCCAGCTGTCAATGAGTGAGATGACCGAGACTAGGATGGCGGCACTGACGCCACCGACCAGGGGAATGAAGGCCAGGAGCAGGACGAAGAGCATGAGCAGCTGGGCGAAGGGAACCCCCACGATCAGCATGATGATGGCGGCGCAGGTGGCGTTGCAGATCGCCACGAGAGCCTGGCCCATGACGTACTGGCCAACAGAGCTGGTAATTTTTTCGGTGAGGTAGCCGACTCGTTCACGCTTGGAGGCAGGAGCCAGACGGATGAACCAGGCCTTAATAGTGGGTAGGGAGGCGAGCACGTAGATAGAGAGGAAGAGCACGATAATCGTGCCGGTAGTGATTTCCGCCAGGGTGGAGCCCGCGTTCATGAGGGAGTTCATAAAGCCGCTCACCACAGAGGTATCTGAGGTGACCTGTTCAAAGAACTTCTCTACCTCGGTATCTACCGCTGATCGGATGTGGTAGCGCTCATCGAGACCCGAGAAGAGATCTGAGTTGAGGAAGTTCTCAAACTGCTGGGGGAAGCCGGTGATGAAGGAGACGGCCTGACGGGCGATGAGGGGCACTACCCAGAAGATGAGGGCGGCAGCTACCGCAACGAAGAAGAGGAAGACGACGGTGACGCCTGCCCCGCGCGGCAGTCCCCACTGTTCGAGTTTGCGTACAACCGGGTCTAGCCCCAGGCCGATAAACACTGCGCCGGTGAGCCAGCCGGCTAGGGCGCCAATGTTGAGCACAAAGTACATGCCCATCCAGGCCAGGCCCACACCGATGGCCAGCATGAAACCAAAGTGAATTGGGTTGCTGATGTAGCGGCCCTTGCCGAGGGCTGGGGCGTGGGTTTCTGGGGGAGCGGGGGCGGCACCGTCCTTATTCTCTTTCAGGTGGGCCGGTTCCTCTGGCAGCTGGAGGCGGTGGCGGGGCCGGGCACCGGGGATAGCCGGTAGGGCGAACTTGTTGTTCTGTGACTGCCTGGTGCCGCTTTCTTCGGTGTTGGCCGGGGAATCTGGTGGTGCGGACGCCTGCGCGCGGCTGGTGCGGGAGGTCAGAGACCGCAGGAGGTGGGAGGGAGAAAAAGATGAGGGCATGCTGGCTACTCGGGTAGTGGGGTAGTTACTGTGTTCTACCTTATCTTGATTCTGCCCTGGGCTAGAACTAGGGCAGGTGTGCCCGTGCACCGGCTGAGCTTTGGCACCATAGATTGTAGAGATATTTGTCGCTGTGAAAGGAAGGCCCAATGGCCGGGATTGACGATCAGAACCTACCCGCTTCGGTACGAAATGCCCTGGATCTGGGAGCTACGAGTTCGGCAGGTTCCAGCGCTGAGCCTGCTGAGGAGAGCGCCGCTGCCAGCTGGCGACTGGATGTAACCGATGTGGCCCAGTTCCAGCAGCTGGTGCAGGAGTCCAACCGGGGCGCCGTGATTTTTGCCCTGTGGGCACCCCACTCGCCGGCCTCGGTTCAGATGCTGGAGCAGGTTGAGGCCCTGGTGAACTCTGCCGGTGGCAACCTGCTGCTGGCTGCCGTCGATATCACCAAGACCCCCGAAATCGGGCAGGCCCTCCAGATTCAGGGTGTACCTGCGGCCGTGGCTGTGCTCGCTGGCCGCCCGGCCCCGCTCTTCAACGGTCCCGTTGACCCCCAGGCCCTGACCGAGGTGCTGGGCCAGGTGCTGCAGCTTGCCGCCCAGCAGGGCCTACCGGGTGGATTCGAGCCGGTACTGTCGGAGGCTGAGAAGCCCCTGCCGCCCCTGCACCGGGAAGCTATCGAGGCGCTGGACCGGGGCGATTACCAGGGAGCAGAAGCTGCCTACACCCGTGCACTCAATGAGAACCCGGGGGATACAGACGCTAAAATCGGTCTAGCCCAGGTGCACCTGCTCCACCGCGTCTCAACCCTGAACCTGGCAGAAGAACGCCAGAAAGCTGCTGCCGACGCTACCGACGTGCAGGCCCAGCTCAACGTCGCCGACCTAGATGTAGCTGGCGGGCACGTGGAGGACGCCTTCAACCGCCTTATCGCCCTTTTCAAGGCCGTGGACGCGGAGACTAAAACCACGGTGCGCGAACGCCTGCTGGAACTTTTCGAGGTTGTAGGCTCAGCTGACCCCCGCGTCACAAAGGCCCGTTCAGCCCTGATGATGGCTCTTTTTTAAGAAATCACCCTAGCGGGGGAGGGGAAGAGGCGTGATGCTGGCTACAGTGGAGATATGGCACACGAGAACCTTTCCCCGCAGAATGAACGTTACGACCAAACCCACAATCGGCCGGAAGAGGCACCCGGCGGCGGCTTGACTGAGCCGGTTTCAGCCCCGGTAGAAGCTGAAGTGGCAGAGGCCAGCCGGGGTAGCGCAGCCCTGGAGATCACCAACCTGGTGAAGGTCTTTGGCCAGCAGGCCGCGGTAGACGGAGTCAACCTCACCGTTCCCCGAGGGTCCTTCTACGGGCTGGTAGGGCGCAACGGCGCAGGTAAGACCACCACCCTCTCCATGGCAACGGGCCTGCTCAAGCCTACCGCCGGGCAGGTGCTGGTGGGTGGCCTGGACGTCTGGGCCAACCCCCTAGATGCTAAACGCCGGGTGGGTGTGCTGCCCGACGGCGTCCGCCTCTTCGATAAGCTCACCGGCGAGCAGCTCCTTACCTACGCAGGTCGCCTGCACGGGCTCGATAAGGCAACCGTGGCTGAGCGAACCCGCGACCTGCTCATGGCTATGGACCTGACCGGGGCTGCCGGCCGCAAGGTCGCCGACTACTCAGCCGGTATGACCAAGAAAATTGCCCTGGCCTGCGCCATGATCCACGCCCCCTCCCTGCTGGTGCTCGATGAGCCCTTCGAAGCGGTGGACCCGGTCTCGGCCTCGAATATCCAGGATATTCTCAAGGCCTATGTGGCAGGCGGCGGCACCGTCATCATCTCCTCCCACGTTATGGACCTGGTGCAGCGCCTGTGTGACCATGTTGCCATTATGAACGCCGGCCGTATTTTGGCCTCTGGCACCGTGGAACAGGTGCGCGGCGGCGTATCGCTAGAAGAACGGTTTGTTGAACTGGTGGGCGGACGCGTTGTATCGGAGGGAATCTCATGGTTGCAGTCCTCCTAAAACTCAAACTCGACCACTTCCTCGCTATCTTCCGCAACGGGAACGCCTGGGCTATCGTGGGCCTAGTCTTTGGTCTGCTCTACGGGCTCGGCGCGCTGGTGGGCATGGCCGGTTTAGGTTTCACCCTGCAGAACCCCGCCGACTCCCTACTGATTCTGGGGGTGGCAGGGGGGCTGCTGACCCTGGCCTGGTGGCTGATACCCCTGGTTGCAGCCGGTGCCGACCCCACCCTTGACCCGGAGCGCCTCGTTCCCTATCCCATTACCGTCCGCCAGCTCATGGGCGGCCAAGCCCTGGGGGCTCTGATTGGGGTGCCCGGTGCTCTGACGGTACTAGCCACCCTGGCTCTGATCACCTCCAACTTCTACTCGCTAACGGCTACCCTGGCTTTCATCCCGGCAGGTTTGCTGGGCCTTGCCCTTGCCATATTGGGCGGACGCCTGACTGCGGTAGCCTCTATACCCGTCCGCTCGCGACGCTCAGTGAGTAATGCCCTCACTCTTCTTGCCTTCGCGGCCCTGATCTTTGCCGGGCCCCTGTTGCTGGCGACTATCACGGGCATCACCAGCAACATCGAGCAGCTCCGGCAGGTTCTCGGCTACCTGCAGTGGACTCCTGTAGCTTCAGCCTGGGCTATTGCCCCGCAGGTAGGAGCCGGTCGCTACGGCCTCGCTCTAGCTCTTACTGCGCTCACCCTGGTCTACTGTGCCCTGGTCTGGTTCATCTGGCAGTTCTTTGCGGCTAAAACCATGGCTAGTGTGGGAGATTCCGCCGGGGTACAGGACGAAGGCAAAACCCTGGCCCAGGGTAACCTGGGGCTTCTTGGGCGCTTCCCGGCCACCGTGCGCGGGGCTATCGCCGCCCGTACCCTCGACATGATGCTCCGGGATTCCCGGGCCAACCTCAACGTGCTCATGATGCCGCTCATGTATATCTTGATGGTTTTTATCTCGGGAAGCTTTATCGTCTCAGCGAACGGGGCGGAGGAAGAGGTGACGAACCCCATGGCCTTCGTCATGGCGGTTGCCTTTATACCGGCGATGGCAGGCTATTCCCAGTCTGCCCTGGCTTCTTTTGAAGGCTCGGCCTTCTCCCTGCACGCCCTCTCACCCCTGCGCGGCATTGACGACAGGCTAGGGCGGGCCTACGGCATGATGCTGCTCTACCTGCCCATGATTGTGCTGGGCACCCTGGCTTTTGCCTTCCTGACCGGCCACGCTGCCTGGGCCCTGCCTCTGCTGGTAAGCTCCCTGGGAACCTACTTCATCGCTAACGGTATGGCCAACTACCTCGACACCGTATTCAACGCTCCTGTGGTGCCACCGGGAACCAGCCCCTGGAAGACCCCGGAACAGCCAGACGGTATGGCTAAGACCATGGTACGGGGCTTTATCATCCTTATCCCCATGGCGCTCTCCCTGCCGTCCTTCATCGGTATGGGGGCCACAGCTATTGTCGGTAGCCTGCTCTGGTTCTGGTTGGGCGCCGTCGTCACCGCCCTTATCGGGGCGGCAGCCTTCTACCTGGGCGTCCGCGCCGGAGCGAAAAACTACGAACGGCACGTAGCAGACATGTATCAAAGAGTAGCCCGCTACAGCTAACCCGCCCCTCAACCTGCTAGAAGCAGGCAAGCCCACCAGGGGGCGTCCGGCCCCTGCCCCACAGCAGGAGCCGGATGCCGTCTTGACGGGGGCACTACACTGGTAAACAAGACCAACCCGCTCTAACCTAAAGGAGATTCGGCATGTCATCGATTCCCGGTATCGAAGACCCCTTCCCCGAAACTGCCCACTCCGGCGGCACCGCCCTGCTGGAACGCGAAGAAGTCCAGAACGTCGAACCCGGCGACCACGAACGCTTCGCCCACTATGTGCGCAAAGAAAAAATCATGGAGTCCGCCCTCACCGGTATGCCCGTGCGCGCCCTCTGCGGTAAAAAGTGGACCCCCGGCCGCGACCCCGAAAAGTTCCCCGTCTGCCCCGAATGCAAGGAAATCTACGAGGGCCTTGCACCCGGTAACGACGAGAACTAGAGCTACTTCATAGCCCCATTCGCTCCCGAATGGGGCTAAACTTTTGTGGTGCCCAAAAACCTTGAGGGCAGCCACAGAGGGAAGGGAAGATACGAGATGAACGACAGCCAGCTACCACTCTTCGGCGAAGGTTCCAACCCGCCCCTGCCCCCGGCCTACCCCGACCGCGCCGCCTGGGGAACCGCCCCCAAGCTCCGCGCCTGGCAGGCCGAAGCCATGAACCTCTACTTCACCGAGAACCCCCGCGACTTCATGGCCGTGGCAACCCCCGGCGCAGGTAAAACCACCTTCGCCCTTACCGTCGCCAAAGAACTCTTCAACCGCGGCACCATCAACCGCATGACCGTGGTCGCCCCCACCGACCACCTTAAACGCCAGTGGGCCGACGCCGCCGCCCGCGTCGGCATCTCCATCGACCCCAACTTCAAAAACTCAGACGGCACCATGGGCCGCGGCTACCAGGGCGTCGCCCTCACCTACGCCCAGGTCGCCAACAAGCCCATGCTGCACCGGGCCCGCACCGAAAACGGCCGCACCCTGGTCATCATGGACGAAATCCACCACGCCGGTGACTCCCTCTCCTGGGGGGACGGCCTGCGCGAAGCCTTCGAACCGGCCACCCGCCGCCTAGCCCTGACCGGCACCCCCTTCCGCTCCGACACCGCAGCCATCCCCTTCGTCCAATACGAAGAAGACGCCGACGGCATCCGCCGCTCCAAATCCGACTACTCTTACGGCTACGGCCCCGCCCTCAAAGACCACGTCGTGCGCCCCGTCATCTTCATGGCCTACTCCGGCCAGATGCGCTGGCGCACCTCCGCCGGCGAAGAAATGGCCGCCAACCTGGGGGAGGGCTTCACCAAGGACGTTACCGCCCAGGCCTGGCGCACCGCCCTCAACCCCGACGGTGAATGGATCCCCACCGTACTTGCCGCCGCCGACAAACGCCTGACCGAAGTACGCCGCGCCGTCCCCGACGCCGGCGGCCTCGTCATCGCCACCGACCACGCCGATGCCCGCGCCTACGCCAAACAGCTCCAGAAAATTACCGGCGAAAAACCCGCCCTCATTCTCTCTGACGACAAAGAAGCCTCCAACAACATCGAAGAGTTCTCCGCAGGTCTTTCCCGCTGGATGGTCGCCGTGCGCATGGTATCCGAAGGCGTGGATGTCCCGCGCCTGGCCGTCGGCGTCTACGCCACCTCAACCTCTACCCCCCTCTTCTTCGCCCAGGCCATCGGTCGCTTCGTCCGCTCCCGCAAACGCGGCGAAACCGCCTCGGTCTTCCTGCCCTCCGTACCCCAGCTCATGATGCTGGCCAACGAAATGGAAGCTGAACGCGACCACGCCCTCGACCGCAAGGGGGCACATGATGAAGTAGTAGACCCCCTCAACGAAGGCCTAGACGACCACCTCATCGAAGAAGCCAACAAAGAAGAAGTCGCCAGCGACCAGCTCACCCGCGGCAAATTCGAAGCCATCGGCTCCCAGGCGTCCTTCCACGGTGTGCTCTTTGACGGCGCCGAATTCTCCACCGGCGGCCTGGAAGTCGGCTCCGACGAAGAACAAGACTTCCTCGGCATCCCAGGCCTCCTGGACGCCGACCAGGTAGGCACCCTACTCCGCGCCCGCCAAAAAGACCATGCCTCCCGCCGACCGGCGTCCGCCGCCCCCCAGGTCGTTGACCACCGCCAGCTCAAAGACCTACGCAACAAGCTGGCCAAAAACGTGGCAGCCTGGGCTGCTCGCACCGGCAAACCCCACGGCTCTATCCACAACGAGCTACGCCGAATCTGCGGTGGACCCGCCGTTGCCCAGGCATCGGCAGAACAGCTCCAGGCCCGCCTGGACAAGCTACAGGACTGGTTTGTGGGGCGTAAGTAGGAACTCTTCTGCTTGGGCTGGTGGTTGTGGTGCCAGCAGGCACCCTTGGCCTCGGTACCGAATTCGTCAACAACGCAGGCTTCGGCGGCAGCTTTCCGATGAAGGCACGACTTTCCGCAAACAGCTTCGTGCGAGCCTTCACCCTCTGGACCGGTACCAGCCCCGCAGCCTACCGGGCTATGGCGGATCGAGAAGCCATCAAAACCTTCGTCCGTATCTAAGGAAAAACTCAGAGATGGAAACAGAGCAGACCACCTACAGCATCAAACAGGCCGCCGAACGTACGGGGCTCAGCGCACCCACCCTGCGGTACTACGGATCTGTAGGAATCTGCCCTGCCATCGCCCGAGATGAATCCAGCGGGCACCGTATCTATCGTCGGGATTACCTGGCCCTTAAGATACGTTACTTGCAGGCAGTCGAAGTGGGGGACAAGGAGCAGGCCGGGCATCTTGCCCACGAAGCTATTTCTCTGGCCCAGCAATTCCGCTAAGCCCGAAGCCACACAAAGGGGCGCCCCACCACTACAGGTAGGGGCGCCCCTCATCATTCTTTCAAGAATTAGAGAGCCTAGAGCACCTCGGTTACCGTTACCCCGGCCTCCTCAAGCTCATCGCTCACCTCATCGAGGGCGTCCTCATCAACCGGGGCGGTCAAATCAAGCAGCACACGGGTCTCGTAGCCGGCATCCACCGCATCCAGCGCAGTAGCCTTCACACAAAAATCGGTGGCAATGCCCACCACATCAACATCGGTAATATCGCGTTCAGCCAGCCAGTCATCCAGCGACACCTTGGGGGTGTCGTCCTGGGCCGGAGCACCGGCCTCGCGCTCGCCGGTCATCACAGAATCCTCAGGAGCCAGCAGGCCCTCAAAGCCCGAGTAGGCGGCCTCAAACTCGCCCTTGCGGAAGTAGGCCTCGATGTAGTCGGTATCGAGATCCTCGTGCAACTCGGCGCCGTGGCTCTCGGCCTTGCAGTGTACCGGCCAGGAGTCCTTGAAATCGGGGTTCTCAGAAAAGTGGGTGCCGGGGTCAACGTGCCAGTCCTGGGTGGCAACAATCGCCTCGTAATCGCCGTGGTGGTTCTCTACATACTCGCTAATGAGGGCAGCAACCTCTGCACCACGCTCGGTAGCGAGCGAGCCGCCCTCGCAAAAGTCGTTCTGAACATCAACAATAATGAGTGCTTTTGACATCGTGTGGCCCTTCTTCTTAAGAGACAAATTCTGTGGGAATGACCGGGTCGCCGGGGGAGAGACGGGTAGCGGCTACCGGCAGCTCCGCGAGGGAGCGGGCATGACGCTCGGCAGCTCGGCGCACGCCCTCAGCTCCGGTAAAGCCGGGCTGAATCTGCCCGTCGACCACCAGGTCTACCATAAGGGATCGGTCGTTGGAGTCAGCAGGAGCCTCAATATCGAGCCCCACCACTTCGGCTGTGGCGGTGCCGGTGGCATCAAGACGGCGGACGGCGGTTTTCTTGCCGCCCACAGATGCCTTACCCGAGGACGCCTTAGCGACAGGCTCCATCACTCCCTGGGAGTTTTCACGCAGAACCACCTTATACACCATGGAGGAGGTAGGAACCCCGGAGCCGGTGACCAGCTTGGTGCCCACCCCGTAGGCGTTGACGGGGGCGGCAGCTAAGGACGCGATGGCGTACTCGTCCAGGTCACTGGTCACGGTAATCTTGGTGCCGGTGTTGCCCAGGGCATCGAGCTGCTCGCGTACCTTCTGGGCCTGGGCAACCAGGTCACCAGAATCCAGGCGGACGGCACCCAGCTCCTTTCCTGCTAGCTCAACGGCCAGGTTCACTGCCTTTTCAACGTCGTAGGTATCAACCAGCAGGGTAGTGCCTACCCCCAGAGAGGCTAGCTGGGCTTCAAAAGCCTGGCGCTCGGAGTCGTGCAGCAGGGTGAAGGCGTGGGCGCTGGTGCCGACGGTGTGGAGCCCGTAGCGGCGGCCTGCCTCAAGGTTCGAGGTGGCGGTAAAGCCGGCAATGACGGCGGCACGGGCGGCAGATACAGCAGCCTGCTCGTGGGCTCGGCGGGAGCCCATCTCAAGGCAGGGGCGCTTGCCCGCGGCAACCGTCATGCGGGAGGCAGCGGTAGCGACGGCAGAGTCAAAGTTAAGAATCGAGAGAATAAAGGTCTCTAGCAGGCAGGCCTCTGCAAAGGACGCCTCAACCTGCAAGACGGGGGAGTGAGGGAAGAAAACCTCGCCCTCGGCATAGCCCCGGATAGAACCGGAAAAACGGAAGTTAGCAAGGTAATCCAGGGTCTGCTCATTGACCACCTTACGGGAGGCTAAAAACTCCAGCTCTTCGGTATCAAAGCGGAAGTTCTCCAGCCCCTCAAGCAACCTGCCGGTGCCTGCCAAGACGCCGTAGCGGCGTCCGCCCGAAAGCCTGCGGGTGAAAACCTCAAAGACGGTGCGCCGGTGGGCAGCGCCAGAGGCTAGGGCAGCCTGCACCATGGTCAGCTCGTAATGGTCGGTGAGGAGGGAAGTTTTTTGAGTCACGGTATAACTTTATCCTTTTGACCGCGCCTAAGCCCAGCCCAACCGCCGCGGTTCTGCTTGCCCCGAAAGTGAACGAGCTAGGGCACAGCGAAAGAAGAGCCCTATGATAGATAAGGTACAAATGACCTAAGGAGTACGCCCTATGCCTTCGGCTGCCTCAGCCACCGACACCCTGGCAGATCTTGAGCTCGATCTAGCCCTAGACGAGAGCACCCAGCTCAACCTGCCCTGGGCGGTCATTGTCTGGGACGACCCGGTTAACCTGATGAGCTTCGTGACCTATGTGCTGCGAACCCAGTTTGGCTACAGCACCGAAAAAGCCCACCAGCTCATGATGCAGGTGCACACCGAAGGTAAGGCCACCGTCTTTAGCGGCTCCAAAGAAGAGGCCGAACGGCACACCACCGCCCTGCATACCTGGGGCCTGTGGGCAACCATCGAGCAGGCAGGTGCATAGAGTTATGGCTGAACCTTTTACCCCAACCTCCCGTGGCATTACCGCCCGCTTCACCCCTGAAGAGGTACAGGTGCTCACCCGCCTGTTTGAGGATGTCGCCCTGGCACTGGAGCCGGAAGAAGACCCCAACGCCGACCCCCTGGCAGCCCTGGTGGGGATTTCTGAGACCGCTAGCGTGCCCACTGACCCCGCTGTTGCTCGTATGCTGCCGGTGGCGAGCGACGACCCGGAAGTTGCTGACGAATACCGCCGCTTCACCGACCTTTCCCTACGCCGGGCCAAAATCGAACACCTCACCCAGGCCTCCATGGACCTGCAGGCCGGGGTTGTGCGGCTAGATACCGAGCGGGCCAATAGCTGGGCCGCTGCCCTCAACGACGTGCGCCTAACCTTAGGCACCCGTTTAGTGATTAACAGCGCTGAGGACGCCGACCGCGTTGGCAAACACACCGACTGGGGCAGTGTAGAGAGCACCGAAGACTACATGGCCCTGCTTTACAACTTCGTCACCTGGTTGCAAGAAAGCCTCATGCAGAGCCTCTTGCTGGGCCTGGATGAGGCCGGGACAGGGCCGTCCGCACCGTAAATAATCTTTCGTGACCGATTATGACGCCCTGCGCGGGCGCCGGGGCGTGATAGTCCACTCAAAAGCCAGTCGCTGCGCTGGGCGCCCTACAGTTTTCTTCAACCTTTAGCTAATGTCAGGTGTGTAATGAGCGAAACCAACCCGAAACTCGTAACCCCCTGGGGTAGTCAGGTGCTTGCCGAACCCACCGCAAGCGCCCCCATTGGTGTGTTCGATTCGGGAGTGGGCGGCCTGACCGTTGCCCGCGCCATCATGGACCAGCTACCGCACGAGTCGGTGATTTACGTGGGCGACACCGCCCACGGCCCCTACGGCCCCCTGACCATCGCCCAGGTGCGCGCCCATGCCCTGCGTATCATGGACGAGCTGGTGGACTCCGGGGTCAAGCTCCTGGTCATCGCCTGCAACACGGCGTCGGCCGCTGTGCTGAGGGACGCCCGCGAGCGCTACACCCGCAAGTACGGTATTCAGGTGGTTGAGGTTATTCAGCCCGCCGCCCGCCGAGCGGTGGCGGCAACCCGCAACCGAAAAATTGGCGTTATCGCCACCGAAGCTACCGTAACCTCCCGGGCCTATGAAGATACCTTCTCGGTCATGAGTGACCTTGAAATCTACTCTGTGGCCTGCCCCCGCTTCGTAGAGTTCGTTGAAAAGGGCATTACCAGCGGCCCCGAGCTCCTTGAGACCGCCGAAGAATACCTGACTCCTCTTAAGGAGGCCGGGGTCGATACCCTGGTGCTGGGCTGCACCCACTACCCCCTGCTCACCGGCGTCATCTCCTACATCATGGGGGACGACGTCACCCTCGTGTCCTCATCAGAAGAGTCAGCTAAGGATGTCTACAAGGCTCTGCTGAGAGCTGGCCTAGAACGCCCCGCTGCCCTGCCGCCCTCCCATGAATTCCTGGCCACCGGTGAAACTGAAACCTTCGAGCACTTAGCCCGTCGCTTCCTGGGGCCCGAGGTCGCCAAGGTGCGCCACACCAATTCGGTGGCAGAACGATTCCCCACCGGCTCTCTGGCCGTCGTTCCCCCCGAACTCATTACCCTGTCCGTCACCACCCCGCGCATTACCATCACCACAGACACTCCCTAACACGCAGACACACACAGAAAAAGGAAGGCCACTGATGCGATTGACCGTCATAGGCTGTACCGGCTCCTTCCCCGGGCCCAATGCAGCGGCCAGCTGCTACATGGTCTCGACCATTGATGACCTGGGCAAGACCTGGCGCATTATCGTCGATATGGGCAACGGCGCCCTGGGCACCCTCCAGTCCCACATCAACCTCGAAGATATCGACGCCATCTTGATCTCCCACCTGCACCCCGATCACTGTATCGATCTCTCAGGGCTGCACGTGGCGGTCAAGTGGAACCCCAATGGCTGGTCTAAGGGCCCCATCCCCCTCTATGGGCCCAGCGATATCCACCAGTACCTGGTCAACACCCACGGCCTGCCCATCGAACCGGGCATGCACACCGAGTTCGAGTTCCACGAGTGGAACAACCACGCCGAAGTCAAAATCGGCCCCTTCACCGTGACCCCGCACGTGGTCGTACACCCCACCAAGGAGCCCTACGCCCTACGCATCGAGTGTGAAACCAGCGAGGGCAAGACCGTGCTCACCTACTCCGGCGACACCGACTCCTGCATCGGGCTGATTGAAGCAGCCCGCGACGCCGACCTCTTCCTCTGCGAAGCGGCCTACCAGGAGGGCCGCGACGACGCCCTGCGCGGCATCCACCTCACCGGAAAACGCGCCGGTGAAGCGGCAGCAGAGGCAGGCGTCCGCAACCTGCTGCTCACCCACCTGCCCATCTGGAACGATCCCGCCACGGCCCTGGCCGAAGCCAAGAGCGTTTTTGACGGGCCGGTATCGGTGGCTGAGGCTTCGGCAACCTACCGGGTCAACCCCCGCCGTAGTCCCGAGGAATACGCCAGCAACCCGCAGACCACCACCCTGAACGTCATTAGCCGCCACCAGGGGAGCTAACTGCCACCCCTGTGCAGAAGGCTGGATACAGACAACACGGGCAGCGAAAAGCGCCCGTGTTTTTGTGCGACCCGGGCAACAGACGCTAGGCTGAAACCATGACAGAAAACATGGCAGCACCCACCCTGCGCGGCGACGGCCGCACCCCCGACCAGCTCCGCCCCATCACCGTCACCCGCGGCTGGTCACAGAACGCCGAAGGTTCGGCCTTGATTGAATTCGGCAACACCCGGGTGCTCTGCACCGCCTCACTGACCGAGGGCGTGCCCCGCTGGCTCAAGGGCCAGGGCACCGGCTGGGTCACCGCAGAATACGCCATGCTGCCGCGAGCCACCAACACCCGTAACTCCCGTGAATCGGTCAAGGGCAAGATTGGTGGCCGCACCCACGAAATTTCCCGGCTGATTGGCCGCTCCCTGCGCGCCGTCATCGATACCGCCGAGCTGGGCGAGAACACCATCGTGCTCGACTGCGATGTGCTCCAGGCGGACGGCGGCACCCGCACCGCCGCTATCACCGGCGCCTACATCGCCCTGGCCGACGCCATCAAGTGGGCCCAGACCCAGGGCATTATCCCGGCCAAGGCTAAGCCCCTCACCGGCTCTGTTGCCGCAATTTCTGTGGGCATCATCGACGGCGTTCCCATGCTGGATCTGCCCTACGAAGAAGACGTACGCGCCGAGACCGACATGAACGTGGTGGTCACTGGCGAAGGCAAGTTCGTTGAGGTTCAGGGAACCGCAGAGGGCGCCCCCTTCGACCGCGACGAACTGAACTCCCTACTCGACTTGGCCCTGCACGGCACCGCGCAGCTAGCTCGGGTTCAGCGCGAAGCCCTGGAGGACTAATGCCCGCCAAAATCGTTCTTGCCACCCACAACCAGGGGAAACTGCGCGAGTTCCGCGAGATGCTACGCGGCGCTATCGAGGGGCTGGACGTTGACACCGAGGTTATCGACGCCGGTGCAGCAGGTGCCCCCGATGTGGTTGAAGACGGCGTTACTTTTGCCCAGAACTCCCTCTTGAAGGCCCGCGCGGTAGCTGCGGCTACCGGCCTGATTGCTATTGCCGATGACTCAGGCCTGTCGGTCGACGTGCTGGGCGGTGCCCCCGGTATTTTCAGCGCCCGCTGGGCCGGCCGGCACGGAGACGATGAAGCCAACCTCAACCTGCTCCTAGCCCAGCTTTCAGACATCGCCGATGAACACCGCCGCGCCCGCTTCGTCTGCGCAGCCTCGATGGTTACCCCCGAAGGTATAGAGGCCGTGGAAGAGGGGGAGCTTGCCGGAACCCTGCTGCGCGAGCCCCGCGGCGAGGGCGGGTTCGGCTATGACCCGATCCTGGCAGCCGACGGTTTTACCGGAGAATACGCTGGCCTCTCCTGCGCCCAGGTGCCCGCCGATGTGAAGAATGCCATCAGCCACCGGAGCCAGGCCCTAGCCAAGCTTCTTCCCCACCTACAGGCCGCCCTGGCCCGGTAACAATCCCTGTACGAGGTACCCTATGGCAGCGCACCTTACACTTCTTGAACAGATGAAGGCTCTTCCCGTGGTCACGGCGGTGATGGAGCAAGCCGGTTTGAACATCCCCCGCGACCGCTGGGACGTCCGAACCACCGGCTCTGCCCACATCATCGTGAACATGGGGGCGGAGCTGAGCGTGCGTATCGCCAAAACCCAGCAGACCGGGCACCTGGTGGCCCGCCGCACCGAGATTCTGCGGCGGCTACCCCAGGACCTCCCCTTTGCGGTACCCCGGCCTATCACCCGGGTTATCACGCGAAACGGCTTCACCGCTGTAGGGCTAACCTGGATTAAGGGGGAGCCCCGCCTGCAGGGTTCGGCCCCAGCCAAGCAGCTTGCCACCCTGGTCAAAGCTATCCACTCGGTAGACTTTAGCGGCTACGGGCCCTACCTCGACATGGTGCACGAGCACTGGGGCGGGCGCGATAACTGGGAGGTGCTCCTGCGCGAGCAGGTCGTACCCCAGCTACTCACCGGTGCTCAGAAGGTAGCCCACGCAGCCATAGACCGGGTACTGGCCCTGGAACCTGCTCCACCGGTTCTCGTCCACGGGGATTTAGCCGGCCACAATATTCTCTGGAACGGCGACAAACTGGTCGGCGTTATCGACTGGGACCACGCCTCGGTAGGGGACGCAGCCGGTGACCACGCAGCTCTGGGCAATTTCTACGGCTGGGACTCCCTCTCTAAAGCGCTCGATGAAACCCAGCTAGAACGCGCCAAAATAGTGGCCCGCCTGCTACCGCTGCAGTCCCTGGCCTACACCATGCGCAACGGCATGGGCGGAGCTATCCAACGCCTGGCCGTGGAACGCGCCGACGAATGGTACCTGGACCACCGTACCGAGGTGCTTGCGGTATAACGCGGCTGGCTCGCAGCGAAGCTGCTGGCTGGGATGAAGTGAGCGGGTGCGAGCGCGCGAGCACGTAAGAGCGAACAGAATCCGCCGTAAGGCGGGGCGTGAGGGTCAGGCTTGCGCCTATTGCGCCCGCAGATTTGTTTCCTCGCGCGCTCGGAATCTGCTGGGCTTCATCCAGCGCGAGCCTGCCGCGTTATTCTTCTCATTACACCCCAAGCTGTTTAAACCAGGCTTCCTCAATCAGGTTCAGGGCTTCTGCGGCATCGGTAGCAGGGGCGAGGTCTGCCGGGAAAGTATCGTCGCCCCAGAGCGCTCCGAGCAGGGATCCGACCAGAGCCCCGATAGAATCTGAATCGCCGGTGACAGCAACTGCCGCACCCAGGGCCTCAGCAACTGCCTGCTGCTGGCTTAGCTTCTCCGCAGCAGCGTCCGCCTCTGCCCGCAGAGCTAGGAAGAGGGCGTAGCCGAGCACATCGGGAGCTACCAGGAGTTTGCCGAAGTGGGGGCGGGCGTCCGCTGCCTGCGCCTCTTGCTGAGCCAGGCGGACGGCGGTGCCCAACGCCGTGCGGGTGAGCGCGGCATCGCCGGGTAGGGCCTGGCTTTGTTCCACCGTGCCTAGCCAGTTCAGCACCTGCTGGGTGCAGGCTTCAAGCACACCGGGGCGGGGAGCTTGCCCGGCACCCTGGCTGGTGCTACCCAGCAGATAGCGAATGAGCAGGGCGTAGGCGCTTGCAGAGATGATTGCCTCGGGGTGGCCGTGGGTGAGGGCCGCGGCGTGGGCGGATAGCTTGATGACGGTAGCGTCATCGGCCACTGGCAGGTAGCCGAAGGGGGCAGAGCGCATGAGAGCCCCGGTGCCCAGGGCCTGCGGGTTGATGGTCTTAGAGATAAACTGCATTTCCCCCGTGGCAAGGGCTGCCAGGGTTGCCTTGCCCGGGCCGCGCTTCTGGCGCATCACCTGAAGCGTATCGAGGGGGCGGGGAAGAGAATAGGGGGCGGTTTCGGGTATCGGGTGGCCGGTGCCGGTGTACCAGCGCAGGTAGGCTAGCCAGATGCAGGCCAGCTCGTCGGCTGCCTGGCCCCCGTTGTTCCACTCCAGCACCTCGGTGAGCCCGTCGAGGGTTGCCAGGGTGAGCTGGGTGTCGTCTGAAACGAGCAGGGGTTCCCGGGCGATAGCCGCGATAAGGTCGGCTCCTGTACGCCCGCCCCAGTGCTCAGCAATCTGGTCTGCGGTGCTGGTCTCTAGGGGGTAGCCCAGCGCATCCCCCAGGGCGGTACCCAGTAGGGAGCCGCGCAGGGCCGACCGGTAGGCGGGGGAGAGGGCATCGGGGGCAGGAAAAACAGAAGTCATGCTCCCTATTCTAAAGCGGGGTAAGAGCGGGACCACTAAACTGGTGGTATGCGTATCTTGCACACCTCAGACTGGCACCTGGGTCGAACCTTTCACGGTACCTCCCTGCACTCCTATGCCGAGCAGCTACTCGATGAGCTGGTGAACCTGGTTCAAGAACAGGGCATCGACGTGGTGCTGATCAGTGGGGACGTCTATGATCAGGCCCAGCCCCGCACCGAGACCGTGCAACTTTTTGACCGTACCCTGACCCGCCTGGTGCAGGCCGGGGCGCAGGTGGTAGCAACAAGCGGTAACCACGACTCGGCTATTCGCCTGGGCTTTGGCTCTTCTTTGCTGAGTGCTGCGGGCGTGCACCTGGTGACCTCGCAAACCCAGGTGGGCCACCCCGTCCTGCTGACTGCCGGGGGCCTTGAGGTGGCCTTTTACGGCATACCCTACCTAGAGCCGCGCCCGATTGCTGCCCGCTGGGGCACCGAGGCCAGCCACGCGAGCGTGCTGGCTGAAGCCATGAGAAGGGTAGAAGAGGACGCCGCCACCCGCCAGGTTGCCGCCACGGTGGTACTTGCCCACTGCTTTGCCACGGGTTCAGAGCCCTCAGAGTCAGAACGCGATATCTCGGTAGGCGGGGTACAGCAGGTACCTGCGAGCACCTTTGCCGCCGCCAGCTACACAGCCCTGGGGCACCTGCACGGGCGGCAGAAAGTCACCGAGACCGTCAGGTACTCCGGCTCTCTCCTGGCCTATTCTTTCAGCGAGCAAAACCACCGTAAGGGGGCCTGGATCATCGATGTAGCCCCTGACGGAACTACCGAGGTGAGCGAACATACCTGGCAAACCCACCTGGTGCTCAAAACCCTCAAGGGCACCCTCGACGAGGTGCTTGCCGAAAGCACTGTGGAGGCCTACGGTCGGGCTTTTGTCAGTATCACCCTGACCGATGCTGAGCGCCCAGCTGCTGCCCTCGACAGGCTCAAAGCCCACTACGAGCACGTCCAGGAACTTTTCTTCGCCCCCGAAGGTGCTGAGAACCGCCCAGAGCACAGCTACCGCCGCACCCGCGAGAGCCAGAGCGTTCAGGCTATCTGCGAGTCCTTCTATGAGCACGTCCGCGGTCGTGCCCTCAACGAGGCTGAAGCCACCTATCTCACCGACGTCCTAGACCAGGCCCGCACCAGGGGAGCGAGCGACTAAATGCGAATTCACCGACTAGAACTGACCGCCTACGGCCCCTTCCCGGGCACCGTCACCATTGACTTTGACGACCTCAACCGAGAGGGCATCTTCCTGCTCAACGGCCCTACCGGCTCGGGCAAGTCATCCATCCTCGATGCCATCTGCTACGCCCTCTACGGCTCAACCTCATCGGGACGCACCGACCTAAAATCCCGCTTCGCTGACCCCCATGTGCAGCCCCGGGTGCTGCTGGATTGCACCATCGGCACCGACCGCTACCGGATTGACCGTAGCCCGGCCTACGAGCGCCCCAAGAAACGCGGTGAGGGCATTACCACCGAGCAGGCCAAAACCCTGATCGAGAAGTTTGATGCCACCACCGGCAGCTGGGAATCGGACCCGGCCATCACCCGCCACAAGGACGCCGGCGACTTCATGCTCTCTGTGCTGGGCCTCAACGCCCAACAGTTTAACCAGGTCATGCTGCTGCCCCAGGGGCAGTTCCAGCGTTTCCTAGTCGCTACCTCCGGGGAGCGGGAGCAGCTGCTCAAGCAGCTCTTTGGCACCGAGGACTTCGAGAAGGTGCAGGACCTGCTCCACAGATACGCCAAGGACGCCGCCGCTGCAGCTGAATCTGCCCAGCAGGACCTGCGGGTGCTAGAGCAGCGGGCAGAACGTGCCGAGCAGGCAGCTCGGGCCGACCAGGCCCGCCAAGCCCTGGGGCAAGAGGCAAACGAAGACACCGAAAGCTCTTCCACACCAGAAGAAACCGAGCCCACCCCCCTCGCGGACCTTCCCGACCACCTGCGCCAGGTACTTAGCCAGCTAGCAGACCTCACCGAGAGCCTAGAAGAGCGGCGGGATAAAACCGCCCACGACCTCGAAACACTGGCAAACGAGCACACCGAAACCGCCCAGCTGCAAAAAGACTGGGCCACGTATCTCAAGCTCACCCAGGAACAGGAAACCCTGGCAAGGGAGGAGAGCCAGATAGCTGCCAGCCGCACCCGCCTTGAAGAGCACCGGGTAGCTGCCGAGATCCTGCCTCGGGTAACAGCGGCTGAACAGGCAGCAACCGCCTATCAGCAGGCAGCAGACCGGGTAGAAACCCACCTGGGCAGCACCCGCATGCTCCTGGCGTCCGCCCGGGAAAACCTCACCGAAACCGCCCTCGAATACGACCTGCTCACCCAAGCCCAGGACGCCCTAGAGACCACCCTCACCGACGCGACCAGCCAGCAGCTGAGCGAACTCACCAGCGCCCACATCGACCAGCTCACCCGTTACCAGCAGGCAGAAAAAGACATCGCCAACCTGGCCGCTCAAGCACAGGCCAGCACCAGTAACCTCAAAGGCCTGGCCACCCGCCGCACCCAGCTCGCCCAGGCCCTGGAAGAAGCCCAGCAGAGCCTCACCCAGCAGCGCCAGGACTACGAGAAAACCGAGCAGGCTACCGCCCGCGAAGAAGCTGCTCGCGCCCTGCTGGCCCAGGCCCGCGACCGGCTCACCGCTGCCGACCGCCTGACCCAGGCCCGCACCACCCTAGAAGCTGCCCAGCGGGTCTCCCAAGGGGCCGAAGAAAGCCGACGGAAGGCGTCCGCCCAGGCTGAAACCCTACAGCGTCAGCGCTTTGACGCCGCCGCCCAGATTCTGGCCGAAACCCTCACTGATGGCCAACCCTGTAGCGTCTGCGGCTCCACAGACCACCCCGCCCCCGCCAGCTACGACCAAAACACCCCACCCGTTACCGAAGAAGCCCTCACCCGCGCCAAGCACCAGCGCGACGCGGCAGAAGCAGAAGCCCAGCAGGCGCTCGCCACCCTGAGCGCAGCCCAGAGTACCCTCAACCAGCTGGTAGAGCAGGGCACACCCGAACTTGAAGAAGCCCGAGCAGCCCTTACCTCTGCCCAGGAGAGCCTCAGCCAGGCCCAGGCCGAGGTTGCCCACCGCAAGACCCTCGCCCAGCTCATCGCCACCGCCGAAGAAACCCTCGACACCAGCCGGGTAGACCTGGCCGAAGCCGAACGCCAGCACACGAGCGAAGAGGCCAAACTACACCAGCTCACAGCTCAGAGAAAAAGCCTTGAAGCCGAGCTAGCGCCCCACCGGCAGGGCCCCGGCTTCGCTGACCGTATCGCCACCCTCAACCGGCTGACCAGGCAGCTGCCCACCCTGCTCGCTGCCTACACCGACCAGGAGCGGCAGGCCCAAGCCCAGACGTCCGCCCAGGAAGAACTGCACAGAGCCCTACAAGAAGCCCAGCTCAAGGACGCTCAGCAGGTAAAAGCCCAGCTACTCACCAAGACCCAGGCCAGCCAGCTAGAGCAGCAGATTACCACCCACCGCGACCGCACCCTGGCAGTCACAGCCCAGCTCACTAGCCCCGCCCTGGCAGCTATCGCCCAGCTCCAGGCGGACGGCGGTCAGCCACCTGCCCCCGAACAGTTAGCCCAGCTCAAGGCAGCAATCGCCAAGCTCAGCGCCCAGCGCGATAGCTTCATTAGCCATGCCACCCGCCTGACCGGTGCCCGCGAGGAACTGCACCAGGTGCTGAGCCTGCTCGAAGCGACCCTAGAAAAGAGCCGCCTGCTACTGGAGGACGCCCATCTCAAACGCGAGCTTGCAGCGACCGCCACAGCGGCTCCCGGCAGCGATAACCGCCTGAACATGACGCTGACGTCCTATGTGCTGGCCTACCAGCTCGCCGAGGTCGCCGAGGCAGCCAGTGAGCACCTCGAAAAAATGACCCACGGCCGCTACCGCCTGGAACACACCGACCGGGCAGAGGGCCGCAACAAGAAATCCGGCCTGGCTATCGACATCTTCGATGCCTGGCACAACGCCAGCCGCCGCCCCGAAAGCCTCTCGGGCGGCGAAACCTTCATGGCCTCCCTGGCCCTGGCACTGGGTCTTGCTGACGTTGTGCAGCAGGCCAACGGCGGTATCGACATCGATACCCTCTTCGTTGACGAAGGCTTCGGCTCTCTCGACGATGAGACCCTCGAAGAGGTCATGACCACTATAGACTCCCTGCGCGAGCGAGGACGGGTCATCGGCCTTATCTCACATGTGGCCGAGATGAAGAACCGCATTAACAAGCACATCGTCCTTACAAGCTCGCCCCAGGGGTCCTCCCTGGTCGCAGATGCAGGAGCAGCGTGAGCCCCCACCGTAACCCCAAGAACCGCAGCTCTTCCCCCCGCACGGGGCTGGGCTACCGGCGTGACCGCCAGCGGCCCAGTAACCCTGACCTGCGGAATAACCTGCGGGAGAGCGTCACTCGTCTGCGCATTTCAACCGAGTACGCCCGCACCCGTATTCGCGACCTGCTGCTGACCCACGGCTGGCGCTTCCTCTTCTTCTCCCTGCTCATGCGCCTGCCCGCAGCTATGGTGATGCTGGCGGTGATGATGATGCTGGCCGTGCAGAATAACGAGGCCACCCTCGGCGGGTACGCTGCCGGTACGGTGGGGTTGAGCGCGGCTCTCATGGTGCCGGTCTACCGGTCTATCTCTGAGCGCTGGGGCCAGCGAAGAATCTTCTTCGCTGTGACCGTGCTCAACATTCTGGCTCTGATGTGGCTGATGTTAGAGTCCCTACGCTTTGCTGAGACCAGTAGCGGATCTATTTGCCGGTTCCTCGCAGCCTGCGCGGTGACGGGCGTGACCACCGTGCCGCTAGGGGCGATGATGCGAAGCTACTGGAGCGCCGAGTACCTCACCACCAAGGACCGTCGTAAGCTCAACGCGTCCATTTCGCTTGAAACCATGTTCGATGTCATCGCCCTGCCTGCCGGGGCCGTGCTTGCCGGTATCACCACGGTCTTTTTGACGGCCCAGTCAGCCCTCTTCGCGGTGATTGTGCTCGATGTTCTGGGCCTGCTCATGCTGCTGTGGCGCCCGGAAAACCTGCCTGTTGAGACCCGGGACGTCAGCGGGGGTAACCGCCGCAAGCCCCTGCGCGGTGTAAGTCGCTCCCTGCTCTGGATACCCCAGCTGGGCACCATCTGTTTAGGCCTATCCCTGGGCGCTACCCAGGCAGCTATCGTGGCCTATGCCATTTCAACCGACCAGATAGGCGTCACCGGCTTCCTGATCGCCCTACTCGGTCTGTGCGCGGTTATCTCTGCCCTGTTTGTGCTCTTTGAGCGCCTGCCCATGTTCGGGTGGGGGGCCTGGCTGGTGAGCGGGGTGTGCCTGACCCTCACCGCTATGACCCTGTCTCTGCCCACCTCTGCTATAGGTATGGTGATTCCTCTGATCAGCGTGGGTCTTGCCTACGGTATTTGCCTGGTCACCATGGACTCGGTGGCCACCAGCCTCTCGGTGCGTAAGAACCTGGACCTGGCTCTTTCTACCCTGCAGGCCTGTTCTCTGGGCGGTATCGCGGTGGGGTTCGTGTGGGCAGCTGATCTGAGTGGCTCCTACAGCTATCAGGTTGCCCTGATTATTCCTCTCATCGCCGCTGCGATCTACTTCTGCCTGGGGCATCTCTACGGGTTCTTGTGGCGTCGCACCTACGAGGAGCGCCTGGCCCTGCTGCCCTAGCGCGTCCTCTGATTACTCCAAGCACAAGGGGCCCTACCGTCAGCTGACGGTAGGGCCCCTTGGGATAGATTGAGGCAGCGGACGCCCTCGCGGCTAATGGCCGCGCTTAATCCAGTTTTCGAGTTCGGGGGCTTCTAGGCCGATGCCGGTGGAGTCCCCGTGGCCGGTGAGCACAGCGGTGGATTCGGGCAGGGGCAAGAGCTTGGTTGAGATTGATTCGATGATGGTCTCGAAGCTGGAGAAGGAGCGGCCGGTGGCGCCGGGCCCTCCGTTGAAGAGGGTGTCGCCCGAGAAGAGGACTCCCTCTGAGTTCTCCCAGGAGAGGGTGGGGGCGTAGAAGCAGACGGAGCCGGGGGAGTGGCCCGGGGTTGCCAGGACGTTCAGCTTGGTTGAGCCGATGGTGATGGTATCGCCCTCTGCCAGGTCTTGGTCGAAGTCCCAGGAGGGGTAGACCATCTCCCAGAGCGGACGGTCTGCCGGGTTGAGGTAGACCGGGGCGTCGAAGCGGTCGGCGGCTTCCTTGGCTGAGCGGATGTGGTCGTCGTGGGCGTGGGTCAGTAGGATTTTCTCCACGGTTCGCCCTGCAACCTTGGCTGAAATCTTATCGACGTCGTGGGCGGGGTCGATAATGACTACGGAAGTTTCGTTGCCGATAATCCAGACGTTGTTATCGACCTCCCAGGTGCCCCCGTCCAGGGAGAAGGTGCCGGAGGTGACAACTCGTTCAATGCGTTCTGTCATAGTGATAACTCCTAGAGCTCAACGACCGAGCGAAGTACCTTGCCGGTCTTCATGGTTTCGAAAGCCTCGTTGACCTGGTCGAGGCTGATGCGTTCTGAGACGAAGCCGTCCAGGTCGAGGTTGCCCAGCTGGTAGTGCTGCACGAACATGGGGAAGTCGCGGGAGGGCAGGGTATCGCCGTACCAGGCTGACTTGATGGAGCCGCCGCGCCCGAAGACCTCATCGAGGGGAGCTTGCCAGGTGGTGCCGGGGGCGGGCACGCCCACCAGCACGACGCGTCCGGCCAGGTCGCGGGCCTCAAAGGCCTGCTTGAAGGTGGCTTCAACGCCCACAGCGTCAACGACCAGGTCGGCACCGAAGCCCTCGGTGAGCTCCTTAATAGCGGCTACCGGGTCCTGGTTCTTAGAGTTGATGATGTGGGTGGCACCGTGCTCCTTGGCTCGGGCCAGCTTTTCGTCGTCAATATCAACGGCGATGATGGTGGTTGCCCCGCCCAGCTTGGCGCCGGCAACAGCGGCAGTACCCACACCACCACAGCCGATGACGGCAACTGACTCGCCGCGGGCTACCTCACCGGTGTTGAGCACAGCGCCCAGACCTGCGGTGACGCCGCAGCCCAGCAGGCCGATAGCGGCGTACTGGTCCTCGGTCAGCTCAGCATCGATCTTGGTGCACTGGCCGGCTGCCACCAGGGTCTTCTCGGCAAAGGAGCCGATACCCAGGGCGGGGGAGAGCTCGGTGCCATTTTCCAGGGTCATCTTCTGGGTGGCGTTGTGGGTGGCGAAGCAGTACTGGGGCTTGCCCTTCTTACAGGCCCGGCACTCGCCGCAGACAGCCCGCCAGTTGAGAATGACCAGGTCGCCGGGGGCAACGTTGGTGACGCCCTCGCCCACCGCTTCGACGATGCCGGCTGACTCGTGGCCCAGCAGGTAGGGGTAGTCGTTGCCGACCCCGCCCTGGACGTAGTGGTGGTCGGTCTGGCAGACACCGCAGGTGAGCACCTTTACCAGGGCCTCGCCCTTGATGGGGTTGGGCACATTGATGGTAACAACTTCAACGGGCTGATCCTTGGCCAGAGAGACGACGGCCTTGACCTTGTGCATGGGGCTCCTTCGATAGCGGGAGGGTAAAAACATCGGCAGGTAGCTACCTGCTGCTACCCTCTACGCTACCGTGTGGTCTGACTCGCTGCCAGCTCGTGAGACCGCATGACGGGCCATGAAGTCAGCGGACGCCCGGCGGGCTTGCCCGCTGGTCAGGGCACTAATATGGTCGCGGCCCGCTAGCTCCAGATAGGCGGACGCCGGGTGCGGCAGGGTAGCAGCAAGGGCAGAGAGCCCGGTGGCTAGGGTATCGTCGCTGCCGGCAAAGAGGAGGGTGGGGCAGGCAGGTAGCTTGTTGGGTGCGAAAGGCTCAACCGGCTGGGCGGTAAAAGCGGCCAGCGCAGCGCGGGGCAGGGCGCTGGCGTCGAGGACGGCCTGGAGCCCCTCTGGAAGGCAGATGCCGGGGGAAGACGCCGATAGATAGGACTGCACCTCATCGAGGTGGGTTGCTAGGGGCAGGCCTCCGAGCGTCAGGCTCTGTACCAAGTGCGGGGAGCTGAGCGCTACCTGCCAGCAGATGCGGGCGCCCAGGGAGTAGCCCAGCAGATGAACCTGTGTATCTACAGCTGCCAGAACCTGGCCAAGGGCCGTGCCCAGGGAGGTCACTAGCCCTTCTTGCCGCCAGGTGACGGCTAGCTGCCCGCTAGACTTTCCTGCCCCTTCGAGCCCTATGTCTTTGAGCCGGGTCCCTTCGAGCCGGTGGTAGGGCAGGGTGACCAGATGGACGTCTGCCCCTGCCCGTTGCATCTGCCGCACCCAACCGGTCCGTTCCCAGGTCACCTCGGGGGTGGAGGCAAAACCGTGCACCGCCACCACCTGCTGGCCCTCAAGAGGCCGGGGCGGAGCGTCCGTCCCGGCAACGGGGGCACAGTAAGTCTCAATCGAAAGACAGGGCTCGCGCATAGCGTCTACTCGGAGTCCTTCTTCTCCTGCTTCTCAGCCATCTGCTGGAAATCAACACCGTTATGGGCCAGGCGAATCTTGCGGCCCTCTTCGATGAGGTTTTCCTTCTTCTCCTGCAGCTTGATCGCCATGGTGTCATCGCGAGGGGGCAGCTGAAGCTCGTCCTCAGCCTTGATACCGGCTTGCAGCTCGCGGCCGCGCTGAATCTCAGCATCAATCTGGGCACCGAGCAGTAGCACATTGTTCATGATCCAGATGAAGAGCAACATCACGATCACGCCACCGATCAGGCCGTAGGTGGCATTGTAGGAGCCGAAGTTCGAGACATAGAAGGTGAAGCCCAGACCCGCAATAGCCATCACGACCAGGGCAATAGCGGCACCGGGGGTGAGGAAACGGAAGGTGGGCTGTTTGACGTTGGGGGTGGCGAAGTAGAGCAGGCTAATGAGCACAACGGCCAGAACCAGCATGATGGGGTAGCGCAGCCACATCCATACACCGATAAAGCCACCGAGTTCGATAGCGGGAACAGCGTTCTGCAGGGTGGTGAGCACGTCCTCGGAAGACAGCAGTACCAGCATCATGGCAACAACAATCAGTACCATAGCAGCGGTGACCAGCAGGTTGAAGGGGCGCAGCTTCCAGATGGGGCGGCCTTCTACTACACCGTAGATCTTGTTCATGGAGCGGCCAAAGGCACCGATGTAGCCCGAGGCAGTCCAGAGGGCACCGACCACACCGGTCACCAGGGCCAGACCTGCGGCGTCTGAGCTGGTGAGCTGGGTGATGGGTTCTTCCAGTAGGGTCAGCATTTCAGCCGGGGCGTAGTCCTGCAGGAAATTGAGAATCGCGTTAGTGGTCTGCTGGCCCTGCCCAAAGACACCCAGCAGGGAGACCACGGCCAGTAGGCCGGGGAAGATAGAGAGCACCGTGAAGTAGGTGAGGGCGGCGGCCAGGTCGGTGCAGCCGTCATTGGTGAATTCGCTTAGAGCCCGCTTGAAGATGTACTTCCAGCTAGAGCCGCTCATATCTGAGAGCTTGGCGGGCTTGGGAGCCTCTTTGTGGGCGTCCTCTGTAACGGCCCGGCTAATGGTTTGTTCTTCGAGAGCCATGGTGTCGTCCTTTGGGCATGCGGTGATTTAATCAGTAAACATCTTATCAGTAGCATGATAAATCTTTGAGTTAGCTGAACGTCTGCTTCGTCATCAACAAAAGCTGCCCCGGCAGGTGGTGCCGGGGCAGCTATTAGACAGGGTGCCCACCTGGTGGTGGGTGGACGCCTGTGGGCTAGTTATCGATACCCAGCACCTTGGCGGTGTGGGCAAAGAGCTCGTCAGCCAGGTCGTGGTTGTCGTTGAGCTTGACGCCGTAGCCGGGTACCAGTTCCTTGATGCGGGGCTCCCACTGGTTCATCTTGGAGGGGAAGCAGCGGGCCAGTAGGGTCAGCATGATGGGGGCGGCTGTTGAAGCGCCGGGGGAGGCACCGAGCAGGGCCGCGATGGAGCCATCGCCCGATGCGATGAGTTCGGTGCCAAACTGTAGCACGCCGCCTTTCTTGGCGTCCTTCTTAATAACCTGTACGCGCTGACCGGCGGTGATGAGCTCCCACTCATCTGCTATTGCGGTGGGGTAGTACTCGCGCAGAGAAGCCACACGCTCGTCGCGGTTCTTGAGCAGCTCACCGATGAGATACTGGGTGAGATCTACGTTGTCCAGGCCTGCGCGAATCATGGGGACCAGGTTGTCCGGACGCAGGGAAAGGGGTAAATCGAGCAGGGAACCCTGCTTGAGGAAGTTGGTCTTAAAGCCAGCGTAGGGGCCAAAGAGCAGGGAGCGCTTGCCGTTCACATAGCGGGTGTCGAGGTGGGGCACAGACATGGGCGGGGCACCCACCGAAGCCTGGCCGTAGACCTTGGCATTGTGCTTGAGGGCGGTTTCTTCGTTGGTGTTGCGGAAGAAGAGGCCCGAGACTGGGAAGCCACCGAAGCCCTTGCCTTCCTTAATACCTGACTTCTGCAGCAGGTTGAGGGCGCCGCCACCGGCACCCAGGAAGACAAACTTGGCACGAATAGTCTGGTCGTGCTCGGAATTCAGGCGGTTCTTAACCTTAACCAGCCAGCTGCCGTCGCTTTGCTGCTCGAGGTTGGTGACCTGCTGGCCGTACTGGACAGTGACGCCCTGCTCTACCAGGTAGTCCACCATCTGCTGGGTGAGGTTACCGAAGTCTACGTCGGTCCCCTCGGGGGACCAGGTGGCAGCAATCTTCTGGTTGGGGTCGCGACCCTCAACTGCCAGGGGAGCCCACTGGCGAATCTGGTCAAAATCGGTTGAGAACTTCATACGCTCAAAGAGCTTCTGGTTCTCGAAGGCCTCAAAACGCTTGCCCAGGTAGCGCACGTGGTCTTCGCCGAAGACCAGGGACATGTGGGGCACGGGGTTGATGAAGCTGGCGTCCTTGATTTTTCCCTCTTCAACCAGGGAGGCCCAGAGCTGGCGGGAAACCTGGAACTGCTCGTTAATGCCCAGTGCCTTGGCCGGGTCCACGGTGCCGTCGGGGCCTGCCGGGGCGTAGTTGAGCTCGCAGAGCGCCGAGTGGCCGGTACCAGCGTTGTTCCAGGGGTTCGATGACTCCTGGCCTACCTGGTCCAGACGCTCCAGCAGGGTGATATTCCAGGTGGGCTCTACTTCTTTGAGTAGGACGCCCAGGGTTGCGCTCATGATACCGCCGCCCACTAGGACGACATCGGTCTGTACTTCGTTTGCCACGTGATTGACACTCCGTCACTCTAAGACTGTGGTGCCCGACGCTGGACACCGGCTGGGGTGGAGCCGCTCGGCCCCGTTCTCTTCTTTAGAGTAGTACAGATAGAGCGACCTACCTAACACGCACAGTTCTTTGACGCTCTTTTGCGGACGCCCGGTAGCGGTTTAGTCGTCCATGTGCACGGTTGAGAAATCATCGATACAGGTGGCACTCACCGTATAGGTGCGCACCCGCTGGCCCTGGGCGACGCCCGAGACCGGGTAGACCAGAGGAATTGCAGAGAGCAGGTTGGCTACCTGATTGTTGATGTCCTTATAGGCCTCGCGCCATTCGACGATATCGGTGTGGGTGTCGGCTTCGTCGATAGCCTGGCAGATGCTGGCGTAGCTGGCAGTAGCCTTGGTCGGTTCGCTGGCTGCTGCCGTGGATGTGGGGGAGGGGCTGGCACTGGCGCTAGGGCTGGGGCTGGCTTGGCTGATAGTGGTGGGGGCGGACGCTGCCGGGGTGAGCACATGCCTTAGAAAGGCGGTAGGGTCGCGGAAGGCACCGATAAAGCCGGTCAGTTCTAGCCCGTAGTCGGGGTGGGCGGTGGACACGTCCTCGGTGCCGGCGTCCGACCAGCGGTAGGGTTTAGGCACGATGTTGAAGCCTGCCTCAACCAGGTTTGCCGAGATGAGCGAGTAGATACCTTCGGGGGAGGGCAGAGAGGGCAGAGAGAGGTTAACCGGGTAGTAGAAATCAATGGCTTGGTTGGCGTAGGTGCTGGCGCGTAGGAGTTCCTGGGCACGGGTGAGGTTATAGGTGTAGACCTGCGTCATGTCCTCTTTCTTCATCTGGAAGAGGGCGGGGATGAAGTCGGGGGCGGTATTGGTGCCCTGGGGGTAGTAGGCCTCGACGATAGCGGTCCTGTCGATGGCGCGGGCCAGGGCCTGGCGCACCCGGGCGTCATCGAAGGCCGGGTGGGAGAGGTTGATACCGATATAGGCAATAGCGTAGGGGTCGCGGGACTGCACCGCATACCCGTCCAGGGCCAGAGGGACGTAGTCTTTGAGGGCTACCTGGTCGTAGGCGTCGATGCTGCCTTCGAGCAGATTGTAGTAGCGCTTTTCGGCATCGGGGATGGTGAGGAATTCGATAGCGCCAAGGCCGGGGGCCTGCCCCCGGTAGGAGCTATTGCGGGTGAGGACGGCGGTGCTGCCGTCCCAGGAGCTCAGCGTAAAGGCGCCGGTGCCTACAGGGGAGCCGGTGAGATAGCCGTCCGCTCTGATAGTGCTGGGTAAGACCAGCCCGTAGGCCGGCTGGGTGAGGGCCTTGAGGAAGCTGCGGGAGGGGCGGGCAAGTACAAGGGTAATGCTTGTATCGCTGGGGGCTGACCAGTTATTGACCAGGGAGCCTAGCTGGCTGCCATCGGCTGCCTGGGATGTTCCAAAGAGCTGGTGGAAGGGCTGGGTCATGCGGGTCAGCGGAGCCTTCCCCAGACGAGACCAACGCTCGATGTTGGCAAGGACGCTATCCGCTGTCAGCTGGCTGCCGTCGCTGAAGGTGGCGTTCTCAACCAGGGTGAAGGTGTAGGTGAGGCCGTCCTCGCTGATCTCCCAGCTCTTGGCAAGAGAGGGGGCAGGCTCGCCGGTGTTGACGTCGGCCCGCACCAGGGGTTCTAGAATCTGGGCGCTGATGCGGTGGCTTTCTACCCGGTAGGTAGCTGCCGGGTCAAGGGTGAGTACCTGGGCACCCTGGGCAAAACGGAAGGTGGGGCCTGCGCTCTCGGTAGCGGAGGCGGACGCCGCGGGGTCGACCCCTGTGGAGGGCGAACAGGCGGAAAGAGCTAGGCCGGCGGTCAGCAGGGAACCGTAGTGAAGCAGGGTGCGACGGGTGAGGGCTGGTGCTGCCATGAGAGAATCCCCTTCGTTCTGAGGCTCGTTGGCCGAGGCTGTGGCCGCCAGGTTCTGGTTATCAAAAAACCCGTCCAACCGTGGATAAACCGGGCTGAACGGGTGTTTCGTCAGTGTGCGCGAGGAGGGACTTGAACCCTCACGCCGTAAGGCACAGGAACCTAAATCCTGCGTGTCTGCCAATTTCACCACTCGCGCATGCGGTGCTGTCAGCACAACAGTCTCTATGCTACAACACCTTGAGAGGTTTTGCTAAATACGGCCGTCGCGGTTAGGCGTCGATGCCTAGATCTCGGCGCAGCTTTGCGACATGCCCCTTGGCCCGAACGTTGTACTGGGCGACCTCAATCATTCCCTTCTCGTCGATGACGAGGGTGGAGCGAATCAGACCCACATAGGTCTTGCCGTAGTTTTTCTTTTCACCCCAGGCCCCGTACGCTTCTGCAACCGCGTGGTCTTCATCGGAGAGCAGGGGGAAGGTGAGCTCCTGGTTCTCGGTGAAAGTATCGAGGGCCTTGACGCTGTCGGGTGAGATACCCAGGACGGCGTAGCCATGCGAGGTGAGGGAGGCCAGGTTGTCTCTAAAATCGCAGGCCTGGGTGGTGCACCCGGGGGTGGAGGCCTTGGGGTAGAAATAGACGATCACCTTCTGCCCTGCATAGTCGGCTAGGGAGACGGTGCCACCTCCTGCAGCGGGCAGGGTGAACTGGGGTGCGGGGGTTCCCGGAGCAAGTCGTTCCACGGGCGTCCTTTCACAGGGTAAGCAGAATAGGGGTGCAGCCTACCGGGCTGCGGTCTTGCTTCCAGCTTATCAGGGGCAAGGAGACCTGACTTTTAGCGGAAAAACAGGGTTGTTTAACAATTACTCAGTGTACAGTTGGTTATGTCAAGCACCTGTCATGTCTAGGCATATAAGTGTTGAGTATGCTTATAATGGTGCTATGCCAGAAATTCGTAATTGGTCGATTAATCGACTCCTCTCAACTGCAGCGCGCATGCTGGAATACAGCTGGAATGATCAGCTGAAGTCGCTTGGGCTTACCCATGCTGGCGTAACAGCTCTTGACGTCATTGCCCGCGAAGGCATGATTTCACAGGTGAAAGTTGCCTCCCTTGTAGGTGTGCAGGCCCAGACCATGGGTAAGACCCTTGCGCGACTTGAAGCGCACGGGCACGTTTTCCGCACCCGTAACACTATTGACCGCCGCAGCTACCTTCTAGGTATCACCGAAGAGGGGCGGCGCGTGCTGGCCGAAGCCGAGAACATTGACCGCAAGCTTGGATCTGCCGGTGAGCTCTCAAACCCCGAATTCCGCGAGATGCTCATTCACATTATTGAAAGCCTCAATGAACATCACGGTGGTGGCGAGGTGCTCGATGATGTTGCAGGTGAGCGCACTGCCCAGATTGGGGCTATTACTAAATCTTTAGCAGAGGCTCCGTCGGCAGAAGTCGACGTACCCGAGGCTAACGTCACGGAGCCTGTCGTTGACCGCGTCAATACCGCTGTTATGGATGTTATTACGCCAGAGACGATCGCTGAGTACCGTAAGTAGTGCTTCTGGGCCTCCTGCCGATTAGGGTGGGGGGCCTTCTATATATGATGAACACCTGTACTTTTTATGAGGGTTCTCACACATGCCCTTTTCGGCTTGCATGCCTCAAAAAAGGTGCGTATAGTGGAACCCGTTGCTGAGACAGGTTCTCAGTCTGACAAGTAAATATGCGCCTCTAGCTCAATTGGCAGAGCAATTGACTCTTAATCAATGGGTTCTGGGTTCGAGTCCCAGGGGGCGCACAGCGTAAGAAGCCCGACCGATTAGCCGGTCGGGCTTCTTTGTGTCCAAAAGTGGCCGCTTGGGGTGCGCATGTGGCGCTTGTGTGGAAGTGCTCACACATGCCCTTTTTGGCTTGCATGCCTCAAAAAAGGTGCGTATAGTGGAACCCGTTGCTGAGACAGGTTCTCAGTCTGACAAGTAAATATGCGCCTCTAGCTCAATTGGCAGAGCAATTGACTCTTAATCAATGGGTTCTGGGTTCGAGTCCCAGGGGGCGCACAGTGTAAGAAGCCCGACCGATTAGCCGGTCGGGCTTCTTTTCTTATTTATCCTGGTTTATCTGGGTGCTAGTCCTCAGGCGATACCCAATCTTTTGTATCTGAGCTTCGCCTAGGGGCTTAGAGCTCCCAGGCCTCAATGATGACGCGCTTAAAATCTTCAATATCAAGTGCCTGATCCAGTACGCCGCTACCTTCTGAGGTCTGGACGGTCATGTGGGGCTCAAAGGTGAGAGAAAAGGAGGTGCCGTTCGTGGACTCTAGCCCAAAGGAAAACTCTGAAAGGCTAAAGGTGCGGGCGGCATTTGTGTTGTCGATAGAAGTGGGAGTTCCGGTGCCACGAACTTCGGGTAGGGAGAGCGGGGCGATGACGGCCTCTCGCGGGGTATCCCTGTAGCCGATGAGGAAGTAGCTCTGGTTTTCTTCCTGATGAGATGCCAGATCGGGGTTGCGGTAGATAGATGAACCTGTAGCAAAAACCAGGTTGTAGGCCCCATAGTTAATAATCTGACTATCAAAGACAGTGTGCAGGGCCTTGGCAATTTCACTACTGGTGAGCTGGGGTTCAGTCATGCCATCAGTCTACGTGCTATAGCTCTGCTGTGGGCTAGTAAAGTACTGCTGATTGCCTAAAAGTCTTTAAATGACGATATGCAGTTTTGTGTCACTTCATCAGGTCAGACAGTCAGATGTTTACCCTCGTGCTATCTTGAGGAATGGGAATGGCGTGTCATATTCTAAGACCGGTTTGACCGGTGTGCCCTTGAGCACTAAAAATAAGGAGTATGAAAATACGCCAGCAGTCACAGATTATTCTTGTGGTGCGACTCGTGAACGAGTGCGCAGCATAAGTCTTTGATGTGTCTTACGGCGTGCGCACCCTTCGCTCAACCAGGCGGAGGGTTTTTTCTAGGTTTATCCGCAACTCGGCACTACCTACACCCAACGGGCGCACCCACCGCTCACACATAAGATCATCTTCAGACCATCGCGAGGATCACCAATGACAGCGGGAAATCCCATCAACCCTGCAGATCTAGCTAAAAGCCTGGGCAACCATAGCAGCTCAGAAACCTCACCGGTAGAGCGTATGACCGGCTCGCAGGCCATCGTCCGCTCCCTCGAAGAACTGGGTGTTACCGATATCTTCGGCCTGCCTGGCGGCGCGATTCTGCCCACCTACGACCCCCTCTTTGACTCTGAAAAGCTCAACCACATTCTGGTGCGCCACGAGCAGGGGGCAGGGCACGCTGCAGAAGGCTATGCTGTCGCCAGCGGTAAGGTCGGCGTAGCTATTGCCACCTCGGGTCCCGGTGCTACCAACCTGCTCACCGCCATTGCGGACGCCAACATGGACTCCGTACCCATAGTCTGCATCACCGGCCAGGTATCCTCAAAGGTCATTGGTACCGACGCCTTCCAGGAGGCCGACATCGTGGGCATGACCATGCCCATCACTAAGCACTCCTTCATGGTGCGCGATGCCCAGGAAATTCCCCGCTGCATCGCAACCGCCTTTAAAATTGCCGCAACCGGCCGCCCCGGCCCCGTCCTTGTTGATATCACCAAGGACGCCCAGCAGGGCATGATGGACTTCTCCTGGCCCCCCGCTAACACCGTCCCGCGGGGTTACAACCCCGTGAACCGCGGCCATTCCAAGCAGATTCGCGAAGCGGCTAAGCTTATCACCGAATCCCAGCGCCCCGTCCTCTACGTGGGTGGCGGCGTCGTCCGTGCTGAAGCGTCCGACGAGCTGCTTAAGTTGGCTAAGACCATTGGCGCCCCCGTCGTCACTACCCTGACTGCCCGTGGCGCCTACCCCGACTCAGACCCCCAGAACCTGGGTATGCCCGGCATGCACGGTACCGTCCCGGCTGTAACCGCCATGCAGAAGTCCGACCTGCTCATTGCACTCGGTGCTCGTTTTGACGACCGCGTCACCGGCGTCGTCTCAGAATTCGCTCCGCACGCCAAGGTCATCCACGTCGATATAGACCCCGCAGAAATCTCTAAGATTCGCATCGCAGATGTACCTATCGTGGGCGACCTGCGCTACGTGCTGCCCGAACTCAACGAGATTCTCGAAGGTGAGTTCGCCTCTGACCTGCCCGATCTGACCGACTGGTGGAGGCTGGTTAACCGTTTCAAGGAAACCTACCCCCTGGGCTACACCAAGACTGACGATGGCCTGGGCTCCCCCCAGTACGTCATCCAAAAGCTCAGCGAGCTCACCGGCCCTGAGGCCTACTACGTTACCGGGGTTGGTCAGCACCAGATGTGGGCTGCCCAGTTTATTCAGAGCGAAAACCCCCGTCACTTCATCAATTCGGCGGGTCTGGGCACCATGGGCTTCTCAGTGCCCGCCGCTATGGGCGTCAAGGTGGCCTTCCCTGACTCTGTTGTCTGGGCCATTGATGGCGATGGCTGCTTCCAGATGACCAACCAAGAGCTGGCTACCTGCGTGCAGAATAACATCCCTATCAAGGTGGCCATCATCAATAATTCGTCTCTGGGTATGGTGCGCCAGTGGCAGAACCTCTTCTATGACGGACGCTACTCCAACACCCACCTCAAGACCGGCATGGGTACCGAGCGCGTGCCCGACTTCGTCAAGCTGGCTGAAGCCTACGGCTGCGCCGCCCTGCGCTGCGAGAGCGATGCGGACGTCGAAGAAACCATCAAACAGGCCCTGGCCATCAATGATCGCCCCGTCGTTGTGGACTTCAACGTTAGCCCCGATGCCCTGGTCTGGCCCATGGTCCCCGCCGGTGTATCCAATGACCAGATTCAGATTGCTAAAGATATCTCACCCTCCTGGGACGAAGACGAGGAGATGCTATGAGCCGCCACACCCTCTCGGTTCTTGTAGAAGATAAGCCCGGCGTGCTGGCCAGAGTCTCAGGCCTCTTTGCCCGCCGCATGTTCAACATTGACTCCCTGGCTGTGGGTCCCACTGAGGTCCCGGGAATCTCCCGCATCACCGTGGTGCTGGAGGCCGAGGGCGTGTTGCTTGAACAATTCACCAAACAGCTTAACAAGCTGATTCATGTGCTCAAGATTGTGGAGCTGCCCGACGAACAGTCAGCCCAGCGAGATCATATCCTCATCAAGGTCAAGGCGGATGTGGCAGCCCGCATCCAGGTCACGCAGGCCGCCGACCTCTTCCGTGCCAAGATTGTGGACGTCTCAACCGAGTCCGTCATTATCGAAGCCACCGGCTCAGCCAATAAGATTAACGCCCTACTTGAGGTGCTTGAGCCCTTTGGGGTGCGCGAGATTGTTCGTGCAGGTACCATCGGGCTCTCCCGCGGTCCCCGCTCCATGAGCGAAAAGGCCCTGCGCGGTTAGGGCAAGAGCCACCCCAAAATATCATTCCAAAATATGAAAACCGCGTCTCAAAATCAGCCGAGCCTACTAGGCTAGAGACTATCAGCTGAGCCTACTAGGCTAGAGACTAACGGTTCATCACAACCAAGGTTTAGCAGCAGCTGCTGCCCCTCAACCGATCAAGGAGATCGAAACACCATGGCAAAGATCTACTACAACGACGACGCAGATCTGGCGAACATTTCAGAACGCTCCGTTGCTATCATTGGCTACGGTTCCCAGGGCCATGCCCACGCCCTCAACCTGCGTGACTCCGGCGTAGACGTCCGCGTTGGTCTTGCAGAAGGCTCAAAGTCACGCGCCAAGGCAGAAGCAGAAGGCCTGCGCGTCCTGACCGTTGCAGAAGCAGCAGAAGAAGCAGACGTCATCATGATCCTCACCCCCGACCAGGTTCAGGCAGAGGTTTACAAGAACGACGTCGCCCCCAACCTCAATGAAGGTGACGCTCTCTTCTTCGCCCACGGCTTCAATATCGTCTTCGGCTATATCGAAGCCCCCGAGGGCGTTGATGTTGCCATGGTAGCCCCCAAGGGCCCCGGCCACACCGTCCGCCGCGAATTCGAGGCAGGACGCGCCGTGCCCGCCCTGGTTGCCGTTGAGAAGGACGCCTCAGGTAAGGCTCTCGACCTTGCCCTGGCCTACGCCAAGGCACTGGGTGCGACCCGCGCCGGCGTCATTGAAACCACCTTTAAGGAAGAAGCCGAATCTGATCTCTTCGGCGAGCAGGCAGTTCTCTGCGGTGGTGCTTCCCAGCTAATCCAGTACGGCTTCGAAACCCTGACCGAAGCTGGCTACCAGCCCGAAATCGCCTACTTCGAGGTACTGCACGAACTCAAGCTGATCGTCGACCTCATGATCGAGGGCGGCATTGCCAAGCAGCGCTGGTCCATCTCAGACACCGCCGAATACGGCGACTACGTCTCGGGTCCCCGCGTGATCACCCCCGAGGTCAAGGAAAACATGAAGGCTGTTCTGGCCGATATTCAGGACGGCACCTTCGCTAAGCGCTTCATGGAAGACCAGGCAGCCGGCGGCCCCGAGTTCAAGGAACTGCGTGCCAAGGGCGAAGCCCACCCCATCGAAGCAACCGGCCGCGAACTGCGCAAGCTCTTTGCCTGGAACAACTCCGTTGACTCAGACTACGTCGACGGCTCAGTTGCCCGCTAAGCCACGCTATTCTCATCTGCACCAGCAGTGAACTCTCAAGAGCCGGCTACCTCACCCACCCAGGGCAAGGTAGCCGGCTCTTGCCAACCCCCAGTAAACTGGGGGAGCGGTCTAGCTACAGCCGTACGGTGAACTGTAGCCTGCCAACCGCACTCCTGCTCTTTACAGAGCACCCCTACCAGCGGCGTCCTTAGGGTCCGAAGCGCCAGCTGCCCCACTTTCTCTAACCGTCACCCGCTATCTAAGGAAACCACCTGTGACTGCAAAACCCGTCGTTCTGCTCGCTGAAGAACTCTCACCCGCCACCGTTGAAGCCCTGGGCCCCGACTTTGAAATCCGCTCCTGCGACGGCGCCAACCGTGACGAACTCATCCCCGCCATTGCCGATGTAGACGCTATTCTGGTGCGCTCAGCCACCCAGGTCGATGCAGAAGCCATTGCCGCTGCCAAGAAGCTCAAGGTCATTGCTCGCGCGGGCGTCGGCCTGGATAACGTCGATATCAAGGCCGCCACCAAGGCCGGTGTTATGGTGGTCAACGCTCCCACCTCGAACGTCATTTCCGCCGCAGAACTCACCGTCGGTCACATTCTGGGCCTGGCCCGTAACATCTCAGCCGCCGACGCCTCCATGAAGGCAGGCCAGTGGAAGCGCTCTACCTTCTCAGGCGTTGAGCTCTTTGAAAAAACCATCGGCATCATCGGCCTGGGCCGAATTGGTGGCCTGGTAGCAGAACGCCTCAAGGCCTTTGGGACTGAGATTATCGCCTACGACCCCTTCGTCACCTCAGCCCGCGCAGCAGCCCTGGGCGCAGAACTGGTAGAACTAGAAGAGCTAGTGGAGCGCTCTGACTTCATCACCATCCACATGCCCCGTACCCCCGAAACCCTGGGCATGATCAACGCTGAGAGCTTCACAAAGATGAAGAAGACCGCCTACGTGGTCAACGTAGCCCGCGGTGGCCTGATCGACGAAGCAGACCTCGACGCAGCCCTGCGCTCGGGTGAAATTGCTGGCGCTGCCATCGACGTCTACGTCAAGGAGCCTGCCAAGAACGTGCCCTTCGTTGAGCTGCCTAACGTCGTTGCCACCCCCCACCTGGGTGCCTCCACCTTCGAAGCCCAGGAAAAGGCAGGTATCTCGGTTGCAAAATCTGTGCGTCTGGCCCTTGAAGGCGACCTGGTGCCCGATGCCGTCAACGTCGCAGGTGGCGCCATCGACAAGGACGTCCGCCCCGGCGTCCCCCTGGCAGAGAAGGTCGGTCGCATCCTCACCGCCATCGGCGGCGACGAAGCCCTCACTCGCGTCGAGGTCAAGATCGCCGGTGAAATCGCCACCAAGGACGTCACCTCCCTCAAGCTCTCAGCCCTCAAGGGTGTCTTCACCGACGTCGTCTCTGACAAGGTTTCCTACGTCAACGCCCCTGTGCTGGCAGAACAGCGCGGCGTTGAGGTCGAGCTGGTCACCACCACCGATACCGAGTACTTCCGCAACGAAACCGTGCTCACTGGCGCCCTGGCCAACGGTGAGGTCGTTTCTGTTGCCGGTACCGTCACCGGCCCCAAGCTGATCGAGAAACTGACCAACGTCAACGGCTTCGATGTGGAAATCCCCATCACTGACCACATGCTGGTTCTGGAGTATGTAGATCGCCCTGGCGTCATTGCTGCTATCGGCACCCTGCTGGGCACCGCCTCCATCAACATCGCCGGTATGCAGGTCTCCCGCAACGACAAGAATGCTGAAGCCCTCTGCGTCCTTGCCCTGGATTCTGCCCTATCAGCCGAGGTGCTCGAATCGATCAAACGCGTGGTCAACGCTTCCCGTGCGGCGGTTATTAACCTGGCCGACTAGACGAAGTCGCGGCTGGGCTTTCCCACCCACCCGCGCCTTTTTCCCGTGTGAAATAGCGTTCGCAGTGGTTGGTGTAAACGGGTAAAGTGGTAGCTATGACTTCTACCCCCTACTACATCACCACTGCGATTTCTTACCCCAACGGTGCCCCCCATATCGGGCACGCCTACGAGGTTATTGCCGCCGACACCATGGCCCGCTTCAAGAAGCTCGACGGCTTCGACGTGCGCTTCATGACCGGTACCGATGAGCACGGGCAGAAGATGCAGACCACCGCTGCCAAGCAGGGCAAGACCCCCAAAGAACTGGCAGACGAGAACTCAGCCCGCTTCCGCGCTATGGCCGATTTGGTAGGTGCCGACTACGATCGCTTCATGCGCACCACCGATGCCGACCACTACGCTGCCTCTCAAGCCATCTGGAAGAAGATGGAAGAGAACGGCGATATCTATCTCGATAAGTACGCCGGCTGGTACTCCGTGCGAGACGAGGCCTACTACACAGACGAAGAAACCGAGGTGCGGGACGGCGTCCGCTACGCCATCTCAACCGGCACCGAGGTTGAGTGGACCGAAGAGGAATCCTACTTCTTCCGTCTCTCCAAGTACGGCGACCGCCTGCTAGAGCTCTACTCCACCGAGGGCTTCGTTTACCCCGAATCCCGCCGCAACGAGCTGGCAGCCTTCATCAAGAACGGCCTGACTGATCTCTCCATCTCCCGCACCACCTTCGACTGGGGCGTACCTGTACCCGGCAACGAAAAGCACGTCATGTACGTCTGGGTGGACGCCCTGACCAACTACATCACCGGCCTGGGCTACCCCGATACCGAGGGCGAACTCTTCACCAAGTTCTGGCCTGCCGACCTGCACATGATCGGTAAGGATATCACCCGTTTCCACGCCATCTACTGGCCCGCCTTCCTCTGGTCAGCCGGTCTTGAGATTCCCAAGCGGGTCTTTGGCCACGGCTTCCTGCTGGTTGACGGCGAGAAGATGAGCAAGTCTATCGGCAACGTGGTTGACCCCGCTGACCTGGTCGCCAGCTTCGGCCTGGATCAGCTGCGCTTCTTCCTGCTGCGTGATGTCTCCTTCGGCCAGGACGGCTCCTACTCAGCCGAAGGTATCAAGAACCGTATCAACTCCGACCTAGCCAACGACCTGGGTAACCTGGCCCAGCGCTCCCTCTCTATGGTCGCGAAGAACTGCGAGGGCAAGGTTCCTGCCCACGGTGCCTTCACTGCAGAAGATACCGCCATGCTTGAGAAGGCAGCTGCCCTGTACGAGCCCGTCCGCTCTGACTTCGATGAGCAGGCCTTCCACCGCGCCCTGGAGCGTATCTGGCAGGTCGTCGGTGAAGCTAACCGCTACTTCACTGCCCAGGAGCCCTGGAAGCTGCGCAAGACCGATCTGGAGCGCATGAACACCGTGCTCTACGTTACCGCTGAGGTACTCCGTATCGTCGCCACCCTCACCCAGCCGGTTATGCCCACCTCCATGGGCAAGCTGCTCGACCTGCTGGCGGTTGCTCCCGAAAACCGTGTTTTTGCAGCGCTCAATCAGGCTCTGGTCCCCGGCACCGAGCTGCCCGCCCCCGCTCCCATCTTCCCCCGCTACGAGGAGCCCAAGAGCGCCTAGGCTACGAGCAAGGTATCCAGCAAACGTATAAGGACGCGGCCCCGCCTTTCGCGCGAAAAGGCGGGGGCCGCGTCCTTACTTGTCCAGCAAAGAGGCTAGAACCAACCGAGCTCAGTGACCTTGTAGTAGACCATCTGCGACAGGGCGATGTAGCCCCAGCCGTTCAGATGCAGGCCGTCAGAGGAGTACAGGGACGGAGGAATCTGCCCGGAATCGTAGGCCTTACGGTCTTCATCTGAAGACCAGACCCCCGAACCAGAAAGGGCACCGTAACGCAGCCAGGACTCCTGGGTGGTTTCGCGCAGGTAGGTTTCGGGGTTCATAAACTTAGCCCCGTAGGTACTTGCCGCCCATTCGTTGTAGGCCTTGACCTTTTTGACACGGTCAGAGTCTAGGGTATCGCCTTTCGACGCAAAGTGGCCCATCACAATGGTGCGCTCGGGGGCGAGGTCGTAGCAACGCTGAGTGTCCTGGGTGATGCGGTCGTAATCGCTGATATTGTTACGGCCGATCTGAAGCACATGGTAGGAAGAGCGGCTAATCATTTCCTGGTAGGAATAGAACCAGGCTGCCTGGGTATTGGCGGGAGCATAGATTTCTTCACCCGGAACAAGGCGGGTGAAGGTGTAGGTACCCTCGGTTTTCCCAGCCTCAAGCACACCGGCTACGCTGCCGACGTAGCCGGGTACATAGGCACTGACACCCCAGGCAACATGGGTAGCATCAGAAAGGGTAATGTCTACTGTACCGCTGGCCGGGATACGGTCGTTGGGGAAGGAAAGCTTATAGATGTTGTTTGCTACGCCCCGACGGGCTGCAATCATGGTTGAAGTTTCGCCACCACGGCCGAATTCTAGAACCGGGGCTGAAAGGTAGCTGCTGAGCAGGGCTTCCATGCTTGCATTGAAACCGGCCGGTACACCCTGCTCTGCCTGAGCACCCTCAAAGGAGGAGCTACCCCACAGGGCTAGGGAGGGGCCGGTGACGGTGGGGTAGGAGAAATCTGAGGGAAAGACGCTGGCGGTAGCGTCTGCTGCGTGGGCGGTAGCGTTGACGGCTACGGTTCCTGCTGCGGTGGCAACACCGGCCACACCTGTGAGCGCGGCAAAGCGCATGAGGCCACGGCGGCTGGTCTGGGGTCCTTGCTGGTCAAGGGAGGTCATAGCGTTTGTAGTCTACTTTCTGTGACGAGGTCGTCGTGGTCTCATGTGGGATTTGTGGTGATGCTGCTTCTTCATAGTAGTTAGAATTGAGGCTGATTATCTAGGGAGGACGCCGTGTCATTACTTACGAACCGCTGTGTAAAGGGGCTCGCTGTGCTTGGCTGTTTCACAGCTTTAGGGCTGGCCGGGTGCTCTTCGCAGCCTCAGAACTTTGATGAGCTGACTGCTAAGACCGCTCAGACCGAGCATCTTGATGCTCTGCAGTCCTGGATTTTCCCGCCTGCTGAGGCCGAGTCTGCCCGCCGGGCTTTCGTGGAGCGTTGCGTGGCTGATGCCGGTGGCAGCTATCAGGAGCCCGAGGTCGGGCTGACCTTGGATTCCGCCGTCTACACGGGCCGCACTACCGAGGAACTGAAGGCTTCTGGCTACGGTCAGCTGCCTGCCGCTGAGGGGCGGGCGACTGCCCATTTCGACGAGGCGGGGCTGGATACCTACCTGGGCAAGGACGGTGAAACCTTCACTGTGACCTTCATGGAGTACTCCAGCGGTGAGCTGAACTCGGCTGGCTGCATGGCCCAGAGCTATGAATACATCTACGGTTCGGTGGAGAACGGTGTGAAGGCGGCCCTGCTAGCCCCCGAATTTTCCCAGGCTATTGAGACCAGCCTGAGGGCTGACGAGAACTACCAAGCCCTGCAGGAGTCGTGGGCTAGTTGCATGAAGGATACGGGGTTCGGCCAGGCCTCAAGCACCGACCAGGCGGCCTATAGCGCTACTCTTCTAGGCGCCGGAAGCGCTGAGAAGATGCTACAGGCCGATATTTCCTGCCGCGAGAGCATTTCCTTTGACTCGTCGATGACCGACCTGAAGAACTCCTATTATGAGGCGGTCTACCAGCGTCTTAAGCAGTTCTCTAAAGAGCTTGAGGCTACTCACGCTAGAGCTGAGGAGCGGGTTGCCGCTGATAGGAACGACCCCAAGAACACCTCCCCGGTGACGGTGCCTACCCCCACCGCTAGCCCCTCTGCCAGCTAGGGTAGGGGGCAGCGTCCGCGTGTTTGAGGTGGCGGACGCCCGCCCCGCCCTGCTAGTTCACCTCCTGTAGGGCGGCAACCGGCGGTATGCGGGAGGCTGACCGGGCCGGGAAGAAGACCGTGGCCCAGGCCAGGGCAAGGCCGCCTGCGATAACCGCTAGGTAGTGCCAGGCCTGCACGCTGTAGACCAGGGTGAAATTGTTGACAGCAAAAACCTGGAGCAGGAGTAGGGCGGTAGCAAGGCCGGCTCCAGCACCCCAGATGAGAGAGAAGACAGCCAGTAGCAGGGTTTCGTAGCTGACAGCGGCCTGCAAGCGACGGCTAGAGAGGCCATTGATACGAAGTAGGGCATAGGACCTGCGCCGCTGCTGGGTGCTCAGTAGCTGGGTGTTGGCAAGCCCCACGAGGGAGACCAGCAGTGAGGCCGATAGAAGCCCCAGAACGACCCAGAGAACTGAGCGCATATCACCCTGCAAGCGGGCTTTTTCGGTGGCTACTCCCGACAACTCACCCGCGTTGAGGCCGGTGATTTCGGCAATGGAGTTGAGTACTGAGAAGCGGTCGCCCCAGCTGATGTCGGAATCAAAATTAGCCTGGAGCAGGCCTGCCTCGGTGTTCTCTCCGGTGGGGTCTACCAGGTCTGTGCCGCTGATGAGGTTACCCTTCTGTGTGGTGATGAGGAGGCCTCGCAGAGTATCGGGGGTGATGCTGACAGTGAGTTCTACAGCGTCACGGGTTCCCTCAATGGAGAGCCGCTGGCCCTCCTGTACCCCGAAGGAGTCTGCGTAGGCCTGGCTCAGCAGCACCGTCTGCTCGGTCAGCTTCTGGCCGATCTGCTCACCGTGCAGGCGGGTGAGGGTTTCGGGGTCTACGGAGTAGACCGTTGTGCTGAACCGGCTATCGGAGGAGGTCACCACACTACCCTGGGGCAGGGCCACCAGCGCGGCGTCCACACCGTCGAGCTGGGAAACCTGGCGCTGTATCTCCTGCAGGCGGGCGATATCTGGTTCTGCAAGTACCGCTTCAACGTCGTAGGGGTAGTTGCGGTCTAGTTCTGCCATGAAGCTCTGCTGCATGGTGGAGTAACCGGTGAGGGCTGCGCTGACGAAGGCCGCACAGATGAAGACCATACGCACGGTCACCGAGGCGGACGCCCGCGATTGGGCGATATTGCTGTGGGCCAGGGCCGCAGTGGAGTAGGGCCGGGCAAAGACCCGGAGCAGGGCAAGGCACGGTGCAACGAGCAGGGGAGCTACCACCACGAAGGTAAGGGCGGCCAGAACCGTAGCCAGCATGATGAGACCCGCATGGCTCTCCTGAAGCCCGGCTAGGGCACAGACTACAGTAGCCAGGGTGAGTACGAGGCAAAGGCCCATATAAGCCCAGGTGCGTTGGGTGCGGGAAGTGTTCGGAAGCTCCTGGTAGCCGTTGAGCGCTGCCACCGGCGGTATAGCTCGGGTTGCCCAGACCGGCTTGAGGACGGCGGCGAGGGTGACGAACGTGCAGATCAGCATAGCGAGGGCACCCGCTAGGGGGTTAAAGGTGATGCGGCCACTTTCGTTGAAAACTAGAGCGGCGAGGTAGGCGGTGGTGATACCTGCGAGGGAGGAGAGCGCACCGAGGGCTGCTGCCTCAACCAGGAGCATGCGCACCACTCCTAGGCGGGTAGCGCCCAGGGTTCTCAGCAGGGCCAGTTCACGGGAGCGGGCTGCCGCATGCACCTTGTAGGTGCTGGCGATGATAAAGGAGCTCATCAGGAGCGAGAGGGCCCCAAAGCCGAAGAGAATAGCGAGCAGGGTGGTGTAGTTACCCACTCCCTTACCGACATCGTTTCTGATCTGTTCTTCTACCGACGAGACAGTGAGGGATGGGGAATTCGCAAGAGCCTGCTTGAGCTCCGCTAAGGACGTGGAGGCGGGGTCTTTGAGCTTCAGAAGAACCTGCTCGTAGATGCCGTCGGGGGTGCTCACCCAGTAGGCGTGGCTACGTTCGATGTAGTTTGCTACACCGTTACCCGGTGTAAAGACCATATCTGGTCCCGCTCTGTAGCCTGTGGGGCGTTCGTAGATACCGGTGACGGTGTAGGCCGCCTGGGGGAGGGGCTCTGCCAGGTCGGTCTGCTCGGTGACGGTAGAAAGATCATCGAGGACGACTGCTCCGCCCACCCCTACAGAGAGAGCTTCGGCTGCCCGGTCGGTAATCACTATCTGATGGGCGGACGCCGGCAGGCTGCCCTCTTTCAGGGAGTAGGGGAAGAAGGCCTCAGCGGGCATATCGGCTTGGACGATGCTGTAGGTGCTCTCTGTCTGCCCTTCTTCAGCCGGTGTATGGATAACGGAGTAGGTAGCGGCCACTGCCCAGGCCGATTCAACTGCGGGAAGACTCATTACCCGGTCGGCCTGCTCCTTGCTGAGAAGGAAGTCGGTGGCGTCCCCTTGAGTGAACCTATTGGTGGTTTCAACAACGGCATCGGCGGTAGAGTACTTCTGGTCTGCTGCCTGCCTCACCTCGTCATAGAAGGAGGTATTGATCAGCAGAACGGATGTGAGAAAGAAAGCTGAAATCGCGATGCCGATAGAGGTGAGGGCAAAGCGCAGGCGGTGCTTGCCCAGGTTGGAGAAAGCGACGGTGCTTAGGGTGGTGGCCATGCTAGTCACCCAACCTTGCGAGAGCTGAGAGCACACTGGCCTGGGTGGGAGCTTCGAGTCCACCGGCTAGCTGGCCGTCCTTGAGCAAGAGCACCCGGTCAGCGTAAGAGGCCGCGAGCGGGTCATGGGTCACCATCAGAATGGTCTGCCCCTGTTCCCGGCTGGCCTGCTGTAGGAGCCCCAGCACCTCGGCGCTTGTCGCCGAGTCGAGGGCGCCGGTGGGTTCGTCCGCAAAAATGACGGCCGGGCGCGGGAGCAGGGCCCGGGCAATCGCCACCCGCTGCTGCTGCCCACCGGAGAGCTGGGAAGGCAGGTGCTTGAGGCGGTCCTCAAGGCCCAGGGTGCGTACCAGCTCATCGCGCCAGATGGTATCAACCGCCATCTTGGCAAGACCCAGGGGTAGCTCCATATTCTGGGCCGCTGTGAGCGTAGGAATCAGGTTGAAGGCCTGAAAAATAAAGCCGATGTTACGGGCCCGGAACTCAGCTAGGGCGGCGTCCTTGAGCCCCGTCAGCTCCACGCCCTTGACCTGTACGGACGTCTGCTCTCCGGGGTCGGGGGCATCGAGGGTTGCCAGGGTGTGCAACAGGGTTGACTTGCCGGAGCCAGAAGGGCCCATGATGGCCGTGAACTTGCCCCGCTCAAAATCAATGGAAATATCGCGCAGGGCCTGGACGGGGGACTCACCCGCGTAGGTTTTCGAAAGATTCCGGGCAGAAACAGCGATGGGAATAGTGTGTGAGGTGCTCATATACCCAGTATGGCAAGGCAGTGGGGCGGGGCACATCGCACTAGGGAGTGAAGCGAAAGGGGCAGGCCTCATACCTAGGTATGAAATAGGCTCGTATGAAATAGGTTCCGCAGACTCACGCTCGCTGCCGACCCTCTCGCCCGATTCGCTTCGCCCATACGGCGATTCACGCCCCGCCTTGCGGCGGATTCCGTTCGCTCTTGTGTGCTGACGCACCCGCTCACTCCATCGAGCCAGCAGCTTCGCTGTGAGTCTGCGGAACCTAATAATTTTCAGTAGCGAAGGTTAGACCAGCCCCGCCTCGTAGGCAACAATCACTGCTTGCACGCGGTCGCGGGCCTCAAGCTTAGCCAGAATATGCGAGACATGGGTTTTGACGGTCGCCTCAGAAACAAAGAGCTGCTGGGCCATCTCACCGTTCGACAGGCCCTGGGCAATGAGCAAAAAGATCTCACGCTCACGGTTGGTCAGGCTGGAGATTTTGTCGGTGTGCTTTTGGGGCGGCTGCTGAGGCGCGGCGCCACCTGCCAGATGGGGAATCATCTGTTCAAGGAGCCGCTTGGTGGCGCTGGGGGCGATGACGGCGTCCCCGCGCTGCACCGTCCGAATCGCCCCGAGAAGCTGCTCGGGCGGGGCGTCCTTGAGCAGAAAGCCGCTGGCCCCGCGCTGGATGGCGGCATACACGTAGTCGTCGATATCGAAGGTGGTCAGCATAACCACCTTGACCTCGGGGTGGGCTGCGATGATAGCTCCGGTGGCTTCGAGGCCATCGAGCACCGGCATGCGCACGTCCATGAGCACCACATCAGGCCCCAGCCCCGCAGCCTGTAGCCTGGCGACCTGCTCGATGGCCTGCTGCCCGTCCCCGGCTTGTGCCACCACCTGTATGTCGGTCTGGGAACCAATCAGCATAGCCAGGCCTGAACGCACCAGCTGCTGGTCATCTACTAGAAGAACTCTAATCACGGTTTTACTCTATCGCTCCTGGTCATTATCGGGTGGCTAGTTCTTGTTCAAGCGGGTCTAGGGTACGAAAGGAATCTGGGCAAAAACCCTAAAAGACCCGTCGGCTAGGCGGCCGTAGTGCAGGGTGCCGTGGTACATATCGATGCGCTCGCGCATGCCCAGTAGACCCCGACGGGCACCGGGCAGGGGCTGGGTGGGCTCGGCCTGGGGCAGGTTGGTGATGTCGATATCCAGGGTCTGCTTACCCTCGCTAATGGTGACGGTCACCAGGGGAGTGCCCGGGCAGTGCTTGGCCACGTTGGTCAGGGCCTCTTGCACAATACGGTAGATGGTCAGATCCGCTCCCTGCGGTAGTTTCTCTTCAACCCCCGATACCGTGCTAAAGCGCACCGGTATGCCCAGCTTCTGGGTTTGCTCAATGAGCTGGGGGACGTTGTGTAGGGCTGGCAGGGGCTCAACCGTGGTGCCCTCATCGGTGCGCAGGACCCCCAGCAGGGTGCGCATCTGCTGCAGGGATGACCGCGCCGCCTGAGAAATCGTGCCCAGGGCGGCGAGCTCCACAGGTTCATTTTGCGCGGACGCCCCCGCCCCGCTCCCAGGCTGCTGGTCAGTGGCAGCGTAGCGGGCACCGTCCGCCTGGGCAATGATGACAGACAGCGAATGAGCCACGATGTCGTGCATTTCCCGGGCAATGCGGGCCCGCTCGTCCAGGACGGCAAGCGCCCGCTCCTGTTCCCGCTCGTGTTCTAGCTGGCGGTTGCGTTCAAGCAGGGCCCGGTGGCGGTTCTCGCGAAGCCGTCGGGAGTCGCCAAAGAACCAGGCGATAGTCACGATGGCAGCGCAGATAAAAGCGGCAGTCAGTGCCGTAATGTTGAACTCGAGAGCGGTGGGGTTATAGACCAAAAAAGCGCGGGCGAAAACAAAGCCACCAATGACTGACGCCAACAGAGCTGCAACAAACGTGCCAATACGAACAGGTCTCGAAAAATACCGCACCAGGTGGTAGACCATCACCGGAGCCGCCCACCAGGATCCGACTGCCGGGTACTGGGCGGGTATGGTGACCAGCAAGCACACCACCACTAGGACTAAGACCAGAATCGGCCGGGAATACCTGAAGTAGAGACTCGACGTAGCAACCAGCCAGGTAAGTATGTAAATCAGTGCCCAGGTGCCCTCTCCCATGGAAAGGCCATAGGTAAGCGTGATCAACAGGGTCAGTATCTGTCCCAGGGCAACAGCTATCGCATTGACCAGCTTCTTCCGGCGCTGGGCAGCGGCCAGTTCTATCTGTAGGGTATCCACCCTCCTAAGTCTAGAAGCCACCCCGGCCCCGGGGAGGTGACCGCGGGCGTCCTCACCTCAAATTCATACCGCAGTATGAGCGCCTAGCACCACCGGCCGGGCAGTTTCGGTAGGCTTATACCTATGCAGTACATCTCAACCCGCGACACCACCCGTACCCCCGCCCACTTCACCGATATCCTGCTCGGTGGCCTGGCCCCCGACGGCGGTCTCTACCTGCCTGAAACCTACCCTACCCTCGACGATGCCACACTCACCCGCTGGCGTTCTGTGCTTGCAGAAGAAGGCTACGCGGCGCTCGCAGCTGAGGTACTGCAGCTCTTCATCGACGATATTCCGGTTGAAGACATCAAGGCTATGACCGCCCGGGCCTACTCCTACCCCAAGTTTGCCTCTGAAGAGATCGTTCCGGTAACCGAACTGGAACCCGGTATTCTAATCGGTCACCTGTCTGAGGGCCCCACCGCAGCTTTTAAGGACATGGCCATGCAGCTACTGGGTGAGCTCTTCGAATACGAGCTGGGCCGCCGCGGGGAAACCCTCAACATTGTGGGTGCCACCTCGGGCGATACCGGTTCATCTGCCGAATACGCCATGCGCGGCCGCCCCGGCATTAAGGTCTTCATGCTCACCCCCGCCGGGCGTATGACCCCCTTCCAGCAGGCTCAGATGTTTGGCCTGGACGACGAAAACATCTTCAACGTCGCTCTCGATGGCGTCTTCGATGACTGCCAGGACGTTGTCAAAGCTATCTCAGCTGACGCTGCCTTTAAGGCTGATAAGCGTATCGGTGCGGTGAACTCCATCAACTGGGCCCGCCTGATGGCTCAGATTGTCTACTATGTTTCCTCCTGGATTCGCGCTACCGAAAGCAACGACCAGCAGGTGTCCTTCTGCGTGCCTACCGGTAACTTCGGTGATATCTGCGCCGGCCATATTGCCCGCCAGATGGGTCTGCCCATCGACCGTCTGATTGTTGCCACCAACGAGAACGACGTGCTCGACGAATTCTTCCGCACCGGTGACTACCGGGTGCGTTCCTCGGCTGATACCTACGAGACTTCCAGCCCCTCCATGGATATCTCCCGCGCGTCTAACTTTGAGCGCTTCATCTACGACCTGCTGGGTCGTGATGCTGAGCGTACCGCCGACCTCTTTGGTCTCAAGGTGCGTCAGGGCGGCTTCTCCCTAACCGATGACCCTGCCTTCGCAGAGGCAGCTGAGCGCTACGGCTTTGCCTCGGGTCGCTCAACCCACGCTGATCGCGTCGCTACCATCCGCGATGCCAATGAGCGCCTGGGTGTGCTGCTTGACCCCCATACCGCCGACGGCGTCAAGGTCGCCCGTGACTGGGCAGAGAAGGTGGATACCCCCATCGTCTGCCTGGAAACCGCCCTGCCGGTTAAGTTCGCTGAAACCATTCTTGAAGCCACCGGCGCCGAGCCCGCTATTCCTGAGCGTTTTGTCGGCATCATGGACGCCGACCGCCACGTGATTGACCTACCCAACGACGTCGAGGTGGTCAAGGAGCTGATTGAGAAGAACGTCTAATATGAATAAGCTTACTCAACGAAAAGGCATGGAAAAAATAATCCCTAGACATGTCACAGGTGCGCAATACTGGTCACAGCTAGATGGATTAAGAACCATTGCAGTTATATTAGTTCTACTGGGTCATGCATGGACACGCCATTTTTTCGGAGCGACCGTAGGGGTAGGCCTATTTTTCGCCTTATCAGGCTTTCTTATTACGGGGCTTCTCATTAAGGAAGCTGAGATTCACGGCTCAATTAATCTATTGAAATTTTCAGGGAGGCGTTTAATTCGTCTTTTCCCAGCCTTGATTCTTATGTTAGTTTGTACAGCGCCTCTTCTGAAGCCTACAACATTTGAGTTCTTTGCTTCCCTTTTTTATTTTTCAAACTGGGCTCGTGTGTCGGGGAACAGTATGGGGGCATATGGGCATCTCTGGTCGCTTGCTGTAGAGGAGCAATTTTATCTCCTATGGCCGCTAGTTCTCGTGCTTGCATATACTTTTACAGGGTAAAAGGTGTTGCATTGGCTGCTATTTTTCTGATCAGTTTTTCTACACTCACGAAATATTTGAGTGAGGGAGAAGACCGGATATATAACAGCCTCGATGCTCGCATGGATAACCTATTAGTCGGTGGACTCTTAGCTATTGCATATCGTTACTACCCTGAAATGGTTAGAAAATGGAGTAGAGTTTTTGCAGTTCCAGGGATTCTTATTGTAGTAATGATGGCTGTAATCCCAGAGGGTGTCAGTATGGCTACCGAACTGACCTTGATTACGTGGGGATCAGTGATGATAGTTGCACTACTTGCATGTGCTGATATCCAAATAGTCAACTCTTTTATGTCGATGAAGCCACTTGTATGGTTTGGTGCCATATCATACGGTGTCTATCTCTGGCATTATCCGCTTCAATGGATCTGGCTTTCCCAGGGCATCAGTTATTCTATGAGATTTCCACTTGTTTTGGTTTCTTCTGTAGTGATTGCATGACTCTCGTATCGTTTCGTTGAGCGTCCAATATCAAAGACCCTACGCCCTTATGTAACTGTTTGACCTATGGGATTAGGTTCTGAATTGCCTGTTCTCAATGTGCGAGCGCGCCAGGAAGCTGAGCAGCGACACAGTGAAACCTTCACATCGGGTGAGGCGGTCAAGGAGCTGATTGAGAAGAACGTCTAACCGTTCTCACCACCTATAGAACCACATGCCTTGTTGCGCCCCGATTAAATTCTGGGGCTGGTGACAAGGCATGTGGTTTCTTGTTGCCGGGATGCTAGAACGCATAAGTTTCTCGGCAAAAGTCTTGAAAAGGTAGACTCACGCGAGTATGGTGCAACTGTAATGACACCGTAATAACAGGAGCACTCATGACTGATGCAACAATTTCCTTCCGCACCGATAGCGCCACCAAAGAAGAAGTGCGAAAACTCTACAGCGACCTCGGCTTAGACCTCAGCACTGCACTGAATATGTTCCTTAAGCAGTCGCTCGTTGATAACGGTCTGCCTTTTACTCCCCACCGCGAGAACCCTCTCAATGCACGAGCCCGCCAGGAAGCTGAGCAGCGGCACGGGAAAACCTTCACATCGGTTGAGGCTCTCATGGCTGATTTGACCGATGCTGACTAGAATCCACCGAACCATCCAGTTCAAAAGAGATGCCAAAACGCTGCAAACCCCTCCTTCGCTTCTATGCCAGTCACTTGTATAAATCGTGAGACTAGCTAGCGGGGGGTGCTTCTATAGTTTCCCTATGATCAGCGAAAAAGATTTCTTTGCGGCGGTATTGCGCCTGGCCAAGCCCCACACCCCAAGCGACCGTGAACCGAATACGGTAGACCGTGAGGCAGCAATTGCTGCCCTTGAAGAAGCTCAGATAGAGCAGACCTGTGACTGCGGCACCTGTCTCACCTACACCCTGCTTTACCCGGGTGCTCCCATCGACCAGGACCTGCCCCGCACCTACCTATCCGTAGGTACGCAGGGCGGGGACGCGCTCGTCCTCGCCCATCTAGCAGGCGTCAGGCTTACCACTCTAGAAGTAGCTCCCACAGGCAATAAGTCGGTAGCGGCCCTACCAGATGCCGACCACCTCACACCCTAGATCAATATATGAAACCACCGGTCAAAATATGGGCAAAGCTGCGCTCGCAGGACTAGCCTTAAACCATGACTGAAAGCAGCTCCATCAACCTGGCAGTAATCCCCGGCGACGGCATCGGCCCCGAAGTAGTAGCCCAAGCCCACCGCGTCCTTACCCGCGCCGCCGAACTCGACAACATCACTGTCACCTCCACCGAATACCCCCTCGGCGCAGAACACTGGCTCGCAACCGGTCAGACCCTCACCGAAGAGACCAAGACCGCGCTCGCCCAGCACGACGCCATCCTCTTCGGCGCAGTGGGAGCCGATCCGCGCTCGTCCGCCGTGCCCAGCGGCCTGATCGAACGAGAAATCCTGCTCAACCTGCGATTCTCCTTCGACCACTACATCAACCTGCGCCCCTCCCGCCTCTTCCCCGGCGCTGTCTCACCCCTCACCAACCCCGGCGATATCGACTTTGTAGTCGTCCGCGAAGGCACCGAAGGTCCCTACGCCGGTAACGGCGGTGTGCTCCGCGCCGGAACCGACGCCGAAATCGCCACCGAAGTTTCGGTCAACACCGCCTACGGCATCGAGCGCCTGGTGCGCTACGCCTTCGAGCTGGCAGCTAGCCGTGAGAAGAAAAAACTGACCCTGATTCACAAGACCAACGTGCTGGTCAACGCCGGTGCCCTCTACACCCGTATCTTCAACAAGGTCGCCGAAGAATACCCCCAGGTCACCACCGACTACCTGCACATCGACGCAGCCACCATCTTCTTCACCACCGACCCCGCCCGCTTCGACGTAATCGTTACCGATAACCTCTTCGGCGACATCCTCACCGACCAGGCAGGGGCCATCACCGGCGGCATTGGCTACGCAGCCTGTGGCAATATCAACGCCGACGGCACCTACCCCTCTATGTTCGAACCCGTGCACGGCTCAGCCCCCGACATCGCCGGGCAGAACAAGGCCAACCCGACCGCAACCGTCCTGGCCGCTGCCATGCTCCTGCGCCACCTGGGCCACGAAAACAGCGCCGCCCGCATCGAACAGGCAGTAGAAGCAGACCTCGCAGCCAACCCCGGCGCAACCCGCGCCACCGACGAAATAGGCGATGCAATCCTCGCCCAGCTCCACTAAAACGCCAGTACCCCACCGAAATCCGGTGGGGTCTTGCGTAAGCTAGCTAACAGAGCACAAGCCCGTGGGGTACCCTAGAATATAGACCCCACGACACCGTTTGAAGGATGAGCATGTCACCCGAATTCACCATCAACCGCAACCCCAACCCCGCCAGCGACGAGCGCCGTTCCGAAATTCTCGCCAACCCCGGCTTCGGCAACTTCTTCACCGACCACATGGTGCGCATTGACTGGCGCGGCACCCACACCGACGGCGGCGAATGGACCAACGCCCAGGTTCTGCCCTACGGCCCCCTGAGCCTGGACCCGGCTGCGTCCGTCTTCCACTACGGCCAGGAAATCTTCGAGGGTATCAAAGCCTACCGCCAGGCGGACGGATCCATCACCACCTTCCGCCCCGAAGAGAACGCCTCTCGTCTGAACAAGTCAGCTGACCGCCTGGTGCTGCCTAACCTGCCCGAAGAGCTCTTCGTTGAGGCAATCCGCCAGCTGGTAACTATTGACGCTGACTGGGTTCCCTCCGGTGAGGGCGAATCCCTCTACCTGCGCCCCTTCATGATTGCCACCGAAGCTTTCTTGGGTATTCGCCCGGCACACGAGGTCTCCTTCTTCATCATTGCGTCCCCCGCCGGTAACTACTTCGGCACCCCCAAGCCCGTCGATATCTGGCTTTCAACCACCTACGCCCGCGCTGGTGTGGGCGGCACCGGCGAGGCTAAATGCGGCGGCAACTACGCGGCTTCTCTGGCTGCCCAGCTGGAGGGCGAGGCCCAGGGCTGCAAGCAGGTCATTTTCAAGGACCCCAACCGCGATGACGCCATTGAAGAGCTGGGCGGCATGAACGTTTTCTTCGTTTACAAGGACGGACGCATCGTCACCCCCGAGCTGACCGGCACGATTCTGCGCGGTGTAACCCGTAAGTCCATCATCAAGCTGGCTGAGGACCGCGGCCACACCGTTGAGGAACGCAAGATTACCCTGAGCGAGTGGCGCGAGGGCGTAGCTTCTGGTGAGATTACCGAGATTTTTGCCTGCGGTACCGCTGCCGTCATTACCCCCGTGGGTAAGCTCAAGGCCGCTGACTTTGAGATCCCCTCGGCTTCTGGCGCGGACGGCGGCGAGGTCACCATGGCCCTGCGCGAAGAGCTGGTAGGTATTCAGACCGGTAAGGTCGAGGACCGCCTGGGCTGGAACGTGAAGCTGGTCTAGTCTCTCTTCTGGTAGGTACCACCTAAATCAGAAAAACCCACCACCTAGGTGGGTTTTTCTGATTTAAATGGTCTTTTCTAGTTGTTTTTGGGTAGCGTCAGGACGTCCGTCAGGCCCAGTTCTGCGCAGAAGGCTTCGTCGTGGCTAACCACCAGCAGGGCACCCTCATAGGAGGCAAGCGCTTGCATCAGCCAGTCCACCGAGGCCATATCGAGGTTGTTGGTGGGCTCGTCCAGAATCAACAGCTGCGGTGCCGGGCTGGCCAAAAGGACGGTAGCCAGGGCCACCCGGAATCGCTCCCCGCCGGAGAGAACACCCACGGGCAGGTGCACCCGTTCCCGGCGGAAGAGCAGCCGGGCCAGATCATCGCGGACCTGCTGCTCGGTCAGCGTCGGGTTGGCTGCCATGACCAGCTGCAGCATGCTCTGGTCCTGGGGGAGTGCCAGCCGTTGGGGCAGGTAACCGGTGTTCGCTACCCGGTAGTTGCAGGAGTAGCGGGCGGTTTCAGCAGCCTGAGAATCACCCATGATGGCCCTCAACAGTGTGCTCTTACCTGACCCGTTAGACCCGGCTAGCCGTAGGCGCTCCGGACCCTGGACAATCAGCCGCTCAGGCAGGGGAGTAGTAGCAGCCGCCCCGTCGTCCGCCTGCTCCTGCTCACCCTGGTGGGGGCTGGCGTCCGCACCGATACCCTGCCGCAGGGTGAGTTCCAGCACCCGTTTACCTGCTGGCACCCGGGTGTCGGGCAGGTCAAGGTAGATGGCCTGGTCCTCGCGGATATCCCGCTCCCGGGCCTGGCGGGTGGCAGTAGCAGCATCTAGCCTACCCTGGTGGGTCTGCCGAACCTTAGCGGCCGACCGCTGGGCCGACGCCGCCGCCAGCCCCATCGACATACGCGAACCCCGCCGGTTAGCCTGGGCAGTCGCCCCAGCCCGGGCCGCGCGAGCCAGCTTGGTTTCTGCCTCGATGCGCTCCCGCTTTTCCTGTCGCTCAACCTGCTTGGCCTCGCGCAGGTGGCGGGCGGCGGCGTCCTGCTCGCTGTCGATGGCCTGCCGGTAGGTGCTGTAGTTACCGGTGAAAGAGCGCAGGGTTCCCTGCCTGAGTTCCAGCACTTCATCGACCCGCTCTAGCAGGTCGCGGTCGTGGCTAACTACCAGCACGGGGCAAGGCAGGCTGTCTAGGAGCCGGTAGAGGGTGGCGCGGGCGTCGGTGTCGAGGTTGTTGGTGGGCTCATCGAGCAGCAGGACGCCGGGGCGCGAGGTAACTAGGGCCGTAAGGGCTGCGGTGACGGACTCGCCACCCGAGAGCGTACCGACGGTGCGCCGCATGAGGGCGCGGGCGTCGGTAGCGGCTAGGGCGGGGGAGAAGCCGGACGCGGCCAGGGCAGCCTGGGCTTGCTCAGCGGCATCCCAGTTATCACCGATCCGGTCGTAGAGCTCTTCGGAGTAGTCGCCGGCTTCTAGCGCGGTGAGAGCATCGAGGACGTCGGTGATAGCGAAGAGGTCGGCAATGGTGGTCTGCGGGGTGAGCCCTAAATCCTGGGGCAGGTAGGCGACTGTGCCAGGCCGGCTGATGCTGCCTCTCGTTGGTTCTAGGGTGCCAGCTAGGAGCTTGAGCAGGGTTGATTTGCCGGCGCCGTTATCGCCAATGAGGGCTGTAACCGGGGCACTGACAGCGCCGGTGAGGTTTTCAAAGCAGGGGGTACCGTCGGGCCAAATCAGGCTGAGGCTGTTAAAAGAAAGGTGGGGTTCAGATACGGAAATAGGCATGAGGGTGCAATCCATTCAGCGTCAAAGAGATGAGGTGCTGAAAACCGCGGTGAAGGGTTTCAGCGTGGTCTAGAGAGTCGCTGAAAAATCCACTGGGGAGCCTTCCGTAGGGAACAAGAACTGGTGATTACTGTAGGGGAACGGGGCGGACGCTGTCAACGACTTCTGAAATTCAGCCAGTGCTACCGCTTTTTGTGAATGGACCAGAAAAGTGACGGTTGTATGTATTGAGATGAAGGAATTTGAGAGAAATCTGGTCCCAACTGAAAAGCGAGTAACCTTGTGCTCAAGTCCGGTAGTCTAGAACCATGCGCATTGCCCGATTTACCGTAGACGATACCCTGCACTTTGGCCAGGTTGAAGGTGAGCCCGGGGAAGAGACCATCACCGTTCTCTCCGGCGACCCCTTCTACACCGGCATTAACCCCACCGATAAGCGATACCCCATCAATGACGTCCGCCTGCTGGCCCCCATCATCCCCCGCTCCAAGGTCATTGGTGTGGCCCGCAACTGGCGCGACCACGCCTCCGAACTGGGCAACGAAACCCCCACCACCCCGCAGTTCTTCTTCAAGCCCAACACTTCCGTCATCGGCCCCGGCGACCCCATCGCCCTGCCCGAATGGTCAGATAACGTCTCCTTCGAAGGTGAGCTCGCCGTCGTCATCGGCCGCATCGCCAAGTCCGTGCCCCTGGGTCGCGTGCCCGAAGTTATCTACGGCTTCACCGTCGCCAACGACCTGACCGCCCGCGACGCCCAAAAAACCGACATCCAGTGGGCCCGCGCCAAGGGCTTCGACGGTGCCTGCCCCCTCGGCCCCTGGATCGAAACCGACCTGGACACCGACGACCTCACCATCCAAACCTGGGTTGATGGCGACCTCAAGCAGGACGGCACTACCGCCGACATGGTCTTCTCCGTTGCCGAACTCGTCGCCGCCGCCAGTGAATACTTCACCCTGCTGCCCGGCGACGTGATTCTCACCGGTACTCCCGCAGGGGTAGGACGCCTGAGCGCAGGTAATGAGGTCGAGATTGAGGTTGAGGGGATCGGCTCCCTCATCAACACCGTCCGTGCCGAGTAAAATAGAACCTAGGAACAGCTTTCAACCAGAAAGGGATGTGCCCGCATCCATGAGTGATTACGCTCTGAAACTCAACGACCCCAGCGAGACCCGCGTCCGCTTCTGCCCCTCACCCACCGGCACCCCGCATGTGGGTATGGCGCGAACCGCCCTCTTCAACTGGGCCTACGCCAAGCACACCGGCGGCACCATGGTCTTCCGCATCGAAGACACCGACGCCGCCCGCGACTCTGAAGAATCCTTCAACCAGGTGCTCGAATCCCTGCAGTGGCTGGGCATCAACTGGGATGAGGGCGTCGGCATCGGCGGCCCCCACGCCCCCTACCGCCAGTCAGAGCGTATGGATATCTACGCTGATGTGGTAGAAAAGCTCAAGGCCGGCGGCTTCATCTACGAAGATTTCTCAACCCCCGAAGAGGTTGAAGAGCGCCACAAGGCTAAGGGCGAAGACCCCAAGCTGGGCTACGACAACTTCGACCGTGACCTGACCGAAGAGCAGAAGGCCGCCTATCGGGCCGAAGGCCGTACCCCCGTGCTGCGCCTGCGCATGCCCGATGAGGACATCACCTTCCATGACCTGGTGCGCGGTGACATCACCTTCAAGGCCGGTTCTGTACCCGACTTCGTGGTCGTCCGCGCCAACGGCAAGCCCCTCTACACCCTGGTCAACCCCGTTGACGACGCCCTCATGGGCATCACCCACGTGCTGCGTGGCGAGGATTTGCTGTCATCAACCCCCCGCCAGATTGCCCTTTACCGGGCCCTGGTCGAGGTTGGCGTCACCAGCTTCATCCCCGAATTCGGCCACCTGCCCTATGTTATGGGCCAGGGCAATAAGAAGCTTTCCAAGCGCGACCCCGAGTCCAGCCTCTACAACCTGCTGGATGCCGGTTTCATCAAGGAAGGCCTGCTCAACTACCTCTCCCTGCTGGGCTGGTCCCTCTCCCACGACGAAGACATCTTCACCATGGATCAGATGGTTGCCGCCTTCGACATCAAGGATGTTCTGGCAAACCCCGCCCGCTTCGACCTGAAGAAGGCAGAGGCCATCAACGGCACCCACATCCGTCTGCTGGAGGCAGAGGACTTCCGCAATCGCCTGGTTCCCTTCCTGCACAAGGCGCAGCTGGTCTCCGCTGAGAGCTTCGAGAGTCTGACCGAGCGTGAGCAGGCTATTCTGACCGAGGCAGCTCCTCTGGTGCAGGAGCGCATGCAGCTTCTGGGCGAGGCCCCCGGCCTGCTGGGCTTCCTCTTCACCGCAGATGAGAACATCGAGGTTGCTGAGGACGCCGCCAAGCAGCTCAAGGAGTCAGCACCGGCAGTTCTTGACGCGGCTATTACCGCCGTTGAGGGCCTGACCGACTTCACCGCCGCCACCATCGAAGCTGCCCTGCGCGAAGCTATCGTTGATGGCCTTGAGATCAAGCCCCGCCTGGCCTTCGGCCCGGTGCGCACCGCCATGAGCGGCCAGCGCATCTCACCGCCGCTCTTTGAGTCCATGGAGATTCTGGGCAAGGATTCCTCTCTTGCTCGCCTGAAGAAGCTCCGCGCTTCGCTGGCCTAAAAAATTTCGAGGTTTAGCTCACGCACCGCCCCGTGACCCCAGGTAGTGGGGGAGCGGGGCGGTGCTTTTTATAAGACCTGGGAGGGGAGAAAAGTGGGGAAATAGGACGCCCGCAACGGCTTTTCAGGAATTTTTACAAAAATTTTGGGGCCAAAAACCGCTAGAAATAAGGGTAAACACGGGGTGAACTGCTTGAATGTGAGCCAGCTCTATAGATTTCGAGTTGCACGCCCTCAAAAGCTCGTATAGAGTTATTACTCGTTGCGGCGATGAGTTCCGAAAGGAAAACACGCCGGAGCAAATAATAATGGGATATGGTGTAATTGGCAACACTACGGTTTCTGGTACCGTCATTCTAGGTTCGAGTCCTGGTATCCCAGCGAACATCTTGGTTCAAGATGTTACGGCCCCATCGTATAGCGGCCTAGTACTCCGCCCTCTCACGGCGGCAACACCGGTTCAAATCCGGTTGGGGTCACAGGCTAAAATCCCTCGCTTCACTCGAAGCGGGGGATTTTTTGTTTGCCTACGGAACCATAGATTGTAATGGTGTAGATTACACCCTTCCAGCTTGCGCACAGGTAAACGGCGTGTGTATAGTTTTATCTGTTGCCGGAAACGGCAGCAGCTCGAAAGAGTTTCGGCCCCATCGTATAGCGGCCTAGTACTCCGCCCTCTCACGGCGGCAACACCGGTTCAAATCCGGTTGGGGTCACAGACTAAAAGCTCCACATCCAGTTGGATGTGGAGCTTTTCTTTTGCCCACAGCGTCATTGGCTGCCAAGCCCCGCGCGCTTCGCTAAACATGCGAGAATAGGGTACGTGCACAACGAATCAATCACTCCCGCTCTCACCGCAGTTCGCGATGCCCGCAATACCCTCGCTGCGGCGTCCTTCCCCCTGGTTACCGGCTCTGCCGACACAGCGGGCAAGGAGGCGCGGACCGCCGTCACCCAGCTCGATGACTACATCCTGCCTAAACTGGCTACCCTCGATGCCCCGCTGACCGTCGTGGTGGGTGGCTCTACCGGTGCCGGCAAGTCCACCCTGGTCAATACCCTAATGGGGGAGCCCGTCACCCGCTCCGGCGCGATTCGCCCCACCACCCGCCAGCCCGTCCTCCTGCACCGCCCCGAAGACGCTGGCGCCTTCACCCCCGAGCGCATGCTGCCCCACCTGGTGCGGGTTCCGGTAGCCCCCGGCGAAGCCCTACCCGGTGCTAACCCCCACAAGGGCCAGGACGAGCTGGTCACCGTACCCGTCGACTCCCTGCCCGCCGGGATCGCCCTGATCGACGCTCCCGACTTTGACTCGGTCTCAGATGAGAACCGCCGTCTGGCCCAGCAGCTTTTGCGCGCTGCCGACCTCTGGCTGTTTGTCACCACCGCTAACCGCTACGCCGATGCCGTGCCCTGGGAGATTCTGCGCCAGGCCGCTGCCCGCGATATCACCATCGCCGTGGTGCTCAACCGCGTGCCCGAGGGCGCCGAGGACGAAATCGAAGCCGACCTCACCCGCATGCTGACCGAAGCTGGCATCACTCCCGCCCTGATTCACTCTGTGACCGAGCAGGAACGCGACGAACGCGGCCTGCTGCCCTCCGTCGCCCTCACCCCCCTGATTTTCTGGCTGCGCTCCCTGGGTGCCGACGCGGACGCCCGCTCCGATATTGCCCGCCGCACCCTAGAAGGCGCGGTGCGGGCGGTAGGGCAGCAGGCAGCTCTTCTCGCCCAGGCTGCTGGTGAACAGCAGGACGCCGAAGCCCGCCTGCGCGCGGACGTCACCTCAGCCTTTGAGCGAGCCCTGGCCAACCTGAACGAGGCTACCCAGGACGGGCAGATGCTCCGTGGCGAGGTGCTGACCCGCTGGCAGGACTTTGTGGGTACCGGCGAATTCTTCCGCCAGGTAGAAACCACAATCGGTAAGGTGCGCGATCGCGTCGCCGGCTTCTTCAGGGGTACCCCGCCTACCCGTGCCGTAGAGGTGGAACAGGCTCTTGAAGTGGGTCTGCACTCGGTCATCATGGAAGAGGCTGCTGCCGCTGCCGAAACCGCCCAGCGCCGCTGGCTCGAAGACCGAGCCGGGCGCGCCCTACTGGCCGGGGATGACCTGGCAGCCCTGAGCGAGGACTTCCCGGAAGAGGTCGCCGAATCAATTCGAGCCTGGCAACAGGACGTCATGGACATCATCGCTGCCGAAGGCGCCGGTAAGCGCCAGCGGGCCCGTTTCATGTCGCTGGGCGTGAACGTCACCGCCGTGATTCTGATGGTGGCGGTCTTCTCCATGACCGGCGGCCTCACCGGCCTAGAAGTGGGTATCGCCGGTGGCTCGGGCGTAGTGGGCCAGAAACTGCTTGAAGCAATTTTTGGTGAGGACGCCGTACGCCGCATGGCAGCCGGGGCCCGCACCCGCCTCGAAGAGCGTATGCGAGAACTCCTTATCAGCCAGCAGGAACGCTTTACCCAGCGCCTGGATGAGGTAAGCGGCAGCAGAGATCCCGAGACCCCCTCAGCTGCCGACCTGACCGAAGCGGCCCAGATTCTGACCCGCGCGGGGGAGCATCTGGCGTCCGCCTCCACCGCAGCTACCCCCGTACCCACTGCTGAGACCAAGTAAGCGAGAGTACCCACCGTGACCACCACAGATACAGCTTGCGCCACCACTGCCCTGGCTACCCGACTGGCTGCCCTCACCGAGGCGCTTGACCTGGGCGAGGGGCGAGTAACCCCCGAAACCCTCGAAGCTGCCCGCGCAACCCTGGGCCGGGCAGCAGCCCGCCGGGAACTGTCTGCCGAGCACACCGTCATCGGCTTCTTCGGGGCCACCGGCTCGGGCAAGTCCACCCTCTTCAACGCGGTAGTTGGCAAAGACATCGCCAAGAGCGCGGCCCGCCGCCCCACCACCTCCACCGCCCAGGCCGCCATCTGGGGTAAGGACGGGGCAGAACCCCTGCTGGACTGGCTGGGTGTAACCAACCGCACCTACATGGACGAAGACCCCGCCCAGGCTGCAGAAGCCCTCAACCGCGCCGATGTGCCGGTCACCGTGGGCATGTGGAACAAGATTCGCCGCTCGGTAGGAGCCGGTAAGACCGAACAGGCCAGTGGCGGGCTCATCTTGCTCGACCTACCCGACTTTGATTCGGTAGAAGCCTCTAACCGGGCTATCGTTGAAAAAATGGCCGAGTGCGTGGACGTGCTGGTCTGGGTCATGGACCCGCAAAAGTACGCCGACGCTGTAATTCACCAGGACTTCATCCAACCCCTGGCTGCCCACGGAGCAGTAACCCTGGCCGTGCTCAACCAGGTGGATAGGCTCGATGAGGCCGAGCTCCCGGCAGTACTTGACTCCCTCAAGCTCCTGCTGGCCCAGGACGGGCTGAGCTCCACCCTGCTCGCTGACCCCCTAGGCGTCTCAGCCCGCAGCGGCTACCAGATACCCCGCCTCCGCGAGATCCTCGGGCAGGTCGCCGTCGCCAAGAGCGCCGCGGTTGCCCGTCTTGAAGCCGATTTGGCGGGCGTCCGCTCAGACCTTGCTGCCCAGGACGGCGGGGCAGAGCCTGCCGGCATTACCGCCGCAGCAACCACCCGGCTTGAGGACGACTTCTACACCGCCTCGGGGGCAGAAGCCCTGGTCAAGGCCGCAGCAGACTCCTACAAGCTGCACGCGGCCTCGTCCACCGGCTGGATCGCAACCCGCTGGCTGCTCAAAATCAAACGCGACCCCCTCAAGCGCCTGGGCCTGCATAAGGACCACGACGGAGCCCCTATCGCTAAGTCCTCCCTGCCGCTGCTGGGAGCCCCCCAGAAAGCGGCCCTCTCAACCTCCCTGCGCACCTTCGCCACGAGCGTCTCAGACGGCGTGGAAGAGCCCTGGAGCCATTCCATCAGGGCAGCGGCCCGCACCTTCGAGGGCCAGCTCCCCGGCGAGATCGAGCGCGCCGCAGCCACCGTGCACTACGAGGCTCAGAAGAAGCGCTGGTGGTGGCACCTGCTCAATGCCCTGCAATGGGTCGGGCTGGCAACGGCTCTTGTGGGCCTGCTCTGGCTCACCGGCCTGGCAGTGGCAGGCTACTTCCAGCTTGTGCTGCCCGCCCCGCCCACCATCGAGGGCTTCCCCCTGCCCGTGCCCACCCTGCTCGTAGCTACCGGCATCCTACTGGGTATACTCACCGCGGCCCTGGGCCGAGGGATAGCGGCAGTGGGGCACCGTATCTATGCCAAGAACATCCGCCGCCAGCTCGAAACAAACCTGGCAGATGTGGCAGCCCGCTGCGTCACCGCCCCCGTGCAGGACGAACTAGCCCGCCTCCAGGGCTACCGCCAGGCCCTGCACGAGGCCCGATAAAACAAAAACTCCCCGCCCACTGAAACCGGTGAGCGGGGAGTTTCTGTATTTCAGCATCTTAGTAAGAGGCTTATTGAACGGGGTTTCACAGGCTCGCGCTCGCTGCAGACCCTCTCACCTGGTTCGCTGACGCTCACTAGGTGATTCACGCCAGCCGCCGAGCCAGCAGCTTCGCTGCGAGCCTGCTTCACCCCAGACTTTGCATAAGCCTCTCAGCAGCTCTAGCTACGCAGCGCCTCAGTCAGCGCAGCTGCAGCCTCGCACACTACTTCGGCGTGCAGGCGGCCGGGTTGGCGGGTCAGGCGCTCGATGGGGCCCGAGATAGAAACCGCAGCAATGACCTTGCCAGAGGGGGAGCGCACCGGCGCTGAAACGGATGCGGTACCCCGCTCGCGCTCACCGACAGACTGGGCCCAGCCGCGGCGTCGGACGGCTGCCAACATGGTAGCTGAGAAACGGGCGTTGTGTAGGCCCTCCACTAGGCGGGCATGGTCTTCCCAAGCAGTAAGAATCTGGGCGGCTGAGCCTGCCTTCATGGAAAGCTGGGTGCCGACCGGGATGGTGTCGCGCAGGCCGATAGGACGCTCGGCGGAGGCCACGCAGACGCGCCAGTCGCCCTGGCGGCGGAAGACTTGGGAGGACTCACCGGTGATATTGCGCAGGTTGTTGAGTACGGGGCCTGCGGCTGCAATCAGGCGGTCTTCGCCGGCGGCGCTGGATAGTTCGCCCAGGCGGGGGCCGAGCATAAAGCGGCCCTGAACGTCGCGGGCTACCAGGCGGTGGTGGGTGAGGGCAACAGCCAGTCGGTGGGCTGTGGGTCGGGCAAGCCCGGTGGCTTCAACGAGCTGGGACAGGGTGGCGGGGCCTGCTTCGAGGCAGTCAAGAATGTGGGCGGCTTTGTCGAGGACGCCGACGCCTGAGCTGCGGTTATCTTGCATGGTGGTAACTTTCGCCTGTGGTCGTGGGCCGGGCAACGGCCCAGGTGAATGGTGCGGTGGGGGCCTTTCGAGTGTGAAAGATTGAGAGCTAAAAGGGATTGTGTCTGTATAACCTATCATGGCTTCTCATATGCTGATATGCAAGTTCATTTATTGGAAAGATTTTCTTCGGCGCGTCACACTTGTTAAAGCATCACGAGAAAATTTTTTGGAGGACGACATGGCTGGTATTACCGACCATACCCCGCGAACCTTGGCAGAGAAGGTTTGGGATGCGCACACTGTAGTGCCCGGCGAAGAGGGCAAGCCTGACCTGCTCTACATCGACCTGCACCTGGTCCACGAAGTGACCTCACCTCAGGCTTTCGAGGGCCTGCGCCTTGAAGGCCGCCCCCTGCGTCGCCTCGACCTCACCATCGCAACCGAGGACCACAACACTCCCACCGAGAACATCTTCTCCACCATCGCTGACCTGACCTCCCGCACCCAGATTGAAACCCTGCGTCGCAATGCTGAGGAATTCGGCGTGCGTATTCACTCCCTGGGCGATAAAGAGCAGGGCATTGTGCACGTGGTGGGCCCCCAGCTGGGCTTGACCATGCCCGGCATGACCGTGGTCTGCGGTGACTCCCACACCTCAACCCACGGCGCCTTTGGTGCTCTTGCCTTCGGTATCGGTACCTCTGAGGTAGAGCACGTGATGGCTACCCAGACCCTGCCCCTGGCCCCCTTCAAGACCATGGCCATCAATGTTGAGGGTACCCTCAAACCCGGCGTCACCGCTAAGGACATCATCCTGGCTGTTATCGCCGAAATCGGTACCGGCGGTGGCCAGGGCTATGTGCTGGAATACCGTGGCTCGGCTATCCGTGCTCTCTCTATGGAGGGCCGCATGACCATCTGCAACATGTCCATTGAAGCCGGTGCCCGCGCCGGCATGGTTGCTCCCGACGAGACCACTTTTGAATATGTCAAGGGCCGCCCCCATGCACCGACCGGTGAGAACTGGGATGCAGCCGTCGAATACTGGAAGACCCTGCCCACCGATGAAGGTGCAACCTTTGACCGCGAGGTCTTCATCAATGCCGACGAGCTTGAACCCTTCGTCACCTGGGGCACAAACCCGGGCCAGGGCGTCCCCCTCTCCCAGGCCGTACCCTTCCCCGAGGACTTTGAGGACGAAAACGAGCAGAAGGCAGCCGCCCGCGCCCTGGAATACATGGACCTGACCGCAGGTACCCCCATGAAGGACATCCCCGTGGATGTGGTCTTCCTGGGCTCCTGCACCAACTCCCGCATCGAGGACCTGCGCGCTGCCGCCGAGATCGTCAAGGGCCAGAAGCTGGCTGAGGGCGTGCGCATGATGGTTGTTCCCGGCTCCCAGAAGGTGCGAGCTCAGGCCGAAGAAGAGGGCCTGGACCAGATTTTCAAGGACTTCGGCGCCGACTGGCGTTTTGCCGGCTGCTCCATGTGCCTGGGTATGAACCCCGACCAGCTGGCCCCCGGCGAACGCTGCGCTTCGACCTCCAACCGCAACTTTGAAGGACGCCAGGGTAAGGGTGGGCGCACCCACCTGGTTTCCCCGCTGGTCGCCGCCGCTACCGCTATCCGCGGAACTCTCTCATCACCGGCAGACCTGTAGGCCCTCTTTGAACGAACCCGGTAAGTCCGGGTGGAACGGATTTTTCATGGAACCCATTAAGAAGCACACCGGCATTGGCGTGCCCCTGCGTGCCTCCAACGTCGATACCGACCAGATTATCCCCGCTGTCTACCTCAAGCGCGTGACCAAGACTGGCTTCGATGACGCCCTGTTCGCTGGCTGGCGCAAGGACGAGAACTTCATCCTCAACCAGGAGCCCTACAAACACGGTTCTGTGCTGGTTGCCGGCCCCGATTTCGGTACCGGCTCATCCCGCGAGCACGCGGTCTGGGCTCTCAAGGACTACGGTTTCCGCGTGGTTATCTCAGCCCGTTTCGCTGACATCTTCCGTGGTAACTCCGGCAAGCAGGGCCTTGTTGCTGCCCAGGTAGACCAGGACAACATCGAACTGATCTGGAAGCAGCTAGAGACCGAACCCGGCACTGAAGTCACTGTTGACCTGGAAGACAAGACCGTCACTGTCGGCGCTTTGACCGTGCCCTTCCAGATTGATGACTACGTGTGCTGGCGCCTGATGGAAGGCCTGGATGACATCGGCCTCACCCTGCAACACGAGGACGCCATCACCGCCTACGAGGCCAAGCGCCCCGCCTGGCTGCCCCGCACCCAGCAGCTGTAAAACCCACCCCGCAGCTTAACTCAAAGGACGCCGGGCCCCGCGCACCGGCGTCCTTTGGGTGTTCTGCCTAGCCCGTCTAGATAAGTAAAAGCTGTGGTATGGCTAAGAACACCGCCTGTACAACAACCAGTGCACCTAAGTGGGGTAAAGTTGGTAAACGAGAATTGACGCGTAAAGTAACGCGCCTTAACACCCCTAACAGTTTTGACGATTGGACATACATGGTCAGCGCACTGCGTATTGAAGGTGGCACCCCTCTGAAGGGCGAAGTAAACGTCCGCGGTGCTAAGAACCTGGTCCCCAAGGCCATGGTTGCCGCCCTGCTGGGTTCCACCCCCTCGGTGCTCCGCAACGTTCCCGAAATCAAGGACGTACAGGTCGTTACCGACCTGGTTGAGCTGCACGGCGTATCGGTGTACTACAACATGCAGGCCGGCGAGCTGCGCATGGACCCCTCAAAGGTTTCTGTAGCCAACCACACTGACATCGAGGTGCACGCAGGCGACTCCCGCATCCCGATTCTGCTCTGTGGCCCCCTACTGCACACCATCGGTGAGGCCTTCATTCCCGACCTGGGTGGCTGCAAGATCGGTGACCGCCCCATCAACTGGCACCTGCGCGTACTCGAAAAGTTCGGTGCCAAGATTGAGAAGCTGCCCACCGGTATCTCCATGAAGGCCCCCGCAGACGGACTCAAGGGTGCCCAGATCAACCTGGAATACCCCTCAGTGGGCGCCACCGAGCAGGTTCTGCTGGCCGCTTCACGTGCCAAGGGCAAGACCGAGCTAACCGGCGCTGCCATCGAGCCCGAAATTATGGACCTCATCGCTATTCTGCAGAAGATGGGTGCCATCATCACCGTCGAAACCGACCGCCAGATCATCATTGAGGGCGTCGACGAGCTAACCGGCTTCAACCACGTGGCCATGCCCGACCGCAACGAATCAGCCTCCTGGGCTTCAGCAGCCCTGGCCACCGGCGGCGACATCTTCGTGCGCAACGCCAACCAGAAGGACCTCTCCACCTTCATCAACGTCTACCGCAAGCTGGGTGGCGGCCTGGACATCACCGACGAGGGCATCCGCTTCTTCCACCAGGGCGGCGACCTGAACCCCCTCTTCGTTGAAACCAACGTACACCCCGGCTTCATGACCGACTGGCAGCAGCCCCTGGTCGTAGCCATGACCCAGGCTAAGGGCGTCTCCGTTGTTCACGAGACCGTCTACGAGAACCGCTTCGGCTTCACCGACGCCCTGGTTCGCATGGGCGCTACCGTGCAGCTGCACAAGGACTGCCTGGGCCCCACCCCCTGCCGCTTCGGCCACCAGAACTTCAAGCACTCAGCCATCATCACCGGCAAGACCCCCCTGCGCGGGGCCGACATCAACGTGCCCGACCTGCGCGGTGGCTTCTCCCACGTGATCGCTGCCCTGACCGCTGAAGGCATCTCAAACGTCACCGGCGTTTCCGTGATCTCCCGCGGCTACGAGCACTTCGTTGATAAGCTCACCGCCCTGGGCGCTAACTTCGAGGTCACTGCCTAAGATGAGCAAGAACAGCGCTTCTTTGAGTGATATCAAGCCCACCAAGATGGGGGACGCGGTCTACACCGTAGCCGGTACACTCTTGCGCCCCCTCTACAACCTGCCCATGAAAGCGCAGATTGAGGGGCGGGAGAAGCTACCCAAGACCGGCGGGTTTATCGTGGTCTCAAACCACCTGACCGTGGTAGACCCGATTACCGCAGCCTACCCTCTCTTCCTTGAGGGCGTGCTGCCCCGGTTCTTGGCCAAAGAAGCGCTGTTTAGGGTGCCGGTGCTGGGCTGGCTCATGCGCCAGTGCGCCCACATCCCGGTCGCTCGCGGCTCAGCCCGGGCAGGCCAGTCCCTTGAGGTGGCCCAGAATGTTCTGGACGCTGGGGGAGCGGTCATTATCTTCCCCGAGGGCACCCTGACCAAGGACCCCGACATGTGGCCCATGACCGGTAAATCGGGGGCAGCCCGCCTGGCCCTGGCCACCGGCGCCCCGGTCTACCCGGTAGCCCACTGGGGCGACCAGGACTTCTGGCCCCGCCGCGGCAAGCCCCGCTTCAGCTGGCCCCGTAAGAAGGTCAAGATTGTGGTGGGCGACCCGGTCGATTTCAGCGACCTGGTCCAGCGCCGTGAAGACGGTGCCCGCTACACCCACGACGAGCTGGCCGCAGTCACCAACCGCATGCTCGACGACGTCACCGCCCTGCTTGAGGGCCTGCGCGGAGAGAAAGCCCCTGCCGGGCGCTGGAACGCCGTTTTGGACGTCCGCCAGTCACCTGACCAGTAACCGTTAGGGGAGGCACGTACCCATGACCGATGTGAAGCACCAGAAAATTGCTGTTCTTGGAGCAGGTAGCTGGGGCACCGCTTTTGCCAAGGTTCTTGCGGACGCCGCCGCCAGCTCAGGCGCCGACCGGCAGGTTGTGCTGTGGGGTCGTAACCCCACCACGATGGAAGCCATGCAGCAGAGCCGCACCAACGAGGGCTACTTCCCCGGGGTCAAGCTCCCCGACAATATGGTTATGACGGCCGATGCAGCTGAAGCTCTGACCGGGGCCAGCATCGTGGTGCTGGCAATTCCGGCCCAGGTGTTGCGCTCCCAGCTTGAGGTTTTTGCCCCCCTGATGGAAGAGGACGCCCTGCTGGTGTCTCTGGCCAAGGGCCTAGAAATGGGGACGGGCCTGCGCATGAGCGAGGTCATGATTGAGGTGCTCCAAGGGCACCTGATTGCCAGCGGTGCAGCCCCCGAAACAGTTGAGGTTGTGCCGGGGCGGGTCACCGTGCTCTCTGGCCCCAACCTGGCCAAGGAAATCATCGCGGAGCAGCCCACCACCAGCGTGGTTGCCGCTCAAAGCGAGGAAACCGCCCGGCAGATTGCCGCTATCTGCGCCGCCGACTACTTCCGCCCCTACACCAACACCGATATTGTGGGCGTAGAAATTGGCGGTCTGGTAAAGAACGTCATTGCCCTCTGCGTGGGCATGTGTGAGGGAAAGCAGTACGGCGATAACTCCAAGGCCTCGGTCATGACCCGGGGTCTAGCTGAGACCACCCGCCTGGCCCTGGCTCTTGGCGGTAAGAGCGAGACCATGAGTGGCCTGGCCGGTATGGGCGACCTCATCGCTACCTGCGCCTCGCCGCTTTCCCGCAACCACACCGCCGGGCGTCTGCTGGCCGAGGGCATTGCCCCTGACCAGCTGCACACCGTCATGACCCAGACCGCCGAGTCCATCAAGTCTGCCCCCGTTGTGGCAGAGCTCGCGCGAAAAGTAGGGGTAGAAATGCCCATCACCGAAGCGGTCACCGCCGTGCTCGACCGTAGAATATCAGTTGAAGAATTAGCCCCCGCCCTGCTGGGCCGCTCCCTCAAATCTGAGCAAAGCACCCCGGTAGCCAGCTAGGGCAGACGGGGCTGAGCCCCGCACGAAACCAAAGGACGTTATGACCGAAACCAGCACCAAACCTACCGTCGCCCTGCTGTGCGGTGGGCGCTCGTCCGAGCACTCCATCTCATTGATTACCGCCCGAGGCGTACTCGGGGCCATCGACCACGATAAGTATGACGTGGTCACCATCGGTATCACCAAGGACGGCCGCTGGTACCTGACCGACGAGGAGGCCCTGGTCGAGCTGACCGAGGCTACCGCCTTGGCAGAGTTCCCCGCTGAGGGCAAGCAGGTCTTCCTACCCCTGGGCGGCGGCGATAACCGCCTGCGCCTGATTGACTCCGCTGCTGCCACCGGCGTTGAGATAGGCCCGGCTATCGATGTAGTCTTCCCCCTGCTCCACGGCCCCTTCGGCGAGGACGGCACCGTGCAGGGCCTACTGGAAATGGCAGATCTGAAATACGTGGGCTGCGGCGTAGCTTCATCTGCTATCGGCATGGATAAGCACTTCATGAAGGTGGCTTTTGAGGCCGCTGGCCTAGAGGTTGGGCCCTACGAGGTTGTGACCCACCGCCAGTGGGTGCTGGACCAGGCCGGTGCCCGCGAGCGCATCGAAAAGCTGGGCTACCCGGTCTTTGTGAAGCCTGCCCGTGCGGGCTCGTCCTTCGGCATTACTAAGGTTGATTCGGCGGACCAGCTTGATGCGGCGATTGCTGAGGCCCAGGCCCACGACCCCAAGCTGGTGATTGAGGCCGGTATTGTGGGCCGTGAGATTGAGTGTGCTGTGCTCGATGGGCACCGCTCTGAGTTGCCCCGGGCTTCCTACCCCGGTGAGATTGTGGTCGTTGATGAGCAGCACGGTTTCTATGATTTTGAGGCCAAGTACGTTTCGAAGACTTCGGCTGAGACTCGCTGCCCGGCTGACCTGCCCGCTGAGGTTTCTGAGCGGATGCGCCAGCTGGCTGTTGAGGCCTTCCTGGCCGTTGACGGTGAGGGCCTGTGCCGCGCTGACTTCTTCTACACCGAGGACGGCTGCCTGGTGATTAACGAGGTGAACACCATGCCCGGCTTTACCCCCATTTCTATGTATAAGACCATGTGGGAGAATACCGGCCTGGCCTATGGTGATTTGATCGACGAGCTGATCTCTCTGGCCCTGGAGCGCCCCCTGGGCCTGCGCTAGGAGCCCTCATCGGCACTGAGGTAAGCCCCTGCCTCTAGATGTTAACGAAACCCCCGCTGCCTGAGACGGTATCGGGGGTTTTGCTGACGGAGGTTTTTCGTTTAGCTGCCGGTGCCGCTGTCGACACCGGTAAGGGTGTCATCGACATTGGTGCACTGCATCTGCTGGGGTATCTGGGCGACGGCCGACGATACTTCTGCAAGGACGGTGGAGGAGGAGACCCTATCAGCGTCGAAGGTTACCTGAACGGCGGGGTCGCGGCCAAAGGTTTCGGCAAGCCAGGTGCCGGTGGCTGTTTGCTCGGCGGCAGTGGCGAGTTCTTCGTCGGCGGGTTTGACGATCCAGTCAACGCCGTTGACCGAGACACAGGTATCTGAGACGGGGGCTGTGCTGAGCTCGACTCCGCACTTGAGGATGACGGCGCTGGGGTCGCCCCAGGCGGTGGTGGCCTGGGCGGTGGTTTCACGCTGGGCCAGGCCACTGACGGTATCGGGCATAGCAACCAGGGCGTAGGCGCAGGTGGGGTTGGCGGCGTCTGGGGCCGGTTCGAGGTTGACGGCACCTGCCCCGCAGCCGGTCAGGCCTAGAGCGGTCAGGACGAGGACGAGGGGTTTGCGCGGTGTTCTCACCTGGCTATTGTATAACTTTCGCTGTGGCAGGACGCCGGTGGTGAGGGAGGCTAGCCGGGGGAGAGCAGATTCGGTAGGGTAGGGGTAGAGTTAGCCGGGGTAGGTAGCCGAACAAGACTGCCTGGATATGAGTGATGGAAGGAGGGGCTATGAAGCAGAAGACCTATTATGCGGCGGGGACGGCTCTTGCCGTGGCGGTAGCCCCCCTTGCCCTGCTCGCGGGGCAGGTTCTCACCGGCCCCCAGAGCGCTTTCGCCACTGATCCGACAGAAAGCTCCGCCCCTACAAGCTCCGCACCCACCAGCACACCGTCGGTGGGCGAGAGCCCTAGTCTAGAGGTTACAGTCGCCCCTAGTGCTACTGAATCGCCCAGCCCCGAAACACCAACACCTGGGACTCCCACGCCGGAGGCTCCTAGCCCTGATCCTACGAGTGCGGAGCCGACAAGCCCCGCGCCTGAACCTAGCTCGCCTGCGCCACCTAGCCCGGCACCAGAACCCACCAGCGACCCGGTGCCTTCGGCTGACCCTGAGCCGGTTCCTGCCCCCAGTGAGTCGGTCATCGTGGTTCCGGTACCGCCGGGGGAGACGCCCGCCCCTGATGGGACCGGCAGAGCTGCCGGGCTGCCCAGCCTGCCCGCCGCCGACCCCTCGGCCCAACCGTCCGCCGGTACGGGCCAAAGCGAGGGTAGCCAAGTTTCGGCACCGGGCCAGGGAGCCTTCGTGCCCTCAACCCTGGGCAACAGCGTCGCTGGGGCCCAGGACCCGACCCGGATGGACGCCGATACCAGCCAGCTGGAAAGCTCACCGGTAGATGGGACCGTGCTGGGTATTTTTTCAAGCAGCCAGCAGAGCCCCGGGTACGCGGGGGCACCTGAGTGGGTGGAGGGCTTCTTGAACGTGTCGGGGGCCCAGGGGAACAGGTCCTCATCTGCCGACCCCAACCAGGCCGCCGGTGTTGCCGGGGCAGAGGCCCAGGGGCACCAGGCCGGGGCGGTGACCGGGGGGAGTATCTTCCAGCGCGGCAACACCATTATGAACGGTGCCCGCCCCCTGCTGATTTTTACGGGTATTGCCACGGCGGGCCTGGCCCTGGTGGTCTTTAACTTTATCTGGCGTAACCGCGCGCCCAGGAACTAGGAGCCCTATGCAGACCGTTGCCCAGATGAGTGAGAGCCAGCTTCTTGCCCTGTTTATGCCTGTTCTGGCTGAGCACAATGAGCGGGCGGCGGACCTCCGTGCCGAGCTGGGTGCCCCCGGCGCCCTGGTGCTGGGGCCGGGGGATGATTCTGCTGCCCTCGATTTGCGGGGCGGGCTGACCGTCATGAGCACCGACACCCAAACCGAAAACCAGGACTTCCGCCGCAGCTGGCCCTCAGGCTACACAACCGGCGGGTTTGAAGTGGGCTGGAAAGCCGCCACCCAGAACCTGGCCGATATCGCAGCTATGGGGGCTACCCCGGTCACCCTGCTGGTATCTCTCACCCTGACCCCCGATACCCCCGTGAGCTGGGTGCAGGAATTTGCCCGGGGGATTACCGAATCCTGTACTGCCCAGGAGGCTACCACCTGCACGATTGCCGGGGGCGATATGGGCTCCGGTAGCGAAATCTCGGTAACGGTCACCTCTGTGGGCCTGACCAACCGGCCCATCACTCGAAGCGGAGCCCGCCCCGGGGACGCCGTGGTCTTTGCCGGTGCCCTGGGCACCGCAGCTGCCGGCCTAGCCCTGCTCGACTCAGCTCCCTTCACCGCGACCGAAGAGCTGACCGCCTGCGTCCGCGCCCAGCAGCGCCCCCGCTCGCCCCTTCACCTGGGGCCGGAGAGCGCCCCCTACCTGACCTCCCTCATGGACGTCTCCGATGGGCTGGTGCGCGACGGCGGCCGTATCGCAGCCGCCTCCGGCGTGGCTCTCGACCTCGACTCGACGGCCCTGGCCCCCTGGGTTAATAGGGTAGGCCCTGCAGCCCTGCTCACCGCAGGCACCCCCAAACAGGCGGACGCCCAGGCCCTGCGCTGGGTACTGACCGGCGGGGAAGACCACGGCCTACTAGGCACCTGCCCACCTGCACAGATACCGCCCGGATTTACTAGAATTGGTACGGTAGAGGCAGGCGACGGAATCACCGTCGACGGCCGCACCTACACCGTGAAAGGATGGGATCACTTTGAGGCAGGTTCCCGCTGACTGGTGGCTGAACTGGCTACTGCGCGCTCGCACCCAGCTGGTGGAGCACCGATCCCTGCTCAACCGCATTAACGTCTTTCCCGTGGCCGACGCCGACACCGGGGCCAACATGGTCGCCACCCTCGGGCGGGCCGCCGACACCGCCGGCATGGCGGACGATCCCACCCTTGCCATCGCCGCCCGGGCAGCCCTGCGCGGGGCCAGGGGAAACTCTGGAACCCTGCTAGCTGTCTGGTTCCTAGGCCTGGCTGAGGAACTGGGGGAGGCCGGGCAGCTGCCGCCTTCTACCATCCAGCCCCTGATCCCGCAGGCGCTCGCCGCTGCCTGGGAACGCGGGGCTCAGCAGGCGTCGGCCGCTCTGAGCCAGCCCGCCGACGGCACCATGCTCACCCTCATGCAGGCTCTCGCTACCTGCCCGCTGCCAGATCCTACCGATGAAGAGGACCCCTGGCATGTCTACCTCACGAAGCTACTGGCCGTCTCAGAGGTTGCCCTGCGAGCTACCGCCGAAGCAGACCACGCCCGTAACGGCTGGGTTGATTCCGGGGCCCTGGGCCTGCACCTGGTCTTAGTGGCCCTGGCAACAGAGCTGCTGGGAGCCGCCCCACAGGCCACCTACCGCGACCTGCTCCAGGTGGGGGCGGCGTCCTTGCCGACCCGAAACACTCGGCAACGCTCGGCGGCAGAAGCCCGTATCGAGGTTATGTGCGAGATTTATCTGCCCGTGCTCGAAGTAACCCAGCTGCGCAGCGCCCTTGAGACGGTCGGGGACTCGGTCTCCATCGCCCAGGTCGAAGCAGGGAACGAGGCCCTGTGGGCCATCCACGTGCACGTCTCCGAGGCCGAGGACGCCCTGACCCTCCTTCGCGCTGCGGGTAATCCCCTCAACGTGCGAACCACCTCCCTGGATGACCCCGCCCACCAGGAAGCCCACCGGGAGCCCACCCCCTAATGGCAGCCCGTAAACGCAAGACCCCGGAACTGAGCGAGCAGGCAAAGGACGCCCTGGCCCGCTACGCCGCAGAAGACCGCCTCGATAACGCCCCCCTGGCCGACTACCTGGGAGCAACCCTGGCCAAGTCCTTCAAGACCCACCTGGGGCTAGAAACCGTGGGGCAGGCCCTGGACTACTACCCCCGCAAGTACCTGCCGCGCGGGGAACTCACCCCCTTCTCCTCCCTGGTTGAAGGTACCGAAGCTACCATCGTTGCCAGGGTGGTGCGGGTAACGACCCGCCAGATGGCATCGCGCCGCGGATCCATCACAGAAATCACCATCACCGACCATCTGGATCAGATGGGCCAGCCCGAGCCCACCTGCCAGCCTCCCAACCCCAACGCCTACCGGGGAGCGGCCCCACCGGCGTCCTACACCCGGGGCTACACCAACCCCCGCCTGCACGGTAGCGCAGGGGGCTCCACCGGCACCCAGCTACCGGGCACCCAGCCCAACTACCAACTGGGAGACATCTTTGGCGGCTACGCCCCCGAATCCTACTCGCTGACAGCCAGCGGCACCATGACCCTGAGCTTCTTCAACGCCTGGACAGCAGCCCGCGACATTCACGAGGGCGACCAGGTTATGTTCTCGGGCAAGGTGGGCTCCTACCGGGGCGAAATTACCCTGACCAACCCCCACTACGCCGTCATTGCCGGAAAAGAACTGGCCGCTACCCCCGGTGCCAGCGCCGAAGCGATTGAGCGGGCTGCCGCGCGGGCGTCCGCCCCCATACCGGTCTATAAGGCCAGCCCCAAGTTTCCCACTGATAAGGTGGCCGCAGCCATCGAGACCCTGATTGAGCGCATCAACCTCAAGGAGCTCGAAGACCCCGTCCCCTTTACCGTGCGTAAGAGCCGCAAGATTCCCTCCCTGGAGTGGACCTACCGGGCCGTGCACACTCCCGATACCGAAGAAACCTGGCGGGCAGCCCACCACTCCCTGCGCTACCGCGAGGCCTTCGTGCTGCAGGCCGCTCTTGCCCGTATCCGTGCAGCCCGAGCCGCCCACCAGACGGTTGCCCGCCCCTATGTAGAGGGCGGTTCCGCGGACGCCCTGCTAGAAGCCCTGCCCTATCAGCTGACCGAGGGCCAGCAGGCAGTGGGCGCAGAAATCCGCTCTGACCTGGCCAGCTCTTCCCCCATGAACCGCCTGCTCCAGGGGGACGTGGGCTCGGGCAAAACCGTGGTGGCCCTGCGCGCCATGCTGCAGGTGGCAGATAACGGTGCCCAGTCGGCTATGCTGGCTCCCACCGAGGTGCTGGCTGAACAGCACTATCGGTCGGTGTGCGAGATTCTGGGTGACATGCTGGCCCCGCAAGACAGTTCCGGGAGCGCCGGGGTGGGCGTCCGCGTCGTTCTGCTCACCGCCTCCCTCAAAACCAAGGCCAAACGGGAAGCCCTGCTGGCTATCGCCTCGGGTGAGGCAGACATCGTCATTGGCACCCACGCCCTGCTCGGGGATTCCGTGACCTTCGCCGACCTTGGGCTGGTCGTGGTCGATGAGCAGCACCGCTTTGGCGTTGAACAGCGCGATGCCCTGCGCGGGCCCGGCGGGGAACTGCCCCACCGATTGGTCATGACCGCCACCCCCATACCCCGTACCGTCGCTATGACCGTCTTTGGCGATCTCGACACCTCGGTGCTTGATCAGCTACCTGCCGGCCGCCAAAAAATTACCACCCACGTGGTGCCGCTGGCAGAGCACCCCCGCTGGGCTGACCGCATCTGGGCCCGCGCCCGCGAGGAAATCGACGCCGGGCACCAGGTCTATGTGGTGGTGCCCAAAATCGGCGGGGCCGATGCCTCCGGCGATGCCGAGGCGGGCCAGACCCTCTTCGGGGCGGGCGGGCTCACCGGTAAGGGGCTGGGCTCCCAGGCTGCGACGGGGGAGAGTGCCCGCGGTTCGCTGGCTTCGGTCGAGAGTACCCTGGAGGAGCTCAAGGACGTTCCCGCCCTGGCCGGGGTGCGCATCGAGGGGCTACATGGGCGCATGGATGCCGCTGAGAAGAACCGGGTCATGACCGAATTCTCCGCCGGTCGCGTTGACCTGCTGGTGTCTACCACCGTGATTGAGGTAGGCGTCAACGTACCTAACGCAACCCTCATGATCATTATGGACGCCGACCGCTTCGGTATTTCTGGCCTCCATCAGCTGCGCGGACGCATTGGCCGCGGCTCCCTGCCCGGTACCTGCCTGCTGGTCACCAAGCAGCCGGCGGACGGCGTCAGCCGGGAGCGACTGGCAGCGGTAGCAGCCACCACCGACGGCTTCGAGCTTTCACGGGTTGACCTGGAACAGCGGCGTGAAGGCGATATTCTCGGCGCTGCCCAGTCTGGTAAGAAGTCCACCCTCAAGCTGCTGCGTGCCCTGACCGATGCCAAGCTTATTGAGCGGGCCCGGCAGGATGCCTTCGGAATTATTGAGGCTGACCCCACCCTGGCCAAACACCCCGACCTGGCCCGCACCATTGACCGGGCCCTTGACGCTGACCGCGAGGCCTTCCTGGGGCGCGGTTAGGCTCGGACAAGGCCGTAGACCCCCGCATTTATTCTGGTTTATCCGCAACTAGTTGCGGATAAACCAGAATAAATGCGGTCAACTCAAGGACTCGGTCGGTCCTCCGTCACCAGTCACCTAAACCTAGCTCTCTCTTTGTTCTCACCAGCCCTACCGGTACCCTTATAACAGTCCCACCCTCTACCACTACGAGCGGAGTGCAGCCGAATGAGCCGCATCATTGCAGGAGCCGCAGGCGGCCTGCGCCTAGCTAACGTCCCCGGTGATAACACCCGCCCCACCACTGACCGGGTCAAAGAAGCCCTTTTTTCCCGCCTGGATACCTACAACATGCTGGACGGCGTGTACGCCCTCGACCTTTTCGGCGGATCGGGTGCCCTGGGCTGCGAGGCCCTCTCGCGCGGGGCCGCCCACGTGGACTTCGTGGACCACTACCCAAAGGCCGTTACCGTCATCGAAAAAAACATCGCCGCTGTGGGCAAGACCGCCGGGGGGACGGCCCGCGTGCATAAGATGACGGCTCGCACCTACCTTTCGGCGGGGGCCTCCGCCTGGGACCTGGTCTTTATTGACCCGCCCTACGCCGTGACCAACAGCGAACTCGAAGAGCTGTTGGCCCTGCTGGCACCCCGCCTGACCGAGGGGGCAGTGGTGGTGGTTGAACGGGCCTCCCGCACCGACGAGCCGGCCTGGCCCGAAGGCCTTGAAAAGTTTGCCGAGAAAAAATACGGTGAGACCGTGCTCTACTATGTGGAGCCCGCAGCCTAGTTAGGGTGGAACTATGAGTGAGAACACAAACGACCCCGGTCATCAGCCCCAGCCGACCCCAGAAATGAGCCAGGGAGCGTCCGCGCCCCTGCTGACCGAAAACACCCTGGTGGTGCAGCAAACCCGCAGCTTCATGAGCAATGACTTTGAGATGCAGAGTCAGGACGGTCGCGTGCTCGGCCGGGTGCTCACCACCGGCTCAACCGCAGGCCGCCTGCTCAAGGGCAACCGCACCTTTGACCTGGTCGACGGTAACGGGAACCTTCTTCTCAAGATTGTTGACCCCCTTGACTTTGGCCTGGACCGCTACGAACTGCTGAACCCCGATGGTTCCCTCTTCGCCCACGTGCACAAGCAGTTCTCGCTCATGCGCAAGCGCCTCACCATCGAGCTGCAGGGCCTCACCCTGGAACTCGAAGGTAGCCTCTTCGAATACGACTTCAACATCACGGTTAATGGCCATATAGCTGCCCGCGTTGCCCGTGAATGGGGTGGCCTGGTGGCAGGGCTGCGCGGTAAGAGCCGCTACGGGGTGAACTTCGACCCCGGCGCTCCCGAACCCGTGCGTCTTGCTATGCTGGGCGGCCTGGTTGCCCTTGACCTGATCCGGGCAAAGGACGTTCTCAACTAGGGCTCTTAGCCGCTATAGGCGCGCAGGCGGGTGGCGGCGTCCTGTAGTACTTCCGGGCGCTTGCAGAAGGCAAAACGCACGTAGGTCTGCACCCGCTGCCGGTAGGCCTCGGTCGTAAAGGCGGTCAGAGGAATCAGTGCGACCCCTGCCTGCTCGGGAAGCTGGTGGCAGAGCTCTTCTGCTGAGGTCAGGCCCCGCTCCGTCAGGACCTGCGACACATCAGCTACCGCGAAGAAGGTACCAGCCGGAGGAGTTACCTCCCACGGTGATCCCGCTAGGTTTTCCACCAAAATGCGCCGCTGCTGGGCGTAGCTGGTCTGCACCCCGGTATAGAAGTTATCCCCCAGGCCCACGCCAACAGCCGCAGCTGCCTGCAGGGGAGCGGCCGCAGAGTGCGTGAAATAGCCCTTGACCAGGCGAATGGGGAGTATAAGGTTTTCTGGGCCGGTCATCCACCCCACCCGCCAGCCGGTGGCCGAGTGGGTCTTCGAAATTGCTGAAACCGCCACCGTGCGTTCTGCCGCTCCCGGCAGGGTCTGAATGGGCTGGTAGGGGCCGGTGAAGACCAGGTGCTCGTAGACCTGGTCAGCCAGAATCACAGCATCGTACCTGGTCGCCAGCTCCACGATTTTAGTCTTTGCTTCGGTTGAAAAGACCATACCTGTGGGGTTGTGTGGATCATTGACCACCACCAGGGCTGTGCGGTCAGAAAAAGCTGCTTCGAGGGCCTCCAGGTCTGGTTCAAAGGTGGGTGGCACGAGCGGAACGGTACGGACGCGCGCCCCGGCCAGGGCGGCAGCGGCAGGGTAGAGGTCGTAGTAGGGTTCGAAGAGAACAACCTCGTCCCCCGGTTCTACCAGGGCCGCAATGGTAGCTGCCAGGGCTTCAGAGGCACCGGCGGTTACGGTGACCTGAGTATCGGGGTTGAGGGTGAGCCCGTAGAAACGCTGCTGGTGCTCGGCAATGGCCTGCCGCAGGGCGGGGTTGCCCGCAATGGTGGCGTACTGGTTGACCCCGCTAGCCAGGGCGTCAGCTGCTGCCCGGAGCATCTCTGCGGGGCCGTCCGTATCTGGAAAGCCCTGCCCCAGGTTCAGGGCACCGTATCGGTGGGCAAGGGCCGACATCTCTTCGAAGATGGTAGAGCGCCAGTGGCCGTCCGCCCCCATCAGCCCGGCTGCTAGCCCAACTCGCTCAAAGGCCCGTTGCTTCTTCTCAGTGGCCATTTAGCGCCCACCCCGCTTTCGTCTAGCCCACCGCCGTAGGTGCAGGGCGGGCGTCCGTATTTTTATCTGGACCTAAGATTACCGGCCTACCCCTGTTGCCCAAGAGAGCATGACATAGTGTGTCATACCTAACCAGCTGCTGTAGCCTAGAGACATGCAATTGGTTGTCTGCCCCGGATCCTTTGACCCCATCCACAACGGTCACGTCGAAATCATCACCCGTGCCGCAAAAATCTACGGTAACGTCATCGTCGCGGTCTCTCACAACTCCAAGAAAAAGTACCGCTTCACCCTCGAAGAGCGCGTCGCCATGGTTGAGGAAACCTTCGCTCTCTTCGACGGGGTAAGCGCCAAGGTCCTGCCCGAGGGGGAGCTGCTGGCTAACTTCGTGCGCGACCAGGGGTCCGTGCTCATCGTGAAGGGGCTGCGCAACACCGCCGACTATGAATATGAGGCTCCCATGGCCTCGATGAACCGGCACATCGCCGGGGTTGAAACCAGCTTTATCGCCGGGGACCCCAAGTACAACCACATCTCATCGACCATCGTGAAAGAGGTCGCAGGCTTCGGCGGGGACGTGCGAGCTTTCGTCCCGCGCGCGGTGCAGCGAGCTCTCTATCCCGAGCATTAATGTGGTCAGCCAAACAAGAGGTTAAACCTAGAGCGCTTGATTCGGCCGGTCTTAAGCCCCTAAAATAGGTACTTGGTTTAAAACATTCGATAGGGAGTTCGTCATTTCACGAAAAGATTCATCGCCCCTTAAGATCTCGGTTCGAGATCTAGCTCATCGCCCGGGCGCAATGGAGACCCTTGATGAAGTTCTACCAGCGCCAAGCGACTTTGGCAACGCTCTGATTGAGGCGGAAGAAGGCAGCGACATTGACCTCAATGTTCGCCTGGAATCTGTTTCAGATGGTATCTTGGTAACTGGTACTGCAACTGTCACCGTTTCCGGTGAATGCAGCCTCTGCCTAGACCCGGTTGACTTTGATGTTACAGCCGATGTTCAAGAGCTTTTTGTCTTCGAGAAGGCCCCCGAAAGCGGCCCCGAAGATGAAGTAGATGAGCAGTACGCCGTAGAGAACGATGAAATTGATCTCGAACCGGCGCTGCGGGACGCAGTGATTCTTCAACTGCCGTTCCAACCTGTTTGCAGTGACTCCTGCCAGGGCCTGTGCTCCGAATGTGGCGCACGCCTAGAGGACGACCCTGAGCACCACCATGAGGTCATCGACCCCCGGTGGAACGCGCTATCAGCGTTGCTCGATGCGAACGACAAATAAAACTTATAAAGCAACAAGAGAAAAGAGATAGCTGTGGCTGTTCCCAAGCGGAAAATGTCCCGTGCTAACACCCGCGCCCGCCGTTCCCAGTGGAAGGCTTCCGTTCCTCAGCTGGTCAAGACCGTAGAAAACGGTCGCGTCACCTACTCCCTGCCCCACCAGGCAAAGCTCGTGACTGACTCAGCAGGCAACGAACTCTTCTACGAGTACAAGGGCCGCAAGGTAGCTGACGCCTAATTCGCGCCTTATGACTAACTCTGCATCACAAGAGTTTCTGAAACGTCTCGGTATCAACCTCGATACCGAGACGTTTCAGCTTGCAATGACTCACCGCTCCTACTCCTTTGAAAACGGCGGTATACCCCACAACGAGCGCCTAGAATTCCTGGGCGACTCTGTGCTGTCCCTGGCCGTCGCCTCAGAGCTCTACAAGAAGTTCCCTGACCTGCCCGAGGGTGAGCTGGTCAAGCGCCACCACGTGATTGTTTCTACCCGAACCCTGGCCAACCTGGCTCGCAGCCTCAAGCTGGGGCCCTGCGTCCGCCTGGGTAAGGGGGAGAAGAAAACCGGTGGTGCCGATAAGGACTCCATCCTGGCTGACACCATGGAGGCCGTCTTCGGTGCCGTGTATATGAAGCACGGCCCTGAGGCCGCCCACCAGCTTGTGCTGGCCCACACCTCCCATCTGCTGGATGACAACAAGACCCTGAACATCGGGCGCGACTGGAAGACCGAAATCCAGGAATACGCTGCCGCCCAGGGCACCGGCGAGCCCGTCTACGAGGTTGAGGGCACCGGCCCCGACCATGCCCGCCGCTACACCGCCAAGATCCTTTTGGCCGGTAAGGTCATGGGGCAGGGCAAGGGCACCAGCAAGAAGGAAGCTGAGCGCATGGCAGCTGAACAGGCCTACTACAGGGTCTACGGCTAGGGCAGGCCAATTTCGTCGTCCCTGTTGGGGGTGTCGACAAAAGTCTCTCCTTATACAGAAGGGTCGGTTCTACCCCTGCCGCCCGCCATATATCAGTAGGCTGGTTGCAGGTGAGAATGCACAGGCTCTATTCTGCACCTGATACGTTCACGATGTGGGCACCAGGCGGTGCATATTTTTTCATTTTTGGAAAGGCGGAGTGAATATGCCGGAGTTACCCGAGGTTGAGGTGGTCCGCCGGGGCCTAGCTGGGCACCTCCTCGGTGCGGTACTGGAGCGCGTGCAGGTAGTGGACGGACGCTCGGTGCGGCGCCACGAGGCCGGGCCGGTGGACTTCGAGCGGCTACTGACGGGGCTGCGCGTGGCGGACGTGGCCAGACGCGGCAAGTACCTCTGGCTGCTCTTTGAGGGCAACGAAGAGTTCGCCCTGGTCATTCACCTGGGCATGAGCGGGCAGCTGCTCCTTAAAGCCCCCGAGCTACCGGCAGAAAAACACCTTAAGGTGCTCATAGACTTAGCAGGCGCCACCGACGAGAGCGGGCGCAAAACCCCGCTCACCCTGCGCTTTGTGGACCAGCGCATCTTCGGCGGCATGTTTGTAAGCCCCCTGCTATCCGTGCACAAGGCCGCCGGTGAGCCGGTGCCGGGGGCGTCCGCGTCCGCCCTGGGGCTGCCCCTCATCCCGCAGGCCGTTGCCCACATCGCCCGCGACCCGCTCGACCCCCACTTCGACTTCGGGCAGTTCAGGCGTACCATGCTGGGCACCTCCACCGGCATCAAGAAGCTTCTGCTCGACCAAAGCGCCATTTCTGGGGTGGGCAACATCTATGCCGACGAAGCCCTGTGGCGGGCCAGACTGCACTATGCCAAACCCGCCAAGAGCATCCCAGCCTCAACCGCCCGTGAACTGGTGGCCGCTGCGCGCACCGTCATGCGGGATGCCCTAGCCCAGGGCGGCACCAGCTTCGATGCCCTCTACGTCAACGTCAACGGGGAATCGGGCTACTTCGACCGGTCCCTCAATGCCTACGGGCAGGCAGGGCAGCCCTGCCCCCGCTGCCTAGACGCGGGGCGCACCTCGCTGATGGTGCGGGAGCCCTTCGGAGGCAGGAGCTCCTACCGCTGCCCCCATTGCCAGCGAAAGCCCAGAGGAATGTGACTGCATCAGACGACAGGCAGAGCGCCTATGCCAGCAACCCTCTTGGTCTCGCGCGGGGCGCTCGCCCAATTCACCGCCAGCCCCGCTCCAGCTGGCTGTCGGCGCTCTGCCTGCCTATTTGAGATGAGCTAGTTAGGAGTTCCTACGAAATTTACGTCCGTAGTAGTCGCCCAGCCGCTTATACCCTTCCTCCAGGGAGACAGCAGGGGACCAGTCAAGGAGTGCCCGGGTGGTGCGCTGGTCGAACCAGTGGGCGGTGGACAGCTGCTCGGCTAAGAAGGAGGTCAGCGGGGGAATCTGCCCGGGGGCACAACGGGCCCATGCCTTTTCCATGACCAAACCCAGCCCATAGGCTACGGACGCCGGTAGCGAGTAGGTCGGGGGTTTGACGCCGCAGGCGGTACACATACCGGCGATAATTTCGCCAACCGGGCGGGGCTGGCCGTTGGTGACCACCAGGGGCACCCCGCGAATCGCTTCGAGGCGCTGGTAGCCGCGCACGAAAGCGTCCGCCCCGTTATCGATGTAGAGGGTGTCAATCATGGCGGTGCCCTGGTTGAGCAGGGGCAGGCGACCTGCGGCGGCGCGGTCTAGGACGCGCTCCACCAGCTGGGTATCGCCGGGGCCCCAAACGATATGGGGGCGCAGCACACCCACCCAGAAGTCCTCCGCATCGTAGCTCAGTGCCAGCAGCTCAGACTCGGCCTTAGACCGGGCGTAGTTACCGCGGGCCTGGTCGGGGCTGGCGGGCGGGTTACCTTCGCCCACGATAGAGGCCCCGGTGTGGGCAACCGAGGGCGAAGAGGTGTGCAGGAACTTCTTGATTCCGAGTGCGCGGGCAGCTTCAAGCAGGGTGCGGGTGCCCTCGATGTTGACCTGCCGGTAGTCTTCCCAGTCCCCGACCACAGACACCTTAGCGGCCAGATGAATGATCCCCTGAATACCGGTAACAGCCCGGCGCACCGCCAGCTGGTCGGTGAGGGAACCCTGCACCTGGTCGAAGCGGTCGGCCAGGTGGGTAGGGAGCATCTGGGCGATACCGGAGTCCCCGCGCTGGAAGGCCCGCACCGCATAGCCTGCCCTCAGCAGGGCAAAAACAACCTCACGGCCTAGAAGCCCAGAAGCACCGGTGACCAGCACCCGCTCATCACGGGCAGGCTGGCAGACCTCGGGGACGAGCGGACGCAGTGAAACTACCACGCGATAACCCCCTTGCCCAGACGGGTCTTTTTCCCCTGGAGGAGCTGCTGGGCCCAGGCTGCAAGAACCGGGCGGTCAATCTTCGAGTTGTGCCGCACATCGGTGGGGTGCTCAGCAACCACCAGCACAGCCGATACCTCTACGCCGGTCTCAGCCAGTACCCGCTCCCGCACCCGCTGGGCCAGGTCAACCGGAGCCAGACCGTTGCGGGTCTTCTTGCCGCGGAAGGTGGGGCCGACCTCGGCCACGATCAGGACGGACGCCGCCCCGGCCGGGCCGGTAGCAACAGCGGCTGCCCGGCGCACCTCGGCATCGAGTTCGGCTGCCTGTTCCAGGGCAACCGGGGTGAGCACACCCTGGGCGGTCACCAGCACGTGGGCAAGGCGGCCCTCAACCCAGAGGCGTCCGCTGGCATCGAAATGCCCCACATCACCGGTGCGGTGCCAGCCGGGGGTGGCGCTGGAAGCGCGTTCGGTGACCCAGAGGGTGTCGTAGCGGTCCTTGATGTGCGGGGCTGCCACCAGAATCTCACCCGTGATACCGGGCTCGGTGGTGACCTCGGTTGAGGCGGTTCCATCCGGCAGCAGGGGAGCGATCTGCAGGGCTGCCCCGTGGACGGGGGTACCCACGCAGACGCCGCCGCCAGCACCGGGAAGCCCGGCTGCCGCGTCCTGCTCAGCTTGCTGAATCTGGGCGTAGGAGACGTCGGTGGTGGGCAGGGCCTCGGTCATACCGTAGGGGGTGTGCAGGGAGGCCGCCGGTAGCAGGGTCTGCAGGCGAGCCAGCAGGGGGGAGGTAATGGGAGCCCCGGCAGAGAGCAGGGTGGTGACCTGCCCCAGGGCAGAGCGCTGCTGGCTGCTGAGGCCATCGACGGTCTCGAGCACGTTCATAAGAGCTGCCGGAGAAGCAAAGACCGTGGTTGCCCCAATCGCCGAAGCTGCGGACGCCAGGGCGGTGGCGGTGAGGGTCTTAGGTTTGGTGACGTCCATGGCTGGGGTGACAGAGGTCGCTCCCAGGGCCGGGCCCAGCAGGGCGAAGGGGGCAAAACCCGCCACCAGGCCGCTGCCGGCAGCCAGACCGTAGGTGGCTGCGATAGTATCCCGCATAGCCGCCAGCTGGCGGTGGGTGTAGACCACACCCTTGGCCGGGCCGGTGGAGCCAGATGTGTAGAGGATGGCGGCGTCCGCATCGGGGTCAGGGTCGGTGACCGCAAAAATCTCAGGGGCCGCAAAATCATCGACCGCACCCACTACACCCAGGGCCCGGGCGGCGGCAGCGGGGAGGGAAGCGGCTGCAATACGCTGGCCGGGCCAACCCAGGGTACGGGCCAGGGCGAGGGCAGCAGGTATGCCGATGAGCCAGGACGGGCGGGCCCCCTTGAGCGCGCGCGTCAGCCCCGCAGCGCCCAGGCCGGTATCGGCCACAACAATCACGGCCCCAATCTTGAGGCAGGCGTAGATGAGGGTGGTGAGCTTAATGCCGGGTGGTACCAGCAGATTGACCCGGTCGCCGGGCTTCACCCCGAGCCGGTACAGGCCAGAGGCAACCCGCTCTACCTCGGCAGCCAGCTCAGCCCACGAGAGCTGGGCGGCTACCTCGGTGCCGTCCCCCTTGCTGCTCATATCAACGATAGCCAGGGTGGTGTCGTCCGCCCGGTCTGCCAGCTCGGCTCCCATGGGGCGGTAATGAGCGGACGCCGGCACCCGGGCAGCGCGTGCAGTGAGGTGGAGTTCCCGCTGGGTGGTGCCGGTAACGAAGCGCTCGGTCAGCCAGGCCAGAATGGGGGTAGCAATGTCTTCATCTTCGGCAACCAGGTGGCTGGCGGTTTCAAAACGGTGAATGTCGGCCTGCGGCAGGCGGGCAGCCAGGTCGGCCATGTAGCGGCGCTGGAAGACCGGGTCTTTAGTGCCCCAGAGCAGCAGGGCAGGCAGGTCAAGTTCTGTAATGCCTTCGGCAACAGAGACCATAGGGTGGTAGCTGGCAGCCGCTTCGGTTGCGGGAATATCGGCAACAAAATTGCGCACGCCTACCCGGTGCTCGGCGGTGGTGTAGGGCAGCTTGTAGGCCTTCTTGACCGCAGCATCAAGACCGCCCTGGGCCAGGCCCAAGGTCACGTCGATAAAGGCGGTTGATTTTTCGGTCGCCCAGGAATGCAGAGCCGGGTTGAGGGCCGCCTGCAGGGCTACCGGGATCTTCTCACCGGCGTCATGAAAAACAGCGGTGTTGGTCAGCATGACACCCGAGACAATCTCCCGGTGACGCAAGGCCCACCCCAGCGAGATCAGCCCGCCCCAGTCATGGGCCAGCGTCACCAGGGGAAGCTCGGTAGTATCAAGCCCAAGCGCGGCCGTAAAATCACCGAGGTCAGCGATTCGATCTGAGAGCGAGCGAGTCAGGCCGGTGCGCTCCGAGTAGCCCATATCGAGCTGGTCAACCGCTACCACGCGCCAGGGCTGCTCGGCTTCAGTTGCAGCAGCGATGACCGACCGCCAGAGATAAGACCAGGTAGGGTTACCGTGCACCGCCAGTACGGTACCGACCGGGGTGCGCCCGGTGGCCTCGAGCGCCGGACCGTTATCGAGGTAGTGCCAGCGGCGACCGACCCCGGCTTCTTCTATCGGGGCGGACGCGGGCACCTGCACCTGCTGGGACCAGGCAGGGTCAACGCCGGGCCAGAGGGCAGGAACAGGAGTGAGCTGGGAAAACGTCATAGTGGCTCCTACCAGGTGATTTCCATGAGCGCGGTGTTCAGGCCGGAGCCCACACCCATGCAGAGAATGCGGTCACCGGCTACGAAGTGGGTGCTTTCCTCAGCCAGGGTCATGGGAAGGGCTGCTGCCGCCACGTTACCCCAGATCGGGAAGGTCATGGGGATGCGCTCGCGGTCAATACCCACGGCTTCAATAATGGCGTTGGTGTGGGCGTTAGAAATTTGGTGGGTTACATAGGAGCGCATGTTGCCCCAGTCCCAGCCGTTCTGGTGGGCTTCTTCCCAGGCCTCAGCGACCAGCTGCAGGCCGTGCTTGAGCAGGCCCGCGGCGTCCGTATTCATCCCCTGGTCGGCTTCACCACCAATGCAGAGATTACGGTGCTCGGTTCCCGCGCGGGAGACCGAACCGACAATCGTGTGGCCCGTGGGGTGCAGATCGGAGCGGCCAATGACGGCGGCCGCAGCTCCTGAGCCCAGGGTCAGGGTGGCGAACTGGGCCAGCACATCGTCTCGGGTTGAATCGGGGCGGTTGAGCTGGCGCAGGGCGGTGGCGTGCCAGGGGGAGGGGTCTTCGCCGTCGACGATAAGGGCGTAGTCGATAGCTCCGGCGTCAATCATGGTGGCGGCCACCGTAATGCCGTTGACGAAGCCCAGGCAGGCGTTGGTGATATCGAAGTTCAGGGCGTGGCGGGGCAGGCCCAGGCGGTCGTGAATACCCACGGCCACGGCCGGTTCAAAGTTATCGCGGGTGACCGAGGTGTTAATAATCAGCCCGATTTGTTCCTTGCTAATACCGGCCTGGGTGATAGCCTGCTCAGCCGCCTGCACCGCGCCGTCCTCAAAATGCATGGAGGCGCCCCAGGATCGGCGCTCGCTAATACCGGCGAGGCGCTCGAGTAGCCCCTTGGGCATCTTCAGTCGCTTGTAGGTGGCCGCTAGTTGCTCGTCAAAGTAGGAGCTGGTGACGACCTCCGGCGGTAGCACCCTGGTGATCGATAGCAGGGAGGCGTTCTTGTGGCGAATATCTGAATTAGCGGTCAATCTACTCTTCTAGCCTTAGTGCGGACTTGGGCAAACCCTTATGTGAAGAAACAGGGCACTTTTTCAATAATATGCCCCGGCGGGGCAGGTGCGGTGATTGATGGTGCGGGTTCATCTCACACCGAACAGGGGCACGGGCCTGCGGTAAAGTGGTAAGCCGACCCAAACCCGTTTTTACCCAACCGATGGGGCCCACCACTATGTACCTAAAATCTTTGACCGTGCGCGGCTTTAAGTCTTTTGCTTCTGCCACCGTGTTTGAGTTTGAGCCGGGCCTCAATGTGCTGGTGGGGCCGAACGGGTCGGGTAAGTCGAACGTGGTGGATGCCCTTGCTTGGGTGATGGGCGCCCAGGGGGCTAAGCAGCTGCGCGGTGGTGCTATGAAGGACGTCATTTTTGCTGGCGGTGGTTCCCGCGGTGCGCTGGGGCGCGCCAAGGTTGAGCTGGTGATTGATAACGAGGACGGTGCCCTGCCGCTGCCTCATGCTGAGATTCGGCTGTCGCGCACCATGTTTTCTGCCGGCGGTTCTGAGTACGAGATCAACGGGGAGCCTGCCCGCCTGGCTGATGTGCAGGACCTACTGGCGGACGCCGGTGTGGGCCGGGAGCTCTACACTCTGGTGGGGCAAGGGCAGGTCGATAAGATCTTGCACGGTACCGCTGATGACCGCCGCGAGCTGATTGAGCAGGCTGCCGGCTTGCTCAAGCACCGTAAGCGCCAGGCGAAGACCGCGAGCAAGCTTGATGATTTGAAGACCAATCTTGACCGGCTGGAGGATCTAGTCGGTGAGCTGGCTGAGCAGTTGGAAGGACGCCGGGAGCAGGCTGATGCGGCCCGGGCAGCTAGCGAGGTGGCGGGCCGTGTTCGCAGCCTGACCGCTGATCTTCTGGCTCACGACGCACGCGCCATGATGCAGGAGCGGGAGGCCGAGCAGGCCGCTGGCCAACAGGCTGAGGCTGCCTGTCTACGGGCGCAGGAGCGCAGCCGCACCCTCGAAGGGCAGCTGGGGGAGTTGGCCGAGGCCCGGCAGGTAGCCCAGTGTGCACTGGATGAAGTTACCCAGCGCCGTACCTCCTTGAAAGAGGTTGCCCACCTGGTGGAGACGGTTCAGCTGGTGGCTGCTGAACGTTTGTCCGCCTCCCACCATCAGGAAGAGGATCAGGACGCCGCCACCCGCCTGGAGTCGGCCCAGCAGGCCTGTGCCCGGGAGGAAGAAAATCTTGAACGGGCCCGGGAGGCGGGAAAAGCAGCTGAAGAAGAACTTACCGCTGCCCACTCTGCCTTAGAAAAGGCCCAGGTGGAGCAGGGCGCAGCCCAGCAGGCACAGGCTACAGCCGACCAGCAGGTGCGGGACTATAAGGAGAACCTGTCGCAGCTCACCGCCCAGCTGGCTACCGCCCGCGTAGCTTTTGAGCGAGCCGGTGAAGAGGCTGCCCGTCGGGTAGCTGAGTATGCTGAGGCTAAAGAGCAGGGGGCTTCAGCCGGTGCTGATACCGAGCGGGCCCAGGCCGCCGTGAACGGCTATCGGGAGCAGCTAGAGCGGGCCGAAACTGAAGCAGAAAACCTGCGTCAGGCGCGCCAGCGGGCGAGCGAAAAGGTGGAATCCAGCCGCAAAGAGCTTCATCAAGTTCAGGTAAAGCTTCATGCTGCTCAGGCCCGCTGCGAGGCCCTTGAGGCGGCCTGGCAGCATGACGATGCCGAAAGTGGCGATAGTGAAGGTCTCCGTCAGCAGGCCCTGGAACAGGGAGCGCAGGAACTTATTTCTCTACTTGAAATTGAAGGTACTTGGCAGGCTGCAGTGGCTGCTGCCTTGGGCCCCTATCTGAGGGCCCTCACCCTGGCAAGCGGTGAGTCCCTACCTGCTGGAGTAACCCAGCTTTATTCCTTTGAGGGAGAGGTTCAGCAGATTGACCTGCGCGAACTATCTATATCTCAAGCTGAGGTTTATCAAGCCCGCCCGCTGGCGGACGTCCTGACCGCACCGCAGGCCCTCAGCCGCGCCCTCGCCGTGCTCACTGCGGATACCTACCTGACTCCCGATCAAGAAGCCGCCCGCGCCCTGGTAGCTGCCCACCCGGGCGTCCGCGCTGTAACCCCCGACGGTACCGTGCTCACCGCAGGCTCAACCCTCTACCCCTCCCAAGAGCGTCCCCTGACTGAACGCTACGCTGAACTCACCCGAGCTCAACAGGCCCACCGGGAGCTTGCCCAGCAACAGGAGCAGGCAGAGAGAGCCCACCAGCAGGCCGAAGAAGCACTGAAGACTGCCCAGGAGGCTGAAAAAACCCAGGCCCGCACCACCGGTTCACTCACAGCCCAGCTAGCTGCTGCCCGGGCAGACCTTGCCACCCTCACCGGCCGGGCAGAAAGCTCACAGGCGACCCTTGACCGTCTGCAAGAAGCCGCCACCCGTGCCGAAGAAGCCCAGAAAGAAACCCAAAGGCAAACGGAGGCCGCTCAAGAGGCCCTGGCCCAGGCGCGCAGCACGGAACCCCAAATAGATAGCGCTACCCTGCGCGAGGCCGTCCGCACCGCAGAAAAAACCCTGGTCGAAGCCCAGGAGGCTAAAACCCTCGCCGAGGCCACAGCAACCTACGCCCGCGAAAAAGAGGAGGCCGCCCAGGCCCGCCTCACCCAGGCCCAAGAAGCCCTGGCCGCCCTCGAAAAGGCTGAGGAGGCTCGTCAGCTGCGCCAACAAGAGGCCGCTGACGCCGGTCACCGTGCCCGCAGGGTAGCTGCCTGCGCCCGGGCTCTGGCGCTGGCCCTCGAACAGGTAGAGAGCCAGCAGAGCGAGGAGCACCGCAAGGCCCTGGCCCGAGCTAAGCAGGCCCAGCAGGCCCTCACTGCCACCCGCGAAGAACTAGCCGGTGCCCAGACCTCCCTGGCTGCCGCCCTGACCCTGCAGGCTGAATCATCGGCCCAGGGCGCCCGCGTTGAAGCCCGCTGGGAAGCCCTGACCCAGCGGATAGATAGCGAGTTGGGGCTCAGTCTTGAAGCCCTGCTAGAGAGCCACAAGGCCAGTGACCTGCCCCGGGAGGACATCGAGACTGACCTGGCGGCAGCCGAGGCAGAGCTGGCCCGCCTGGGCGTTATCAACCCCCTAGCCCTTGAAGAATACGAGGCCCTCGAACAGCGCCATAGCTACCTGCGCCAGCAGATTAAAGACATCAAGACTTCGCGGGCAGACCTGCGGGCCGTCATGAAGGATGTGACCGGCCAGATTGAAACCTCTTTCAGTCGGGCGCTAGCCGATGTGCAGGTAGAGTTCAGCCGGATTTTCTCCCTGCTCTTTCCCGGCGGCCAGGCCGAACTGGTGCTGGCCGACCCCAACGACCTTGAGCACAGCGGGCTTGATATCCGGGTGACACCGGCCGGTAAGAAGGTCACCCGTCTTTCCCTGCTCTCTGGTGGCGAGCGCACCCTGGCCTCCCTGGCCCTGCTCCTGGCGGTCTTTATGGCCCGCCCTGCCCCCTTCTATGTGCTAGATGAGGTAGAAGCGGCGCTTGATGACCGTAACCTGGGCCGTCTGCTGGAGGTGCTGGGGCAGCTGCGGGAGAAGTCCCAGCTGCTGATGATTACCCACCACCAGCGCACCATGGCCCAGGCCGATACCCTCTACGGCATCACCATGCGGCAGGGGGTTTCAAGCGTGCTTTCGCACCGCATGGCGGACTAGGGTAGTTACTTTCCGGTGTAGCCTTCGTCGGCTATGTCTGCCGGGAAGTTAGGGCGGCAGCCGGGGAACCAGCCAACAGCCGCAAGAAGAAGCAGAGCACCGGCCACGATAAAGGCCGGGAAGAAGCCCCAGGCGTCGATGATAAAGCCAGCTACGAGCGGGCCGACGATCAGGCCGATGTCTGAGACCATCTGGTAGTAGGCCAGGGGCTGACCGCCTGAGCGCTTGTTGCCCACAATATCTGAGACAGCAGCCTGCAGGGAAGGGCCGAGCAGAGCTGAGGCAACGCCCAGAAGTACGGCCGCCCCCACAAAGACAACCGGGTGAGTGATCAGGCCAAAGATGATGGTGACGATACCTGCCAGAATCAGCCCGGAAAAGACCATGGGGCGGCGGCCAATCTTATCGCCCATCTTGCCCGAATAAATCTGGACCAGGGCATTACCGGCTGCATAGGTGGCCAGGGTGAAACCTGCCAGCTTGGCTCCGGCAGCTGCGGCGTCGTAGCCAGCTTCACCGGCGTGCAGGTTAGCTAGGAGGGCTACGGCGGCGAGGGGAACTACGGTGGACTGTAGGCCGAAGACGCTCCACCCTACCGCCAGGTTGGTCACGAGGGCTGCTTTGAAATTGGTGAACTTCAGGGCGTCGGCCAGCTTGAGTTCGGGCTTGGGCACGGCGATACCCTGGGTGTTGAGATTGACCTCCTGCGGCTCGTCCTTGAGCTGGGTCAGCACTACCAGGGCTGCACACAGGAGCATGACCGCATAGACAAAGAAGGGCACCCGCATACCGAGGGACGAGGCCGCTGCCCCCAGCACGGGCCCCAAAATATTGCCCAGCAGGAAGGACGTAGCAAAGTAGCCCGAGACCTTACCCCGAATCGTCGGGGGTGAGCTGCGCACCAAGATACCCATGGCAGCCACGGTAAACATGACCGAGCCGGTACCGCCGACGATGCGGGAGGCAATGAGCATGGGGTAGTTGACCGAAAGTCCGGCCCCGATGGAACCCAGGCCCACAATAATGAGGCCCGCCGAGTAGATGCGGCGCTCGCCGAAGCGGGAGATAAGGCGCCCGGACGCCGGTGCGAAGGCCAGGCGCGAGAGGGCAAAGGCTGAGACGACGAAGGTCGCTGCCATGGCACCCACATCGAAGCTGCGGGCAAAGCCGGGGAGCACGGGGGCGACCAGGCCGTAGCCGAGGGCAATGAGGAATGAGGCGACAATCAGGACCTTAATTGGGGTCGGTACCTTGACGCTTTCGGCGGTGCGGGGCTTTTGGTTGCGGCTTTCCTGCCGTACCGATTCGGGGATGACGGGGATGGCCCCGGTGTCCATGGAGGGGGTGGGAATGTGGTTGCTCATGCGGTGATGCTCTGGTGCCTCTTTGCTGTGTCGATCTATCTGAAAAGTATCTTATCTCACAATGGTGGCCTCTGTGGGGTGCAGTGTGCAGAAGTGCATTCTACTCCCACCGCTGGGGCTGTTATGGGGCGGGGAGAATATGGCAAGCTAGAAGGGTGAATGATTCTCTAACTCTCATTGTGTACATACTTTTTGGTGTGCTGATTCTAGGTGGCGTGCTCGCGGTTCTGCTGCGCGGCCCTAAGGCCCCTAAGGAAGGCTACGAGGGCACCCGCGATGCCGATGACCTCCCCGCAGATAGCACTGACGGGCCGGTCACCACTATCGAGCGTCCGGCGTCCGCCCAGGGCCGCCTGGTGCGCCTGCGCGCCCGCCTCTCGCGCTCCAATAACCTGCTGGGCAAGGGCCTGCTAGCCCTGCTGTCCCGCGACAAGATTGACCAGGAGGTCTGGGATGAGGTCGAAGAGACCCTGCTCCTGGCAGACCTGGGTGCCGAGCCCTCGGCCCGCCTGGTGGAGGCCCTGCAGCAGCGTGTGCGCGTGGAGGGTACCGAGAATCCCGCCCACGTCAAACAGATGCTGCGTGAGGAGCTTCTTTCAATCGTGGGTGAAAATACCGACCGCTCCCTGGCCCTGGACGGTGCCGACGGTAACCCCGGCGTCGTGCTGGTTGTCGGTGTAAACGGCGTGGGTAAGACCACCACCGTGGGCAAGCTGGCCCGCGTGATGGTCGCTGAAGAGAAGAACCTCCTGCTGGGTGCAGCCGATACCTTCCGTGCGGCGGCTGCCGACCAGCTCCAGACCTGGGGCGACCGCGTAGGGGTCGACACCGTCCGCTCCGATAAGGACGGCGCCGACCCGGCTTCCGTTGCCTTTGAAGCTATCCGCGAGGGCAAGGCCCGCGGCGTCGATACCGTCATGATTGACACCGCCGGGCGCCTGCAAAACAAGGCCGGTCTGATGGACCAGCTGGGCAAAATCAAGCGCGTGGTCGAGAAAGAAGCCCCGGTCACCGAGGTGCTCTTGGTCATTGATGCCACCACCGGCCAGAACGGCATGATCCAGGCCAAGGTCTTCTCCGAGGTCGTTCAGATTACCGGCATCGTGCTGACTAAGCTTGACGGCTCAGCCAAGGGCGGCATCGTGGTCGCTATCCAGGAAGAGCTGGGTGTACCCGTCAAGCTCATCGGCCTGGGCGAAGGCCCCGACGATCTGGCACCCTTTGAGCCAGGGGCCTTCGTTGACGCCCTCCTCGACTAAGGCGCAACCTGAGTTCATCTAGGAACCGGGGGAACTGTTTCTAACAGTTCCCCCGGTTTTTTCATACCCGCCTAGAGCGCCGGTAACCTGTCCGTTACTGTCCGAAACACCCCCGTAACCCCTGTTTTCACACCCGCAACACGGTCAGGGTACCTGTAACCGGGGCGAAACTCCACGTGCAAGCAGCCGAAACACGCGCAGAGAACAATAGAACCTGTCAACACACCAAGAGCCGGTCTACCGGCACACAGGTTTTCTATACGGGTTTTGAAAGGGGTAACAGGCATGGAACTCACCGCCAGTGATGTTTGGACCGTGGTCGCCGCGGCACTTGTTCTGTTCATGACGCCGGGTCTCGCTCTCTTCTACAGCGGTATGACGCGAGCCAAGTCAGCACTCAACATGATGATGATGTCGGTCATCTCAATGGGACTTGTCGGCGTGTGCTGGGTGCTGTGGGGCTACAGCATGAGCGGGGGAGACGCCCTCATCCACGACATCGTCGGCTCACCCTTCAACGATTTTGGCCTATCAGCTACGCTTGCAGACGGCGGCACCAACCTCCTCTCGGTAGCCTTCAGCTCCACCTTCGCTATCATCGCGGTGGCTATCATCTCAGGGTCCATCGCCGACCGCGCCCGCTTCGGCGCCTGGTGCATCTTCGTGCCCCTCTGGCTCACCCTGGTCTACTGCCCCCTGGCCTTCATGGTGTGGGGCGGCGGCCTCTTCGGTGAAGAGGGCTTCATCGGGTCCATGTTCGGTGAAGCCATCGACTTTGCAGGCGGCCTGGTCATTCACATTAACGCCGGCGTCGCCGGTCTCATCCTGGCCCTGGTACTGGGCGCTCGCAAGGGCTTTGGTGAAGACCCCAACCAGCGCCCCCACTCCCTGCCCCTGGTCATGCTCGGTGCAGCTATCCTCTGGTTTGGCTGGTTCGGCTTCAACGTGGGGGCTGCTGCGGACGGCGCCCAGGCCGGTCTGATCTGGGTCAACACCCTTGCTGCCCCGGCAGCTGCCATGCTCGGCTGGGCCCTGCTTGAACGAATCCGCGACGGCCACGTAACCTCCCTGGGTGCGGCGTCCGGCCTGGTCTCTGGCCTGGTTGCTATTACCCCGGCCTGCGCCAACGTTGACCCGGTCGGCGCCCTGGCCCTGGGCTTTATCTCGGGTATCGCCTCAGGCTGGGCTGTGGGCCTCAAGTACCGCTTCGGCTACGACGATTCTCTTGATGTAGTGGGTGTGCACCTGGTCTCCGGCCTCATCGGCACCCTGGCCCTCGGTTTTATCGCAACCCCGGCCACCGGAACCGCCGGTCTCTTCTACGGTGGCGGCCTAGGCCTACTGGCCACCCAGACCGTTGCAACCCTGATTTCTATGGCCTACTGCGCGGTTGTGACCCTGCTGATTGTGCTCCCGATTCACCGCACCATGGGTTTCCGGGTTAGCGAGAAGCAGGAGATTCAGGGTATCGACCTGGCCCAGCACGCTGAAACCGCCTACGCCATGTCGAGCGGCACCTCCGGTGCCTTCGCTAAAAACTAAGAGGGAGTTCACGCCATGAAACTCATTACCGCTTTGATTCAGCCCGAAAAATTTGACGATATCCGCCTGATCCCTAAGGATTCGTCTGGAAATCCTGGCGGATGCTGACCGGGCCGATGGCATCATCGACCTCATTATCGCCACCGCCAATACAGCTAGCGCCGGGTAGACTAGGGGGCATGAAACTTGTCTCCTGGAATGTTGATTCACTCAATGCTGCACTCACCAGTGAGTCGGCCCGTGCCCTGCTCTCCCGCGATGTCTTTGCCTCCATCGCCCTGCTGAACCCCGACGTCCTTGCCCTGCAAGAAACCAAGCTCTCGGCCAAGGGGCCCACCAAGAAGCATCTCGAAGCCCTGCACGCCTACTTCCCCGACTACAAGATTGCCTGGGTATCTTCCGACGAACCCGCCCGTAAGGGGTACGCGGGCACCATGTTCCTCTACAAGCAGGAGCTAGAGCCCACCGTCACCTACCCCCGCCTCTCTGCCCCCGCCACCATGGATGCCGAAGGGCGCATGATTACTCTGGAATTTGAGGACTTCTACGTCACCCAGGTCTACACCCCCAACGCTTCGGACGGCCTGCGCCGCCTGCCTGACCGCCAGGTCTGGGACCGCCTCTACGCCGACTACCTTGCCGGCCTGGACACCACTAAACCTGTGCTTGCAACCGGCGACTTCAACGTTGCCCACACCGAAATTGACCTGGCCAACCCCAAGGCTAACCGCCGTTCACCGGGCTTCACCGACGAAGAGCGCGAGGGTTTCACCCAGATTCTCTCTCGGGGCTTTACCGACACCTTCCGTCACCTGCACGGGGACGTCACCGGAGCCTACACCTGGTGGGCCCAGCGCTCCCGTACGTCCAAAATCAACAACACCGGCTGGCGCATTGACTACTGGCTGGTATCAGACCGGGTCGCTGAGAAGGTTCGAGCCTCAGAGATGATTGACTCAGGCCCCCGTCAGGACCACACCCCGATTCTCCTCGATATCGACCTGGGCTAGGTAAAAGCTGGTCTATCTGTTAGAAGCCCGAGGGCCCCTGTAACACCGGTGGCCCTCGGGCTTTTTAATGCGTGGATTATTTCGGCTACGTTTCGCCGACTCTTTGCTGCGGACGAGCGGTGTGTTGCCCAACTTGATGTGACGGGCGCGACTAAATATACTCAACTCAACACGTCAGTATATGTTGGGCATCACAAGCCTGGCAGTATCTGTAAAGGCTCACACACAATGTTCGTTACCCAGAAAGAGTTCGCCTCATGATTAAGTATCTGCTGAGGCGAGCAGCTACCTACGCCGTTATGATCTTCTTAACGACGACCGGTGGCTACTTCCTCGCCGTTACCTCACTGAACCCCGCCCTGCTCGAACAGGAACGCATTCCCCGCCCCTCACCGGAGCAGGTTCAGCGCAACTTCGCAGCCTTGAACCTCGACCCCACCATGACCGCCTGGGACCGCTACGTCCAGTGGCTGACCAACGTTGTTCTGCACTGGGACTGGGGCCGTAGCCCCAACGGTGCCTACATCAACGCTGAATTCGGTCAGCGCGTGTGGGTCTCAACCCGCCTCTACCTGGTGGCCGTGATTCTCTCCCTCATCATCGGTGTAGCCCTGGGCGTTTACTCAGCAGCCCGTCAGTACAAGTTCTCTGACCGTGTGATTACCGGCTACTCCTACCTGGTCTATATCCTGCCCGCCCCCATCGCCTACTTCCTGGTCCAGCTGGGAGCTGTAGCTATCAACAGTGCAGCGGGGGAGCGCATCTTCTTCGTGACCGGTATTTCCTCGCCAGGCCTCACCCCGGGTAGCTTCGAATACTGGGTAGACTTGGCAGCCCACTACATTGTGCCCACCTTCTGTATCACGATTATGAGCTGGGGCGGCTACCAGATTTCCCAGCGCCAGTACCTGCTCGACAGCGTCAACGCCGACTTTGTGCGCACCGCTCGCGCTAAGGGCCTCACCCGCAACCAGGCCATCCGCCGCCACGCCCTGCGCGTCTCCTTCATCCCGGTAGCCCAGTCCATCGCCTTTACCGTTCCCTCCATCTTCACCGGCGGCTTCTTCGCCGAGGCCATCTTCGCCTGGCCCGGTATTGGCCTCTGGTCAATCCAGGCAATCGGCGCCCAGGACGTCAACGCGGCAGTAGCAACCCTGGCCTACGGCTCCTTCATCTTCGCAGTTGGCGCCATCATCGCTGATATCGCCACCACCATCGTCGATCCCCGAGTGAGGATCTCATGAGCAATTCACCTTCCATTGACCACAACAACCTCACCGGTATTATCACGAGGGTCGATCAGACTAACGCTGACTTCGACATCATCAGCAAGAAGAAGATTATCTTCCGCCGCTTTATGCGTAACAAGACCGCGGTCTTTGGCCTGGCCGTCCTGCTGCTGGTGATAGCTTTCGGTCTCTTTGGCGGCTTCCTCTCCAAATGGGATACCACCACCATCGACCCCTTCTATATCTCCACCGGCCCTAGCTCCGAGCACTGGTTCGGCACTACCAGCGCAGGTACCGACCTCTACGCCCAGATGGTTGAAGCTGTCCGCACCTCGGTCTTCATCGGTCTGATCGTGGGCGGTGTCTCCGTCATCTTTGCAGCTATCTACGGCTGCGTCATGGCCTACTTCGGCGGCAAGATCGACAAGACCATGCTGTTCGTCCTTGAGACCCTGATTATGGCGCCCAGCCTGCTGGTTGTAGCTATCGTCATCAACGGTGCTGGCGGCCAGGCCATCCGCGATAACCTACCCGGCTGGCTCATCCTGACCATCGTGCTCCTGATCTTCAGCTGGATGTACACCGCCCGTGTGATTCGAGCTATGGCCATGTCGCTCATCTCCCGCGACTACGTCAAAGCCGCCCGTTACATGGGTGTGCACCCCCTCAAGATTGTCTGGCGTCACCTGGTGCCCAACATCGGCTCCCTGATGGTGCTTGAATTCACCCGCGGTATCACCGCAGCAATTCTGGCTGAGGTGTCTTACACCTTCATCGGTATTGGCGTGAAATACCCCAACTTCTCACTGGGGTCACTCATCGCCCAGGCTTCAAGCCAGATCAACACCCTGCCCTGGATGTTCTGGATTCCGCTGCTGTTCTTCTTCCTGCTGGTTGGCCCCCTGGCCCTGATGAATGACGGCTTGCGTGACGCCTTCGATCCCACTTCCCTGTCCGTTGGCAAAGTTAAGAAAAAGAAGAAGTAAATGAGCACTACACCAGTACTGAGCGTCCGAGACCTCAACGTAAAGTTCAATACCGAAAACGGTATTGTGCACGCGGTGCGCGGCATTGACTTCGACCTCTACGCGGGCAAGACGCTGGGCATCGTGGGCGAATCAGGCTCCGGTAAGTCGGTTGCCTCTATGGCGATTATGGGCCTGCACCCCACCACCGCAGACATCACCGGTTCCATCAAGTACAACGGCACCGAACTACTGGGTCTGACCGATAAGCAGATGTGCGACTACCGTGGCAAAGAGATTTCCATGGTCTTCCAGGATCCGCTGTCATCACTCACCCCGGTCTTCACCATCGGCCACCAGCTGGCTGAGGTACTCAAGGTCCACAACAGGGGCATGAGCGATAAGGCTATTCAGGCCCGCTCCGTAGAGCTCTTGCGTCTGGTCGGCATTCCCTCACCCGAGAGCCGTCTCAAGTCCTTCCCCCACGAGTTCTCGGGCGGCATGCGTCAGCGCGTCATGATTGCTATGGCCATTGCGAACGAGCCACGCGTACTGATTGCCGATGAACCCACCACCGCGCTGGATGTCACCATCCAGGCTCAGGTGCTTGAGGTGATGCAGAAGGCCCAGGAAGAGACCGGAGCGGCTACCATCATGATTACCCACGACCTGGGAATCGTGGCCGGTATGGCCGATGAAATCATGGTCATGTACGCGGGCAAGGCTGTAGAGCATGCCGCTGCCACCGACCTCTACAAGAAGCCCTCCATGCCCTACACCATCGGTCTGCTGGGTGCTGTACCCCGCGTGGACCGCAAGGAAAAGACTTCCCTGGTGCCGATTGAGGGAACCCCGCCCAACCTGCTCAAGCCCGTGGTGGGCTGCTCCTTTGCAGCCCGCTGCCCGGTGGCTACGGACGCCTGCCTCACCCAGGAGCCGGAGCTCAAGCTGATTGCCGGTACCGGTGAGAACCACCGCTCAGCCTGCCTGTACGCAGAGAAGTTCGTCAACGAACGTCCTGAGCAGATGTTCCCCGTGCCTCCCATTCCCGTCTCTGCCCTCGATAGCGTACCCCGCGAAGAGCGCGCCAGCGTGCTTGAGGTAAAGAACGTCAAGAAATTCTTCCCCCTCACCAAGGGCGCCCTCATCAAGCGCCGTGTGGGCACCGTCAAGGCCGTCAACGGGGTCAGCTTCGATATCCGTGAAGGCGAGTGCTTCTCCATCGTGGGCGAGTCAGGCTGCGGTAAGACCACCACCCTGCTCGAAATCATGGAGTTCTCCAAAGACATTGACGGCGAAATCGTCATCGCCGGTGTCTCCAACAAGCAGGGCCTACGCGGCTCCGAACTCAACGCCCTGCGCAAGAACCAGCAGATGGTCTTCCAGGACCCAACGGGTGCACTCGACCCCCGCTTCACCGTCTACGAAATTCTGGCTGAGCCCCTACAAAATCAGGGCTGGGCCGTCAAAGACATCAAGAAGCGCGTACTTGAACTGATGAAGACCGTCGGCCTGCAGCCCGACCACGTCAACCGCTTCCCTAACCAGTTCTCCGGCGGCCAGCGCCAGCGTATCGGCATCGCTCGTGCGCTCGCTGTCAACCCCAAGCTGGTGGCTCTCGACGAGCCGGTCTCTGCTCTTGACGTCTCTGTTCAGGCAGGCGTCATTAACCTGCTGGAGACGCTGCGTGTCGAGCTGGGGCTGAGCTACCTGATGGTGGCACACGATTTGGCTGTGGTGCGCCATGCCTCTGACCGCGTGGCCGTTATGTACCTGGGCAGGGTGGTCGAGATTGGCAATGTGGACGAGGTCTTTGATAACCCCGTGCACCCCTACACCCGGGCTTTGCTCTCTGCCATTCCTGTGCCCGACCCCGAGGTGGAGGCCAACCGCCAGCGCATTGTGCTCGAAGGCGACCTGCCCACCCCCGTGAATGCACCGGAGGGTTGTGCTTTTGCAACTCGTTGCCCCATCTTCAAGCTTCTTCCTGAAGATAAGCAGAAGAACTGCACCGAAAATGTGCCTGTTCTAAGCCGGGCGAGTGAGGACCACCAGTACGCCTGTCATTATCCTGAACACGAAGTTGCTATGAGCTAAATTACATGTATAGTATGTAATCGAAATCACTTCAAACCCACTTTTGCTCATCCTCGTTACAAAGGAGAAGAGAGAATGAACAAGAACGTAGTTCTGAACCGCCGTACCCTGCTCTGGGGTACCGGCATTCTGGGAACCACCGGCCTACTGACCGCTTGCGGTGGCTCAGGTTCCAACACCACCAGCGCCGCAACCGCCAGCATGGCAGCAGCCGGTGATGAAATTAAGGTCGAAATCAACGAGCAGGACGTCGCTAACCTGCAAACCGGTGGCGTCGTCAACCTGCCCGTTAACTCCCTGGGCCCTGATTTCAACATCTCCTCCCAGAACGGTAACTCAGCAGATAACAGGTTAGTTCTTTCCACCTTCCACACTTCGATGACCAGCGGTATCTGGCAGTCAGACTTCGAGGGCAATCCCAGTGTCAACCCCGACTTCTGTGAGTCCTACGAGTCTGAAACCGTTGATGGCGTGCAGACCATCCGCGTCAAGCTGAACTCCAAGGCCAAGTTCAACGATGGCACTCCTATTGATATTGAGTCCCTGCGTACCTCATGGAACGTTTTCAAGTCCACCGAGGGCGACTACAACATTGTTACCTCGGGCATGTACGAGTTCATCGAGTCCATTGAAGAAGATGGCGACGCCTTCTCTGCTGTTGTGACGATGAAGCAGCCCTACTACCCGGCAGATAACCTCTTTGGTACCCTGCTGCACCCTGCCATGGCAGACCCGGCAGTCTTCAACGAGGGCTGGACCGACAGCCCCAACCCCGACTACGGCGTAGGCCCCTTCAAACTGGAAGAATGGAACTCAGCAGAAAAGCGCCTTTCCGTTGTTCCCAACGAAAACTGGTGGGGTACTAAGCCCATCCTAGACCGCATCACCTTCCGCCAGATGGAAGCCAGTGCAGCTCGGGCAGCCTTCCGCAACGGCGAAATTGATGCAGTGGAAGCTCGAACTTTGGCTGCCTATAAGGACGTTGAAGGCACCGCCGATGCTGAGCCCCGTCGTTCTCTGCGTCTCTTCTCCGGCGGCTTGAACCTCAATCCTGCCCGTATTCAGGACGTTGCCCTGCGCCGCGCAATCTTTGCCGGCACCGACCGTAAGGCCCTCTCAGACATTCGTTTCCAGGGCCTGAACTGGAGCGAAGAGACCCCGGGCTCCATGCTTCTACTGCCTATCTCTGAGTACTACCAGGACAATTACCCAGAAGAGCGCGGTGTTGAGGCAGCCCAGAAGATTCTGGAAGATGCCGGTTACACCAAGAGCGGCGACTACTACGCTAAGGACGGCGCTAACGCCAGCTTCCGCGTAACCAGCTTCGGCGATGACCCCGGAGCTGCCGCACTGGCTCAAACTATGGTTGAGCAGATGAAGGCCATCGGTATTGAATGCTCCATCGACCAGCAACCCAGCGCTAACTTCGCCTCGGTGGTCGGTAATAAGGAATACGACATGACCTTCTCTGGCTACTCTGTTGGCTCTGACGCTACCGGTGCCACTCGCCAGTACTATCACTCATCTAACCTCGACGGTGCGGCTGGCTCTGAGGAAATCGACGCCATGATCGCCGAGATGGAAAAGATTGAGGACGACGCTGAGCGTAACGCAAAGTGCAACGAGATCGAAAAGAAGTTCATGGCCGAGTTTGCAACCCTCGGTACTGTCTTCAATGGTCCTAGCATCTTCTACTGCAAGACCAAGCTAGCTAACTACGGTGCCGCTATGTTTGGTGGCCCCTCTGCTAACCCCCACCTCTGGGCCCGCCTTGGCTGGATGAAGGACTAAGCTCCTCGAGTCTAGAAATCTCCTAGGGTAACCCCTAACTTGCCCCATCACCTGATGCAGGTGGTGGGGCACGTTGTTTGTTTAATCTGGGTTGTTATCTCGGCCTGTTGTCATATCTGTGGGTTGGTGGCCAGGGGAGGGGATCTGGAGATGCTGAAAACATCAGAAAAATTTAGAGAAGCTAATCTATTTCTGATAAAAATGCTCAGCGCTTACGGGGCTATTATGTGAAATACGGGTTGAAAAAGAGTTACAGTGGCATAAATTACCTGCTAGGGTAGTCTCAACCATACAAAAGGTGTGGCGAATATTAAGTTCTGCTTATCTAAGGATGGCGTTATGACTGCACGTATTAACCTCAACCGCAGGTCTTTCTTCATTGTCTCGGGCGTCGCCGGTATGACCGGCCTGCTCGCAGCCTGTGGCGGCAACAGCAATACCTCAAGCGCCGAAACCGGCTCAGCCCTCACCAGCGGCAGCGACATCTCAAAGCTCGTAGCTATCAACGAACATGACCGCGCAGACCTGCAGACTGGCGGCGTCCTTAACCTTGCCGTAGCTACCCTGGGCCCCAACTTCAACGTCGCAACCCAAACCGGCTACACCACCAGCAACCTCAACGTCATGGCGGCCGTCAACACCGCCACCGTCAGCGGCCTCTGGAAGACCAACGCCCTGGGTGAATACAGCATCAACACCGACTACTGCACCGCCTACGAAGCGAGCGAAACCGACGGCGTGCAGACCATCTCCATCAAGCTCAACCCCCGGGCTAAGTTCAACGACGGCACCCCCGTGGACGTCAAGGCCCTGCAGGTGACCCACAAGACCCTCACCGAAGAGGGCTACAACATCGTAGACCCCGGCGTCTACGCCCACATCGCATCCATCGAAGAAGACGGCGACGCCTTCTCGGTTAAGATCACCATGACCGAACCCTACTATCCCATCGAGGGTCTCTTCGGCACCGGGTTGGTACACCCCGCCATGGAAGACCCCGCAATCTTCAACGACGGCCTGCTCGATACCATCAACAACGACTACCTCTCCGGCCCCTACAAGGTCGATAACTGGGACTCTGCCCAGAAGGTGCTCACCGTTGTGCCCAACGAGAACTGGTGGGGCGAAAAGCCCCTGCTCGACCGCATCACCTTCCGCCAGATGGAAGCCTCAGCAGCCCGCGCAGCCTTCCGCAACGGTGAAATCGACGCGGTGGCCGCTAACAGCCTGACCGCCTACAACGACATTGACGGCACCAGCGGCGCTGAACCCCGCCGCGGCCAGAAGCTCTACGCCGGTGGCCTGGTCATCAACCCTGAGCGACTCACCGACACCGCCCTGCGCCGCGCAATCTTTGCCGCTATCGACCGTAAAGCCATTGCAGCCGTCCGCTTCAACGGTCTGAACTGGACCGAAGAAGTACCCGGCTCCATGATGCTCATGCCCTTCGCTACCGACTACCAGGACAACTACCCAACCGAAACCGGTGCAGAGGCAGCCAAGAAGATCCTGGCCGATGCGGGCTACAGCCAAAACGGTGACTACCTGGCCAACTCTTCAGGCAATGCCAAGTTCGCCATCACCACCTTCGGTGATGACCCGGTTTCATCAGCTACCGCCCAGACCATTGTGCAGCAGATGAAGGCTGCCGGTATCGAATGCAGCATCGATAACCAGCCCGATGCAAACTTCTCCACCGTCATTGGTAACAAGGAATACGATGTGACCTTCTCCGGCTACGGCATCCTGGGTGAAGACGCATCAGGTTCAGCAGAGTACTTCTACCACTCAGCCACCTACAACGGCATCGGCACCGACGAAATTGACGCGATGTGTGAGCGCCTGCGCACCATCGAATCCATGGAAGAGCGTAACGCCCTGTCCAATGAAATCGAGAAGAAGCACATGGCAGAGGTTGCCACCATGATTCCCATCATCAACGGCCCCGAAATCTGGTTCTGCAAGACCAACCTGGCCAACTACGGTGCCTTCCTCTTCGCCCGCCCCTACGCCAACCCGTCCGCCTACATCAACGCAGGCTGGATCAAGGAGTAGGTTCAACGCCCAAGTTTCCACTTTTTCGCCGGTTTTCGACGGTTTAGCCGTTGAAAACCGGCGAAAGTGTCGAAACAGGGATTCTGACTCTCAACCGCGCAAACCCGGCGGCTCCTTGCCTATATACGTTATTCTTAATAGCTGATTCTTAAATTTGTTAGCGGGCCCCTCTAAGCCCGCGACGCCCATCCAGCCACGAAAGTAGTGCACAGCCCGTGTTTAATTCACTCTCAGACCGGTTGACAGCAACCTTCAAAAACCTGCGCGGCAAAGGCAAGCTAACTGAAGCAGATATTGACGCTACAGTACGCGAGATTCGCCGTGCCCTGCTGGATGCCGACGTGGCCGTTCCCGTCGTCCGCGAATTTACCTCCCACATCAAGGAACGCGCCCTGGGCGCAGAGGTCTCTGAAGCCCTCAACCCCTCCCAGCAGATTGTTAAGATCGTCAACGAAGAGCTGGTCAACATTCTGGGTGGCCAGACCCGCCGTATCAACATGGCCAAGACCGGCCCCACCATCATCATGCTGGCCGGTCTGCAGGGTGCCGGTAAGACCACCCTGGCCGGTAAGCTTTCTCACTGGCTCAAGAAGCAGGGCCACACCCCCATGCTGGTGGCCTCTGACCTTCAGCGCCCTAACGCCGTCAACCAGCTCAAGGTGGTGGGTGAGCGCGCTGGCGTGCCTGTCTACGCCCCGCACCCCGGCGTCACCAGCGAATTCGACGTGCCCACCGGTGACCCCGTGCAGGTCGCCCGCGACGGTGTAGCTGAGGCCCGCGCCAAGCTACACGATGTGGTCATTGTTGATACCGCAGGCCGCCTGGGCGTCGATGCCGAGCTCATGCAGCAGGCCCGTGACATCCGCGATGCCATTGAGCCCAATGAAGTCCTCTTCGTCATCGATGCCATGATCGGTCAGGACGCCGTCAACACCGCTAACGCCTTCAACGAGGGTGTTGACTTCACCGGCGTTGTGCTCTCTAAGCTGGACGGTGACGCCCGCGGTGGTGCTGCTCTGTCAGTTGCTTCGGTAACCGGTAAACCCATCATGTTCGCCTCAACCGGTGAAAACGTCACCGACTTTGAGCAGTTCCACCCCGACCGCATGGCCAGCCGTATTCTCGACATGGGTGACGTGCTCACCCTGATTGAGCAGGCCGAGCAAACCTGGGACAAGGCCGAAGCTGACCGCATGGCCAAGAAGTTCGTTGACCAGGAAGACTTCACCTTCGACGACTTCCTGGCTCAGATGCAGCAGATTCGCAAGATGGGGTCCATGAAGAAGCTGCTCATGATGATGCCGGGTGCAGCCCAGATTCGTCAGCAGCTGGAGAACTTCGACGAGAAGGAAATCGACCGCGTCGAGGCTATTGTTCGCTCCATGACCCCGCACGAGCGCGTGGCTCCCAAGATTATTAACGGCTCCCGCCGTGCCCGTATCGCTAAGGGTGCCGGTGTGACCGTTTCTGAGGTCAACATGCTCATGGAGCGTTTTGCCCAGGCCCAGAAGATGATGAAGAAGCTGGCCAGCGGCAATATGGCCGGTATGCCCGGTGGTATGCAGATGCCCGGTATGGCTGCTGCCGGTGGTGCTGCCCGCAAGAACAAGGGCAAGGGTAAGGGCAGGCAGAAGGCTCGTTCCGGTAACCCGGCAAAGCGCGCCCAGCAGGAGCAGGCAGCCGCAGCTAAGCAGCAGGCTGCTCTGGGCTCAGCCTTTGGCCAGCAGACCCAGGACGTGAAGCCTGAGGATCTGAACCTGCCTAAGGGCTTTGAGAAGTTCCTCAAGTAAAACCTACCGATAGGGCGGGGGTAAGCAGTTGGCCTACCCCCGCCCTATGGCTTTTAAGGACGCCTGGGGCAGGGGCCAGTTCTGCTGAGAGAGTGCAAGGGCCCCTCTACCTTTTACGCTGTAGTCTGGCGCGGTACATTGGGTGTAGTAACCGCCCGTTGAGAAGGAGCAGCACCGTGGTTGATTCTTATCTGCCTGAAGATGAACTGAAGGCTTTTATTGAAAGTCTGCCCACCCGTCGTCTGGCGGCCGGTGCTGTGATTCGGAATGAAGCGGGGCAGCTGCTGCTGGTCAAGCCTAACTATAAGGACGGCTGGACTATCCCGGGTGGCACCGTTGAGGCGGGCGAAGCTCCACAGTCAGCCTGCTTCCGTGAGGTGGCTGAGGAAGTTGGCCTTACCCTTGAGCCGGGCCGTCTTCTGGTGGTTTTCCACGGCCTGCAGATGGGTATCTGGGGTGACTCTACTTACTACATCTATGACGCCGGTGTACTTCCTGCCCATGCGGTCATTACCCTGCAGGAAGAAGAGCTGACCGCTTATGAATGGGCAGCGCCCGAAGATTTGGGTAACTACTTTGATCGGGGGCAGGCCTACCGTTTGCAGCAGGCTTTCCGTGCCCTGCAGACCGGGGCCGTGTACGAGTTCTCTAGCGATTCACCTGCACGCTAGTTACCCCTGCCTTGTGTGGCCCGGGGCAGAGCTCTGCCCGTTTGATGAAGCGTTGATAAGGATTGTAAGCATATGACTGAATCACACCGTGACCCCGCTCAGCAGGATGCCTCCCACAGGGAGGTTGTGGGTTCTGATGTGCTATGGGTGCGTCTGCGCATTGATCGTGCCCAGCCCTGGGGGAGCTGGCGGGAGCTAGTGCCCGCCCTGTACAGGGGCGCGTCTGATGCTCAGCAGGGGGCGGACGCCGGTGAGCAGCTTGCCCTGCCTGCTGATGTTGAGCAGCAGGTTCGGGATCAGCTAGAGAGCATTATCGGCATGATTCGGGAGCAGGCTCAGGGAGCTGACCAGAGCTACGAGTACACCGATGAAGACATCAAGAGTGTTGAGGAACTCGCTGCTAACCCCGATAAGTTCGATGATCTGATTCAGCAGATTATGCAGGCAGAGCAGGGGAGCGAAGAGCTCCTGGCAGAGCCTGAAGAGGCTTCGACTGAGGTTACCGCAGAGGAGCTTCAGGCGCTGACCGGCGACCCCACCCCAGAGGATCTGGCCGCAGTGGAAGAGCTGAACTGGGAGATTAGCCCTCAGCTTGCGGGCTATTTAGAGTCGGTAGCGACGGTGACGGCCCTTGAGACGGATGGACGCCGCGCCCAGCTTTTCGTGCTGTGCGAGCGGGTGCCGGGGCAGGCGTCCTTGCGCACCGTGGAGACCGACAGCACCGGGGTGCTGTTGCCCGGCGTGCCCCTGAACGAGTTTCTGAATCAGCTGGACGCTCTCTTCCCGGGTGCCGCTGACCTTCTGCCCCAAAAGCCGGGGGAGGACTACCATCTGGCGTCCTTCTCCCAGGGCACCGATTCCCTGAGCCTTGACCCCCACGGGGTGAGTGCTGCGCTGGTGGAGCTATCGATGGCTGACCTTGCTACCTATATGCAACCTGAGCTCATGGCCGGTGAGGTTGAGGCGGCACCTGCCGATAAGGGCTGGTCGCTGCTTACCGCCGACCCCCGCACCCTGGCCAACCTGCTTGAAGCCATGAACGTGCCCTCAATTGTGGCTGAGCAGACCCTCTTTGGTCAGAACCTGACCTTCGTGCTCCCGGCCGATTCCACCAGCCCCGAAACCGGTAGTGTCACCGACTGGGTTAACCAGGTCATGGGCACCCCCGACTCGGGTTTGGTGGGCACTGTGCTGACTTTTAGCTGGTCGCCTCTAACAAAAATTGGCTCTGCCCTTGAACGGGTCTCTAGCGAAGTGGGCAACCTGGTCTGGAGTCTGCCGGGCCTACTCCCGGCACCGTTCAGGGAACTAGCCGCCCGTGACCAGCTCGAACAGCTCATCTGGCTCTACGGGCTCGATGAGCAAACCGCTAACCGCCTGACCAACTACGTGCTGGACTGCGAAAGCTCCGACGGGCTGGAATCTACAATCCATGCCCTCGAACTGCCCGAAGAGCTACTGAAGGTGCTCACCGGGGCGGTGCACCTTGATGAGTTCGTGGGCTACCGAAAATTCGCCCCCGATATGAACGGGCTGGAGCGCTTCAAGGAGAGCGTCACCGCCTACCCCAACGGCACCGATACACTCAGCACCGTGAGCCGAGAAATTAGGGAACGCCCCTGGCTTCTCACAGCGGACGCCACTGCCCAGCTCGGTGCCTCCGGTGCCCTGGCCCTGTGGGCAGCCCGGCGCGTAGCGCAGGGGCGTTCACCTCGCGCTGCCCTCATCGCAGCAGCCACCCTCGGGGCAACCGGCGCAGCCGAACTGGTTATCGCACGGGTCTACCACCGCCTGCAGGCAGCCGAGGAACTGCCCACGGTCGAACACCATCGGGTGAGGCCCCTCTCGCTGACCGAAGAGCTCCGCGCCCAGGCCCAGCAGCAGGCAGGAGAAGCCTCCGAGCGACAGGCCCCCAAGGTCGTCCGCAACGCCCAGAAGCTAGGCCGCCAGGCAGGGCAGCTGGCCCGCCAGCAGCTGGGGCGTTTCTTCGGCGCTCGCGACTAAGAGCCCGGCTCCCTCCACCTCGCGGGGGAGCCGCCAGCTCCCTGGTCTTGATACAGTGGGCAGGTGAACACAGCCGCTCGTTTTTCCTTTTCCCAGATAGACCCCGACTGGGAGCGCCCCACCCCGCCGACGGCGTCCTTGCGCCGGGACGTGCTGGTCTGGCTCGTGGTACTCGCCGCAACCCTGCTACTGAACACCGCCTACCACTCCGCGGGGTTTCTGGGGGATAACGCCCAGCAGATTCATCACTCCTACTGGGCAGCTGCGGCGATGACGCTGCCACTTATTTTCCGCCGCGTCTACCCGCTCAGCATGATGCTCCTGGCCACCGCGCTCTTCTTTACTCTGAGCTATGTGTCTGAAATAGCGCCCGCTACCCTGAGCTACCAGCTCTGCTATTTTGCGGTACTCTATGCCGGTATCGCCTGGGGCAAGAACCGCACCCTGACCTGGGTTGTCTACGCCCTGGTCTGCACCGCCGCCCTTGTTTGGATTGTGGTTGCCTGGGTAGTAACCGACTCAGCCTACAGCATAGCCGGTGTTGAGGAGTATTCAGGTGGCCTGTTCAGCCAGGCAACCGCTGGCTACGTGATGGCTTGTATGACCAATCTTTTCTACTTCGGGTGCGCCGCCCTGATGGGGCGCACTGCCTGGAACCAGGCCTACCAGCGGACCGCCCTTGCGGCCCAGGCTCGGCAACTAGAACAGCAGGCAGAACAGATGGCCCAGGACGCCGTGACCCGCGACCGCCTGCGCATCGCCAGGGAACTCCACGACTCGGTGGGCCACCATGTCTCGTCCATGGGGATTCAGGCCGCCGCTGCCCGCCGGGCCCTAGCCAAGAAACCTGAACTGGCAGCAGAGCCCCTGGCTAACATCGAAAAGCTGGCCCGCTCTTCGGTCTCTGAAATGAAGAACCTGATTCGCGTCATGCGGGCTGCCGGGGAAGCGGAGCATGATAGCGGGGCAGCCAAAGAGCCTCAAGTAGCAGAAATCTTTAACCTGGTTGAGCACATGAGCTCGGTCGGCGTCCAGACCCGGCTGCAGGTAGGGGATCAGGACCTTGCCCGGCTGACCCACCTTCACCAGGGAACCCAGCTGTCTATCTACCGCATGGCTCAAGAAGCCCTGACCAACGTGCGCAAACATTCAGCTGCCCAGAATGCGGTGCTGGCTCTGCGTACCGGCGGCAGCCCCGGTGCCCACTGGGCTGAATTAGAGGTCACTGATAACGGCCCTGCCACCGGCCCGGAGCGGGGAGAGGGTCAAGAACACATACCCGATCCTAGCCGCCACGGCTACGGTCTGCAGGGCATCCGGGAACGGGCTGCCGCCCTGGGCGGTACCTGCTGGGCCGGACGCCGCCACGGCGCCCCCGGCTGGAAGGTACAGGTACGCTTCCCCATAGACCTTGACGAAACCCACGACACCCACGCCTCTAGGAGCACCTCATGACCCTCAAAGTACTGTTAGCTGACGACCAAGACCTGGTGCGTTCCGGTTTCGCCCTCATTCTCTCGATGGAGGATGACATCGAGGTGGTAGGCCAGGCCCGCAACGGGGCCGAGGCCCTCGAACTGGCTGTAAGTCTCCGCCCCGATGTGGTGCTCATGGACGTTCAAATGCCCGTGATGGACGGAATCACCGCAACAGCCGCCCTCACCGAGAAGCTGCCGGGTACGTCCGTCCTGATTCTGACCACCTTCGACCGCGAGGACTACCTCTTCTCATCCCTGCAGGCCGGGGCCAGCGGCTTTCTGCTCAAAACCTCGGACGCCGATGAGCTGGTTGAAGCTATCCGTAAGGTTGCCGACGGTCTGGCCCTGCTGTCGCCCGAGATGACCCTGCCACTCATTGCCCGTTTTGTGGAGCAGACCAAGGGGCAGGACGCCGCCGCGCAGGCAGGTAGCTTAGGGCCGGGCAAGAGCGGGGGAGTACGCTCCGCCCAGGAGCTGAGCCCCGAGGATGCTTTCGCCCTAGACGCGCTCACCCCCAGAGAGAAAGAAACCCTAGAGCTTCTTGCCCAGGGCCTCACCAATGCAGAAATCGCAGAAAAACTCTTTCTCGGGGCGGCAACCGTCAAGACCCACGTCTCTAACATCCTGGCCAAGACCCACAGCCGCGACCGCGTCGGTGCCGTCATCTTCGCCCACCGGGTAGGGCTAGCCTAGATTCTCAACCTAGCTTCTCAGCATCCGCCCACAATCTCCCCCGCCCGACTCCACCCGGCGGGGGAGTTGCTATGCTCACAGCCTTCCTAGACTTGAGGTACAAGCTACCCAAAGGAAGTGCCCCATGACTGACCGAACCATAGAAGTGCGTGACCTCACCAAGGTCTACGGCAGCGGCCCCGGTGCCACCACCGCCGTAGAAAAGGTGAGTTTTACCGTTGAACCCGGCTCCATGACCGGCTTTCTTGGCGCTAACGGCGCGGGTAAAACCACCACCATGCGCATGATCATGGGCCTGCTCGAACCCACCGAAGGGCAGGTACTCTACGGCGGCCGCCCTATCACCGCCGCAGACCGCGCGGGTTTTGGCTACATGCCCGAAGAACGCGGCCTCTACCCCAAGCAGGCTATCCTGGCCCAGCTCATCTACCTGGGTCAGCTACGCGGTATGAGCGCCAGCACCGCCCGCACCATCGCTACCGACCACCTCACCGAACTGGGGCTGGGGGAGCGCCTGAATGACAAGCTTGAATCCCTCTCTCTCGGTAACCAGCAGCGGGTGCAGATCGTAGCCTCTATCCTGCACCAGCCCACCGCCCTGATCCTCGACGAACCCTTCTCCGGCCTTGACCCTAAAGCCGTAGACACCATGGTCTCCATGATGCGCGAGCTCATGCGTGGTGGGGTCCCCATCCTTTTCTCATCCCACCAGCTCGATCTGGTTGACCGTCTCTGCGACCGCGTCGTTATTCTGCACGGCGGAACCGTCCGCGCCAGCGGCAGCGCCACCGAACTGCGCGAATCAGGCGCCCCCCGCTACCTCTACCGGGGCGGGGCGGACGCCGCCTGGCTCCGTGACCTGGCTGGGATCAATGTCCTTGATGTTTCCGGTACCGACGCCGTCCTCGAACTGGCCCCCGGTGCCGACCTCGCTAGCGTCCGCCACCAGATCCTCAGTGTTGGCCTAGAGCACGACATACACGAGTTCTCCCGCCAGCTCCCCACCCTCGGCGACATCTACCGAAAGGTCACCGGCCAATGAACACCGCCCCCAAAAACGCCTGGCAAATCGTCGCAACCCGCGAAATCATGGTCAAGCTGCGCGACAAATCCTTCATCGGCGGAACCATCTTCTCCCTCGTCATCATCCTGGCCGCAATCCTCATCCCTTACTTTATGAGCTCAGGGTCAACCGACTACACCGTAGCCACCAGCGACGACCGGGCCACCTCCCTGGTCGCTGCCGCTGAAGCCAGCAGCGATGAGAACACCAGCTACACCGCCACCCAGGTCGACAGCGCGGACGCCGCCCGCACCCTCGTTACCGAAGGGGACGCGGACGCCTACCTCGCCCCCACCGACCAGGGCTGGGAACTCGTCTTCGACTCTTCCCCCGACAACAGCCTGGTCACTGAACTGAGCGCCGTCATCACCTCCACCGTTACAGCCGAAAACGCAGCTGCCGCAGGAGTTGATCTCGAAGCCCTGGCCGCGGGCACCCAGGTGAGCACCAGCGTCCTCTCCGGTAACAGCAATGCAGGGCTGGCCTTCCTCATCGCCATGGTCTTCGCCATGATTTTCTACATGACCACCGTGCTCTTCGGCGTAGCCATCGCCAACTCCGTGGTCGAAGAAAAACAAAACCGCATCGTCGAAATCATCGCCACCGCCATACCGCTCGGCCAACTCCTCGCCGGCAAAATCGTGGGCAACATCGTGCTCGCCATCCTGCAGGTAGCCATCTACGCAGTCGCCGGCCTCATCGGCATGCAAATCACAGGAAGCGCCTCAGAGTTCGGCTGGATCCTACCCTCGGTCGGCTGGTTCGCCCTCTTCTACATCGTCGGTTTTGCAGCCATCGCCACCATCTGGGCTGCCGTCGGTGCCATGGCAGCCCGCACCGAAGACATCGCCAACCTCTCCAACCCCATCACCATGGTGCTCATCGCCGCCCTCTTCGCCGGTATCTACGTCTCAGGAACCTGGCTCAAGATTGTCTCCTTTGTGCCTGTCCTATCCTCCATCGCCATGCCCCGCCGCCTGCTCACCGAAGATGTAGCCCTCTGGGAACCCCTAATCGCCCTCACCCTCACCCTGGCAACAGCAGCCCTCCTCACCCGGCTCGGCGCCCGCATTTATCGCGCCAACATCATGCGCGGCGGAACCTCGGTGAGCTGGAAGCAGGCGCTGAGAAAATAGGTCTAACCGGGGAGGGGCGGCGGGCTGGCCCAGCGCCTGAGCTTGCGCTCGCTGCCGACCCTCTCACCCGGTTCGCTTGCGCTCACTGGGTGATTCACGCCAGCCCCGAGCCAGCAGCTTCGCTGCGAGCTCTATGCGCTGGAGTAGTCCGGGTCAGCTTGCTCACAACACGCTCACTCCATAGAGCGTAACCCTAGATTAAGCGGGGCGGAGCTGGCATACTTGACGGGTACTCGATTTTTCCAGGCCCCTCTCATCCGGGAGAAATTGTGTCCGCAGAGGTCTTGACGAAGCCCGCCCCACGAGCTGACACCTGACCTCGAACAGTTATAGAAAACAGGAGAAACCACTACAGTGGCTGTTAAAATTCGTCTGAAGCGTTTCGGTAAAATCCGCGATCCTCGCTACCGTGTTGTAGTAGCTGACTCACGCACCAAGCGTGACGGTAAGGCTATCGAGGAAATCGGCATTTACCACCCGACCGAGAACCCCTCACGCATCGAGATCAACTCAGAGCGTGCCCAGTACTGGCTGTCAGTTGGCGCCCAGCCCACCGAGCAGGTAGCTGCTCTGCTGAAGCTGACCGGCGACCTGGCTGCTGCCAAGGGCGAAAAGGCTGAGTCAACCGTAAAGCCCGTTGACGCCAAGCCCGAGTTCGTTGTTCCCGAAAAGGGTTCCGTCATCCTTCCCGAGGCAATCACCCCCAAGGGCGAGGACAAGGCTGAAGAAGCTCCCGCAGAAGAGGCTGCTGAAGAAGCAGCTTCTGAGGAAGCAGCTGAGTAATCATGTTGGCTGACGCTCTCGAACACCTCGTTCGGGGTATCGTCGACAACCCAGACGACGTCCAGGTCCGCGCCAAAACCGGCCGCCGGGGCGAAACCCTGGAGGTTCGCGTGAACCCTGATGATCTTGGCCGTGTGATTGGCCGCTCCGGCCGCACCGCCAAGAGCATCCGCACCGTGGTCAACGCCATCAACGACGGTAACCACGTGCGCGTAGACGTCATCGACACCGACCGACGACGCTAACTGAATACTTCTCAAGAAGCCCCTACCGCTTATCAGCTGTAGGGGTCTTCTTGTACCTACCCACCGGCGTCCGCAAAACCCGGTAAAGTTAGACCCAAACCCCACAACACCTTTACCCCCCAAGGAGATACGCGTGCAGGTACAGGTCGCCCGCATCGGCAAACCCCACGGCATCCGCGGCGAAGTCACCGTCCAGCTCTTCACCGACGCCCCCGAAGAACGCTTCGCTCCCGGGGCCGTACTCGACATCGAAAACTTCAACCCCGCAAGCCCCGCAGGCACCATCGCCCCCGCTGGCACCCTCACCGTCAAAAAATCCCGCTGGAACAAAAAAATTCTGGTCGTAGCCTTCGAAGAAGTCACCAACCGCAACCAGGCCGAAGAACTCCGCGACACCCGCCTCACCTTCGACTCCTCCGCAGAAACCGACACCGACAGCGACGACGAAGGCTACTACGAGCACGAACTACTCGACCTGCCCGTCTACCTGGCCGCCGATATCAAGGACGGCTACCTGCCCGAAGAGCCCATCGCCATCGTCACCGGCCTGCAGACCATGCCCACCCAGGACCTGCTGATCCTCGAAAACACCGCAGACGGTGAAGAGGTCATGATCCCCTTCGTTGAAGAACTCATTCCCGCTATTGACACCGAAGAGGGCTACATCATCATCAACCCGCCCGCCGGCCTGCTCGAACTCAACAGCGACGGTGAAGAAGCAGAACCCGAGACCGAGAGTGAACACAACTAACGCTCATGCGCTTTGACGTCATCACCATCTTCCCCGAATACCTGGCCCCGCTAGAGCTCTCCCTCATGGGCAAAGCCCGCGAATCGGGCAAGGTCGATTTGCACCTGACCAACCTGCGTGACTTTGCCTTCGACCGCCACAAAACCGTTGACGATACCCCCTACGGCGGGGGAGCGGGCATGGTTATGAAACCCGAGCCCTGGGGCCTTGCCCTGGATCAGGCGCTTGCCGCCTCACCGGCGTCCGCACGGGGGGACGGGGGCAAACCCCTGCTGATCGTGCCCTCACCTGCCGGCACCGTCTTCAACCAGCAGCTGGCCTACGACCTGGCAGAAGAAGAGCACATCGTGTTCGCCCCGGCCCGATACGAAGGCATCGACGAGCGTGTGCTGGACTGGGCTGAGCAGGAATTTAGGGTGCTGCCCGTATCAATCGGCGACTACGTGCTCTACGGGGGTGAAGTGGCCGTGATGGTGATGATTGAGGCCATTACCCGCCTGATTCCCGGTGCTATGGGCAACCCCGAGTCCCTGGCCGAGGAGTCCCACACCGGCGGGCTGCTGGAGTACCCGGTCTACACCAAGCCCGCCACCTGGCGAAATCAGCAGGTGCCGCCCGTCCTGCTCTCCGGCAATCACGGGGCTATCGCCCGCTGGCGCCGCGACGAGCAAATCAAGCGCACCTTTGCCCGCCGCCCCGACATGGTCAAGGCCTACCCCGCAGAGAACTGGGATAGGAAAGACCGCAAGCTCCTGCAGGAGCTGCACACCGAGCAGAAAGCTGCCAAAAAAGCTGAGCGCGAGGCCGGGCTCGCGAGCGAAGGTCGGTAAAGTAGGTAAGCTCACAAGCAACACGCGGACGCCCGCCCCGGCACCCCTGGTGCAGGCGGGTTTTCTGTGGGATAATTTTTCTTTGTGTTCATGCTGGGCACGCCCCTGCCGCAGGGGGAAGAGCGACCTATAACAGCGTGAACCACCGGCTCTGACCGTTCAGAGCACGGTGAGTAAAGAATTCATCGCAGACAGCATCAGTCTGGCACCACCCGGTGACCCCTAGACACTGCCTGCGACATACACCGAATATGTTTGACCTGCGGCAGAGATATTCACGGAGAAACTCAATGCAGACTCTTGACTTCATTGATAACAAGTCACTTCGCACCGATATCCCCGAGTTCGGCCCCGGCGACACCCTGAACGTACACGTCAACATTGTTGAAGGTAACCGCAGCCGTGTCCAGGTCTTTAAGGGCTTCGTTGTTGGCCGTCAGGGCGCTGGCGTCCGCGAAACCTTCACTGTTCGCAAGGTTTCCTTCGGTGTTGGCGTAGAGCGTACCTTCCCCGTACACTCTCCCGTCATCGAAAAGATCGAGGTTGTCACCCGCGGTGACGTCCGCCGTGCAAAGCTCTACTACATGCGCGACCGTCACGGTAAGGCTGCTCGTATCCGCGAGAAGCGCGAAGCCTAAGCCGTTTAGGTTTCACCAGATTTATGGAGACTGGCGTAAACGCCGACTCTTCTGAGGCAAGGCGCCAACCCTTTCTACAGGGCTGGCGCCTTGTTGCTGTCGCCGCAGCCCTCGCCTTCACCGTGCTCCTGGTGGTTCGTTCCTTTTTCATTGATGTGTTCTACATACCCTCAAGCTCCATGGAACCCACCTATGAGCCGGGCGACCGTATTCTAGTCTCAAAACTAGCTACCGAGCCCCAGCGTGGCGATGTGGTCGTTTTTGACGGTACCGGCTCCTTTGCCCCCTATGTGCCCGGCAGCCCCTGGGTGCGTGACCCGCTCAGAACCGCGGGGCAGTGGTTCGGGTTAGTGGGCTCAGATACGGTCTACATCAAGCGGGTCATCGGAGTAGCTGGCGATACCGTCGAGTGCTGCGACGCCCAGGGCTATCTTCGAATCAATGGGCAGCCTTCCGAAGAGCCCTATCTTTACCCCGGCGACAGCGCCAGCGAGGTGGGCTTTAGCGTGCAGGTACCCGAAGGACGCATGTGGGTGATGGGCGACCACCGCTCGGCGTCCGCTGACTCCCGGTCCCTGCTAGGGGCACCCGGTGGAGGTATGATCCGCACCGAGAAAATCATCGGTACCCCGGTCTTCATCGCCTGGCCGGCCCACCGCTTTGGTCAAGCTCCCAGCTAAAACCACTAAACTATCCTCTAAACACGTTCACAGCAGAAGGGTGCGGGCTCATGGAGCAGCAGAAGAACTCAGACAGCATCGAGGCAGCGGCACAGGAGACCACCACAGCCTCAACCGACAAGCCCCGCGGCGGTAAGCGCCGCCGCGAAAACAGCGCGGTCAAAGAGTACGCCCTGATTATCCTCTACGCGGTACTCATCGCCTTCCTGCTGAAAACCTTTGTGGTTCGCGGGTTTTACATTCCTTCTAGCTCCATGGAAGATACCCTGCAGATCAACGACCGCGTTTTTGTGAACGTGGCAGGTGGACTGTTCACCGAAGCCGAGCGCGGCGACATCGTGGTCTTCAAGGACACCCAGGGTTGGATGCCGGTATCTACCAGCTCTAACCCCGTACGCGATGCCCTAGCCTTTGTGGGGGTTATGCCCGATAGCTCATCAAACTACCTGGTCAAGCGTGTGATTGGTGTGGGCGGTGACCATATCGTGGGTACCGCCGATGGTCGCATCACCGTCAACGGCGTAGAAATTGACGAGACCTACCTCAAGCCCGGTGTAAGCCCCACCGAGCTTCCCTTCGACGTAATCGTTCCCCAGAAATCCTACTTCGTCATGGGCGATAACCGCTCTAACTCTGCTGACTCCCGCTACCATATTCAGACCGGCACCGAGTTCATCAACGACGCCGACGTTGTGGGCGAAGTCTTCGTGGTTGCCTGGCCCCTGTCTAGCTTCACTTTCATTGGTGGGGCCAGCGATGTCTTTGCCGACGTACCCGATACCGAGTAAGACCGTGCCAGCTAAAGAAGCCGCGTCCGCTGATCTGAGCGTCGAAACCGAGCTCTTTGCAGCGGGCAAGACCCTGGTGGCGGGTATGGACGAGGTGGGGCGCGGCCCGCTGGCCGGGCCGGTCACCGTGGGGGTCGCCGTAATTGATGCGAGCGCCCAGCTCAGCATCGAGGGGCTCATCGATTCAAAGGCCCTGACCGAGAAAAAGCGGGTGGCCATGGTTCCGCAGGTGAAGCAGTGGGCCGTGACCGCAGTGGGGCACGCCAGCCCTGCTGAAATCGATGCTCTGGGTATCACCACGGCTCTGCGTTTAGCGGGGCAACGGGCTCTTGCCCAGGTGGCCCGGGCAGGGGCCTACCCTGACGCCGTCCTCTTGGACGGCAAGCATAACTGGCTTTCTGCCCCCGAGGCTGACCTTTTTGCAGACCTTGACCCGACAAGCGCCCTCTACCGTGGGCTGGTAGCTGAAGCCTGGGCAGGTCTGGCGGGGGAGCCAGGCGGCTGGTTTGGGCCAGTGCAGATGGAGATCAAGGGCGACTACCGCTGTGCCTCTATTGCGGCAGCTTCGGTTGTGGCCAAGGTGGAGCGCGATACCCTCATGGACGAGCTGGACACTCGCTACCCCGGCTACGGCTGGGCGAAAAATAAGGGCTACGGGTCAGGTGCCCACCGCACCGCGATAGAAACGATGGGGCCCACCCCCTTGCATCGGCTGAGCTGGTCCTTGCCGGCTACCGAGGCACAAATCCAGCAGGCTATGGTGGAACGAGAGAAGGAAGAAGTATGAGCCAAGAGGATCTTGAGAGCTATGAGTCAGGTGCCCAGCTAGCCCTGTATGAAGAGTACAAGAATGTAGCTGAGCTCTTTACCTATATCGTTGAGACCGACCGCCGTTTTTACCTGGCCAACCAGGTGCAGGTGACCCCGCGAGCTGCTGACGGGTCTCTGTACTTTGAGGTTGAGATGCAGGACGTGTGGGTGTGGGATATTTTCCGCCAGTCTCGGTTTGTCAAAAACGTGAAGGTATATTCGGTGCGCGATGTGAACGTTGAGGAACGCGCTGCCGCCGAAGACCTGGTAGTGCCGACCATGAGTGATTTCGACCCCGGTTCGGCCTAAAAACTAGCATGCGAGCCCGCCTCCTTCCCACGAGGGAAGGGGGCGGCTTTTTCGTTGATAGAGGGTAGAGGAGCGCGGACGCCCGGTGTAGCTGGCTGGGGATAAGGACGCCTAGGGCGTCATGGTTGTGTCATGGCTGTACCGTTTATGGGCGTGAATACGGGAGCTATCTGGCGCTGACCTGGTGGTATAGGGAAGGGGTGATATCCACAGCCAGCACAGAGGTAGGTAGAACCAGACACAGCAGGTCATGATGGGGCTAACCCTGATACTTGAAGGAGGCCCCCATGAACCCCGCACTACAGCCATCCTCACCCCATGCGTCCTTGCGACCCAAAGAGGTGGGGCGCTGGGGTGAAGATATCGCCCTGGCGGTCTTAGAACGGCAAGGCTATACTCTCTTGGCTCGTAATTGGCGGCCCGCACGAACTGAAGAGCGCCCGAGGTGGAGCGGCGAACTTGATTTGATTATGCGTGATAGCGACCAGACCCTGGTCTTTATCGAGGTTAAAACCCGTTCTGGTGCGGGTTACGGGCACCCTCTTGAATCCATTACTGCCCGGAAATGCCAGATGCTACGACAACTGGCCTACGCCTGGTTAGCAGAAAACCGGGCTCCCTATACCACCATGAGAGTAGACGCTATCGCCCTGTGCGGGAGCCCCACGGAGTTCACCTTTGAGCATCGGCAGGCGGTGGTGTAGCCGTGGCCTTCGCACGAACCTATTCGGTTGCCCTGGTGGGTGTCACCGGCTACCTCGTTGAAGTAGAAGCCGATATCTCATCTGCCCTACCCGGCTTTGTGCTGCTCGGGCTGCCCGATAGTTCTTTGAACGAGGCCAAAGACCGGGTACGGTCTGCCGCGAAGAATTCCGGGCTGCCCCTGCCACCCCAGAAACTCACTATCAACCTCACCCCGCCTACCCTTCCCAAACGCGGCTCGGCATTTGATGTGGCCATGTTGGTTGCAGCCCAGCAGGCGGCGGGGCAACTAGGTCTATCAGGTCGCACGGTCTTTCTGGGCGAAGTGGGTCTCGATGGGAGCGTGCGACAGGTTCCCGGAGTACTACCTGCCGTCAAAGCGGCCCGCGATGCCGGGCATGAGCGGGTAGTTGTACCCGAGGGTAACGCCCAAGAAGCAGCCCTTATAGAGGGGGTTGAAGTGACCGGGGTCAGCTGTCTGGCTGAAGTATTTGAACTTCTGGGGTGCCCCGAACCAGAAAAACTCAAAAGACCAGCTCTGGTGGGTAGCCAGAGGGCGAGTGCGGAGCCCAGCAGCCTGCAGCAGAGCGCTGATATGGCAGATGTTGCCGGGCAGGCCGAGGGGCGCCTAGCCCTTGAAATAGCAGCTGCAGGGGGCCATCACCTGTTGCTGACCGGCCCGCCAGGCTCCGGCAAGACCATGCTGGCTGAACGCCTCCCCGGTATTCTTCCTCCGCTCACACCGCAAGAAGCTCTGGATGTCACTGCGGTGCACTCGCTCTGCCGCTCGGGTGAACCGCTCACCGAACTGATGACCAGACCGCCTTTCGAAGCGCCCCACCATACTGCCAGTGCACCGGCGATTATGGGAGGCGGCGCCGGGCTGCCCAAGCCGGGGTGCATCTCAAAGGCTCACCGGGGCGTCCTTTTTCTCGATGAAGCCCCGGAATTTAAACGCAGCGTTCTAGATTCTTTGCGTCAGCCCCTCGAAAGCGGCGAAGTCATTATTAGCCGATCAGCTGCTTCAGCCCGGTACCCGGCTAGGTTCCAACTCGTTTTAGCTGCTAACCCCTGCCCCTGCGGCTACAACGTGGGTCGGGGCCTAGACTGCACCTGTACTAGCCGTGAGCGAAGGTCCTACTTCAGCCGGCTATCGGGGCCCCTGCTCGACCGTATTGATCTTCATATCAGCGTCCCTAAAGTAACGGCTGCCGACCTCGTTACCAGCGGCACCAACGAAAGCTCAGAGGACATCCGTTATCGGGTCAGCCAAGCCCGCAATGCCCAGGCAGAAAGACTGAGCCCGCTGGGCGTGACCACAAACGCTGAGACGAACGGCAAGATTCTGCGAGGCCCTCTCAAGCTTTCAGCTCAACTGACCTCGTCCCTCTCCACCGCCCTGGACCACGGCACCCTCACAGCCCGCGGTTATGACCGAGTGCTGCGGACAGCCTGGACCTTAGCCGATTTAGATGGAGCCACCAGCCCCAGCCTAGACCATCTTGACCTCGCTCTCTACTTCCGTAACCACGCCACTGAAAGCTACCAGACATGACACATCACGACCCCCACCACGATATTCGTAGAGCCCGCACCGAGATCCTGCGCATTACCGACCCCGAGGACGTCGCCACCTACACCCTGCTTCGGCTAGTGGGACCGGTCCGTGCGGCAGACTACCTCACCGGCCGTCAGGAGCTGACTCCGCATCTTCTCACCCGCCACCTTGAGGAAGCAGGAGCACACGATGTCTCTGCGGTACCTGCCCTCGCTAGTGCCATCGGTGAACGCACCCAGCGGTGGAAGAGCAGGCGGGCCGGTATCAGCGTCCAACAGGATATGGCTTTAGCCCGGGCCAGCGGCAGTTGGCTGTGTATACCCGAAGACCCAGACTGGCCACAGGCCTTGAATGACCTCGCAGAAAAAACTCCGGTCGGACTCTGGGGCAGGGGAGACCGCCAGCTACTGGCCCAGCTCTCCACCGAACAGAGTTATGCGGTCGTGGGGTCCCGCGATGTCAGCTCCTACGGTAACTCAGCAACCAGCCACCTGGCCGGTGAACTCGCAAACCGGGGCTATACGGTGGTCTCAGGCGGAGCCTTTGGTGTAGATGCCACCGCCCATCGAGCTGCCCTCGCTACGGCGACATCTTCCCTGCCCACCGTAGCGTTGATGGCGGGAGGTCTTGACCGTCTCTACCCCAAGCCCAATGAACGCCTGCTACACGAGATTATTGAACGGGGCCTGCTGCTGAGCGAGGTTCCCCTGGGGCAGAACCCCACCCGTTACAGGTTCCTCCAACGTAACCGGCTCATCGCCGCTCTCACCGGGGCCAGCATAGTTATCGAAGCCCGCTGGCGCAGTGGCGCGCTCAACACCGCCCATCATGCCCTGGAACTGGGGCGCCCCGTCTATGCTGTACCTGGCCCTATCTTTTCACCGACCTCAGAAGGCTGCCACCGTCTGATTCGAGACGGTCTAGCCCAGCTTGTGACCGATGCCCGTCAGATTCTTGACGACAGAACCTCGGAGATAGCTGCAGAACAAACCAGCCTATTTACAGCTCCTTCTGCCCACCAGCAGCTCCTGGAATCGCTCCCCGAAACTCAAAGACGAGTGTGGGACGTACTGCCCCTCCGCACTCCGGCTACCGTTGAACAGCTCAGTGCTGACCTTGCGCTACCTGCCCGAACCGTCATGATTGCCCTATCCCAACTTAACCGACTCAACCTCGCAGAGCAGGAAGGCATGGGCTGGCGAAAAACCAAACCATCGGCGGAAAGCTCCGGGGGATAGAATGAAGACCTGACCTCAGCCACCGGTAGAAAGGAGCGGTACGGTGCACCCTGCAGACCAGCTACCCACCACCCTCAAAATCGGGGCCTCCACGGTTAACGAAGACCGAGAGTTCGTACGAGCCCTTGAAGCCTTTGAACGCTACCTCACCTACGAGCTCCACCGCTCACCCCAAACAATTCGAGCCTACATCTCTGACCTCACCGATTTCTTTGCCCACGCCCGCAGGCACGGCACCACCCACCTCTCCCACATCACCCTTGAGGTCATTCGAGACTGGCTAGCCTACCATCACCGCAAACAAGCTGCCCGGAGCTCTATGGCCCGGCGGACCTCGTCCTTGCGGACCTTCTTCGCCTGGGCGGAGGAAGAAGAACTCATCCAAGCCAACCCGGCACTCAAACTCACTACCCCCAAGAAGAGCAACCACCTGCCCTCGGTACTCAGCGAAGCCCAGATGCAGGCCCTCACCACAACCCTCACAGCAGCTCTGGAGCAGGCCCCGCGGGACGCCCGACTCCTGCGTCTGCAAGCGGTGGTGGAGCTACTCTACGCCAGCGGGCTGCGCATCTCAGAGCTCACCGGTCTCGACCTAGCGAGCATTGACCGTAACCAGCGAACCCTGCGTGTGCTGGGTAAGGGCAATAAAGAGCGGGTCGTGCCCTTCGGGGCCCAGGCTATGCAGGCCCTCAACCGGTGGGTAGTGGCAGGACGCCCGCAGTGGCTTCCCGAGATAGAAGCAGCTAAAAGTGCCCCGGCTCAGCACGCCCTCTTCATCGGCCCCCAGGGTAAACGCGCCAACCCCCGGCAGATTCGCCAAGACCTCACCACCCTCCTGGGTACCTTGGACGACACCGAAGCCACAGGCGCCCACGTCTTCCGCCATACAGCAGCAACCCACATGGTCGATGGGGGAGCAGACATCAGAGCCGTCCAAGAGTTTCTTGGGCACAGTTCTTTAGCAACCACCCAGGTCTACACCCACGTCTCGGTAGACCGCCTTGCCCAGGCCTATAACAGGGCCCACCCCCGGGCCTAAAGGTAAGGCAGAAGGTATAGGATGGGAAGACCATGTTTTCACCAGCAGAAAAGACCGGCCAGCCCGTCCCCCTACCGCCAGAGACTACCGGCAACCCTACCGGTGGCTTTATCTTTCTGCTGGCTGTCCCCTCAGCCCTCACAAGCCACGTGACCTGGGCTCTTGAAAACCTCACTGCTCACCGGCTGACCCCCACCTGGCAAGCCCAACCCCAGAAACCGGGCTACCACCGTGCAGATATCAGCTGGCAGGGCAACAGCGGGGGAGCAGCCCTCATCGCCTCCACCCTCCGTCACTTTACTGGCAGCTATTTTGAAGTCACCGAGCGCCGCACCGCAACCTCCGACGCCTTACGCATCATGCACACCCCAGAACTCGGCATCTGCACCCTACCGGTAGACCTCCAGGGCAACTTCACCGTGACCGAAGACCGCATCCGCTATGCCTTCGAAAAAGCAGCCGGTAATTTCGATGAACTCTACCGGCAGTTCTCTGCGGCCGTTGGCCAGCCCTGGGACGACGAACTTGAGCCCCTGCGTCCTAACGCCTCATCGGCCAGCGCTACCGTCAGGCTCCGGGCCTAAGGCAAGAGCTCCCGCCCCAGAGCACAGAAAAGGGCCCTTCTGCCCGAACCAGAGTTCGCGTAGAAGGGCCCTTTCTGACGAGCTAGACCGGCACGGTGCTAGTTGCTGACGCTGCGGAAAGCCGCTACAGCATTGTGGCCACCAAAGCCAAAGGAATTCGAGACAGCAACAATCTCACCGGCGGGAAGGTCCCGGGCCTCGGTGACAACGTCAAGATCAATCTCGGGGTCCTTGTTCTCCAGGTTAATGGTGCAGGGAGCCTTACGGTGGTAAATCGCAAGAACAGTCAGCACAGCTTCAAGAGCACCGGCACCGCCGAGCAGGTGACCGGTCATTGACTTGGTTGCAGATACAGCTACCTTGCCGGTGTGCTCACCGAAGACCTCACGCAGAGCCAGGGACTCGGGGATATCACCTACAGGAGTAGAGGTTGCATGCGCGTTGACATGCACTACCTGCTCAGGGGAAATACCGCCATCGGTCAGAGCCTCCTGCAGGGCACGGGTAGCACCCAGAGCAGCCGGGTCAGGAGCGGTGATGTGGTGGGCGTCCGCTGAGACGCCGGTGCCAGCCAGCTCCGCGTAGATACGGGCACCGCGGGCCAGCGCGTGCTCCTCAGATTCGAGAATCAGCGCAGCACCGCCCTCACCCATCACAAAACCGTCGCGGCCAGTATCGTAGGGGCGGGAAGCTCCAGCAGGGTCATCGTTGCGGGTCGACAGGGCCTGCATCTTTGCAAAGGCGCCAATCGTCATGGGGTGGATTGCGGCCTCAGAACCACCGGCAATCACCACGTCAGCCTTACCCGAGCGAATCAGCATCAGGCCTAGCTCGAGAGCTTCGGTCGACGAAGCACAGGCGGAGACCACGGTCTGGGCAGAGCTACGGGCCTTCAAGTTCATCGAGACGGCAGCAGCATTTGAGTTGGGCATCAGCATGGGAACCGTCATGGGCAGCATACGGCGCGGGCCCTTCTCGCGCAGAGTATCCCAGGCATCAAGTAGAGTCCACACACCACCGATACCGGTACCAAAAGCAACCGCGGTCCGCAGCGGGTCGCACTCTTCGGCAGCCTCAGCATCAGGGCCGCTAAAACCGGCGTCCTCCCAGGCCTCGCGCGCAGCAACCAAAGCCAGCTGACCCGAGGGGTCCAGGCGCTTAGCCTCAACCTTGGTCAGGCGGCCCGACTCAACAGCGTCTACAGCCACACGGCCAGCAATCGAAACCGGCAGGTCGAATTCCTCAACCCAGGGCTCTTCAATAGTGGTGATGCCTGAGACACCTGCAAGCGCATTTTCCCAGGTCGTCGGAACATCCCCACCGATGGGGGTGGTGGCGCCCAGGCCGGTGACCACAACTTTACGCGTCATGCTTGATTCCTTCGAATACAGTCTTGGGTTGGGGTAAAGAATAAAAAGCAGGTTGGGCACGATAAGACCGTGCCCAACCTGGTCAACGCGACTTAGGCGTTAGCGATGAAGTTAACAGCGTCGCCGACGGTCTTCAGGTTCTTGACCTCTTCGTCGGGAATGGTAACGCCGAACTTTTCCTCAGCGTTTACAACGATGGTCATCATTGAGATGGAATCGATGTCCAGGTCTTCGGTGAAGGACTTCTCGAGCTGGACGTCCTCAACCTCTACACCGGTCTCTTCGTTCACGATTTCTGCAAGACCTGCGAGGATTTCGTTCTGATCTGCCATGATGGCTCCTTCGTCTTAGTATGAGTGGCGTGGGGCCACAGTTGTAACTCACCGTGCATGGGCGCGCAGCGGTTGAGGGATAAGCGGGCAGAGCCCACTTTAGCTTCCAAAATTGAGTGTAGCCCCTAGCCCGCACAAAGCTAAGCTGTGACGCCACCTAATTTTTGAAATAAATCTAACATTTTGTCAAAATACGGTGCGGACGCCCGCCCTGCCAACCCTGCACAGGGCCGGTTAGGGGAGCGCAACAACCTGGGCCGCGTAGGCCAGCCCCGCACCGAAACCAATCTGCAGGGCAAGCTTGCCAGAAAGATCGGGGTTGTCCTGGAGCAGTTGGTGGGCAGCTAGCGGAACCGAGGCAGCAGAGGTGTTACCTGCACACTCAATATCGCGGGCCACCACAACGCTCTCGGGTAGCTTCAGGGTTTTCACCATCTGGTCGATAATGCGCATGTTGGCCTGGTGGGTCACCAGCGCTCCCAAATCATCTGCGGTAATACCGGCAGCATCGAGAGCCTTCTGAGCAACCTTAGCCATCTCCCACACAGCCCAACGGAAGACCGTCTGACCGTCCTGCCGCAGGGTTGGCCAAAGCTTCTCACCCTCCTGCACCGGATTAGCCATAAAATCACGGTTGCGGATATCAAGCATGGAATGGGTCATGCCCACAGCGCCCCAGCGCTCGCCGTCCGAACCCCAGATAGTGGGGCCGATGCCGGGCTCATCGGAAGCACCTACGACCGCCGCACCAGCACCGTCACCGAGCAGGAAGGAAATGGTGCGTTCGGTGTTGTCGATGAAATCTGAGAGCTTTTCAACGCCGATGACCAGAACCTTCTGGGCGGTGCCGGAGCGTACCAGGGCGTCCGCCTGGGCAATGCCGTAGCAGAAGCCTGCACAGGCTGCCGAAATATCGTAAGCGGGCGCCTTGGAGCCCACAGCTTCAGCTACCAGGGTCGCGAGGGCGGGGGTTGCGTAGGGGTGGGAGATGGTGGCGACGATGACGGCATCCAGCTCTTCACCCTGCACGCCTGATGCGACCAGGGCGTCCTGGGCAGCTCCTACTGCAAGATCTGTTACAGAAATTTTTTCTGAGGCGCGGTGACGGGTCTTAATGCCGGTGCGCTGAACGATCCATTCATCTGAGGAGTCAATCGGGCCGGCAATATCGTCGTTGGTGACGATCAGGTCGGGGCGGGCAGCTCCATAGCCCAAAATGCGGGAGTGGCGGTTGGGCTCAACCTGCTTGAGAGTAGGCATCGTGAAGTCCTTTCGGGAAAACTTTAGGCCTGGAGAGCCTGGGCTAGGGCTGCAAGGTCGTCAGGGGTGTTGATGGCAGACGCCGGTGTGCCGCGCATACCGCGCTTAGCCAGACCCACGAGGGTACCGGCGGGAGCAACCTCAACCAGGCGGGTAACTTCCCGCTCTGCGAGGGTTGCCATGCACAGGTCCCAGCGGACGGGGCGGGTCACCTGGGCAACCAGCGATTCAAGGGCCGCTGCCCCCGAGGCAACGGGCTGGCCGTCAAAATTTGAGAGCAGTTCGGCAGTCGGTTCTGCGGGTGAGAGGCCTGCCGCAAAGTCTGCCAGGGGCCCCTGGGCTGCCGCCATATAGTCGGTATGGAAGGCACCGGCTACTTTCAGCGGAATCACGCGGGTCTTGGCGGGCGGGTTCTCGGCGAAAGCTGCAAGAGCGTCGAGGGAACCAGCGGCTACGATCTGCCCGCCGCCATTCGAGTTAGCGGCGGTGAGGTTGGCTTCGGCGATAGCGGTGCGGACGTCGTCCTCAACTCCGCCGAGCACGGCGGCCATGCCGGTGGGGGTAGCGGCAGCTGCCTGAGCCATGCCGTCGGCCCGCACCTTGATAAACCGCATGGCCTCCTCTTCGGTGAGCACACCGGCTAGGGCTGAAGCGGTAATTTCACCTACCGAGTGACCGGCAAAAACCAGCTTCTGGCCCTCTAGGGTCTTCTGGGCTAGGCGACCGGTGACAAGACCAGCTGCCACAATCAGGGGCTGGGCAATAGCGGTGTCCTTGATGGTTTCCTCATCGGCCTCGGTGCCGTAATGAACCAGGTCAAGCTCTACAGCCTCAGAGAGACGCTCGAGGTGGGGGCGTACCCCGTCGACGTCTAACCAGCTTGAGAGGAACCCGGGCTTCTGCGACCCCTGGCCGGGGCACACCAGTGCTATCACGCGTAACCGCCTTGAAAATAGAGTTTGAGACCTAGAACTTGAAAGTTTCTAGCGCTTTGTTCAAATAACTATCCTACTCCTGTTGGCAGGTCAGCTGGGACGGCACAGCTGTTCAATCTCAAAAGCCAAGAAAACTCACAGCTAAGGGCTTCGGCCCAAGAAAACTAGAGGGTAAGACAGGCTAGGCCAAAGACTGCCCAGAACAAAAGCGGCCCCCACGATAATCGTGGGGGCCACCCTTACACTCAGCGCGAATCTAGGACTCGCTGTGAGCTAGGAACTTATCAATACAGGGGCTTAGGCGTCGCCACCGGCGGTGCCTGAGGTGCCTGCATTGATGTTGTTCAGGTCGTACTTCTCGAAGGCCTTAGCAGGTGCGTCGGCGGGGACCTCGCCTCGCTTAGCCAGCATCTGCAGGGTACGGACGACGATGGACTCGGCGTCGATCTTGAAGAAGCGACGGGCACCGGCGCGGGTATCTGAGAAGCCGAAGCCGTCTGCGCCCAGGGTTGCGAATTCGTTGGGAACGAACTGGCGGATGCCGTCCATCAGGTCGGTCTGGTAGTCAGACACGGCGACGATGGGGCCGGTTGCACCCTCAAGCTGCTGGGCAACGAAGGGAGTGCGGGGGGTTGCGGACGGGTTGGTCAGCAGTTCGCGCTCGGCGGCAAGGCCGTCGCGGCGCAGGTTGGTCCATGAGGTAACTGACCAGACGTCTGCCGAGACGCCCCAGTCTTCGGCCAGAAGCTGCTGTGCCTTTTCAGCCCAGGGAACTGCAACGCCCGAGGCCAGAAGCTGGGCGCGGGGGCCGTCATTCTTTGCCTCGTGCAGGCGGTAGATACCGCCGAGCAGGCCGTCAACGTCGAGGTTCTCAGGTTCAGCCGGGTGCTGAATGGGCTCGTTGTAGACGGTGATGTAGTACATGACGTTGTGGTCTTCGTCCTTGTCACCGTACATGTGCTCGATACCGCGCTTGACGATGTGGCCGATTTCGTAACCGTAGGCCGGGTCGTAGTGAATCACTGCGGGGTTGGTGCCAGCCAGGATCGGTGAGTGGCCGTCTGCGTGTTGAAGACCTTCACCGGTCAAGGTGGTACGCCCTGCGGTTGCACCCATGATGAAGCCACGGGTCAGCTGGTCAGCGGCAGCCCAGAAGGCATCGCCGGTGCGCTGGAAGCCGAACATTGAGTAGAAGATGTAGACGGGAATCATGGGTTCACCGTGGGTGTCGTAGGAGGTACCTACGGCGGTGAAGGCTGAGGTGCCACCGGCCTCGTTGATGCCCACGTGAATAATCTTGCCCTCGGGTGATTCCTTGTAGGCCAGCATGAGTTCACGGTCAACTGCCAGGTAGTTCTGGCCGTTGGGGTTGTAAATCTTGGCGGTGGGGAAGTAGGAGTCCATGCCAAAGGTTCGAGCCTCATCGGGGATGATGGGCACGATGCGGTGGCCGAAGTCCTTCTCACGCATGAGATCCTTGAGCAGACGCACGAAGGTCATGGTGGTAGCAGCCATCTGCTTACCGGTGCCCTTGAATGCACCCTTATAGGCCTTGTCTGAGGGCAGGGTAATCTTGGGCTGGACGTTCTTGCGGGAGGGGACGAAGCCGCCCAGTTCCTCACGGCGGGCCATGAGGTACTTGTACTCTTCGGAGTCCTTACCGGGGTGGTAGTAGGGCGGGTTGTAGAGGTCCTTCTCCAGCTCTTCGTCAGAGATGGGGATGCGCAGATGGTCGCGGAACTGCTTCAGGTCTTCCATCGACAGCTTCTTCATCTGGTGGGTGGCGTTGCGGGCCTCGAAGGAGGCACCCAGGCCGTAACCCTTAACAGACTGAGCAAGAACGACGGTGGGCTGGCCCTTGTGCTCAACAGCTGCCTTGAAGGCTGAGTAAACCTTGTGGTAGTCGTGAGCGCCACGCTTCATGGCCCAGATTTCATCGTCGGTCATGTCCGCGACGAGTTCCTTGGTTTCAGGGGTCTGGCCGAAGAAGTGCTCGCGGATGAAGCCGCCGGACTCAGCCTTGTAGGTCTGGTAATCGCCGTCGCGGGTTTCGTTCATGATGCGGACGAGCTCGCCGGACTTGTCCTTCTCGAGCAGGGAGTCCCATTCGCGGCCCCAGAGGACCTTGATGACGTTCCAGCCTGCGCCGCGGAAGAAGGCTTCAAGTTCCTGGACGATCTTGCCGTTACCGCGAACGGGGCCGTCCAGACGCTGCAGGTTGCAGTTGACCACGAAGGTCAGGTTATCGAGCTTGTCGTTGGCAGCCAGCTGAAGGGCACCGCGTGACTCGGGCTCGTCCATTTCACCGTCACCCAGGAAGGCCCAGACGTGCTGGTCTGAGGTGTCCTTGATGCCGCGGTTATGCAGGTACTTGTTGAACTGTGCCTGGTGGATGGCGTTCAGGGGACCAAGGCCCATTGAAACCGTGGGGAACTGCCAGAAGTCAGGCAAGTTACGGGGGTGGGGGTAGGAGGGCAGGTGGGTGCCCTGCTTGGTCTTTTCCTGGCGGAAGCCGTCGAGCTGCTCTTCGGTAATGCGGCCTTCGAGGAAGGCACGGGCGTAGTTACCGGGGGATGAGTGGCCCTGGAAGAAAATCTGGTCGCCGCCACCGGGGTGGTTGCGGCCGCGGAAGAAGTGGTTGAAACCTACTTCGTAGAGGGTAGCTACACCCGCGTAGGAGGAGATGTGGCCGCCTACGCCAATGGTGGCCTTCTGGGCACGCTGAACCATCATGGCAGCGTTCCAGCGCAGCATCGCGCGGTAGCGGCGTTCGATCTGCTCGTCGCCGGGGTATTCGGGTTCCTGGTCGACAGGAATGGTGTTGACGTAGTCAGTGGTGGTCACCATGGGTACGGTGATCGACTTCTGGCCAGCGCGCTGCATGAGTGAGCGCACGATGAACTGTGCACGTTCGGTGCCGTGAGCTTCAACCAGGTCGTCGAAGGACTCAATCCACTCGCTGGTCTCTTCGGGATCAATGTCGGTGAAGCTGTTGGTCAGTGCACTCACAACGTGATCGTTCGTTTCTGAGGGTCCCACTAGTCAACCTCTCTTTGTTGTAGGGGTATATGTTCACCTGTGGCAGCGTGTGTGCCCGGTGAGCCTTGGGTGTATGCCTCGCGCGGCCGGTGGGCAGGCGCTAAGACAACTTCTCTTCTATGGTGTCACAAATTGCCGGTTTTAAGGTTGTGGTTTTAAGGGTTTGGGGTGTGAATTAGCCGTCACTTGCCCCTTCTTTTTCTGAGGGTGAAATTAGCTGACCTGTTTTGGTCGTGTTCTGTTGATTTGGGGCCTTGAAGCGTGTTCAGTAGGAACTATGAGCATGCCTGAGTTCGCTGAGCAAAGGGGCGGACGCAGGTGTGCAGGGTCTGCGGTACGGCAGCCCGTTACTTTCTTATGATTCTTTGGAGGACATACGTGAGCGCCACCGGTGCTACTAAAGAGACTATTGGTCAGAAGCTGGGCCTGCCCGCTGGCAGCCTGATACAGGAGTTTGGCTACGATGAGGACGTCGACTTCGACCTGCGCGATGCACTAGAGGATTTTCTGGGTGCGGAGCTACTAGATGAAGACGATCAGGAAGTTGTCGACGGCATCTTGCTGTGGTGGCGTGCTGAGGACGGCGATCTGGTTGACGGGCTCATGGATGTACTGGCAACTCTCGATGATGGGGGAGTTGTGTGGCTTCTGACTCCAAAAAATGGTCGTGAAGGGCATATCCCACCGGTGGAGATTCAAGAAGCTGCCCCGCTGGCGGGCCTACACGTGACGACATCTGAGTCTCTCGCTCAAGACTGGGCTGCTTTCCGCCTAGTGATGAAGCAGGGGAAATAGACATAAGGGTCTTCTGTCTGGTTAGACAGGGGCCCTTTTAGTAGGTTCTAGCCCTGAAAGAGGGTGGCACAGAAAAAAGTTAATAATTTTTTGAGAAAAATATAACCCCATGTCAATAAGGTATTTTCTGGTGCTTGTCTGCTTGAAACAGTCAGAAAATGGGCCCTTTTTATGCTTCAAAGATGGTCTTCGATTTGCGCGACTGTTTTGACCTGCGTAGAGTATTACATGTCGTCGCGAGAGATAACGCGAAAGAGACAAGGGTCTTTAGCTCAGCTGGTAGAGCGCCACGTTTACACCGTGGATGTCATCGGTTCGATCCCGGTAGGACCCACAGATAAGCCCCACACTTTGGTGTGGGGCTTTTTTGAGCATAAGAATGCTAGACTGGGGCCCTGCCTCCCCAGGTGAGAGATAGGCCAGCGACAGTGAATAGAAACTTTAAACCTCGAAACTTTACCGCTGTCTTTTTGTCGGTAATCTGGTTGCTCATATCCCTCTTCTTTATCACCCAGGGAGCTATGGTGACCCTCTGGTCGATTTTTGCGTGCGTGGCCCTGGTCATCGGGGTTGCTGCCCTCTGGGTACTCTTCACCGACACCTACGACTCCTAACAAAACCCTGCCCCTTGCAGCTAGCCTCCCAGAATATGAGAGTTTGCTTCGTCTCACCCAGCCCTGAAGCATAAATAGAGCAGACCAGCGTAGTCTTGAAGGTATGACTGAAAACAATACTGCTCGTAAGGCGCAAATTGGTGTAACCGGCCTGGCCGTCATGGGTGCAAACCTGGCCCGCAATCTGGCTCGTAACGGCTATACCGTAGCCCTGCACAACCGTTCCGTTGAAAAGACTGACGCCCTGCTTGAAGCCCACGGCGATGAAGGCGACTTCATCCGCACCGAGACCCTGCAGGAACTGGTCGACTCTCTCGAATCCCCCCGCCGCATCCTGATTATGGTGAAGGCAGGCGGCCCCGTTGACGCCGTCATCGAACAGCTCGAACCCCTGCTCGATGAAGGCGACGTCATCATCGACGGCGGTAACTCCCACTTCCCCGACACCATCCGCCGCGAGCGTGCCCTGGCCCAAAAGGGCCTGCACTTCGTCGGTATCGGTGTTTCCGGTGGTGAAGAAGGCGCCCTCAACGGCCCCTCCATCATGCCCGGTGGCTCCGCCAAGTCTTACGAATCCCTCGGCCCCCTGCTCGAAAAAATCTCAGCTAAGGCCCCCAACGGCGACCCCTGCTGCGCCTGGATTTCAACCGATGGTGCTGGCCACTTCGTCAAGATGGTCCACAACGGCATCGAATACGCTGACATGCAGGTTATCGGTGAAGCCTACGATCTGCTGCGCACCGTTGCAGGTCTAGAACCCGCTGCCCAGGCAGAAATCTTCAAGCAGTGGAACACCACCGACCTCAACTCCTACCTCATTGAAATCACCGCTGAGGTTCTGGCCCAGGTTGATGCCAAGACCGGCAAGCCCCTGGTCGACGTTATTGTTGATGAGGCAGGCCAGAAGGGCACCGGCCGCTGGACTGTTCAGGCAGCCCTCGACCTGGGTGCCCCCGTATCCGGTATCGCAGAGTCAGTTTTCGCCCGTGCCCTCTCATCTAGCAACGCTGACGCTCGCAAGCAGGCTCAGGAAGAGCTACCCGCAGGCCTGATCGCAACCACCGCCGTTGCAAACGGCGACGAAGAGTTCATCGAGGACGTCCGAAAGGCCCTATTTGCCTCCAAGCTGGTTTCCTACGCCCAGGGCCTTGACATGCTGGCTAAGGCTGGTGACGAGTACGGTTGGGACCTCAAGCTCGACGTCATTGCCGGTCTCTGGCGTGCAGGCTGCATCATCCGTGCAGAACTTTTGGGCGAAATTATGAACGCCTACAAGGACGAGACCCCCGCCAACATGCTGCTGGCTCCCGGCTTCAAGAAGCTCATGGAAGAACTTGTTCCCTCCTGGCGTCGCGTGGTTGCTAAGGCAACCGCCGAGGGCGTGCCCGTCCCTGTCTTCGCGTCCTCCCTGAGCTACTACGACGGTCTGCGCCGCAAGCGCCTGCCCGCTGCTCTGATTCAGGGCCAGCGTGACTTCTTCGGAGCTCACACCTACGGTCGTATCGATTCCGAGGGCATGTGGCATACCGAGTGGAGCGGCGACCGCAGCGAAATCAACGCTGAGGACTCCCACACCCACTAGCTTCGCGAACAAGCGATGCAGAAAGGACCGGTTCCAGAGAACCGGTCCTTATCCATATAACTATTGAAATCTTAAATCCACATGGTCGGGTCCACGTACTCAACGGCGTCGACCAGGGGTTTTTTGTTGTCGGGGGTGCGCGGACGCGAGCGGGCGGGAATACCGGTAATGATAGAGTCCTCGGGGTGGTCGTGTACGACCACCGAGTTACCGCCGATAGCCGAGTCAGCACCGATGAGCACCGGGCCTAGGACCTTGGCACCGGCACCGATGGTCACACGGTCACCGATAGTGGGGTGGCGCTTACCCTTCTCAAGGGAACGCCCGCCCAGAGTCACCCCGTGGTACAGCATGACATCGTCACCGATTTCAGCGGTTTCACCGATCACCACGCCCATGCCGTGGTCGATGAAGAAGCGGCGGCCAATGGTGGCACCGGGGTGAATCTCAACCCCCGTCATGAAGCGGGCAAACTGGCTGAGGGTACGGGCCAGTGTGCGGGTAGACCCCCGCTGCCAGAGCTTATGGGCCAGACGATGGGCCCAGATAGCGTGCATACCCGAATAGTTAATCATGATTTCCAGATCACTGCGGGCGGCAGGGTCGTGCGCTTTAACGGTGTCTAAGTCTTCACGCAGGCGCGTTCGGAAACTCATGGTTCTCCTCATAATCTAGGCAGGGGAGCGCTCACGGCGCTCTTGCTGAACTCTACAACAGTCATGACGAGAACGATATTCCGTCTCACCCACAATATTTATGTCAACTCGGGGCAGGCGTCCGCGCGGGCCACCTTGCGTAGACGCGCAAGCACCCCGCTGCCAACCAGCGGGGTGCCCGAAATCATCACGGAGCTAAATGTTTAGCCGCGGATATCTTCGTAGAGCAGGGTGGAGATGTAGCGCTCACCGAAGTCGGGAACGACAGCGACAATCAGCTTGCCGGCGTTCTCGCTCTTCTTAGCTTCTTCCAGGGCGGCCCAGACGGCTGCACCGGAGGAGATACCGCCCAGGATGCCCTCTTCGGTGCCCAGCTTACGGGCGGTAGCAACGGCGTCGTCGATAGCAACGTCGGTAACGGCGTCGTAGATGTCGCGGTTGAGGGTATCGGGCACGAAGTTGGCGCCCAGGCCCTGAATCTTGTGGGGGCCAGCCTTGCCCCCGGTCAGAAGGGGGGAGTCCTTGGGCTCGACCGCAACAACCTTGATGTTAGGGTTCTGCTCCTTGAGGTATTTACCGGTACCAGAGACAGTGCCACCGGTGCCAACGCCAGCTACGAAGATATCAACCTTGCCTTCGGTGGCTTCCCAGACCTCGGGGCCGGTGGTGTTGTAGTGAATCTCGGGGTTAGCTTCGTTGGAGAACTGGGAGGCCAGAATAGCGTTCTCGGTGGAGGCAACGATTTCCTTGGCCTTCTCAACGGCACCGCGCATACCCTCAGAACCGGGGGTCAGTACAATCTCAGCACCGTAGGCGCGCAGCATGACGCGACGCTCGTTGCTCATGGTTTCGGGCATAGTCAGAATGACCTTGTAGCCGCGGGCAGCACCCACCATGGCCAGGGCGATACCGGTGTTACCTGAGGTACCTTCAACGATGGTGCCACCGGGCTTAAGGGCGCCGGACTTCTCAGCGGCGTCGATGATAGCTACACCGATGCGGTCCTTGACGGAGTTGGCGGGGTTGTAGAATTCCAGCTTGACTGCGACGTTGCCGGGCAGGTCAGCAGCCAAGCGGTTGAGGCGGACGATGGGGGTGCGGCCGACAACCTCGGTGATATTGTTGTACATCTTTGACACGAGTGCACCTTTCAGGTAGAAACGACGAATGGTTCGCCCTCTAGTGTACGAAACACAGGGGGGAGGGCTTAACTTCTAAGAAACCTGGCGTAATGTTGCCTAGCCTTAGCCAGCTTGGGGTTAATGACGGCCATGCAGTAACCCTGGTAGGGGTTAAGAGCGTAGTAGTTCTGGTGGTAGTCCTCAGCCTCATAGAAGATGCCCAGGGGTTCTACCACCGTTACGATAGGCTGGTCCCACAGCTGAGAGGCCCGCTGAATGGCTGCCTCGAAGAGGGCCTTCTGCTCCTCGTTCTCGTAGTAGAGAACCGAGCGGTACTGGGGGCCGGCGTCCGCCCCCTGCCTATCCCAGCTGGTGGGGTCGTGCGAGGTAAAGAAGATATCGAGCACGGTTTCGGCGGGAATGACGGTCTCGTCAAACTCCACCTTGACTACCTCGACGTGGCCGCTGGTACCCGAACACACCTCGCGGTAGGTGGGGTTCGCAAGGTGCCCACCGGTGTAGCCGCTGATACTGGCGGTAATTCCTTCAAACTGACGATATACGGCGTCGATGCACCAGAAGCACCCGCCGCCTACAACAAAACTTTGCATACTTCGGGTAACCGTAGGTTCCCCGGTCTTATTCCCGGCCCAGGGCTCGTGACACAATAGGGGCATGACTGAACTTTCAACTCCCACCCTGAACGATGTAACCCGGGCCTTCCACGATATTTTCCCACCTACTCTTGCCGAGAAGTGGGACGCTGCTGGTCTGGTGGTCGGGCGAGCTGACGCCCCCGTTACCACCGTCGGTTTTGCGGTGGACGCCACCGTGGCAACTGCCCGTGAGGCCGCAGAGAAAGGCGCGGGCCTGCTCATTACCCACCACCCCCTGCTGCTGCGCGGGGCGTCCTTCCTGCCCGATACCGACTATAAGGGCGAAATCGTGCATACCCTCATTGAGGCTGGCTGCGGCCTGCTTGGGGCCCACACCAACGTGGACTCAGCCCCGCACGGCACCAACGAGGTCTTCATGAGCAAGCTGGGCATCACCGACACCAAGATCCTGGCCGCGGAAGAGACCGTACAGATTGAGGGGGCGGACGTTCGCGTCGGCATCGGGCGCGTCGGCAGTCTGCCTGCTCCCGTCACCCTCAAGGAACTAGCGGAAAAAATTGCTGACTTTCTGCCGGCAACCGCCGGTGGCCTGCGCATTGCAGGCCGGCCCGATCAGAAGGTTCAAAAAATTGCCCTCTGCACCGGGGCAGGCGATTCTCTCTTCGGCGATGCCCGGGCCTCGGGGGCGGACGTCTACATCACCGCAGATCTGCGCCACCACCCAGCTTCAGAAGCCCGCGAGCAGGCTCTCATCAGCGGCGGCACCCCGGCCCTCATTGACTGCTCCCACTATGCCAGCGAATGGCTCTGGATGGACGGAGCCGCCTGCCTTATCACCGAAAAACTGGCCGAGCAGGGCTTTGCAATCGACACCTACGTCTCGACCCTCAACACCGACCCCTGGGACTTCACCGTCTCCACAGGGCAGGTAGCAGGCTCAGTCTCCACCCGCTAGGGGCCCTACTCCCTCACCAAAAGAGTCAGGGTACCCGGCTTCTTCTCGGTGGGGGAGAGCAGCTCCACCTCAAAGCCGGGGGCAAGAGCCTCTGCCAGCTCACCGGCGTCCTCAATCCCTGTCAAGTTTTCCTGCACCAGGTAGCGGCCCAGCAGGCCCCGGTAGTGCTTGGCCATATGCGAGACCACCTTGCGACTGCCGTCAGCCGCCACCTTCTCCACCCGAACCAGCAGGTGACGCTGTGGGGCGGGCGTCCACGCCTTTGCGTAAGCAGCAGAGCGGCCGTCTACCACCAGCTGATCCCCGGCCAGCTCATCCAAGGGGCGTTTAAGCTCGCCCTTCCAAAACTTAGCCAGATCTCCGATCTCACCCAGCTTCGTGCCCATCGACAGCCGGTAGGCCGGAATCATATCGGTAAGACCCACCGCACCCCAGGCCGCAGATATCACCAGCACAGCCCTATCAGCCCGCTTTCGCGCGCCCGCCCCCAAAGAGCCGTACCCAAAAGCCTCAAACAAAACCCCCGAATACACCTCGGAGGCAGGCGCCGCCGGTTCCGACCACAACCGAGTATTCCGCTCAACCTCAGCCAGCAAGGACGGGCCCACCTTCAACAGCTGCCCAGCATCGGGCAAACCGCTTACCCGCACCAATTCATCCACCACAGCCTCACGGGCCCCCGTCAACTCAGGAGCCAACAACTCACCCAACTCAACCCCGGAACCAGATGTGGCAGGAGTCTTACCCTCAGACGGCGGAAACAAAATCAACATACCCACCAGTGTAGTAAAGTAGAACCCCAGAACGGGACGCCCAGGCAATCGCGTAGCGCACAAACGCTTCGAGGAAAGTCCGGGCTCCACAGCACAGGGTGGTCGATAACGTCGACTCAGGGTAACCTGCAGGCCAGTGCCACAGAAAACAAACCGCCCCACCACGGGGTAAGGGTGAAAAGGTGAGGTAAAAGCTCACCAGTACCGCAGGCGACTGCGGTAGCTCGGTAAACCCCACCCGGAGCAAGGCCAAACAGGGCGCGCTAGTAACCAGTGCGGTGAAGCGCCCGGGTAGGCTGCTTGAACCCGCCGGCAACGACGGGTCTAGATGGATGATTGCCGCCTGCCTGCGGGTAGGTACAGAACCCGGCTTATCGGGCGTCCCGTTCTTTTAGTTTTATGCGGCGTACGCCGGGTTCTGCGGTTCGCTGGCGCTCAGCAATTCACCGCCAGCCCCGATCCACGTCGGCATTCGGCGCGTCTTTCCAGGCCTCAGCTCGACTCCGTCCCGTTCTTTACTCCCCGTGACCAAAGGGATCGGGGTCTACACCCGGCATCCAGGTGTTACCTTCGGCCGTCCAGCCCTCAGCTTTAACAACTTTCTTGTACTTCTTACTGTACTTGGCGTTCAGGCGATTCACATAGAGTTTGCCATCCAAGTGGTCAGTCTCGTGCTGCATGACGCGGGCAAACCAGCCGGTCGCCTCAAACTTCAGCGGATTACCCTCACCGTCAAACCCGTTGACCGTGACCCAGTCAGCGCGCTTGAGCGGGAAAGAATAGCCGGGGAAGGACAGGCAGCCCTCAACCTCATCGTAGGGGTCGGGGTCAGCCATTGAAATCTTGCCCAGGGTCAGCACGGGGTTAACCACCACGCCCAGCGGGGGCACGCCGTCCTCATTCTCAAACTTGTAGGTGAACAGGCGCAGGCCCACACCCACCTGGGGGGCCGCCAGGCCCACACCGTTCGAGACCTCCTGAGTCTCGTACATGTCGTCGATCAGCTTGCGCAGCTCATCATCAAAGGACGTGACCGGGGCAGCCGGGCGGTGCAGAACCGGGTTACCGTGAATAACAATGGGCAAAACAGTCATGACATAACCTCTCACGCAGGGTAAACAAAAAGGGTCGCTACGATAAAAACCGTAGCGACCCTTCTACTCGGGGTGATCGACGGGGGTTGAACCCGCGACCTCCTGGACCACAACCAGGCGCTCTGCCAACTGAGCTACGACCACCATGTGTACAAAAACTACCGTTTCTTTCACCGGCTTGTTTTGGCAACGGATACTAGCTTACACACAGTTTTAATTCCCCGCAAATTGAAAATGAGGTTATTCGGGGTGAGTGTGCTCACGGACTTTCGGGGCTGGGGGGCGGGCGGAGGCTGCCCTGCTGCGGGCAGCGTCCGCACCGCCTGAACTCCTAAGCAGGATAAATCTGCTGGCGGGTTGCCGCAACCTCCTGGGCAACCTTCTGGGCGGTTGCGCTATCGGGCCCGGGGGAGGGTACAAAAACCGTGCCGCGGTAGTAGCGCAGCTCGTCGATAGAATCCTGAATATCGCCCAGTGCCCGGTGATTGCCGGTTTTTACAGGAGCGTTATAGGTGGCCTTCTCAAACCAGCGGCGGGAAAGCTCCTTGATGGTAGACACGTCAATCACACGGTAGTGCAGGTAATCTACGAGCTCGGGCATGTCGCGCACCAAAAAAGTTTTATCGGTGCCCACAGAATTACCACCCAGCACAGCCTTGCGCGGCTCGGGAACCCACTGCTTCACATAATCCAGCACTAGCTGCTGGGCCTCGGCCATAGTGATGCCCTGGTCCAGGTCATCCAGCAGACCAGAGACCGTGTGCATGTTGCGCACAAAATCATCCATCTGCTCAAGGGCCTCAGGCTCGGGCTTAATGACGACATCAACACCATCACCCAAAATATTGAGATCCCCGTCAGTCACCAGAGCGGCAACCTCAATCAGGGCGTCCTTCTCAAGAGAGAGGCCGGTCATCTCACAATCAATCCATACAATACGTTCATTTGAAATAGACACAGAACCAATCTACCCCTTTAGGGGCCTAACCCACAGCAGATTTTTAGAGAGCAGAGCACCGCACACGCCCAGTGGGCTAGGGGCAGCCGGGTAAAATCAGGTGTACTCTTCCCCTTGGCCAGGAGGACCATGAGCCCCAGAACAGCGCAAACCCATACCGCCAGCATCCCAGTGCACCGGTATAACCCCAAGACAGCCCACTATGTCTCGGGTAGCCCCCTGCGAACCCTCATCTTTGGAACCATCGGTTCTCTACTGGTGATGTTCGCGTCCTTCGGTGTGGGCTGGCTCGCAGATGCCTCTCCCTTCCGCCGGGTGGACTGGATTATCCCGCTACGCTACACGGCCCCCGGGCTAGTGACCTGCATCGCCCTACTCGTTGTGGGATCGATGATGCTCTGCCGCGAATGGTTACGCATGGTGCAGAAACTGCTCGTCTGGGACCAGCGTGCAAAACGCTGGGCAACCGCAGCCCTTATCTGCTGGACGCTACCCCAGCTGTTTGCCTTCCCCCTCTATAGCCGTGACGTCTTCTCCTACTTTGCCCAGGGGCGCGTCATGGCCTCAGGGCTTAACCCCTACGAGTACGGGGTTTCTTCCGTCAATAACTTCTTCCAGTACGGTGCCGACCAGATGTGGTCCGAATCGGCTCCGCCCTACGGCCCCGTCTTCCTGCTCATCGAAAAATGGGTAGCCCAAATCGCCGGTGATTCCGTAGATACCGCCCTCTACCTCTTTAGACTGGTTGCCCTCATCGGAGTGGGGTTTATCGCCTACTACGTGCCTAAACTGGCGAGCCTCCACGGTATCAATGGCATACGAGCTAACTGGCTGGTGCTGGCCAACCCCCTCTTTATCGCCGCCTTCATCACCTCTTCCCATAACGACGCCCTGATGACCGGCCTGGTACTGGCAGGTGTCTACCATGCGGCTGCCCGCCGCGATACTGTGGGCGGCCTACTGGGAATTACCCTGGTGACCGCGGCGGTGGCCGTCAAGCCTATTGCCCTGGTGGCCCTACCCTTCATTGGGCTTTTCTGGGCCGGTAGGGGAGCCAGCTGGCCCCGCCGCTTTATTTTCTGGGCCATGACCCTTGCTATCTCCATGGCGGAGCTTTGGGTACTTGGGTTCGTGACCGACCTGGGCTTTGGTTGGATTGGGGCCCTAGCTACCACCGGTGGCCAGTACATCTGGTTCACTCCCATCGGCTTCCTGGGGTTGCAAATCAACCAAATTCTGGTGTCTATCACCGGCGATAACGCCCTGGCGAACTCGGTGCGCGACACCTTCTTCTCTCTAGGAAAGCTCGCGGGCATGCTGCTGGCTGTGGTGGTCATGTTCGTTGGAAAGGATGAAAACCTCATCCGCCGCACAGGCCTGGCTCTAGCTATGGTTGTGGTTTTTTCACCCATGCTACAGTCCTGGTATCTGCTCTGGTTCATCCCGCTGTTTGTGGTGGCCGGTGTGCGCACCGACTGGCAGCTGGACTTCTACTTCCTGACCACCATGTTCTTCGTGATCTACGGGGTATCAGACCAGCTTGCTGTCTCACCCTACCTGGATAACTTCGACCAGAACATGGGCCGCCTTATCGCAGCTGTACTCAGCCTTGCCTATGCCTTCTGGTTGGTCTTCTTCGACCCGGCAACCCGCCGAGTACTCCGCCGCGGCCAGCGATCCTCGCTCTACGAAGTCAGCATCTAGCCTCCAGATGAGAATAAGAGCCTTCTAACCTCTTGGTCGGGGCTTCGACTCCCTTATGGGCGCTGAGATGACTTTTAGCTGAGGAATCGATAGTATAAACAGCGGCTAGCCTCAGTAGCTCAGTGGATAGAGCAGGAGCCTTCTAATCTCTTGGTCGGGGGTTCGACTCCCTCCTGGGGCGCAAAACATATCCCTCACTTGGTAAAACAAGTGGGGGATATTTTTATATGGCTTATACAGGAAAATCAAATACTTTCGGAATACACTAGAGGGCATGTCTACAGCCAACCTGCCTAAAACGCTCAGCGACGCACCCGTCCTGCCCCGCCGAACAATGCTGGCAGGGACCGGGCTCACCCTAGCCCTGAGCACCCTACTTGTTGCCTGTGGCTCTACTGAAGAGCGAATCCAGCCCACCGCCACCGGTGATGAACACACCAACGAGGCCCACGAGGTAGACATCAATCAGGCACTTGACCAGCTCGAAGCGGATTACGGTATCGCGCTCAGCCTTGCCGTCTATAACCACACCACCGGTAAGCTCTTCCTGCATAAGGGAGACCAGTGGGCTTATGAAGCATCTATCGTCAAAGTCCCTATTTCTCTCACCCTACTCAGGCTTGCAGCCTTTGAAGAGCGCGAACTGACCGACGACGAAAAAGCCCTCATCGAAGCGTCCATTACTTACTCCGATAACAACGCAACGATTGAGAGCTACCGTAGGTTTGGGTCTGATGACGGCCAATCTGAGGCCAGCGCTGAATCCCTCAACAAGACATATGAATTGCTGGGTGTAACGGAGACCCGCTCTACGGGAACCTGGGGCGATAACCAAACCTGGGCCGAGGACCAGGTGCGCATCATGCGTGCCATCGTCGATACTGTTGAGTGGGTCAATGCTACCGACGCCCAGTTCCTTCTCGAAAAAATGGTTCCGCTCGACTGGTCACAAACCTGGGGCGTGGGCTCCCAATATGGGCAGACCGTGCTGGGGGAACCTGTCACCGACGTATCGGTTAAAAATGGCTGGATCCAGGAAGATACTGGCGAATGGCATATCAACTCCGTTGGTGTTGTTAGAACCGAAAGTACTACCTACTCCATTGCCCTGTTGAGCAAGGGGTTCGAGGGCCAGCAGGTAGGGTACGAGGTGGCTAGCCAGGCAGTGCAAGCCTACTTCGACCACGCCGGTTAAGCGTGTGGGTTTCTAACCTGATATAGCCAGCGGCCTGAGCTACCGCGCATACCACCACCGGCCCTAAACGCTGAAACTCAAGTGCCCGCAACCTGCGAGCCAGGGTATCAGTTTCAGCGGTGGTGCGGGGGAGCGCCTCGGCACACGGGCACAGTAATTCCTCTGGAAATGCCTCAGCAAAGAGATCTGCTAGATTTACCCGAGACTCTTTCAACACTCTTGCGTTAGCGATGCAGGCCCGAAGCTTAGCTTCGTTCCTCACCCCGATATCGCCCTCAAGGTAGGCGCTGATATCGTCTTCAGTCATGGCAGCCAAACGGTCGGGTTGAAAATCGTGTAAGGCCCGGTTCAACTCCTCCCGTTTTGCTAGAACCGTAGACCACCACAGGCCGCTTTGAAACACCAGCAGGCAAAGGTGCTCAAAGAGAGCCTCGTTGGTGCGCGGCACGTTCTGCCATTCCCGTTCAAAGTAGGCGCGAGTACGGTCATCTCGTACCCAGGCAGGCTCATCGGGAACACGTGAATCGGTCACTGTGCTGTCTCCTTTGTGCTCGTATCTGCGGACGCCCGCCCCGGTGTCTTAGCGGGGCAGGTGGTATGAGCCTAGAGGGGTAAGGCAGCCGTGCACCAGGGGTGTGAACAAAATCTGTCATGAAAGCTCTTGCCCGCGTCACAGCTTCACCAATTTTCTGCTCTTTACCGTGCAGTAGCAGCACATACGTTATCCACAGGCAACATTTTTCTGGCTCTTAGACCTTTGCTGGTGTAACCCTTGAGACACCCGGTCCACCCACAATTCAAGGAGGAATCATGACCGACACCGTCACTATCCGAGGCTTTATCGCAACGGCACCCACCCAAAAATTTCTGCCCAACGGCAATATCCCGGTAACGAACTTCCGTATTGCCTCCACGCCCCGCTGGTTTGATGCCACCAGCGGCACCTGGAAAGAAGGCACAACCAACTGGTACACCGTCAACTCATTTAGAGCTCTGGCGTATAACAGCGCCCGGAGCCTGCAAGTAGGGCACCCGGTGCTGGTTACCGGACGTCTGCGCGTCAAACAGTTTGAACGGGCGGACGGCTCACCCGGCACCAGCATTGAAGTGGACGCCACCAGCATCGGGCACGACCTCAACTACGGGCTAGCCAATTTTGCCCGTGTTACGGACCGAAAACCGGATGTCGATGAGACCGATCGCAAGTTCAACGAACAGGTAGCCGGGGAACAGAAACTCAACCACGGCTATAGCTCTCTACCAGCTGTTGAAGAAGACCCCCAAGGTAGCCACTCTCCCGAAAAGGGCCATCAGGTTTCTGACCAGGGGCTCACTGAGAAGGTAGCAGGCGATGAGGCTGTTGAGGCTCTGACCAGCTAAAGGGCGGGGCAGGGCAAACTCACACCAAGATTCTTGGCAGATGCCCTGCCCTAAACCCCCTAACAGCTTGACATCAACCGGTAGGCTTAAACGCATGGCAGAATTTATCTACACCATGACCAAAGCCCGCAAAACTGTAGGCGACAAAGTCATCCTTAACGACGTATCAATGTCGTTCTTCCCCGGTGCAAAAATCGGTATGGTCGGCCCCAACGGTGCCGGTAAGTCAACCATCCTGAAAATCATGGCGGGTCTCGATACCCCCTCCAACGGCGAAGCACGACTTTCAGAAGGCTACACCGTGGGCATCCTCATGCAGGAGCCCCCGCTGAACGAAGAAAAGACCGTCCTGGGTAACGTCCAGGAAGGCGTCGGCGAAATCTACGAAAAGATTGTTCGCTACAACGAAATCTCAGAAGAGATGGCCAAGCCCGATGCTGACTTCGACGCGCTCATGGAAGAAATGGGCAAGCTACAGGAAGCCATCGACGCTGCCAACGCCTGGGACATCGACTCCCAGCTGGAACAGGCCATGGACGCCCTGCGCTGCCCTCCCGGCGACTCGCCCGTTACCCACCTCTCCGGTGGTGAACGCCGCCGCGTAGCGCTCTGCAAGCTCCTGCTCCAGAAGCCCGACCTGCTCCTGCTCGATGAGCCCACCAACCACCTAGACGCAGAATCCGTCCTCTGGCTGGAACAGCACCTGCAGTCCTACGAAGGCGCAGTAATCGCTATTACCCACGACCGTTACTTCCTCGATCACGTTGCAGAATGGATCGCAGAAGTAGACCGCGGTAACCTCTACCCCTACGAGGGCAACTACTCCACCTACCTGGATAAGAAGCGTGCCCGCCTTGAAGTTCAGGGTAAGAAGGACGCCAAGCTCGCTAAGCGCCTGGAAGAAGAACTCGAGTGGGTTCGCTCCAACACCAAGGGCCGTCAGGCTAAGTCGAAGGCTCGTCTGGCCCGCTACGAAGAGATGGCTGCAGAGGCTGAGAAGACCCGCAAGCTAGACTTCGAAGAAATCCAGATTCCCCCGGGACCCCGCCTGGGTAACGTCGTCATCGAAGCAGAAAACCTGCAGAAGGGCTTCGACGGCCGCTCCCTCATCAATGGTCTTTCCTTCTCCCTGCCCCGTAACGGCATCGTCGGCGTCATCGGCCCCAACGGTGTAGGTAAGTCAACCCTCTTCAAGACCATCGTTGGCCTTGAACCCCTCGACGGTGGCAACCTGAAGATCGGTGAAACCGTCAAGATTTCCTACGTTGACCAGAACCGCGCCAACATCGACCCCGAAAAATCGCTGTGGGAGGTTGTCTCAGACGGCCTGGATTACATCCAGGTAGGCCAGGTAGAAATGCCCTCACGCGCCTATGTCTCAGCCTTCGGCTTCAAGGGCCCCGACCAGCAGAAGAAGGCAGGTGTGCTCTCCGGTGGTGAGCGCAACCGCCTCAACCTGGCCCTGACCCTCAAGCAGGGCGGCAACCTGCTGCTGCTCGACGAACCCACCAACGACCTGGACGTCGAAACCCTCACCTCCCTCGAAAATGCCCTGCTGGAATTCCCGGGCTGTGCTGTCGTGGTCTCCCACGACCGCTGGTTCCTCGACAGAGTAGCCACCCACATCCTGGCCTGGGAAGGCACCGACGAACAGCCCGATAACTGGTACTGGTTCGAGGGTAACTTCGAGTCCTACGAGAAGAACAAGATTGAGCGCCTTGGCCCCGAGGCTGCGAAGCCGCACCGCGTGGTTCACCGCAAGTTAACGCGATAAGCTAGGTAAATTCCCTCCCACCTTCACTGGTGGGAGGGATTTTCTTTATCTGTTTACTGATCGCGGTACTCTGGCAACCTAATCATGGCTTCTTGGGTTACGGTGGCTACGTGCAGGCCGTCGCGGGTGAAGACCTTACCCACAGAGAGACCTCGGGAGTCCTGGGCGCTGGGGGACTCCTGAACCAGCAGCAACCACTCATCGGCGCGGGCCAGGCGGTGGAACCATATGGCGTGATCTAGCGAGGCCACCTTCATGCCGGATTCAAGCCAGGTCTTGCCGTGCTGCCGCAGAACCGGTTCAAGCTGGGTGTAGTCCGATGCGTAGGCCAGGGCAGCCTGATGCAGGGCAGGGTCATCGGGCAAAGCCTCGAAGGTTTTGAACCAGACCATATTGACCGGCTGCTTCTCTTGGCTGGGAGTGGTATACAGCGGGGAAGTCACATGTCTCACGTCGAAGGGTCGGGAGAAGGCAACTTTCTGGGCGATGGGGACCTGTAGATGCCCCAGCAGGTCCGCTGCGGTGGGCAGACCCTCGGGTGCGGGAACGTCCTGCGGCATACTGGCGCCGTGGTCTGGCCCAGGGGCAGGCACCTGAAAAGAAGCAATACACGAAAAGATTGGTTGCCCGCCCTGGTAGGCCTGTACCCTGCGGGTGGAGAATGACCTGGCGTCGTTGAGGGCCTCAGCCCCGTAGGAGAGATCGCCTTCTACATCACCGGGGCGCAGGAAGTAGCCATGCAGGGAGTGCAGAGTTTTACCGTCGACCGTATGGGCCGCAGCCATAACAGCCTGGGCGAGCACCTGCCCGCCGAAAATACGCGGGGATTCCTTGGTGAGGGTCAGAGCGCTAAAGATATGCTCGTGGGCGGACGCTCCACCGGGGGTGAGGTTGAGCATGGCCAGTAATTTTTGGGTAGGGGAGAGACTTTCTGGGGTTGCGTGACTCATAGTTACACTCTCTCACAGGTAGCCCCATTTTTCTCACCCCACTGGAAGTACAACTGAGTTTCTGCGATAGGGTGGTGGGTGATTAGACCGCATAAACTCGTTTGAAAGCTAGTGATATGACCGAGCCCAAACTCTCTGACCACACCGATTACGTTTACCTACCCGATGCTGCAACTGCCCGTGACCTGGCGACCTATCTGATTCGGGCCCGTTCTGTGGACCCCCAGGCTGCCGTCCGCCTGCAGGCTAACGGTGAGGTGCTGGGGGTATCGGTGTGCGTGCTTGCACCTGAAACCCTGCTCGATTCGACGCCCACGGTGATTGGTTTGCGCGCTATCAGACTGGCCCAGCCTACCGAGGTTGATCTCACGGTTGAAGCATCGGCTCTTCTTGACCGGCTTGCCCGTATTGAAGAGGCTGGGCTGGCCCTGGCTCTGCCGCCGGTTACCGTGACCGCCCCCTGGGCCGGGCGTACCGCTCCGCGCAGTGGCTGGGAGAAGAAAGGGTTTTACCTCTCTGACCATGCCCGGGCAACGGCCCAGGAAGGTATTGGCGCGGTAGACGGGGCCTTGCCCGCTAACCCGGGGCACGCGGTGGTGGCAACCGTCCGCTCCCGTATCTGGTCTTCACCCCTACAAGCCCCCGATACGACGGTGAGCCTACCTGCCGGAGCTGCTTTTGCCCTTGAGGTACTCGGGTTCCTGCCTCCGCGGGCTACCGAACCCCTGCCCGTTTTTGCCAGCGGACGCTGGGCCCGTATCTCGGCCCGGGCAGGGCACGTACTGGTCTACTCGGCTGCCTCAGCCTAAAACTAACTACTGGGCCCGGTTCTGCATGGCGTGGGCTGCCCGGTCAAAGTAGGCCCACATCTCGGCATCGTGCAGGGGGGCTAGCTCTAGGGTGTCCATGGCCTCCCGCATGTACTTCAGCCAGGTATCGCGTTCTTTGGGTCCAATATAGAAGGGGTTGTGGCGCATGCGCAGACGCGGGTGGCCGCGCTCTGCCTGGTAGGTCTTGGGCCCGCCCCAGTACTGCTCCAAGAACATAAAGAGCCGACGCTCAGCTGGCCCCAGGTCTTCCTCAGGGTACATGGCACGAAATTCCGGGTCAGCTGCCACACGGGAGTAGAACTCGCGGCAGAGCTTTTCAAAAACCGGTCGCCCGCCCACCTGGTAGTAGAAAGAGCGCTCATCGACCGTTTCGGTCGCGGGTGAGGTCTGGACGCTGGCCTCGCCGGGCGCAGATAAGGGGCGGAAGGCTGGGTTGGGTAAATTCATACCCACCAGTCTACTCCCGCCCCTTATCGTCAGCAGTTACCTCATGGCTCAGAGCCTAGCGGTCTGCAGCCTGAACCTTGAGCGCACGAGCCAGGGAGTCGCGTCCTTCTGCTACCTGACGTTTGAGGGCCGCGGCGTCCTCGGGCAGGCCAGCCAGATAGGCCTCGGCCTTGTCCAGAACCTCCTGAGTGTAGAAGCGGGGGAAGAGCCCGCCGATAATCTGGCTTGAAATCTCGTGGGAGCGCTCGCGCCAGACCCCCTCGATAGCCTCGAAGTAGCGGTCGATGTAGGGCTCTGAGAACTCGGGGGCACCGCGGTAGAAGCCGAGAATAGCGGAGCGCTGCACGATGTTGGAAAGCTCGCCGGTTTCCACCACAGCCCGCCAGGTCTCTGCCTTGGCCTCAGCGGTGGGGATAGCAGCCTTGGCGGTAGCAGCTGCCTGCTGGCCGTTGGAAGTGTTGTCCTCAGCCAGGGCAGCGTCAATCTCTGCTGCGGTAAGGCGTCCGCCCGCCGCCAGAGATCCCAGCAGGCTCCAGCGCAGGTCGGTATCAATCTCCAAACCTTCCAGAACGGTAGCACCATCGAGCAGGGCAGCTACAGCATCGAGCTGGTCTGAGGTGTGGGCCAGACGGGCGAAGGTGCCGACCAACTGGAACTGGTTATCAGAACCGGCCTCAGCTGCCTGAGCCAGCTTCCAGATACGGTCAGCGGCCTCAGCTCGAACTTCCTCAGCATGGGCGGGGTTCAGGTAGGCGCGCAGGGTATTTTCGAGGTTGAGAAGCTGGGTGCGGACGGCGGTGGAGTTAGTCTCTGCCCCGATATTACCCAGAACCAGCTCAACAAACTGGCGGGCGGGCATTTCGGCATCGCGCACGGTATCCCAGAGGGAACCCCAGACCACGCCGCGGGCAACAGATGAGTCAATGGCACCCAGATGGGCAACAGCGGTGGAGCGGGAGCGCTCATCGAGACGAATCTTGGCGTAGGCCAAATCTTCATCGTTCACCAGAATCAAATCGGGGCGCTTGACGCCAACGGCCAGGGGCACCTCGGTAACCTCGCCATCCACATCGATTTCTAGGCGGTCGGTGCGGGTGAGCACCTCCCCGTCGAGATTGTAGAAGCCAATAACCAGACGGTGGGGGCGCAGGGTCTCAAAGCCCTCAGCGTAGGTCTGGCGCAGGGCCAGGCGGGTAATGGTGCCGTCCTCTGCCTCTTCGACCTCGGTGGTTAGGGTATTGACCCCGGCGGTCTCCAGCCAGAGCTTAGACCAGGCACGCACGTCGCGTCCGCTCGTCGCCTCCAGCTCATCGAGCAGATCATCGAGCACGGTGTTGCCGTAGGCATGTTTCTCGAAGTAGACCTTGAGAGCGGCCATAAAGTTATCCTGCCCTACCCAGGCCACCAGCTGACGCAGCACAGAAGCGCCCTTAGCGTAGGTGATGCCGTCGAAGTTGACCTGAACATCCTGCAGGTCACGAATCGGGGCAACAATGGGGTGAGTAGAGGAAAGCTGATCCTGGTTGTAGGCCCAGGTCTTCTCAGAGGCCGAGAACGTAGCCCAGGCCTCAGGCGCAAAGCGGGTGTTTTCAGCAGCGGCCAGGGTCGACATAAACTCAGCGAAAGACTCATTGAGCCACAGGTCGTTCCACCACTTCATGGTCACCAGGTCGCCAAACCACATGTGGGCTAGCTCGTGCAAAATGGTGATAGCGCGGCGCTCAACAATCGCCTCGCTCACCTTAGACCGGAAAATGTAGTTCTCTAAGAAGGTCACAGCACCGGCATTCTCCATAGCACCGGCGTTGAACTCGGGCACAAAGAGCTGGTCGTACTTCTCAAAGGGGTAGGGGACTGAGAACTGCTCTTCAAAGAACTCAAAACCCTGGCGGGTGATGTGGAAGACCTCATCGGCATCCAGGTACTCCATCAAGGACTGACGGGCGTAGCAACCCAGCTTCACCTCGCGGCCCTCACTGTTGGTGAGTGAGGAGTGCACACTAGCATAGGGGCCGGCAATAATTGCGGTGATGTAGGACGAGATACGCGGGGTAGGCGCAAAAGCCCACTTCTTGCCGCCCGCCACTTCTTCAACAGAAGTCTCAGGCTGATTAGACACCACTACCCAGTGGGCAGGGGCAGTCACAAGAAACTCAAACTCAGCCTTGAGATCGGGCTGCTCAAAAACCGGGTAAACACGGCGGGAATCAGGAACCTCAAACTGGGAGTAGAGGTACACCTCGCCATCCACCGGATCCACAAAGCGGTGCAAACCCTCACCAGTATTGGTGTAGAGCATATCGGCATCAATCACCAGCTCATTGCTCTTAGCCAACGCCGGCAGGGCAATACGCACACCGTCAGCAGCGGTCACCGGTACCGACTCACCATTGAGTTCAATACTGTGCACCGTATCGGTAATCGCATCGATAAAGGTTTCGCTCCCGGCAACCGCATCAAAACGCACCACCGTACGAGACCCAAAGACCCGCTCACCGCGCGTTAAATCAAGCTCAACCGTGTACGAATGCACACGCTGAACCACAGATGCTCTCTTCTCAGCTTCGGCACGGGTCAAATTCATTCCAGGCATGAGGAATCCTTGTCAATCAAATCTGAAGTTAGAGGCCTGCCCATCTGCACACCACAGAAAACAAACCACGGGGGAGCTGCACGTGACCTACAATCGTATATAGGGCACTACACAGCACATACCTTCCCAATTCTATGTGCTTGCCAGTGATTCACATAACTAAATTTCAGTGCGGTCAACCGGCCCCCACCCACCACGACCAAAGGAGACACCGTGCGTGTACACATCGCAACCGACCACGCAGGCCTAGAACTTAGCCACTACCTCATCGAAGCACTCACCGAGGCCGGCTACGAGATGGTCGACCACGGCCCCGCTGAATACGACGCCCTTGACGACTACCCTAGCTTCTGCATCAATGCGGCGCTCGCCGTCCGCGCAGACCGCGCAGCAGGCTTAGATTCCCTGGGCATTGTGCTGGGTGGCTCCGGCAACGGTGAGCAGATGGCCGCTAACAAGGTTGAAGGCATCCGTGCTGCTCTGGCCTGGAACCACGACACCGCAGCCCTGGCCCGTGAGCACAACAACGCCCAGGTCGTTGCAGTGGGCGGGCGTCAGCACACCAAGGAAGAAGCCCTCGAGATTATCAAGGTCTTCCTCACCACCGAGTGGACCAACGAAGAGCGCCACGCCCGCCGCATCGGTCAGATGGCCGAATACGAGCAGACTGGCACCATCGCCGGCAAGCAGATCGACAGCTACGAGAACTAATGCCAGAAGGGCACTCAATCCACCGCCTGGCCCGCCAGCTCACCGATGTTTTTGCCGGTGCCCAGCTAGCGGTCACCAGCCCCCAGGGAAGATTCACGGACGGCGCCACCCTGCTCGATGGCCATACCTTCGACTCGGCTTTTGCCCACGGCAAGCACCTCTTCGCCCGTTTCTCCAACGAGCTCTACCTCAACGTCCACCTGGGTATCTACGGGGCCTTCACCTTCGGCGGCGACGAGCACTTTACAGGGGCCTCCTCAATCGGTGCTCCCCGCAAGATTGGTGAGCAAGAGGACCACCGGGCCGAACTCTCCGCTGAACCTCCTGCGCCCCGGCCGACCACCCGCGTCCGCCTGGTCTCAGAGCACGGCTGGGCAGACCTGGTGGGCCCCACCATCTGCCGAACCCTCACCCCCGAGGAAGTGGGGGAAGTGCGTTCCAAGCTGGGCCCCGACCCCCTCAACAAGGACGCCGATCCGGCCGCCTTCTACGCTGCGGCAGCCAAGAGCAGTCGACCTATCGGTGTAGTTCTCATGGATCAGAAGGCCATCTCGGGGGTAGGAAACATCTTCCGCGCAGAATCCCTCTACCGTACCGGTATCGACCCCTTTACCCCGGCTAAAGAATGCAGCCGCCAGCAGCTTGAAGCCCTCTGGAACGATAACAGGCACCTGCTGGAAATCGGTGTGCGCCTAGGTCGCATCATCACCACCGATCCTGCCGACAGGCCCGGTATCCCGGAAACCGAGGCCTGGCCTGATCACGCTAACTACGTGTACCACCGCCAGGGCCAGACCTGCCCCCGCTGCGGGGCAACTATCGCGCTGGAAGAAGTGGCTGGTCGTAAGCTCTACTGGTGCCCGGGCTGCCAGCACTAGGTCACTAGCCTAGCTGTAGGCTCAGACGAGAAAAGTAGGGTCCCGGTTGTATCACCGGGGCCCTACTTGTTTCTATGTTCTAGCGATCTGCCAGGTCAGAGAGGTTAAAGCCTGTAGTGCCGTCGTTGCACTGTAGACTCACCGGGCCGGTGGTCGTGCAGGTCATGCCCATCCAGCTGATGGACTGCCCCTCGGGCAGCACCGTATTGGTCTTGAACCAGTCGTGGGTGGCAGCCCGGCCGCGGGCCTGAACCGTGCGGGGCTGGGTATCACCGGGCCCCATTGATACCGACTGCAAGACCCAGTTCTTTGAGTCATCGGTCATGCAAAATACCCCGTAGGTCTGCATCAGGCAGGCTACCTGGGGGTCCGGGGTCTGGAAGACAACGGAGGGCTGATCTGCCGCCGCAAAGTTATAGGCTGCAAGGTCAGCCACCGGGGTTCCCGTGACAAGATTGGTGGTTACCAGAGAAACCGGGTCGATGGTAAAGCCATCGTTGACCGGGGGAGTCAGGGTCGTGGCGCTAGGGGACGGTGCTGTGCTGGCTGTTTCTGTTGTGGGCTCAGTGGTGGGGCTGGGGCTAGCGCTGGCTGATGGGCTCGGAGCCGCACTACTTGAGACGCTTACCTCTGTTTCTACGGGCACACTGGTGGTTGAGGTGGCGGTCTGGCTGCTCCCGCAGCCTGTTAGTATCAGGACGCCGGTAGCAAGCAGGGCGCAGGCTGGGGCAAAACGAGCGGGGGTGGGTGTTAAAGCCATGGGGGGAGTCAATCTTGTGGTTAAAAGGTGCGGGTGTCTCCTCCCTATCCTAGGGGAAAGACACCCGCTGGCCTACCTCGGTAGGAACACCCTGGGTGAAATCTGACTGAGCTGAGATGGGGCCTTAGCCGCTGAAGTCCTTGGGGTGACCCTCTAACGATAGGGGCCAACGTATATGCTGGTGAAGAGTTAAACGCCATCATGACATCGAAGGGCTACCATGCGCGATACCGGATACTTGCTAGGGCAGGCCAACCTGGTGCTCTTCGACCTAGAGAGCACCCTGCTCGATAGCGATACAGCAACCGCGGTGGGTTTTAACCGGGCTGTTCGGGAGTTTGGTTTTGAGGGAGAGATTGACGACACCCAGAGTTACTTCCAGGCCTGGGCCGATATTCAGCGTGAGGATTTTCAGCGCTATTTGGCCGGTGAGCAGGTTTTTGACGAAAATCGCCTGTTTCGCACATCCAGTCTCTTGCACCTGAAGACGGGGGAGCAACAGAGCGCTGACCGGGCTCAGAAGTTTTTGGCGACCCTACAGGAGGAAACCCGTAAGGCCTGGGCTCCTTTTGCTGAGGTTGAATGGTTTTTTGAGGAGCTAGGCCACCGGTTTGGGCATCTGCAGGTGGCGGTGCTTTCTAACGGGTCCCAGCTCACTGAGCAGAAGAAGCTCGATGCTATTGGCTTGCACGATACGCCCCTGTTGCTCGCCGGTTTTTCTAGGGAAGCAAAAACGGCCACTCCGAAGAGTGACCGTGAAGCGAGAGGCTGACGGGATGGAAGCACCGGGTGCGAGTGCACGAGCACTCAAGAGGTGCTGGAATGACTTCCGCCAGTTCCGAGCGATAGCGAGCGGCTGACGGGAATCGAACCCGCGTATCAGGCTTGGGAAGCGTGCGCTCTACCATTGAGCTACAGCCGCGTGAGAGGGGATGACGGGAATCGAACCCGCGTAATCAGTTTGGAAGACTGAGGCTTTACCATTAAGCTACATCCCCGAAATGGTTGCCCAGCATTGTGGACGTGTTCCAGTAAACCTGGTCGAACGGGGCCTTGTCAAATCAGGGTGGCGCTGGCGTTTCTCAACACGCCCTGGGCGTAATCGGGGTGCGAGTTAGGTTTTGGGCGGTTGAACCGCTAAACTGGGTGGTGCCTTCCGTGCAAATCGGGGTGTGGCGTAGCTTGGCTAACGCGCCTGCTTTGGGAGCAGGAGATCGCAGGTTCGAATCCTGTCACCCCGACGTGAAATAGAACGACCCGCCGGAAAACGGCGGGTTTTTCTATAGAACGTTATATCTAGCCCCACTCTTTTCCGGGTGGCGGTTCCAATCAAGTTATCAGGAGATCAACGGACGTGAAGACTGCCGTCGAGAAGATCAACCCGACTCTCGCAAAGATTGAGGTCGAGGTTCCCTTCGCTGAGTTCAAGACCTACCTTGACCGTACCTACAAGTCACTGGCTAACCAGATTTCGGTTCCCGGTTTCCGTAAGGGTAAGACCCCTAAGGCTCTCATCGATCAGCGTGCAGGCTTTGACTTTGTTGTTGAGAACGCTCTGAACGATGCTCTGAACAACTTCTACCAGCAGGCCCTGGCTGAGAACGAGCTGACCCCCCTGGCTCAGCCCGAGCTTGACATCGTTTCTAAGCCTGAAGAGGGCAACCGAGAAGCTGACGTGAAGCTGACCATCGAGGTCACCGTCCGCCCCGAGATCGAACTGCCTGACTACTCAGGTATCAAGGTTGAGGTTGCAAGCGTAGAGGTTACCGAAGAAGATGAGCAGAAGGCTCTCGATGCCCTGCGCGGCCGCTTCGGCACCCTGAAGGCTGTTGACCGTCCCGCAGCTGACGAGGACTTCCTGACCATTAACATCGCCGCTGAGATTGACGGCGAAGAGGTTGACGCCGCTAACGACCTGTCCTACCAGGTTGGCTCCGGCACCATGCTGGACGGTCTGGATGAGGCTGTTCTTGGCCTCTCCGCTGGCGAGGACGCCACCTTCGTCACCAAGCTTGCCGGTGGCGAGCACGCAGGTGAAGAAGCAACCGTTAAGGTTGAGGTCACCGCGGTGAAGGAACGCGAGCTGCCCGAGGCTGACGACGACTTCGCTCAGCTGGCTTCAGAGTTCGACACCATCGCTGAACTGAAGGAAGACCTGAAGAAGCAGGCAGCTGATTCCAAGGTTGCCGAGCAGGGTGCAGAAGCACGTGACAAGGTTCTTGACGCCCTGGTTGAACTGGTTGAAATCCCCGTTCCCGAGAAGGTTATTGAAGACCAGCTGGCTCAGCACTTCAACACCCCCGGCCAAGACGATGACCACGACACCGATGAGCACCGTGCAGAGGTTCGCGAGAACACCGAGCGTGCTTTCAAGAACGAAATCATCCTCGACGCTATTGCTGAGAAGGAAGAAGTTTCTGTCGAGCAGGCTGAACTCATCGACTACATCATCACCATGAGTCAGCAGTACGGCATGGATCCCAACCAGTTCGCTCAGATGCTCGATGGCTCAGGCCAGTCCGGCATGATTGTTGGCGAGGTTCGCCGTTCAAAGGCTCTGGCAGCTGTTCTGGCTCAGGCTGAGGTTAAGGACGCCGACGGTAAGGCCGTTGACCTCTCCTCCTTCCTGGGTGAGACCGCAGACGCCGAATAAGTTTTTGCCTCTTGAGGCTCTAAAACTTTTCTAGCTCAAGCCCCCGCAAGACCCTGATTGGGTTCTTGCGGGGGCTTTGTGTTGCCTGCGGGGAAAACCCGTGGGAAAGGGCGGACGCGGGCGCTGACATCCGCTGCCTAAAAGAGGATGACCTGGGTGATTAGAAGTCAAATACGGTAAATAAGTTAAAAAATATTTCGCAATAGTGGTTTCTGGGTTGATAAGTAAGGTGGGGCTAACTAATCTTAGGTAAGTCAAGCCTTACAAGATGTTGAGGCTTACCAAGTACACACCACTAACAGATATAGGAAAACCCGTGAAGGCCAACCGTATCTCCCTGCTCGCAGCCACCTCCGTTGTAGCAATGGCGCTCGCCGCCTGTGGCGCGGGCACCACCGACGCATCCTCCGAATCCAGCGCCTCCACCTCAGCTTCTGCCAGCCAGTCAACTGGCACCGTTACTGTCACCGATAACTACGGTGAGGTCACCGTGACCGTTCCCCCTCAGAAGGTCGCCGCAACCGATAACCGCACCTTTGAGGTTCTCGAGTCCTGGGGTATCGACCTGGTTGCAGCCCCCATCGTCCTGATTCCTGCAACCGTTGAGACCTACAAGAACGACTCCTCCATCACCGATATCGGAACCCACCGTGAGCCCAACCTTGAACTGCTCGCTGCTGAAGAGCCCGACCTGATTGTCAATGGTCAGCGCTTCTCCCAGCACTACGACGCCATCAAGGAACTGAACCCCCAGGCAGCCATCCTCGAACTTGAACCCCGCGAGGGCCAACCCTTTGACGAAGAGCTCAAGCGCCAGGTCACCGTACTGGGCGAGGTCTTCGGCAAGCAGGCTGAAGCCGACAAGCTCATCGCAGACTTCGACGCCGCTCTAGCCCGCGCTAAGGCCGCCTATGACGGCGAATCCACCGTTATGGCCGTCAACGTCTCCGGCGGCGAAATTGGCTACATTGCCCCCTCTATCGGCCGCACCTACGGCCCGGTCTTCGACATGCTGGGCCTCAAGCCCGCCCTCGAAGTTGAAGGCTCATCTGACAACCATCAGGGCGACGATATCTCGGTCGAAGCCATTGCAGAAGCCAACCCCGACTGGCTGCTGGTTCTTGACCGCGATGCTGGCACCAGCACCGATGAAGGGTCACCCGCTGCCGCAGACGTCATCTCCGGTAGCTCAGCCCTGGCCAACGTCACCGCAATCACCAAGAACCAGATTGCCTACGCTCCGGCTGATACCTACACCAACGAATCCATCATCACCTACACCGAGATCCTCAACGATCTTGCCGATAGGTTCGAAGCCGCCAAGTAAGGCACCGGCTGAGACCCTATAACCGATGAAAAAGGAGTCATCCTGCCCTTGCGGCGGGGTGACTCCTTGAGGGCTTTTATGACGACCACCGAAACCACCCGAGTTAGCCGCACCAGGAACTCCCTGGTCAGCGGCAAATTCCTGCTAGCCAGCCTGGGAATTGTTGCCCTGCTTGTGCTCTCTTTGTTCACGGGGGAGTACGACATCTTCAACAAGGCTGATGGCGCTGCCATGTTTGCTATTACCCGCATACCTCGAACCATTGCTCTGGTGCTTGCCGGGGCGGCCATGGCCATGTGTGGGTTGGTGATGCAGATGCTGACCCAGAACAAGTTCGTGGAACCCACCACCACCGGCACCACCGAATGGGCGAGCCTGGGCCTGCTCTTTATGCTCTACTTCTTCCCGGCAGCAAATCTCTTGCAACAGATGACAGCGGCAATCGTCTTTGCTTTTATCGGGTCGATGGTCTTCTTCCTCTTCCTGCGCAGGGTTTCACTCAGGTCATCCCTGATTGTTCCCATCGTGGGCATGATGCTGGGTGCCGTTGTTTCGGCCTTCACCACCTTCTTCGCCCTCCAGACCAACCTGCTACAGAACCTCGGTGTGTGGTTCGCGGGCAGCTTTACGTCTGTGATTAAGGGGCAGTACGAGGTGCTTTGGCTAGTGCTCTTGGTTGTTGCTGTGATTTTCTGGTACGCCGACCGCCTGACCGTCGCCGGTCTGGGCCAGGAATTTGCCACGAACGTAGGGCTCAACTACGCCCAGATTATGCTGGTAGGCACCGCCCTAATTGCTATTGCCACCGGTGTGGTGACGGTGGTGGTCGGGTCCCTGCCCTTCTTGGGACTCATTGTTCCCAACATCGTCAGTATGTTCCGCGGCGATGATTTGCGCTCTAACCTACCCTGGGTTGCCCTGACCGGTATCGGCGTCGTGACGGTTTGCGACCTGATGGGGCGTACTATTATCGCCCCCTTCGAAATCCCGGTGTCGGTGATTCTGGGTATCGTGGGTGCTCTTGTCTTTATCGGTCTGATTGTGAAGGGGCGTCCCCGTGTATCAGCAGGCAAGTAAAGAAAGCCGGGTGGGCGTGTCCGCCCTGCCCGAGATGAGCGCCGGTGCGGACGCCCACCCCGCCTCCCGCAGGGCAGGCACCTCCTGTAGTGCTGGGGCTTTCAAGACCCCGGCTGCTGCTCGCACCTACTGGGTGCTCCTGGCAGCACTTGCCGCTGTCGCTGCGCTGGCAGCCTGTGGGCTCTTGGCCTACGCCAACCCCTTTGAGACCGGAACTCCCAAGTGGTGGCTCATTGCTGAGCGCCGCTCCAACGCCCTGATTGCGATGGCTGTAGCCGCTGTCTGCCAGGCTGTGGCAACGGTGGCCTTCCAGACGGTGACCAACAACCGCATTATCACCCCCGGCATTCTGGGCTTTCAGGCCCTCTACGCCGCGATTCACACGGCAACCATCTATTTCGCCGGGGCCGCTGGGCTGATTGCTGCCCGCACCCTCGACACCTTTATTTTCCAGCTGGTCATGATGGTAGCCCTGAGCCTCTTGCTCTACTCCTGGCTGCTGACCGGCAAGCGGGCCAACATGCACGTCATGCTCCTGGTCGGTGTGGTACTGGGTGGGGGACTGGGGTCTGTCTCAACCTTTATGCAGCGCATGCTGACCCCCAGCGAGTTCGACATCCTGACAGCCCGCCTCTTTGCCTCGGTCAACAACGCCGACCCGGCCTACTACCCGGTAGCCCTGCCCCTGGTCATCCTGAGCCTTGCGGTGCTTTACGCAAAATCCCGTACCCTCAATGCCCTCTCCCTGGGCGCACCCACGGCTACTAATCTGGGAATTAACCACCGTCGCGAATCCATTATCGTGCTGGTGATCGTCGCTATCATGATGGCGGTCTCCACCGCCCTGGTCGGCCCGCTGACCTTCCTCGGGTTCTTGGTCGCAACCCTCACCTACCAGTTCGCCGACACCTACGACCACCGCTACCTTTTCCCCATGGCAACCGTGCTCTCCTTTGCCATTCTGGCGGTCTCCTACTTCATCATGAACCACATCTTCTCAGCCCAGGGCGTGGTGGGTATTATCATCGAACTCATCGGTGGCCTCACCTTCCTGATCGTGATTCTTCGAAAGGGCAAACTATGATCACCCTCCACCAGGTTGCTAAAAGCTACTCCGGTGAAACCAAGATCGGCCCGGTCGATGTTCAGCTGCCCGCAGGCGGAATCACCGCCCTGGTCGGCCCTAACGGTGCCGGCAAGTCCACCCTGCTCACCATGGTGGGCCGTCTACTCGATATTGACTCGGGCACCATCGAAATCGGTGGCCTCAATGTAGCTACCACCAAGTCAAAAGAGCTAGCTAAAGTGGTTTCAATCCTGCGCCAGGAAAACCACTTCGTCACTAAACTCACCGTGCGCCAGCTGGTGGGCTTCGGTCGCTTCCCCTACACCGGGGGCCGGCTGACCGCCGAAGACGAAGAGATTATTTCCCGCTACATCGACTTTCTTAATCTCACCGCCCTCGAAAACCGCTACCTCGATGAACTCTCAGGCGGCCAGCGGCAGCGGGCCTACGTAGCCATGGTGCTCTGCCAGGAAACCGACTATGTACTTCTTGATGAGCCCCTCAATAACCTCGATATCTCCCACTCTGTGCAGATGATGCAACACCTGCACAACGCCGCCCGCACCCTGGGCCGCACTATCATCGTGGTGCTACACGACATCAATTTCGCCGCCCGCTACGCCGACTACATCTGCGCTATCAAGGACGGCAAACTGGCCCGCTTCGGAACCGTTGCAGAGATCATGCAAGATGACCTGCTCACCGATATCTTCAACACCCCCATCCAAGTGATTCAGGGGCCCAGTGGCCCCATCGCCTGCTACCACTAAGCCCCGTGCCCGCTCGCTCTTGCCCACAGCATAGCGGGCACATGCCAACAGCGAACTGAGGGGCAAAAGGCAATTTTTGGAGCTCCAAAAGCGATAACCTAAGTGTCAAGCAAATCTTTGGCACCGGCGTCCGCGCGGGTGCTGCAACCGACACAAGGAGCGGAACACATGTCCTTCACCCCTGAAGCACACCAGGCCCCCGCCATGGAAACCCCCATGGGCAGCCAGGACGACTACGTCTACAACCGCCTGCTCAAGGAACGCATCATCTGGCTGGGCTCCGAGGTACGCGACTCCAACGCCAACCGTATCTGCTCCCAGCTCCTGCTGCTCTCAGCTGAAGACCCCGAGGCAGATATCTACCTCTACATCAACTCACCCGGCGGCTCCGTCACCGCGGGCATGGCAATCTACGACACCATGCAGCTGATCCCCAACGACGTTGTCACCGTTGTGACCGGTATGGCAGCTTCCATGGGCCAGTTCCTGCTCACCGCAGGCGCCCCCGGTAAGCGCTACGCTACCCCCAACGCCCGCATCCTCATGCACCAGCCCTCCGGTGGCATCGGCGGAACCGCCTCCGACATCCGCACCCAGGCCCAGCTGATTCTCGATATGAAGAAGCGCCTGAGTGAAATCACCGCAGAGCGCACCGGCCAGACCGTTGAGACCATCCTGCGCGATAACGACCGCGACAACTGGTTCACCGCCGAAGAAGGCCTGGCCTACGGCTTCTTCGACAAGATTCTCGACAAGATCGGCCCGGCCACCAGCGCCACCGACAAGTAAACCGGCACAGAACTTTTTACAGGAGAAACGAATGATTCACCTTCCTTCATCAACCGCACCTGCCGGTATGCCCACCGACCGCTACGTGCTCCCCAACTTCGAAGAGCGCACCCCCTACGGCTACAAGCGTCAGGACCCCTACGCCAAGCTCTTTGAAGACCGCATCATCTTCCTGGGTGTGCAGGTCGACGACGCCTCAGCTGACGACATCATGGCCCAGCTGCTGGTACTTGAGTCCCAGGATCCCGACCGCGACATCACTCTCTACATCAACTCACCCGGTGGCTCCTTCACCGCGATGACTGCGATTTACGACACCATGCAGTACATCCGCCCCGAAATTCAGACCGTCTGCCTGGGCCAGGCTGCTTCAGCTGCAGCCGTTCTTCTGGCAGCCGGTACCCCCGGTAAGCGCCTTGCTCTGCCCAACGCCCGCGTGCTGATCCACCAGCCCGCCCTTTCGGGTCAGCAGGGTGGCCAGGCTTCTGATATCGAGATCCACGCCAACGAGGTGATGCGCATGCGCGAGTGGACCGCCCAGACCCTGGCCCTGCACTCCGGCAAGACCTTCGAAGAGGTCGATAAGTCCATCGAGCGCGATAACATCCTTACCGCTAAAGGCGCCCTTGAGTACGGCATCGTTGACCAGGTGCTTGAATCCCGTAAGGCCATCAAGCCCTCCTTCAACACCGCTGAGAAGCACGACTAAACGCTACTCACGTTCAGACTCGGTGCGGACGCCGCCTCCCGCCCCACCTGCCCAAAGGCAGGGAAGGGCAGGGGTGGCGTCCTTCTGTCTGCCAGACGGTAGAGAAGGAATAGCCCACCCGGGGCGACTGTTAAGCCATAAAGACGTAACCTTGCTTGAACCGTCATATGTTGGGCTAGGCAGGTTTACACGGTAGATTAGGTAGAGGAACCCAAGGAAAGGTAGGGTCTATGGCTCGCCTAGGCGATAGCACCACTCTTCCCAAATGCTCATTTTGTGGGAAGAACCAGCGACAGGTTCGTAAACTGATCGCCGGCCCCAACATTTACATCTGCGATGAATGCATTGAGCTGTGCAACGAGATTCTCGAAGAAGAGCTCGCCGATGTGAAAGATTTGGGTGCCGTTGAAGAGCTCCCCACCCCGCGTGAAATCTTTGACCACATGCAGGAGTACGTGATTGGCCAGGAGGCCGCCAAGCGCGCCCTCGCTGTTGCCGTTTATAACCATTACAAGCGTATTCGGGCCCAGCAGAGCCCTGCCTTTGAGGCCAAGGAGCTCCTGGCTACCGAGGGCGAAGACGTAGAGATTGCCAAGTCTAATATTCTCTTGGTTGGCCCTACCGGCTCAGGTAAGACCTACCTGGCGCAGACCCTGGCCAAGAAACTCAACGTACCTTTTGCCGTTGCTGACGCCACCAGCCTCACCGAGGCCGGCTACGTGGGCGAGGACGTCGAAAACATCCTGCTCAAGCTTATCCAGGCTGCTGATGGTGATATTGAAAAGGCTCAGCGCGGCATTATCTATATCGACGAAATCGATAAGATTTCCCGCAAGGCCGACAACCCCTCCATCACCCGGGACGTATCGGGTGAGGGCGTGCAGCAGGCCCTGCTCAAGATTCTTGAGGGCACCGAGGCGGCTGTGCCCCCGCAGGGTGGGCGGAAGCACCCCCAGCAGGACTTCCTCAAGATTAATACCGCCAATATCCTCTTCATTGTCGCCGGTGCTTTTGCCGGTATCGAGGAGATTGTGGGTGGGCGCGTTGGCCGTAAGGGCATTGGCTTTGGTGCTTCTATTGACCAGGCCGCTAAAGAGAGCGATATTCTCACCAAGCTCATGCCCGAGGACCTGCTCAAATTCGGTCTAATTCCCGAGTTCATTGGCCGTCTGCCCGTGCTGGCCACCCTGGGTAAGCTCACCGAGTCTGACCTTAAGCGGATTCTGACCGAACCTAAGAACGCCCTGGTCAAGCAGTACAAGCGTATGTTTGCCCTCGACGGGGTCGAGCTGATTTTTGAGGACGCCGCTGTGGCAGCTATTGCCCGCCAGGCTGTTGAGCGAGATACCGGGGCCCGCGGTTTGCGATCCATCATGGAGTCGATTCTGCAGCCGGTCATGTTCGATCTACCCAGCCGCTCAGACGTCACCTCGGTCATTATTGACGAGGCTGTTGTAGCGGGGGAGAAGGACCCTATCCTGGTGCTCGAAGCCCCCGAGAAAAAATCTGCCTAAAAGTCTTTCCCGCTGTCGGTTCCTCTGCGCGCTGGCAGCGGGCTCTTGTATCCCACCCCCTGATTGAAAGGACAACCCGTGGCTGAAAACACCGTTGATTTTTGGTTTGACCCTACCTGCCCCTGGTGCTGGATGACCTCCCGCTGGATTAAAGAGGTTGAGACCCAGCGCGATGTTGCCGTCACCTGGCACCCCTTCTCCCTGGCCGTGCTGAACGAGGGCCGCGACCTTGACCCGGGCTACCGCAAGCACATCGACAACACCTGGGGCCCTGCCCGCGTGGCTACCGCCGTGGCAGAACAGTACGGCCAAGAGAAACTTGATGAGCTCTACACCACCCTGGGCAAACAGATTCACCACCAGAAGAATAAAGAGGGCACCTACTTTGAGAAGGCTATCGAAGCTGCCCTGGCTGAGGTGGGTCTTCCTGCCGAACTAGCCCAGGTTGCCTTTACCGAGGAGTACGACGAGCAGATGCGGGCCTCAACCCGTGCAGGTCTAGACTCTGCTGGTGGCGATGACATCGGTGTGCCCCTGATGAGCATCAACGGTGTGACCTTCTTTGGCCCCGTGATGTCACCTGCCCCCACTGGTGAAGAAGCAGCTAAGGTCTTCGACGGCGCTGTGGCTCTGGCCTCTTACCCCGGTTTCTTTGAGATTAAGCGCCCCCGCAACGTCGGCCCGATTTTCAACATTGAAAAATAGTAACTAGTGGGCACTCAACGCCCCTACTGTCGAATACACGATTAGGCCCGGTTCCAGACAATCTGGAACCGGGCCTAATCTTTTAAGGTGCAGCACTGCTGGGGCCGGCTTGCCCCCGAAGGTGGCTAATTTTAGCTTTCTTCTTCGGTAATCAGTACAACGTCAGTGACGGCCAGCTCGCCCTCTGCTTCGGTGAGGGTGAGGTCACGGGCGTTACCTGCTGCCTTGAGGTCGCCGAGACCGCCGCGAATGCGGGTGATGTCTTCGGCGGAACCGGTGATGGTTGCGGTTTCGACCTCGGTGCGCTGCTTGACCTGGGCTTCTGACTTGGCCTTGCGCAGACCACCCAGGGCAGCCGCTACGGTGGGTAGTACTGCGGGGTCGGCGTCCGCCACGGCAGCGGCGAAGCCGTCGGTGGTGGGCCAGGGAGCGCGGTGCACGGACCCTGCTCGCCACCAGGACCAGATTTCGTCGGTGACGAAGGGCAAGAAGGGGGCGAAGAGGCGCAGCATGGCGTCGAGGGTGGTGGCCAGGGCTGCCAGGACGGAGGCCTGTTCGGCTTCACCGACGTTGCCGTAGGCGCGGTCCTTGATAAGTTCGACGAAGTCGTCGGTGAAGTGCCAGAAGAAGGTCTCTGAGATCTGCAGGGCACGGGCGTACTCGTAGTTCTCAAAGGAGGCGGTGGCTTCTTCAACCAGGGCGGCTAGGCGGGCTAGCAGGGAGCGGTCAAGCTCGTTGGTGAGGACGCCTGTAGCAGCCTGGTCGGTGATGACAGAGTTGGCGGTGGCGCCCAGGCCGAGCACGAACTTGGAGGCGTTCAGCAGCTTGATAGCCAGGCGGCGACCAATCTTCATCTGGGCTTCATCGTAGGCGGTATCGGCACCCAGCTTGGCGCTAGCGGCCCAGTAGCGCACGGCGTCCGAACCGTACTTTTCGAGGACCTCGTTGGGGACCACCACGTTGCCCTTGGACTTGGACATCTTCTTGCGGTCCGGGTCCAGGATCCAGCCGGAAAGGGCGGTGTCGGTCCAGGGCACGGAGTTCTCCAGGGAGTTGGAGCGTACCACGGTGGAGAAGAGCCAGGTGCGGATGATGTCGTGGCCCTGGGGGCGCAGGTCCATGGGGAAGGTGACCTTGTGCAGGTTTTCGTCCACGGCCCAGCCGGTGGCAATCTGCGGGGTCAGAGATGAGGTGGCCCAGGTGTCGAGGACGTCGGGGTCGGCGATGAAGCCGCCGGGCACGCCGCGCTGGTCTTCGGTGTAGCCGGGAGCTGGCTCTGAGGCGGGGTCGACGGGGAGCTTCTCTTCACTGGGGATGATGGGCTCGTCGTAGTTGGGTTCGCCGTCGGCGTCGAGCTTGTACCAGATGGGGAAGGGGACGCCGAAGAAGCGCTGGCGGGAAATCAGCCAGTCACCGTTGAGGCCCTCTACCCAGTTTTCGTAGCGGGAGCGCATGAAAGCGGGGTGCCAGGTGATTTCGCGTCCGCGTTCAACCAGGGCGTCGCGACGGTCGGCGTCACGGCCACCATTGCGGATGTACCACTGGCGGGAGGCCACAATTTCGAGGGGCTTATCGCCCTTCTCGTAAAACTTGACCGGGTGGGTGATGGGCTTGGGGTCGCCGTCCATTTCACCGGCTTCAACCAGCATCTCAACGACGGTCTTCTGGGCGGTGAAGACGGTTGCACCTGCCATACGCTCGTAGCGTTCGCGGCCCTCGGCGGAGGTAATCCACTCGGGGACGTCGGTGGCGAAGCGGCCATCGCGGCCGATGAGGGCGCGGGTAGGTAGCTGGAGTTCACGCCACCAGGTGACGTCGGTGGTGTCGCCGAAGGTACAGATCATGGCGATGCCGGCACCCTTGTCGGGCTGGGCCAGGGGGTGGGCCTTGATTTCGACCTCTACACCGAAGAGGGGAGAGGTAACCTTGGTGCCGAAGAGGGGCTTGTAGCGCTCGTCATCGGGGTGGGCTACCAGGGCGACACAGGAAGGCAGGAGCTCGGGACGGGTAGTCTCAATCCAGACCTTCTCACCGTTCTCGCGGTGGAAGGAGATGCGGTGGTAGGCGCCGGGGCGTTCCTTGTCTTCAAGTTCTGCCTGGGCTACAGCGGTACGGAAGGTGACGTCCCACATGGTAGGGGCCTCTGCCATGTAGGCATCGCCGCTAGCTAGGTCATTGAGGAAGGCAAGCTGGGAGACCTTGCGGGAGTGGGCATCAATGGTGCGGTAGGTGTGTGACCAATCCACTGACAGACCCAGGGTGGTGAAGAGCTCTTCGAAGACCTTTTCGTCTTCTACCGCCAGGATTTCACACAGCTCGATGAAGTTCTGGCGGGAGATACGGGGCCAGTCGCGCTGGTTCTTGGCGGGCTTTTCGGGAGCCTTGAAATCGGGGTCGTAGGGGATAGCCGGGTCGCAGAGTACGCCGTAGTAGTTCTGCACGCGGCGTTCGGTGGGCAGGCCGTTGTCGTCCCAGCCCAGGGGGTAGAAGACGTTCTTGCCCTTCATACGCTGGTAGCGGGCGATGACGTCGGTCTGGGTGTAGGAGAACATGTGACCGACGTGCAGGGAGCCAGACGCGGTGGGCGGCGGGGTGTCGATGGAGTAGACCTGCTCGCGGGTGGTGTTGGGGTCGAAAGCGTAGGTCTTGTTGGCGGCCCAGTTCTCGGTGAACTTCTTTTCGAGGCCTTCAAGGCCGGGCTTCGCGGGGACGGTAATGTCTACTGTGGGTTCTGCGGGCGTGTCTGTGCCCTGGTTGATTTCAGCCATGTGGCCTATTCTCTCACGAATAAAAATATGTTGCAGGTTAGGCTAGTGCTATGACTACTACATCACTTCCCGCTAATCCCTTTGCCCCCGATGCCCAGGCCGGTAAGGTCGCCGTAGTGACCGGTGCCTCCTCTGGTATCGGCCGTGCCACCGCCGAACTAATGGCCGTTACCGGCTGGACGGTCTACGCCGTGGCCCGCCGCGCCGAGCGCCTCGAAGAACTTGCCTCACGCACCCAGGTGCGCCCGGTCGTCCTCGATATTACGGACGCCGACGCGGTAGCTGCCCGCGCCCAGGAGATTCTGGGTGAAACCGGCGGCCGTCTTGACGCTCTGGTCAATATCTCCGGCGGTGCTATTGGGGCTGATTCTGTAGCTCAGGCTGACCCCGCTGGCTGGTCGGCCATGTTCGAGCTCAACGTGATTGGCACCCTCAATATGGTCAAGGCCTTCCTGCCCGCCCTGCGCGAGAACGGCCAGGGTACCGTGCTCAACCTGACTTCCACAGCGGCTGAAGCCGGCTACGAAGGGGGAGCGGGCTACAATGCCGCCAAGTTCGGGGAGCGGGCCCTGACCGAGACCCTGCGCCTCGAAGAAGCCGAACACAACGTGCGTGTGATTGAGGTACGCCCTGGCATGGTGCACACCGAAGAGTTCTCCCGTAACCGTCTGGGGTCGGATGAGGCTGCCGCTAAGGTCTACGCAGGAGTTGAGAAGCCCCTGCTGGCTGAGGACGTCGCCCAGACCGTCACCTTTGCTGTGAATATTCCCCACCACATCAACCTGGACCATATCACCCTGCGCCCGGTCGCCCAGGCTGCCCAGTACAAGGTCATTCGCCGGCCTGCAGCCTCCTAGCCGGAGCGGGTAGGGGGCGGGGTGAGCCCGCGTCATCTTCTTGAAAACAGCTTGCCAGCATGCTTAGTATAAGAAGAGGGAGCCCACGACGGTAACCAGCCATCAATCAAAGGAGATGATGACCGTGAAGCGCAACCCCCGCACCCGCCCCGCCCTCACCGATAGGCCCGTCTGCTGGCGTCCTGCCCTCGGAATACTGGCTCTTGCGCCCCTCCTGGCCGCCTGCGCCAGTGGCGGTGAAGCTCCAGCGCCGGCCCCGGCTCAGACCTCTGCCCCCGTTTCTACCTCTGCGTCCTCAAGCTCCCCGGTAGCCTCAACACCTGAGGCCCTTGAAGACACCTGCCTAGATCGCTGCACCCACTACGAAACCATTGAAGCTGCCCACCCGGCCCTCGGGCCGGTAGAGATACGTACCTACGGTTGGGACATGAACCCGGGGTCGGCCCCCTCCCAGATGCAGCTGGCCTACGCCGTTTATCAGGACGGCCAGCCTATCGGTTTCTACGAGGGCCTTGGCAATGCCTACGCCTTCATCACTACGCACACCGTGATGGGCAACATGACCTGGAACCTTGCCAGTGGCTCCAACATCGACCGCTACGGCAACATCTACCTGGCAACGGATAGATCCGTGGTCGTCCTAGCGCCCACCGACACCGGGTACAGCCAGGAGGGTACCCTGCCGTCCGCACCGGTAGAGAAACCCAGGTTCGAGATTCAGCCCTTCTTCGACGAGGCTGGTAAGCCCGCTGCCGGTCTGCACCTCGATGCGGACGGGGAAGCCTATCTTGTTCTAGGGCAGGACGACAGCGGAGAAGTGCAGCAGGTCAGCATTACTGGGCCGCTAGGGGAAGAGGGCTCGACCGTTTACACCAGTTGCTCCAGCACTGAGCCCCGCTGCGGTTTCATTGTTGACCGCTAGGTTGTACAGTAGGTGGGGTCAGCCCCATCCACTGTGCTGTATGAGCAGCTCACCGCCCTGGCTGAGGCCCAGACCCCTGGAACCTATGCGGCCGTCACCGAGCCGCTCGTACTCCCCGGTGACGCCGCCTCTGCTGCGGTTGTCGCTTCGGTTGCCCTAGAGAGGGCTACCGAAGCCTTAGCCGCTCTTAGCGCTTAACCGCTACAGCCTCAAAGGTCTCAGCAGGTTCAACGTAGGCCTGCTGGGACTCAATCAGCTGCAGTTCACGCTGGCCCGAGGCCAGGGTGTTCTTCAGCAGTTCGTAGACGCTGGCGGTGGTGAGTTCCAGGGCTTCCTTCAGGCTCTTACCCGATGCGAAGTGAGAGGCAAACAGGGCCTGGGTAACGTCGCCCGAGCCGTTGGCCTTCATGGGTAGACGCGGGGTAGTAATCAGCCAGGCCTCATCGCCCGAAACAGCCAGCATCTGGATTGAATCCTCGGGGGTTTCGGGGGTGTTCACGCTGGTCACCAGCACGGTCTGGGGGCCAATCTTCTGGGCTGCCGCCACAGAATCGAGAACCTCATCCAGGGTCTTAGGGTCGGTACCGGTCACAAAGCCCAGCTCAAACTGGTTGGGGGTGATGATGTCGGCGTGCTGAATGACGCGGTCACGAATCAGCTCCTGCACCTCGGGGGAGACAAAGCAGCCGCTGGTGGCATTGCCTAACACCGGATCGCAGGAGTAGAGGACATTCGGGTTGGCTGCGCGGGCCTTGGCAACGGCATCGAGGATGGCGTCACCGATGGAAGAGCCACCCTGGTAGCCAGAAATGACCAGGGCGGTGTCGGCCAGACCGCCGCGCTCTTCAATGCCGGTGACAATTTCGCGGACGTCGTCGCCCGAGATCAGCGGGCCGCGCCAGGCACCGTAGCCGGTGTGGTTTGAAAAGAGGACGGTGTTGACGGGCATGACCTCGTGGCCAAGGCGCTGCAGGGGAAAGACGGCGGCTGAATTACCTACATGGCCGTAGGCAACAGCGGACTGAATAGACAAAATACGCATAAATACCATTGTGGCACGCTCCAGGTGCCCCGCGGAACGCACGTTTCATTAGATGACAGATGGGCGTGGCCTAATAGCGCACCCTAGTGCACGACCTGTGACCCGCGCAAACAATTCACCCGAAGAGCTGTTGTGAAAGGAGCGCCATGGCACCCTCACCCGTGAGCTTGAAAAACTTTGGTGTTGGCTCGCCGTCCGCACCGCAACCCTGAGCCCCGAAGAACTCGAAGACAAGTACTTCATGCTGCGTGTGCGCATTGACTCCGGCCAGCTTACCACCGAGCAGACCCGTGTGATCGGTGAAATATCCGAGAATTTGCCCGCGACACCGCTGATGTGACCGACTGCCAGAACGTGCAGCTACACTGGGTACAGGTAGAAGACGTACCCGAAATCTGGCGCCGCCTGGCAGAGGTAGGGCTCGACACCACCGAAGCCTGCGGCGACGTAGGCCGCGTCGGGCGCTCGCTCTGCTTGAGTGCATCACCAGCGAATTGGGTTGGGATAAAAAATAAAAATGTAGTGACACGGGACACGTAGCTTGGTAGTCTGGCTGCAATGTATATACAACCCTTTTGTTGTGGAGGTCACTATGTCCATGCAGTCCTGGAGTCAGGAACCCACTGCTGCCATTGATACGGTGAGCCGACCTGGCGCAGGTAAAGACGCTGTCAAGCTTATTGTCTGCTCGGCGCTCGGCATTTTCATGTTCTTTATCCCCATCACTTATCAGGAAAAGACCAGCATTCCGCTGGACCATCTGGTAACTATCGTCAGATCCCTGCTCGGCCCGGTTGTTCCCTGGCTCCTTCTGGCGCTGATAGCTTTTGGCACCGCTCGCCCCTTTAGTCAGGGGACCTGGCGGGCCAGTACCACCAAAACGATTTTCGCCCTGCTGAACATCGTGGGTTTCATTGCCGCAATCCTGATGATGACCAGCCCGCCCAGTTGGCTTGATCAGCCCGGTGTCGGCCCCTTCCTCTGGGGCACTCTAGTAGGGTCGGTGGGTCTCATCGTGCCTATTGGTGCAATCTTCCTGGGCTTCCTCATCGGGTTCGGGCTCATGGAGTTTGTGGGGGTATTCGTTCGCCCCGTCATGAAACCCCTCTGGAAGACCCCGGGACGCTCAGCCGTGGACGCTGTTGCAAGCTTCGTCGGTTCCTACTCACTGGGCCTACTCTTGACCAACCGCGTCTATAAATCAGGCGGGTACACCGCCAAAGAGGCAGCCATTATTGCCGTAGGCTTCTCAACCGTCTCAGTTACCTTCATGGTGGTTGTAGCTAATGCACTGAGCATCATGGACTACTGGCTGTTGTATTTCTTCACCAGCCTGGTTGTCACCTATCTGGTAACAGCTGTGTTGGTTCGTATTCCACCGCTCTCGCGTATACCCGATGAATACTACCCCGGTGTCACACCTCAGCCTGAAAAAGCTGTTGGCCGCGATAAGTTCAAGGTGGCCTGGGCTCAGGCTCGCGCCACCCTACAGGCATCGCCTGGAATCGCAGCGACCATGTGGCTCAACTTCAAGGACGGTCTGTTGATGGCTTCATCGGTTCTTCCCTCCATCATGTCGGTGGGGCTTATCGGTATTCTGCTGGGCCGCCACACTCCGCTCTTCGACTGGGTCGGCTGGCTGCTTTACCCCTTCACCTGGGTGGCTGGCATAGCAGACCCCGCCGGTGCCGGTAAAGCAGTTGCTCTGGGGTATGTCGAGATGTTCCTTCCCGCCTCGGCAATTGGGCCCGAAGCAGACCTCACCACCCGATTTATTATCGCTGTCGTCTGCGTATCGGCGGTCATCTTCCTCTCGGCAATGGTGCCCTCGATTCTGGCTACAGATATTCCCCTGAAGTTCTGGCAGCTGACGGTAATCTGGTTTGAACGTGTGGTTCTGTCGATTGTACTTACCGCACCGATTGCCCACCTGCTCCTGTAGCACCTGCATCAACCTTAGTATCAAAAAGCCCGCCCTACCTGTATCAGGTGGGGCGGGCGTCCTTGTGCCTAGTTCAGATGTAGGGTCATATCGTGCCAGATGGCACCGCCGTGGGTTGACTCTGAAACCCCGTCAAGCTCAAAGCCGAGTTTCTCATAGAAGCCAATCAGCTCCTTCTTGCAGGTAAGAATCACCCCTGCTCGATGCTGCTCACGGGCCTGTTCCACCAGCTGCTCAATCAGGGCGGACGCATACCCCCGGCCCCGGTAGGTCGGGCGGGTATTGATGCCAAACACCGTCTGGTAAGCCCCGTGTCGGGTATGGGCCTGGGGGCTCTCGTAGAGGTCATCGAAGATAACTGGGGAGTCGGTTACCAGTCCGTCGATAAAGGCAACAACTTCGCCGTCAGCTTCAAGTACCCAGAAGTGCTCCCCAAAAACCTCAAATCTAGCCCGCAGGTCGCTCTCACTCGCTGCTTCGGCCGCCGGGAAGCACTCGGCCTCAATGGCGGCCAGGGTGGGCAGGTCTTCCTGTTGTGCTTGGCGAATCTCAACACGGGCGTCCTGCTGGTGAGCGGCTGCCGCGTCAAGCTCCGCTAGCGGTTGGCCACCCACACCCCAGTTGGTGCGCGGCACCTCGTTCAGGACCACCCACACCGAGCTTTCCTTGGTACCCATCACCCGGGCATAGGTTCGGGTGAGTTCAGCAATCAGCTCGGCCTTTTTCTCATCAGACTGAGTAGACGCGTATGAGACATTAATGAGGGGCATGGTGTTCTCCTGGGTAGTTCTTGCCTCAAGTCTAGCGGCGTCTCAGGAGCGTGTTCATCTTGAGTGTCTACCAGACTCTCATAGTGCTTAGGTCTCAAATGGGCGGTGCAAGAATCTTGTGGACACTAAGCTCAGTAGCGTCATACTGCGTCACGGCTGCACCGTTTTAAACGCGCTCACCGTGCACTGGCGGGTACAGCGCTATCCACAGGAGGTGCCTATCTAGCGAAATTTGCCCGGCTCAGCGCACAATCTGACCATGAAATCTCCAGAAGAAATTGCTTTGGCTGTGCAGACTACACAGGATTTATTCGCACGAGGCGTGAACAAGGACGCCCTCGCCCGCGCAATCGCTCGCGGCGAGTACCAGCGGCTTGGCTATGGAAGCTATATGGAAAGTAGCTTCCACTCTCAGCTTTACCCTAGTCAGCAGTATCTGGCTCGTGTCATCGGGTATGGCAGAAGCAAGCTCAAAACCTCGGTGCTATCCCACCATTCAGCGGCAGCGGTACACGGTATGTGGCTACTGCATATACCGACTGCTATCCATACAGTGGGTCAGGCACACGGCACCCCTTCACCGAGGGTTGTGCGGCATAGAAACAGCCGGTACGAAACCGGGAAAAGTTTGGGTGTGGATGTAACCGCACCGCTCGATACGGTTCTCCACTGCATGAGAGTGATGAAATTCGAAGAGGCACTTGTGCTTGCGGATAGTTCTTTGCGGAAGATTGAGCACCAAAAACTGGCCCAGGCCTTACGGGGGCTGTCTGGGCGTGGTTCTGTGCAGGCTCGCATTATTGCAGATATCGTAAGCCCTCTCAGCGAGTCGCCGGGGGAGAGTTTACTGCGGCTTTTCTTGATGAGGTGTGGTTTGCCTCGGCCTGTTGAGCAGCACGTGATTGGGGTATATGGGCAGCAGTTCAGGGTGGATTTTGCCTGGCCAGATTTCAAGATCATCGTTGAGTTTGATGGGCAGATCAAATACACCCAGTTTGGTGAGCGTGAGGACGTTTTTGGGCGGCAGAACGAACGTGAGGCTCTCTTGCGGGGTCAGGGGTGGGATGTGGTTCGAGTAACGTGGGTTGAGCTTACCCGGCGTCCGCACGAGCTCAAAACCAAGATGGAGCTAGCTTTCAACCGTGCCCGCCGCCTCTAGGGTCCACCAGACTCTCGGAGTCTCCACCAGGGAAATAAGCACTTTGAGAGTCTGGTGGACGCTCGCGGAATAGGGGAGGTGGGCGGACGCCGCCCGCAGGGAGCTGCGACCTGAAGGTGAGGGTAGGGGCGGGGGCAAGAATTGTAATTTAGGTTCCCCTGCTCACCCTGCCAGCTGGCGGCAATCCGCTATCTTGGGGCGGGGCGTCCGCATCTGCACTACATCTTGTGCTCACACGCCTGTAATTCACACCCCGTCCCGGCGGGCGCCTGCCAGAAAAGCAAAAAACCCGTTAGACAGCCATCGCCCCTGCCCCTAAAATAGGTAACAGTTGCAAAGACCCGGCCATCACCGGCGAGCAATCCGGAAGAACAGGTTATACCTGCACACCCCCGTAAATTCGTTGCGACGAGGGGAGTGCGCGGAATAGATATAACCCCAGTAGACCCGGACGGGTAAGCCCGAAACAGCTGTCATGAAGCGACTGATAACCGGTTCGACCCTGCGCTGGGCGCAATCTACCTCATCTCACGAGACGGTAGGTTGCCCCGGCGCAGACCCATGCCCGCCCGCACTTTTTCGGTGCGGCTCGGGGTGGGGTCGGGCCGGTTGACGTAAGCAAGGTGGTACCGCGCAGGTTCCTTACCCGTCGAGCGGACGGGGGAGGGCAGGCGTCCTTGCACCCCAAGTACTAGGCAGACAAGAACCTAAGGGCGCAACCATGACCAACAAGCCTGTTTACCCCAAGGCAAGCGCAAGCGGAGCCAGCTTTGTGGCCGCTTCCCCCTCTTTCCCCGCACTCGAAGAAGCAGTGCTGGACTACTGGAAGAAAGACGGCACTTTTCAAGCCTCCATCGACAATCGTGACGCCGGCGAAAACGGCGCCAACGAGTTCGTTTTCAACGATGGCCCTCCCTTTGCCAACGGCCTACCCCACTACGGCCACCTGCTGACCGGCTACGTCAAGGACCTGGTCGCCCGCTACCAGACCCAGCGCGGCCACAAGGTCGAGCGCCGTTTCGGATGGGACACCCACGGTCTGCCCGCTGAACTTGAAGCCATGAAGCAGCTGGGCATGACCGATAAGCAGCAGATTATCGAGATGGGCATCGACAACTTTAACGACGCTGCCCGTGCCTCGGTGCTCAAGTACACCAAGGAATGGGAAGAGTACGTTACCCGCCAGGCCCGATGGGTGGACTTCGAGAACGACTACAAGACCCTGAACGTGGAGTACATGGAGTCCGTTATCTGGGCCTTCAAACAGCTACACGATAAGGGTCTAACCTACGAGGGCTTCCGCGTGCTGCCCTACTGCTGGAAGGACGAGACCCCGCTGTCCAACCACGAGCTGCGCATGGACGATGACGTCTACAAGGAGCGTCAGGACCCGTCCGTCACCGTGGCTTTCCGCATCACCGATGACGCCACCTTGGCCAAGCACCCCGAGGTTGCCGCCGAACTGGCCGGTGTTGAGGCCCTGGCCTGGACCACCACCCCCTGGACCCTGCCCACCAACCAGGCTCTGGCCGCTGGCCCCGAGATCAGCTATGTTGTCGTGCCCGGCGCTGGTGAGCTAGAAGGACGCCGCTTCCTGCTGGCTGCCGACCTGCTGGGCGAGTATGCCAAGGACCTGGGCTACGGGGAGGCTGAAAAGCCCGCGGACGCCGCCCACGAGGCCGTCCTTGCCACCTACACCGGCACCCAGCTCGAAGGCGTGCGCTACGCACCCCTGTGGGACTACTTCACCGACGCAGAAAAGTTCGGTACCGAGAAGGCCTGGCAGATTCTGGTCGCCGACTACGTGACCACCACCGACGGTACCGGTCTGGTCCACCAGGCGCCTGCCTACGGTGAGGACGACCAGAAGGTCTGTGAGGGGTACGGTATCCCCGTGATTCTGTCCATCGACGAGGGCGCCAAGTTCCTGGACCTCTTCGCCGACTCTTCCCTGGCCGACGGTGCCCCCCTGGCTGAGATTGCCGGCGTCCAGATTTTCGAGGCTAACCGCACCATCATCAACACCCTCAAGGCCGATGGTGTGCTGATCCGCGAGAAGTCCTACGTTCACTCCTACCCCCACTGCTGGCGCTGCCGCACCCCTCTAGTCTATCGTGCCATCACCTCCTGGTACGTGCGTGTAACCGACTTCAAGGGCCGCATGAGCGAGCTGAATGAGGACATCAACTGGATCCCCGAGAACGTCAAGCACGGCCAGTTCGGTAAGTGGGTTGAGAACGCCCGCGACTGGTCCATCTCGCGTAACCGCTTCTGGGGCTCCCCGATCCCGGTCTGGGTCTCAGACGACCCCAACTACCCCCGCACCGACGTCTACGGCTCCCTGGCTGAGCTGGAAGCAGACTTCGGCCGCCTGCCCCTGAACAAGGATGGCGAAGTTGACCTGCACCGCCCCTACATCGACGAGCTGACCCGGCCCAACCCGGACGACCCCACCGGCAAGTCCACCATGCGCCGCGTGGAGGACGTACTGGACGTCTGGTTCGACTCCGGTTCTATGCCCTTCGCTCAGTTCCACTACCCCTTCGATAACAAGGAGTGGTTCGAGGCCCATTACCCGGCAGACTTCATCGTTGAGTACATCGGTCAGACCCGCGGCTGGTTCTATACCATGCACATTCTGGCCACCGCCCTCTTCGACCGCACCGCCTTTGAGAACGTCATTGCCCACGGCATCGTGCTGGGCTCGGACGGTCAGAAGATGTCTAAGTCCCTGCGCAACTACCCGGACGTCTCCGAGGTTCTGGACCGCGACGGTTCTGACGCCATGCGCTGGTTCCTGATGTCATCCCCGATTCTGCGCGGCGGCAACCTGATTGTGACCGAGCAGGGCATCCGCGAGGGCGTCCGCCAGGTCATGCTACCCCTGTGGAACGTCTACCACTTCTTCGCCCTCTACACCAACGCCGCCAACGGCGGTGCAGGCTACGAGGCCAAGCTGGTTACCGAGGCCGAGCACGTGATGGACCGCTTCATCCTGGGTAAGACCCGTCAGCTGGTTGCTAAGGTTACCGAGGCTATGGACGCCTACGACGTCTCAGCCGCTTGTGAGGCCCTGCGCACCTACACTGACGCCCTGACCAACTGGTACGTGCGCCGCTCCCGCGAGCGCTTCTTCAACGAAGATGCCGCGGCCTTCGACGTGCTCTATACCGCCCTGGTGACCTTCGTGAAGATGGCAGCCCCCCTGCTACCCCTAACCACCGAAGAAATTTACCGCGGCCTGACTGGCGAGCGTTCGGTCCACCTGACCGACCTGCCCTCACCTGCGGATTTCAAGGACGAGGCTGAGCTGCTGGCCCTGATGGAAACCACCCGCACCGTGGCCTCAGCTGGCTCTGCCCTGCGTAAGGCCCACAAGCTGCGCGTGCGCCAGCCCCTGGCCGCCCTGACCGTGGCGGTTGCCGGCGGTAAGGACCTGGCCGGTACCTTTGAGTCAATCATCGCTGATGAGCTCAACATCAAGGCCGTTGAGCTTCTGGACGCTGCCGAGGTGGCTCCTGCTGACTTCGGCATCTCCCAGCAGCTCAAGGTCAATGCCCGCGCCGCAGGCCCCCGCCTGGGCAAGCAGGTGCAGGTTGCCATCAAGGCTTCTAAGATCGGGGACTGGAAGGTCACCGAGGACGGCACCCTTGTGGTTGGTGCCGACAACATGGTTCTGGAGCCGGGCGAGTACGAGCTTGAAACCGTGGTCGCAGAAACCGACGGCGCCGCAGAGCGCGCCGTCTCGGTTCTGCCTGGCGGCGGCTTCCTGGTACTCGACACCACCCTCACCGACGAGCTGCGCGCCGAGGGTACTGCCCGCGACGCCGTCCGCGCCATCCAGTCCGAGCGTAAGGACGCCGGCCTGAACGTCGCTGACCGTATTGAGCTGACCATCACTGCTCCTGCCGCTGACCTTGAAGCCCTCAAGAAGCACGAGGAACTGGTGGCAGGTGAGACCCTGGCTGTGGCCGTGACCTACCTCGAGGGCGCTGAATTCTCAGCGACCGTGAAGAAGGCATAAATGACCAAGGACAACATGGAGCTTGACCCCGTGTTTGCCGAGATTGCTGCCGAGGGCGCTCGCGCTGACGACGCCCTCGGCGTAGCCTCGGTCTACGCCGATCTGCTGGCTCGTGCCCCCGAGCACAAGATGGCCCCCCGCCTTGACGCGATGGCCCGCGCCGTGGAAATTCTGGGTGAGCCCAACAAGGCAGCCCCGGTTATCCATATCACCGGCACCAACGGCAAAACCTCAACCGCCCGCATGGTTGAGCGCCTGCTCATGGCACACGACATCCGTGTGGGCCGCTACACCAGCCCCCATATTTCCAAGGTCACCGAGCGGATCTCGATTGACGGGGCGCCCGTGGCAGATTCCACCTTTGTGCGTATCTGGGGCGAGATTCAGCCCTATCTGCAGATCGTGGACGCTGAACTTGAGGCCTCCGGTGCCCCCCGCATCACCTACTTTGAAGCCCTCACCATCCTGGCTTTTGCGATTTTCGCCGATGAGCCGGTGGACGTGATGGTGCTCGAAGTGGGTATTGGGGGCTCCTGGGACGCCACCAACGTCGCTGACGCTACCGTATCGGTGGTCACCCCCATCGGCCTGGACCACACCGACATGCTGGGGGAGACCCTCGCCGAGATTGCCGGTGAGAAGGCAGGGATTATTAAGGACGGCGGCTTCCTCATCTCCGCCGTCCAGGACCCGTCCGCCGCCCAGGTACTACTCGAAGCTGCCCGCGCCCACAACGCCGACTACCGCTTTGAAGGCGTAGAGTTTGGCGCTGTTGACCGCACCGCCGGTGTGGGCGGTCAGCTGCTCACCATCCAGGGGTTAGCTGGCCGCTACGAAGACATAGCCCTGCCCCTCTTCGGTGCCCACCAGGCCCAAAACGCCGCCGTGGCCCTGGCCGCGGTTGAGGCCTTCTTGGGCGGAGGGGAGAAGGAGCTGAGTCTCGACCTCATCAAGCTGGCCTTTGGCGAGGTACGCTCGCCGGGCCGTCTAGAGGCAGCCCGCGCCGAGCCGCCCGTGGTGCTCGATGCCGCCCATAACCCCCACGGTGTGGCGGCTTCGGCAGCCGCCTTCAAGGAGTCCTTCAGTTTCGAAGAACTGCACCTGGTGGTGGGGATTCTGGGTGAAAAGGACGCCGCAACCATGCTGAACCTGCTCTTTGACGAGTACGTTGATCGGGCAGATTGGCGCACGGTGCTACACCTGACCAAGTCAGACTCCCCGCGCGCCATTGCCCCGGAAGAGCTTGCTGAGCTGGCCCTCGAGGCTGGTTTTGATGAAGATACCATCGAGACCTACGAGAACATTGCCGATGCTCTGTCCGCGGCGGTGACGGCAGCAGCCGATGTGCCCAACCTGAACTCCGCGGTACTGGTCACCGGCTCTATCACCGTGGTGGGCGAAGCTAGCACCCTGCTCGGACTGTAAAGGAGAGATCATGGCGAGAATGACGCGCGCCCAGCGTGAATGGCGCCCGGGTCAGCCGAAAAAGCAGCGCTCTATCAAGGTCATGTTTACCTCGATGGTGCTTTCGCTCGAAGCCCTGGTTGCCTTCTTTGCAACCCTGGCCATCTTTGGTCACCACTTTAACGACCCCACCTGGGTCAAGGTGGTCATTTGGGTGCTGGGTCTAGCTCTGGCATCAGCCCTGCTGGTCGCCCCGGCCTTCCTGAAGAAGCCCTGGGGCTACCACCTGGGCTACGGTCTGCAGGTTGCCCTGATTCTGGTGGGCTTTGCCCTGCCCTCCATGTTCTTTGTGGGAGTGGCTTTTGCTGTGGCCTACTGGTACGGGGTGACGCGCGGTGCCCGCCTGGACGCCGAGAACGCCGTCCGCGCCAAAGAGCAGGAGGAATGGGAGAAGGCTAACCCCGCTTAGCGGGGTGTCTGGTAGGGTAAGGGGGAAAACTCACCCTGACCTATCAAAGGAGATTGTCATGACCGAGCGTACCCTGATTCTGGTCAAGCCCGACGGTGTGGAGCGTAACCTCACCGGCCAGGTGCTGGCCCGTTTTGAGCGTAAGGGCTACCGCATCGCTGAGTTGAAGATGCTGGTTCCCTCCCGTGAGCTGCTTGAGCAGCACTATGCGGAACATGAGGGCAAGCCCTTCTATGAGCCCCTGGTGTCTTACATGGGCTCAGGCCCTGTGGTTGCTCTCGTGCTTGAGGGTAATGGCGTGCTTGAGGGCGCCCGTACTCTCATGGGATCTTCTCACCCCACCACCGCTGCCCCCGGCACCATCCGCGGTGACTTTGGTCGTGACTGGGGCGAGAGCGTGCAGAAGAACCTGGTGCACGGGTCAGATTCATCAGAGTCAGCAGACCGCGAAATCGCGCTCTGGTTCGGTGCCTAAAAGACCCGCTGCTGAGCAGAACAAAAAGGCCGGGGCCCTCGTACTGAGGGCCCCGGCCTTTTGCTGTGGGGAGGGGGTTAGAACATTCCCATAATCACATCGAAGAAGCGGATGAAGATAATGCCAAAGAGCAAGATGTAGACCAGGATGATAGAGAACCAGGTCCAGTTGGGGGCCGCTTGGCGGATGCTCTCAGAAGCTGGGATAACCCCGGCGTGAATATTGCGGGTGGTGACCTTCACGAAAATTGCGGTCTGCATAATCCACACAATCATGCAGAAGAGGCAGAGAGCGTTGATATCGAAGGTGGTGTTGTACCAGAGCCAGAGCACAAAGGCCATGGCCAGGGTGTGGCCCACCTGCATAGCTACCCAGTACCAGCGGGCGAAGGATGCCCCGGCAATCAGGGCGGTAGCGATAGCCAGCACGATAGCGTAACCGGCGATACCGATAAAGGGGTTGGGGAAGCCAAAGGCTTCTGCCTGCCAGGTACGCATGACGGTGCCGCAGTTGAGCAGGGCGTTGATATCGCAGACCGACCGGTGGGCGCCGTCCATGTAAATCTGTAGGCGCTCGTAGACCAGCATGGCGGCAGCACCGAAGGCCAGCAGGCCGGGAATGAGGGTGAACCAGCCGAGCCTGCGATCGAGCTGGGCCTGGCTGGTACTGCTCTCAATATCGGGGGTGTTCACGGGGGTAGACACAGTGAATCCTTAGGCTGTATAAAACTTTCTTTCCCCATACTACGGGGCAGGCTCCTAGCCCGCCCGGTTTTGCGGGGCGGGGCGGGGTTTCTTTACTAAGTTCCCAGGTAAGGACGCCCGGGGCGAGCTGGTTTGGGTAGGGCGGCTCGGTGTGAGGGTGGGTTCGGTTTTAGATGGGGTGAAAAGAGCCCGGGTGTGAGAGAATGGGTGTGGTAGTGTGCCGCCCGCACGCGGTGGCACTACCCAGCAGGCACCCCGAAACGGCCGGTGACGCGCTGCCTACCCGCAGGCGTCCTTACCGTCATGCCCTATCAAGTGCAGCTTTAGCGCTGCCTCGGGTTGTTGCCGCTGGCCCGGTTCCCCTCGGTATGGAGCACAGAAGCCTTGACCTGCCGAGTACGCCAAGGAGTTCACGGTTGAGCCGGGTAGCCAAGGATTTCGGCGGACCACCCCTTAGGGTAGGGACCGCCGACTACAGGCAAGACCACTGGTGCGGCAGGGGCATACGAACACAAGGAGAGTGAACGCTGATGAGCAGCGACCAGTCCGAGGTTGTAGAAAACCTCGCAGAAACCCAGGCTGCAGAAGCTACCGCAGCCACTGAACAGCTTGCCGTAGTGAGCACTGAGGTTGAAGAGGCCCAGGCCAAGGGCCCCGAAGCGAAGGCCGTTGCACAGGCTGAAGAGACCACCGAAGCCCAGCCCGACGGGGCAGCAGAAACTGAGGCAGAGCCTGCAGAAGCTGAAACCGAGGAAGCTCCCGCCGAAACCGCTGAGGAGCCTGCCGTTCCTCAGAAGAGCCTGCGTGAGCTCAAGGAAGAAGAGCTGGCCCAGGTCAACGCGGCGGCGAGCTCAAATAACCTGCTCTTCTACTCGCCCAACATGGACGAAATCATGGAGCAGCTGCGGGCCGAAAAGGAGGCCCGCCGTGAGGCCGAAGAAGCTGAGCGCCGTGAGCGCCGCCTGGCTGACCTTGACCCCGAAATCACCTCCCACCGCCGTCGTCGCCGTCGCCGCGGGGACGCCGACCTAGAATTTGAGGGCGGTACCGAGGGCGACCCCGAGGACACCATTGTTAAGGTGCGCGCCCCCCGCCTGTCTGACTCTCACAGCACCAACCGGGTTACCGGCGTCCGCGGCTCAACCCGCCTGGAAGCCAAGCGCATCCGCCGCCGCGAAACCCGCGCCACTGGCCGCCGCCGCCAGATTATTACCGAAGCTGAGTTCCTGGCCCGCCGCGAGTCCGTTGACCGCCAGATGCTGGTCCGCCAGAAGGACGACCGCATCCAGATTGGCGTGCTCGAAGACGGCGTTTTGGCCGAGCACTTTGTCTCCAAGACCCAGCAGGACTCCCTGATTGGCAACGTCTACCTGGGCAAAGTACAGAACGTTCTGCCCTCTATGGAAGCTGCCTTCGTCGATATTGGCCGTGGCCGCAATGCCGTGCTCTACGCCGGCGAAGTGAACTGGGACGTCACCGGCCTCGACGGTGCCCCCCGCAAGATTGAAAACGCCCTCAAGGCAGGCGACTCGGTACTGGTGCAGGTTACCAAAGACCCCATCGGCCACAAGGGCGCCCGCCTGACCAGCCAGGTCTCCCTGCCCGGCCGCTACCTGGTCTACGTACCCGGCGGCTCCATGACCGGCATTTCCCGCAAGCTGCCCGACGTTGAGCGTCAGCGCCTGAAGAAGATCCTCAAGGACCGCCTGCCCGAGGACGCGGGCGTCATCGTCCGCACCGCCGCAGAAGGTGCCAGCGAAGAAGAGCTGAGCAACGACATCAACCGCCTGCGCGTGCAGTGGGAAGAAATCAAGGCTAAGAGCGAATCCCGCAAGGTGCTGGCCCCCGAACTGCTCTACCAGGAACCCGACCTGACCATCAAGACCGTGCGCGATGTCTTCAACGAAGACTTCACCTCCATGATGGTGCAGGGTACCGAGGCCTGGGACTCCATCGAAGCCTACGTCACCTACGTTGCCCCCGACCTGCTGGACCGCCTGAAGAAGTGGGAAGAGGACGACGACCTCTTTGACCACTACCGCATCGAAGAGCAACTGGCCAAGGCCCTAGACCGCAAGGTCTACCTGCCCTCCGGGGGCTCCCTGGTCATCGACCGCACCGAAGCCATGACCGTGGTGGACGTGAACACCGGCAAGTTCACCGGCTCCGGCGGTAACCTCGAAGAAACCGTCACCAAGAACAACCTCGAAGCAGCCGAAGAAATCGTGCGCCAGCTGCGCCTGCGCGACATCGGCGGCATCGTGGTCATCGACTTCATCGACATGGTGCTCGAATCTAACCGCGACCTGGTATTCCGCCGTCTGGTAGAGTGCCTGGGCCGTGACCGCACTAAACACCAGGTTGCCGAAGTAACCTCCCTGGGGCTGGTGCAGATGACCCGTAAGCGCATGGGCACCGGCCTACTCGAAGTCTTCTCAGAGCCCTGCGAAGCCTGCGCCGGCCGCGGTATTCTCGTGCACGACCAGCCCCTGAAGGGCCGCTCCGGCGGCGCTAGCGACTTCATCCACCGCGCCGAACGCGATGACCGCAAGCGCTACCGCAACCAGAAGACCCAGAACCGCCGCAACTTCACCGAGGTTGACGAAGAGACCGCGCAGAAGACCGAGGCCCGTAAGGCTGCCCTGGCCAACATTGTTGCCGCCAGCGCCCACCACGAGGATGAGCAGGGCGAGACCGAGTCCAAGTCAGCCCGCAAGCGTAAGCGCCGCAAGCGCAACCGCCGCGCCGAGGCCGGCCTGGAGTTGGAGAACCAGCAGAACCAGGACGCCCGCGACGAGCAGGTGCTCACCATCGGAAACGAGGTCATCGAGCTGCCCACCGGGGCGGACGCCGAGGCTGAAGAGAGCATGGGGGAGCAGGGCTCCTTTACCCTCGAATCTCTGGCCGCCGTTTTTGATACCGACGGCGACGCTGAGAACGAGACTGCAGGGCCTTCCGAAGAACGCTCAAAGGGCCGTCACCAGTCCAAGCGCCGGGGCGGTAAGAAGCGCGAAGAGATTTCAGCAGATGACTTCTCAGCTAACTCCGACGCGTCTATGGACGTAGACCCCGAGGTTGACTCTCGCTTCACCCAGAACTCATCTCGACTCGACGCCATCCGCGCAGCCGAAGCCCGCGCCCGCGCCTCCCAGAAGGCCGGACGCGACTATGAACCCCGCGACGGCGAAGAATCAGCAAACTCAGGTGAGCGCTCTGGCCGTAACGACCGAGCCGGCCATGCAGACCGCACCGACCGCCGCGGTGCTCGTAACCAGGACGAGTCAGGTAAGGGCCGCACCCGCAAGCCCCGCCGCGCCTCAAGCTCCGACGTCAAGTACGTCGCCCCCATCGAGGTCGTAGCAGACCCGGCCGTCACCGGTGTCGCCACCCCCGGCAGGAAGGTTGAAGCACCCAGCGAAACCCCCGCCGAGGCGTCCGCCCCCTTAGCTGCCGCAAGCGAAGCGCCCCGCAAGAAGCGCCGCTCCCGCCGCGCCGTCAGCTCAGGTGCCGGCTCCACCGAGGTGCGCACCGAAGAGGTCAAGGCCGCAACCGGTAGCTCCGTGGTCGCCAGCATCGACCAGGCTACTAAGCCCGCCATATCCAGCGATGATGCCCCCGTCATGCTCGGCGTCGGCGTCTCAGCTGCAGATATCAAGCGGGCAGGTAAGTAAGGGAAACAACCTATAACGAGGTATGGCAAGCTCGCGCTCGCTGCCGACCCTCTCGCTGGTTCGCTTCGCTCACAAGCGATTCACGCCAGCCGCCGAGCCAGCAGCTTCGCTGCGAGCTTGCCACACCTCCTGAGTGGTTCACCACATATCTTGCTCAGCACCGACTCACCACGTAAACTGGTGAGTCGGTGCTGTTTCCACAAGCAAGCGTTAGCGTGGACTCAGCTAGGCATATTCCACCCGGGATAAGGCCACACCATCTCAAAACGACAGAACCTGAAACCGCCCGGTACGTACTGAGCAAACCGGGTCACCACCTTGCTGTTGAGCCCGAGTTCCTTTCAGGAAGACTCGTTTTGAACCATTAAAATGACGTCAAGAAGAAGTGAGTTCCCAAGTGGCATACGCAATTGTCCGCGCTGGCGGCCGCCAGGAAAAGGTCTCAGTTGGAGACCTGGTTACCCTTGACCGCGTCGCTGGCGAGCCCGGTAGCACCATTGAGCTGCCCGTGCTGATGCTGGTTGACGGCGACAAGGTCACCGTTGATGCAAAGTCCCTGGCTTCAGCCAAGGTCACCGCAGAAAAGATCGAAGACCTCCGCGGTCCCAAGATCGTTATTCAGAAGTACAAGAACAAGACCGGTTACAAGAAGCGTCAGGGCTTCCGCGCCGAACTGACCACCGTTAAGATCACCGCGATCAACGCATAAGTTCAGCTTAGACTGGTTTTATCCCAACATTCTTTGACCTAAGGTAGGCATCAATGGCACATAAGAAGGGCGCAAGCTCCACCCGTAACGGCCGTGACTCAAACCCCCAGTACCTCGGTGTTAAGCGCTACGGCGGCGAGACCGTCAACGCAGGCGAAATCCTCGTTCGTCAGCGCGGCACCCACTTCCACCCCGGCAACAACGTAGGCCGTGGTGGCGATGACACCCTGTTCGCTCTGGCAGCAGGCAAGGTCGAATTCGGTACCCGCAAGGGCCGCAAGGTAGTCAACATCCTTACAGCCGCTGAGTAAGGTCTAAACACCTCACCTCAGTAGAAGGGCGATTACGGGGCAACTCGTAATCGCCCTTTTGCGTACCTCACCTCCGCAAAGCTGCCCAAGGAGCGTCCGGCCACAGACCGGCACCGGGGCGACCCTGTAGACTAGATAACCAAACCTAACTTTTTTGAAGGAGCTTGCACTCGTGGCAGAATTTGTAGATCGCGTGGTCCTACACGTAACCGGTGGGCACGGTGGGCACGGCTGTGTCTCGGTTCGCCGTGAGAAGTTTAAGCCCCTCGGCGGCCCCAACGGCGGTAACGGCGGCAAGGGCGGCGACGTGATTCTGCGCGTAGACGCCCAGACCACCACCCTGCTCGAATACCACCACAGCCCCCACCAGAGCGCCCCCAACGGCGACATCGGGCGTGGCGACATGTCCCACGGCTTCAACGGCCAAGACCTGATTCTGCCCGTACCCCAGGGCACCGTGGTCAAGGACCGCGACGGCAACGTACTGGCCGACCTGGTGCGCATCGGTGATGAATTCGTAGCGGCCGAAGGTGGTATCGGCGGTAAGGGCAACGCTGCTCTGGCCTCCACCAAGCGCAAGGCCCCCGGCTTTGCCCTGCTCGGTATTCCCGGTTCAACCCGCGATATCGTGCTGGAACTCAAGTCCATCGCAGACATTGCCCTGGTGGGCTACCCCTCAGCCGGTAAGTCCTCCCTTATCGCAGCAATTTCAGCTGCCCGCCCTAAGATCGCTGACTACCCCTTCACCACCCTGATTCCCAACCTGGGTGTGGTGCAGGCTGGCGATACCCGCTACACCGTAGCCGACGTTCCCGGCCTGATTGAAGGCGCCTCCGAAGGTAAGGGCCTGGGCCACCGCTTCTTGCGCCACGTGGAGCGCTCCAGCGCCCTGGTGCACGTGATTGACTGCGCCACCCTAGAGCCCAACCGCGACCCCATCAGCGACTTCGACGTGATTCGTGGGGAACTGGAAAACTACGAGGTTGATCCCACCGCCGGTGTCACCGTTCCCCTCAATGCGCGCCCTCAGATGATCGTGCTCAACAAGATTGACGTGCCCGAAGCGCGCGAGCTGGCTGAGTTCGTCCGCCCCATGTTTGAAGAGCGCGGCTACCGGGTCTTTGAAATCTCAACCGCCTCCCACGAGGGTCTCAAGCAGCTGACCTTCGCCATGGCTGAGCTGGTTGAAGCAGACCGTAAGGCCCGCAAGAAGAGCAAGAGCGCCCCCGCAGAAGATGTTGCCGTGGTCAAGCCCAGGGGCTTCCGCTCCAAGAAGCGCCAGGAATTTATCATCCGTAAGGAAGAGCGTAACCTTGAGCCCCTCTTCCGCGTCATGGGTGAGAAGCCTGAGCGCTGGATTAAGCAGACCGACTTCAACAACGACGAAGCCGTGGGCTATCTGGCTGACCGCCTCAACCGCCTGGGCGTTGAAGATGAGCTCTTCAAGGCCGGTGCTGTTGCCGGTGACGCTGTAGTGATCGGTGAAGAAGTGGACGCCGTGGTCTTTGACTGGGAGCCCACCATGGTCGGCGGCGCCGAGCTGCTCTCATCCCCTCGCGGTACCGATGCCCGCCTGGAAGAGCTGATTCGCCCCACCCGGGCCCAGCGTAAGGCCGAGTTTCACGAGCGTATGGACGCCAAGGCTGAGGCCCGTGCCGAGCTTGAGGCTGAGCGCGTGGCGGGTATCTGGACCGAGTCTGTCGACGAGGCCCGCGCCGCTAAGGCCAAGGCAGCTAAGGCTGAAAAGCGGGCTGCCAAGCGCGCGACAGAGGAAGAGTAAGAGGGGCTAGGGCGGTCTTCTTCGCCCCGCTCTTATTTCACTATGTGTAAGGAGTCGCCCCGGGTAGTGTGCCCGGGGCGACTCTGCTGTATATTCATAGAAGCTAAAGTTAACACTTTAAGGGAGCTAATCAATTGGATTTGAAGGACGCCTTCCAGGCCAGCGCTGAGTCACGCGGCAAGCACCGCCGCAGCCCCATCATCGAACGCTCCGACATGCCACGGGCCAAGCGGATCGTGGTGAAGGTGGGCTCTTCGTCCCTGACCTCCATCGAAAACTCCCTGGATGAGCTGGCTATCGCCACTATCTCCGATGTGCTGGCTAAGAAGAAAAAAGAGCACCCCTCAATCGAGCTGGTCTTTGTGTCCTCGGGTGCTATTGCTGCCGGCCTGGCCCCGCTGGGCCTGTCACGCCGTCCTAAAGATTTGGCAACCCAGCAGGCGGCGGCGTCCGTCGGCCAGTCTCTGCTGATGAGCCGCTACACCGATATCTTTACCCGCTACGGCGTTACCGTTTCCCAGGTACTGCTGACCGCCGAAGATCTCATGGCCCGGGACCGCTACCAGAACGCCCACCGCCAGCTAGAGCGCCTTCTCGATTTGGGGGTCATGCCCATTATCAACGAGAACGATGCGGTAGCTACCCGAGAAATCCGCTTCGGCGATAACGACCGTATCGCGGCCCTCGTTGCCCACACCGTCAAAGCTGATGCCCTGCTTCTACTCTCGGATGTGGATGCCCTCTATACCCGCCACCCCGACCAGGGCGGCGAGCGCGTGAGCAGCGTGCGTAACGAAGCTGACCTGGCTGGCCTGTCGATTGGGTCGGTGGGGTCGGCCGGTGTGGGCTCCGGTGGCATGGTGACGAAGGTGAAGGCCGCCCAGGTGGCGGCGGCGTCCGGAATTCCCGCCCTGGTGACGAGCGCAGCTCACGCCCGCGCCGCCTTTGCCGGTGAGGACGTTGGCACCTGGTTCTACGCCACCGGCGAGCGCCGCCCGGTGCAGACCCTCTGGTTGGAGCACCTGGCCGATATTGAGGGCTCAATTACTGTGGATGCGGGCGCTGCTGCAGCCCTGCGCCGCCGTCGTTCTTTGCTGGCAGCCGGTGTGCTGGGGGTTCAGGGCTCCTTTGAGGGCGGTAGCCCCGTGGCGATTGTTGATGAGGGCGGTGAGGTGCTGGCTCATGCCCTGAGCTCTTACACTGCCGGTGAGACCGCCCAGATGGTGGGTCTGCACACCGAGCAGATTCAGCGCACCATGGGGGAGACCTACGACGGTACGGTAGCGCACGCCGATAATATTGCGCTGGTGGTCCCCTCCCAGTAGTAATCACCGGCCTCAGTAATACTGGGCCCTTGCGCGGGTGCGCCGGTAGGATAGTTTCAAGGTTGTTCACCCCCTATACATAAGGAGATGCTCATGGGCGAGCAGGTACACGTGAGTAACGAGGTGATGCGGCAGGTCACCGATATGGCGGTGGACGCTCGTATCGCCTCCCGCCGTCTGGCCAAGGCCGATACCCGCTGGAAGAACCGGGCTTTGCTGGCTGTTGCTGATTCACTCGAAAAGCATTCGGCGGTGATTATCGAGCAGAACGCTCAGGATCTTGAACGGGAGCGGGAGGCCGGTATGAGCGAGGCCATGCTGGATCGCCTGCGCTTGACCGAGCACCGGGTGGTTGAGCTTGCGGACGCCCTGCGTGAGCTGGTTGCCCTCCCCGACCCTGTGGGGGAGCTGGTGCGCGGTTCAACCCTGCCGAACGGCCTGCGGACGCAGCAGGTGCGGGTTCCCCTGGGCGTGGTGGGTGCTATCTATGAGGCCCGTCCCAACGTAACGGTTGATATCGCTGGCTTAGCTATTAAGGCCGGTAACGCGGTGATGCTGCGCGGCGGCTCAGCTGCTGCCAAGAGTAACCAGGTGATTGTTCGTATTATCCGCGATGCCCTGCATGCTACCGGCCTGCCGATTGACTCTGTGCAGTCGGTGGATGAGTTTGGTCGTGAGGGCGCTACGGCCCTGATGCAGGCTCGTGGTCATATCGATGTGTTGATTCCGCGAGGGGGTCGCAGCCTGATTCAGTCGGTGGTGCAGAACGCTAAGGTGCCGGTGATTGAGACCGGCGAGGGCAACTGCCACATCTTCCTCGATGTCACCGCTGATCCGGCAAAGTCCGCTGAGATTCTGGTCAACGCCAAGACCCAGCGGCCCGGTACCTGCAATACTGTAGAAACCCTGCTGCTGGCCGAGGGCGCGAAAGCCGCCCCGGGCGTCCTTGCGGCCCTGGTTAAGGCGGGGGTAACCCTGCATGCGGACGCCGCCACCCGGGCCATCCTGCCCGAGGGCGTGCAGGCGGTAGAGGCAACCGAGGAGGACTGGGCCACCGAATACGGCTCCCTGGACTTGGCTGTTAAAATTGTGCCCGATGTGCGCGCCGCTATTGCCCACATCCGCGAATACTCCACCGGCCATTCCGAAGCGATTCTGACCAACGATATCGCCAATGCCGAGAAGTTTATTCGCGACGTTGACTCCGCGGCAGTGTACGTGAACGCCTCGACCCGGTTTACGGACGGCGGCCAGTTCGGCCTGGGTGCTGAGGTCGGTATATCGACCCAGAAACTGCACGCCCGCGGCCCCATGGGTCTAGAACAGCTCACCACCACCAAGTGGATTGTGCGCGGCGACTGGCACAGCCGCGACTAAAAGCAGAAAAATCGCACCTGCTACCGGGTAAAGTCCCGCTCATAGCGCGCGAAACCCGGTAGCATGGTAATAAACCCATACTTTGACCGCACTGGCGCGGCCACACACCGCCCAGCCTCGAAAGGTACACATACATGTTTTCATCTGTACTTGCATCAGGCGCCACCGTACTTGCCTCAGAAGAAGGTAGCCACCAGCTCGAACTGCTCGGCATGCCCACCTACTGGTTCGCCATCATCGGCTTCGCCTTTTTCGGCCTGCTCTTCCTGATTACCATCTCATTCTCAGGCCGCGGCGTTGTCCGCCCCGCTCACGCAGCAGACCAGCTCTCCCACGAAGAGACTGAGGCCCTGCGCGACTACCAGAGCAAGCACAAGCGCTAAACTTTTCTCCACCATACTTCGGCGCGGTGCCCGCACCACCCCGGTAACCGGGGGAGCGGGCCCGCGCCGAAGCCGTACACACAAAAGCGAGCAGGAAACCCGTGATTCGTCCCGCCCATGAAATCCGACGTGAGCTCGGTATTCCCGAACCCGACCCCGCCACCACCCGCGTGGGGGTCATGGGTGGCACCTTCGACCCCATTCACCATGGGCACCTGGTTGCGGCCAGCGAGGTCGCTGCCGTGCTGAGTCTCGACGAAGTAATTTTCGTGCCCACCGGCAACCCCTGGCAGAAGGCCAACAAACAGGTCACCGCCCCTGAGCATCGCTACCTGATGACGGTGATTGCCACCGCTTCCAACCCCCGCTTCACCGTGAGTCGGGTCGATATTGACCGCCAGGGACCCACCTTCACCATCGACACCCTCACCGACCTGCGCGCCGAGCGCCCCAATGACGAGCTCTTCTTCATCACCGGTGCTGACGCCATGAGCCAAATTACCACTTGGAAAGACGCCCACAAGATGTGGGACCTCGCCACCTTCGTGGCGGTCACCCGCCCCGGCCACGAACTGACCGTGCCCGAAGAAGCACAGGGGCGCGTCCGCGTCATCGAAATCCCGGCTATGGCGATCTCATCGACCGACATCCGCGACCGGGCCCGTAACGACCTGCCTGTCTGGTACCTGGTGCCCGACGGGGTAGTGCAGTACATCAATAAATACAGCCTCTACACCGGCGACGACACCGGCACCCCGGGCGGCGGCTACGTAGCTGGCCTACCCCGGCTGAAATAAAACCAAAGACCACCTCAGCTAAGAACCTCCACCACCTGTCTGGCTTGGTAGCATTAACCACAAGAACCAGGCATCCTACTCAAGGAAACACTGTGAGCACACGACCCGATCAGGCCACAGACGGCCAGAACGACGAGACACCCGCCTACCTCACCGAAAGCTACGTCACCGAGGACGGGCTAGAAATCCCGCCCCCGACTCGCCCGATGGGCCCGCGCCGTCTGAGCCGCTACTACGAAGAGGTCGCTGAATATCTGCACGCCCTGCAGCGGGGGGACGAAGAGCTGCCCGAGGTGCCCATGTTTATGGGGACCGTCGAGGGCGTAGAGGTAGGGCAGGACGCCGCCCGGTCCCTGGTTGATCTGTCGCAGATGGGCAGCATCAGCACCGGTGAGGGCGAGAAACTCGACGTAGATTTCGATAACACTCGCGCCACCGTGGTCGAAGACCCCCTGGCCCACATTGACCAACAGGTCTTGGGCACTGACTACTCCGAGCAGGCTGAAGCTACCGAACAGGTAGACTTCGCCGCTGCCGTCGGCGAAATCACCGGTGAAAGTGATTTCGTGAGCATTGATGAGCTGCAGGTAGAAGAGGCCCAGGGCGGGCCCGTCACCGAACTCTTCACCGCCGGCCAGCACACCCCTAACCTGCCCGCCCCCGTCCGCGCGGTCGATGCTCAGGGCCTTGACCTCACCGAAATTGACAGCGCCGATGTGACTGACCCAGCCGCCAGCACCCTAGCCAGTGACAGCACCGGTGCGGTAGACTCTGATAGTTCTGAAGAAACTGCCGAGTCTGCACCTGAGACCCCAGCGGCGGCCCCCGGCCCCGACCAGGAAGAAGACGCTCAGCGCTTCAACTTCGCAGGCACCGTCAAACAGACGGATGAAGCCCCCTCCAGCGACCTTGCCGAAGTGGAACAAGAAGCAGCAGCAACCTACAGCCCAGAAACATCAGAAGGGCGATCCACCGGTGCAATCGTAGCCGTTGGGGGCCTCCTGCTTCTTGTGCTAGTGCTGGCCACCGTGTGGTTCCTTTTCTTCAGATAAAGATTTAGTTGAATGAGACCCCAAAAGGTTTGGGGAATGATTTGCTCGGAAAGGGCGAAATGACTGCAGCTGCAGAGTCTATTGAAGCGTTGAAGGTAGCCGCACGCGCGGCCGACGACATGCAGGGAACCAACCTGCTGGCCGTCGACGCTTCTGACATTATGGGTTTGATCGACGGCTTCCTGGTCGTCTCAGCCCACAACGAACGCCTGGTCAACGCAATTGTTGACGAGGTTGAAGATAAGCTCCGTGAAGAACTGGGCCTCAAGCCCCTGCGCCGCGAAGGCCGCGCAGAGGGCCGCTGGGTACTCCTGGACTTCGGCGACATCGTAGTGCACGTACAGCACGAAGAAGACCGCGCCTTCTACGCCCTCGACCGCCTCTGGGGCGATGCCCCCCGCATCGACCTGGGCCTAGACAGCGAAGCCGGTGCCGTCGACACCGAAGGCGCCGAAGCTGACTTCGAAATCATCACTCCCGAAGCGGACCTGATGAACCAGCGCGAAGACTAGATTCTTCTGTGAGGACGCCTCACCCGCCTTCCCGATATCGGGGGAGTGGGTGGGGCGTCCTTGTGTTGACAGGGGGTAAACAGCCCATGAGCATTGTGTGATGCAGTTCATAGGTGCTGGTGGGTCCTCGATTTGCATGAGCCCTTGTGGGTGCCATAAGATAGAACAGTCGCCGCGAGAGCGGGGAATAAATGAATAAGGGGCTATGGCGCAGTTGGTAGCGCGTCTGCATGGCATGCAGAAGGTCAGGGGTTCGAATCCCCTTAGCTCCACGGGGGTATGGCGCAGTTGGTAGCGCGTCTGCATGGCATGCAGAAGGTCAGGGGTTCGAATCCCCTTACCTCCACCACTAAGGTCTCGGCAATCAAGAATTGCCGGGACCATTTTTATGCCGTCAGTAGGCTCAGGAGGTAGACTGCGAGAAGACAGATGTAGTTAGTTGTCACACCAGATGACGGAGTTAACCTATGAGCGCACTTCAGCTTCCTCACCCCACTAAAATCTTGCGCGGACGTCATGTTGTGCTTGAGCCAATGTCCCTTGTCGGCTTACAGGAGGTCGCGCCGAAGCTGTGTGTACCCGAGGTTTTTGCAGGCGGCCACGCTGGTGGGCTTGCTGCTTTACCCGAATCCCCCGAAGCCTACGTTCGCTTCTTTGCTGACTACTGCCCCTGGCTTAAGGGTGGTCGGAGCTACCTGATCCGATATCAGGGACAGCTGGTAGGGACCACCTCCTTGTATCAAATAAACCAGGCTACCGAGTCAATCACTATCGGATACACAGCCTATGCCCCCGAACTGTGGGGGAGCATCCTCAATCCTGATACCAAACACACCTTACTCTCTTGGATTTTTGAGCGTGGCTTCCACCGGGTTACTTTTGAAGTTGCCGGGGGTAATAAGCGGTCGGCTGCAGCCCTCCGAAAAATGGGAGCAACCTTTGAAGGCGAACTACGAAGGGTGAGGAAAATGGCTGACGGCTCCTGGAATAGCACCCTCATTTTCAGTATTCTCAGTGATGAATGGCCGAAGGTTAAAGATAATCTACTGGATAGGTTGTAGAAAACCGGGGCATGTTTAATGATGGGTAGAGCCGTCTCTGGTTCTCTCGCAGAATCGGTGCACAGTCCTCGCCGCGCTCAGCTGAAATGCGCTCGACCAGGCGGCGCAGGCGTCCGCCCACAACTTGCGCAAAAAGCTGGACGTCAAGCGTGTCGGTAGGCTGCTCGGGTAGGTCCGTTTCCAAAAGCAGGCGGTCTGCGGGCACCTGGCGGATGTACGCCCGTCCGCGCTTGCTCTCAATCATCTGTGGATGAACCGAAATGCACCCACCTGCCCTCACCAGCCGGGTCAGCTCGTCACTCGTTCCCCCAAACCGGTGAACCACCGGAACGATAGGGGAGCTAGGTACATTCAGCTCCTCACAAAGATCAAGTAGCGCAGTTGTTGCGCGGACGGCGTGCAGGGATAGCACATAGGGCTTTTCAGCCGGTTGTCCGGCAGCAGCCTGGAGAACCGCATTTACAAGACGGCGCAGGGCCTCTACCTGCAGGTCGGCAGGGGATGCCTCCAGGCGGCGGGGCAGAAAATCTAAACCAATCTCACCAATCAGCCGGGTGCTTCCCACCTCAGCCTCAAAAATCTCAAGCTCAGCCTCAACCTGGGCAGGTGAGACCATCTGCCAGGGGTGAAAACCAAGTGACAGCAGGGGGCCAGCCGGGGGAGTAGTTTCCCGAAGTTGCCGGTAGGCTGAGGGTTTAAGGGTTTGGGCAACCACCTGGACGCCCTGGGCCCGCAGCGCCTCGTCAAACGCTGGCCGAAGCGCCGGGGCCAGGAAGTCATAGTGAAAGTGGGTATCAAGCAGCATATTAGCGGGGCTGAGGCAGGTGCTGACCCGCGTCGTCCTTCTCTTCCATCTGCGAACCCAGATAGGGAGGTGCCGGGATCTCTTCTATGCCGCCCAGTTGGCGAATCACCTTACCCGCCAACATCTGCCCCATAATCGGGGGCATGTAACTCATCGACCCCAGAGTCTCCCCCTTAGCCTTAGCCCCGGGAGCCTTCTCCACCTTGAAGGGCAACTCGGTGGAAAAGAGCACCTCAAGCCCGTAAATCTGGCGCTTGCGGCACTCGGCGCGAACCACCTTCGACATCGAACAGTTGTAGGTGCGGCGGATATTAGCGAACTGGAGCCTGGTCGGGTCAAGGCGGTTCGCCGCGCCCATGGATGCCACCAGGTTCAGGCCCCGCTCAGCAGCCCACTGGTAGACAGCCAGCTTCTGGGTGATGGTGTCGATACAGTCAATGACGTAGTCAGGGCGGGGAAACTTATCCAGGGTCTCAGCCAGGTTATCGGGGGTGAGGAAGACCCGCTCGGCGGTAACGGTGCAGTCGGGCTGGATCTCCTTAATCATGCCCTTCATGACCTCGGCCTTGACCTTGCCCAAGGTGGAGGTGAAGGCCAGGGCCTGCCGGTTGATGTTGCTTTCCTCCACAACGTCGCGGTCCAACACAATCAGGTTGCCCACGCCGCCGCGGGCCAGAGCCTCAGCGCAGGCTGAACCAACGCCGCCAAGACCCAGCACCATGACGGTGGCGTCCTGAAGTTTCTGCAGGCCCTCGTTCTTAAAAAGTAGCCTCAAGCGGGCAAAACGTTCGCTCTCAACACCCACGGGGTCTCCTCGGAAAGTCAGTGTGTCTAACCTGGTCATTATGCCACACGGGCGGGGTTAGAGCGTGTGCTTCAGTAATCCCTGTTCTGCTTTAGCCACAGTCTGAGCCAGGGAGGCAGAAGAGCGGCCGTGCAAAAGATCAAAGGCCACAATCTGGAGCGGGTCAGAGGCACGTAAAAGGTGTGCCCGAGCCGCCAGGGGCGAATCACCAGCTATCTGTTGAATTATCTGAGATCCGTGCCAGGCAGCCAGAACCACATGGCTTCCACTGTGTCCCGCCAGCAGGTTGAAGAAGCACTCGATTCTGGAGCTTTTCAGAACGAGGAACGCGATTCTTACTGGATTGAACACTCTGAGCACGGTCGTATCGGCTACATTTATTTCGAGGACCTGTGCGATGACACCCCGGTATTCGATCTACGACTAGCCTCCCAGTGGCAAGGACGAGGGTTAGGAGTAGAGGTACTTAACGCAGCTACAACATGGATTTTTGAGCAAAAACCAAGGATTCGTCGTTTTGAAGGGCAGACTCGGGACGATAACCTTGCTATGCGCCACACCTTTCTTATGGTGGTACGCGAAAGTGCGTCATATCGCTGAGCGTGCACCTGCCATGTGCACGCTCAGCGATATGACGCACTTTCGTCAGATAGGTAACGTAGCCTAAGGCGAACCAAGGAGAAAAAGGGTGATTCAGCATCAACCACTTAGGTCTATTTGAGGCGGCCTGATGCTGTGAAGATAAAAACGTACCGGGCAAATCTGCCCGGTACGTTCAAAATCAAATAGAGGAGGTTTAGAAGTGGTAACGACACTTCTGAACCTAGTTCTGATTCTAGCTGCGCTGGTAGCTGAAAGGGTTGAGGGCGTTTTGTTGGGCGAAAGTAGTTGCAAGTTCTTGGGAGCAGGCGGGCTCGCTAGCAGGAGCACCACAAAGAGCAGGACCACGAAGGTAAGCAACAGGGCGCTTGGCCAGTACCTACTGTACAGGTTTGCTGCATATTGGGGCCGGAGCACTAAGCTTGGGAATATGACCCACAAAATCTTTGACATGCCCGTCGCCGAGGTCTGGCCCCACTACCTGGCCAAGGTGGAACGCAAGGGGCAGGACACCGCCCTGGTAGAGACCGTCACCTGCTGGCTCACCGGCTACAGCCCCGAGGACCTGGTCTGCCACCTTGAGGGGCGGACGTCCTTCCGCGACTTCTTCGCCTCCGCCCGGCTCAACCCCGCCGCGCGCCTGATTACCGGCTCCATCTGCGGGTACAAGGTGCAGGAAATCGAAGACCCCCTCATGCAACAAATCCGCTATCTCGACAAACTCGTTGACGAGGTAGCCAAGGGGCGTCCGCTCGAAAAAATCCTGCGAACCCTACCCTAATCCTGCTGAGGGGCCAGTACCAGCGCCTCGCCCAGCGCCTCATCTAAGAGGGGCAGGCCCTGCTCGTAGTCTGCAAAAGCGGTGGCGGCGTCCGAAATCTTACCCTCAGCATCAAACATCGCGCGGCTCAACTTGATATTCACCGCCGCGGGCACCAACACCAGGCCGTAGTTCGGGCAGATCAGCTCAAACTGCGCAGCCGACTTGAGCCCTGCCCCAAAACCATAGGACACCACCGCAACCGGCTTGCCCTTCCACTCAGCGAACAGGTAGTCCATTGCATTCTTCAACACCGCCGGCAAACCACCGTTGTATTCAGGCAGGGCCACCACAAAACCGTCAAACCCAGAAACCAGCTCAGACCAGTCACGTGTGTGCTGGTGCTGGTAGGGAACCCCCGACTTGGGTGAGGCAGGTTCGTCGAAGAAGGGCAGATTATGCTCCGCCAAATCAATCATCTCGTAGGTGTGATTGCCCAGAGCCGCCAGACGCTCCTGCGCCCAAGCACCGACCACAGGGCTGATGCGGGTAGGGCGGGTAGAACCAAGAATAATACCGATGCGAGCCATGAAAACTCCTCAAACTAGATAGGACGAGTCTACCCCAGTCTACGGGGGCAGGCCCGTTGAGGGGCAATAAGCACCGTGTGGGCTACTATAACGAGAAAGACCACCCACGAAAGGCCCCCATGACCACCATCGTCCTCTTTCATCACGCCGCGGGGCTGACGGACGGCGTGCGTGCGCTCGCTGACCGCCTGGCTCAAGCGGGGTACCTGGTGATCACCCCGGACCTCTACGGTGGACACCGCTTTACCACGCTCGAAGAGGGGATGGCCTTTTACCGGGAGCTCACCCACGAGCAGGTGCTGGCCCGTGCGCAGGCTGCCGTAGCGGCACTCACCGGGCCCTTTGTGGTAGCCGGGGTATCTCTCGGGGCAATGGTCGCCCAGATCCTGGCTCAGACGGACGCCCGCGCTCAGGGCCTGCTTGCCCTTGAAGGTTTCGTTGACCCCGGCTACCTACCCGGTGCCCTGCCGGATTCTTTCCCGGTAGCAATTCACGGCGGGGACGCAGATACCTGGTTCGCTGAGGACGCCCCAGCCGCACTGGCCTACACCCGGGTATCGGCCACCGCCCACTGCGATCTCTACGAGGGAGCTGACCACCTCTTTACCGATGCCAGCTGGCCCACCTATGTGCCCGAGCAGGCTAACCTGGTGGTTGAGCGAGCCCTAGCCTGGCTAGCTACCTTGCCCGAGCACGCCCGAGAGGGCTTTAGTCTGCCCACGGCAGATGAGGTAGGGGAGTACGGGGATCCTGGCCCGCTCAGAGACCAACTGGTAAAAGCGCTCGTTAGTGGTCAGAAGACGGCAACCTCTTCCCTGCACCGGCACTATTTAGATGCGGGTGAGGCACTGCCCACCGTTGGTCAGACGGAACTGGTGATTGATTCTGCGGGTAGGCCCGTCTGCCTGCTTGAAATAAGTCGGGTAGATCTGGTGCGAGCCCAGGATGTTACCGATGACTTCGTTCGGGCTGAAGGTGAAGGGTTTGATATTTGGGATGAGTGGTGGAGTGCCCACCAGAGTTTCTGGTCAGAGGGAGACGAGGGCATACCCGTAACTCCCGAAGACCTGGTGGTTTGCCAGTGGCTTAGGCTCATAGCCCTATAGAGGGCATGATGGTTCAAAAGAGGTCGTCATGGTGTTCACCGCACCTGCCCCCCCGGGGTCACAGAAATCACCAGGCAGGCAACAACGAGGGAAAGCCAAAGGGTAAGGGGCATAGCTCCTCATAGTAGCGAAAAACCTACAGCACAGAGAAGGCTGCTTCACACAGTGAATTCCGGGGCAAAGACTCTGCACCCTGTTGCACCTCAGTAAACTTTAAAGCCATGAACACCCACCAGCAGCGCCGCGTCCTCTGGGCCCTGGCCCTCACCCAGATCTTTGGCACCATCGGCGTAGGAGCAGCCCCCTCTATCGGGGTGCTCCTGGCCAGCGAGGTCACCCAGAACGAGGCACTGGCAGGAATCGCCCGCACCGCCTCCACCTTCGGGGCCGCCCTCTTCGGCATACCGCTAGCCAACCTCGCAGCCCGCACCAGCCGCCGCACCGCCCTCACCACCGGCTGGGCCACCGCAAGCATCGGCGCCACCCTGCTGGCCTTCGCCGCCTCCACCACCAGCATCACCCTGGTAGCCCTGGGCCTGCTCCTTATGGGAGCAGGCTCCGCCGCCGCCCTCCAAGCCCGCTTCGCAGCGACCGACCACGCCACCGACGCCAACCGCGGCTCAGCCCTCAGCTTCATCGTCTGGGTAGGTACGATTGGCTCCGTCCTCGGCCCTAACATTGGCACCCCTGCCGCCGCGCTCGCGCCATCCCTGGGCACCAACCTCTACAGTGCAGCCTTTGCCCTGGCGACGATTGCTATGGCCGCCGCGACCCTGCTGGTCTTTACCCTGCTGCCCAGCACAGGTAAGGACGCCACCCCCTGCCTACCCGGGGCAGGGCAGGGGGAACGGGCGTCCGCCCCGAAAAAACCCAGCTTTGGTGCAAAAATGGGTGCCCTTACCCGCGAAATAGCGGGCAACAGGCAGGCCCGGGCTGCCGCCATCAGCCTGCTGGGAGCGCACATGGTGATGGTATCGGTGATGACCATGACTCCGGTTCACATGAACCACCAGGGCGCCGGTATCGAAATTATCGGCCTGACCATCAGCCTGCACGTGCTGGGCATGTACGGGCTCTCACCCCTGATGGGGCTGGGGGCAGACCGGCTGGGGGAGCGTACCATGATACTCATCGGCGCTGCCCTGCTCTTAGCTGCCATAGCCCTGAGCGTCCTCGGCTCACACAGCGCACCAGCTATGGTGGCCAGCCTCATCCTGCTCGGGGTGGGCTGGTCGGCAACCTTTGTTGCGGCCTCCGCTCTCTTTGCGGCGTCCTTGCCTGCTGAAAGCCGCACCCGGGCAGCAGGTGGCCTGGACTCTCTCACCAACCTGGGCGCGGCAACCGCTGCCCTGGCTTCGGGATTTATTATGACAGCGACATCCTTCCCGGCCCTGGCCTGTATCTCGGCTCTGGCCCTGCTGCCCTCACTTGTTCTCAACCGGTCGGCCTCTGGGCAGGGTCAGTAGTTGTGAGAGGAGCGGGTGATGAGCCCACTAGCGGGTCAGTAGCTTGTGGAGCTTGCGCACCGCGATTCGACCAGCCCGGTTAGCCCCCACCGTCGATTGGCTGGGCCGTAGCCGATAAGGTGCAGACGGGGCTGGACGGCTACCTGGGTACCGTCCATCTGAATGGCGCCCAGCTCGTTGCGCAGACCCAGCGGGTCAAGGTGGGCGAGCGCCGGTTTAAACCCGGTAGCCCACAGGATAGCGTCAAGGTCGGTATGGCTGCCGTCGGCCTCAATCACGCCGGTTGCGTCGATGCTGCTGAACATGGGGCGGCGGTTCAGGGCGCCGCGGGCTTTGGCGGCCCTGGCGTAGGGAGTCCACCCCAGGCCGGCCTGCCCGCCACCGATCACGATGACGGTGGCCTGGCGGATCATGCTTTCCATGGGCGTCCTTAGGAAGTGGGAGCTAAGCGGTAGCAGCTGCGCGAAGCTGCTCGGCAAGGGTGCTGGCCTGGATAGTTGTGGTCCAGCGGGTTATGGGCCGCATGGCGGCACCGAGCGGACGGCGTAGCAAGCGCAGAGAGCGGGGTAGGTTTGCCTCGGGCGCGCGGAGCCAGCTGCTGGTCACCTGAGCGAGGGCCCCTGAATCCTGGGGGAGCAGGGTAACCTCAATGAGCTGTGTGTTGAACCGCGGCTGCTGGGGGAAACCTAACTCATAGGTTACCCGGTAGTCAGCCGGGGTGTGGGAGAGCTGAGTCTGGCGGATGCTCCGGGTGAGCGCCTCGTTCTGAACACGACCAAATTTCTTGGTCTGATCAAGGTCTGTTGTGGAGCCAAGCCATACGCCGTCTGTGGGGTGGGGCTCCACCTGCTCTAGGGATGGCACCCAGCTAGCAAGCTGGGTTGGGTCCTTGATGAGGTTCCAGATGCTTTCTGCCGGAGCTGGAATGAAAATCTGCCGGCTTGCTCCTAGCCGCGTGCCGTCCGCACTGGATGCCCCGGCCTGCTCCTCTGCTGCTGAATTACTCGCACCCTCGGCATTGAGGGTAAGTGTTTCGCGGACCTGCTCGGGGCGTACCCCGCAACGCTCAAGGGCTTCTGTGATGACGCCGGTGGGTTCGGTCAAGAGTGCTAGGGCAAGAGCTTGCGGGGTGAGGGTCTGCTGTAGGAGTTTCTGGGATCGGTCAGTGAAGTTGAAACCTGAGAGATGGGGCAGGGGCTGGCGCGCAGGCACCTCCTGCATGCCCAAGGTGGCGAGGAGGGATGATTCGAGAGAGGCCAGTGCCCGCTGGGCTTTCTCTTCGGTGACTCCGAGGTTACGCAGGGCTGCCCCTGTTGTACCCGCATCGAGGGTGAGGGCTATGAAGAGGTCTTGGGTGTCGATGAGGGCTGCCCCGCGGGCTGCTGCTGCGGTGCGGGCTGCGGTCATTATGGCCAGGTAGTCGGCCCATTTCGAAGCAGTGCTCATGGTAGCTAGGGTGCCTTTCTGCGAGGTAGAGGAATGGTGGGGTCGATGCGTTTGGCGTATTTCTTGTGAACGGCCTGTCTGCTCACCCCTAGGCAGTCGGCTATGGCCTGCCAACTCATGCCGGTGCGTAGGGCTGCTTCGACCTGCTGATGTTCAAGGTTGTCGGTGAGTGAGCGCAGGGCAGCAATGGCGAGAAGGCCCCGCCGGGGGTCTGTGGTATCTGCTGCCTGCTGGGTGGTTTGGGGGAGCTCCATGTTGTCAACTTTAGTTGCTAAATGAGAAAGGTGTCAACCATGGTTGACACCTTTCTCAGGGTGAGACGCAGCTCGGCACGATACATCGCATGTCGTACGGTATAACAATCACGTAGCGGCATCGCCCGATGGCAAGGACGCCACCACCGCCCCACCCGCCCCATCCCCTCGGGGCACATGGGCGAGGTGCGCTCCCGCATTGTCTACACCGGCCGCTCCACCATGCATAGCGTCAACGAAGTGCTCTGGCCTGGAGCGGCGAGCGCACCGTCGCTGTTTACGCGGGTGGAATTCGCTTCTACCAGCCGGTAAGATGACCGACTAAAACACAAAGGGGCCCCGCACCGTGACGGTGCGGGGCCCCTTGTTGTTGTGGGGGTTAGCCGGGGTTTATTCGATGCCGCAGTTGACGGCGTCCAGGCCCAGGTCGAACACAACCTCGTTCAGGGCAGACTCAAAGGTAGCTGCATCAGAGGCATTGACAGCATCGATAGCGGTAGTCAGTGAAGCCCGCATCTCTTCGGTAGGAGCGTTGTCACGAAGCTTGGTTAGCGAGGCCAGGTAACCATCTAAGGTGGTGGCATCCTGCTGGATACCATCAGAGGCAACCAGGAACTCATCGAGGGCAACACAGTAGGGGGAGGCGGGGTCAAGGGCAGCGGTGGTCGCCGCATCGGAGGCCAGGGCGGACGCCTCGTCGGCAGCTGCCGAGGCCTCTTCACTCACCTCTTCGGTAGCCAGGGCGCTAGCAGAGGACGAGCTTGCAGCGGCAGCCGATGACTCGTAGGCAGCTGCGGACTTGGCAACCTCGTTGAGCCCAGCAAGCATGAGAATAGCGAAAATGATGCCACTGATCAGGCTGATGAAGCCCACGACGATACCGGCAATGGCCAGGCCGCGGCCCTTCTCGCCGGTGCGCTTGATCTGGTTGAGGGCAACAAAGCCAAGCACGATACCGACGATGTTCACCAGGAAACCAAAAACGAGGCTGAGAATCGCCAGGGTGTTGGTCTTCTCGGTCTGGGGTGCCTGCTGCTGGTAAGGGTTGGTGTTGTAATTGGGTGCGGGGTAGGAGGAAGGCGTCTGTTCGCTCATGTCAATCTACTCGTTTCAGGTGTGTGGTGTGGGCAGGGCCAGGGTGCCCTACTCCCAGCATTTTATCAGCGGGATGATAGAGAAGCCGGGAGCGCGGCTCCTGTCGCCGCTCGTCGGCCCGGTGTCTCACTCGGTGGACGCACCGCCCCACCTAGGCCCCTTACCGTCCGTGAGATACTAGAGGGGTGCCCACATCTAGTACCCACCACCTCACCCTGCCCGTGCCCCTCGATTCACTGAGTGCAGGCGCGGCAAGTGCCCTTGACCGGCTTATCCTCGCAGATACCGCCTTTGCATCCGGCCCCGACGGCGCTACTACCGGGGATGTGCTCGTCCTCGATGACCCCACCGGCGCCCTGACCCTCTGGGCCCTAGCACACACCGCCCCCGGCAAGCACCGGGTAATCAGCCGCCAACGCTCCTACACAGATGCCCTGACCTTGCACCGCACCGTGAGCGACAAAGCTCCGGATGCCGCCGCCCGCCTCACCTTGGCCGGACTAGATCCCCAGGGGCAGGTAACACCAGACACCTTTAGCCTCTATCGGGCCCTAGCCCACCACAACTTCAAGGGGAGCCTAGCCCTAGGCCACCTACCTAAGGGTCACGCTGCGCTCGCTGACCTCGCCCACGATGTGGCGAGGTATCAGGCTGAGCAGGGGAGCGAGACTACCCTGATTCTGGGCGGTAACACTAAACACATGAGTACCACCTTCAATGAAACGCTTGGCCGCAGCTTTGAGCAGGTGAGGGGGCTGCGGGGTAAGGGCAAGCACCGCTGCCTGCTCGCTACAGCGCCAGCTCCAGCATCTGAGGCAACTCGGCCAGACGGGCCCCTACAGGCTGTCGGTGGCGTGTTCTCAGGTGGTAAGCCCGACCGGGGTGGCCAATTGCTGGCCGCAAACGTCCTCACTGACCTGGCGAAGCAGGCCCCTGCTCGCCCGCTGACCCTGGTAGATCTGGGGTGCGGCAACGGGTCGGTGACCCTCGAGGTTCTAGAGCACCTGCCTGCCGGGGTAGAGGTTGCCCGGGGCTGGGTCACCGACCTCGATGTGGACGCCGCCCGCTCGGCAGCCCTTAACCTGGGGCAGGACGCCCGGGTTCAGGTGAGCTGGGACGACGCCGGTTCCCGCCTGCCGCAGGGCTCAGCCGACATCGTGATGCTTAATCCGCCCTTCCACACTGGAACCGCGGTTGACCTGAGCTTGGTGGGCCCCCTGCTCGATGCGTCCTTGCGTCTGCTAGCCCCCGGTGGGCAGCTCTACCTGGTGCATAACTCGCACGCCCGCTACCGGCAGCAGGTTGAAGAGCGCTTTGAACGGGTACGGCAACTAGAACGCACCCCCACCTTTACCGTTCTTACAGCCCGCGCCCCCCTGACCGAGGAGAACTTATGACCATCAAAATTATTGCTATCGGTAAGAAACACGAAAAGTGGGTCAAGGATGGCATCGACCGTTACGAAACCCGCCTCCGCAAGCCCTGGGATATTACGTGGCAGTACCTGCCCCACTCGTCCCTGGCAGAAGAAGCTGCCCGGGCTGAGGAGTCCCGCCGCATTCTTGAAAAGGTCGATCGTGATGACTACCTGGTGCTGCTCGATGAGCGCGGTAAGATGCTGAGCTCTCCTGCCCTGGCTCGCCTGCTGGAGGCCCAGTTGGGCTTTAAGAAGGTAGTGCTGGTGATTGGTGGGGCCTACGGGGTGGACGATTCGGTGCGGGCTCGCGCTAATACCGTGTGGAGCCTCTCTGATCTGGTCTTTCCCCATCAGCTGGTACGCCTCATCATTACTGAGCAGATTTACCGGGCCGGTGAAATTGCCGCTGGCCGCCCCTACCACCACGTGTAGGGTGGAAATGATGCAGAAGGGGCGGCTATGCCTGCAACCTGCCGAAATATGGCGTAACTCGTGCCACAGGCAGGTACTGCGGGGATATAATGAAAGAGGTCATAGACGACCAAACCTCACTACCAACTCAGCCCGGTAGCGGGGGAGACCTCTTATCGAAACAGGTGATGACTCCCATGAAGGCAGCCCGCTTTTACGACAACAAAGACATCCGCATCGAAGACATCGACGAACCCACCGCAGGCGCCGGCGAAGTCCTCATCAAGGTAGCCTGGTGTGGCATCTGCGGCACCGATCTTCACGAATACCTCGACGGTCCCATCTTCTGCCCCACCCACAGCACCCCGCACCCCATCTCCGGCGAAACCGCCCCCATCACCATGGGCCACGAATTCTCCGGCGTTGTAGAAGCCTTGGGTGAAGGCGTCACCGACCTAGAGGTAGGCAACCACGTCGTCGTTGAACCCTACATCGTAAGGGACGACGTAGAAACCGGCCCCGGCAACAAGGACTACCACCTCTCCAAGGATATGAACTTCATCGGCCTCGCCGGGCGCGGCGGCGGCCTCGCTGAAAAGATCGCCGTCAAACGTCGCTGGGTCCACAAAATCTCCAAGGACATCCCCCTCGACGAAGCAGCCCTCATTGAACCTCTCACCGTAGGCTACCACGCTGTTGAACGAGCCGGGGGAGTCAAGGACGGCGACGTCGCCCTTATCGGCGGCGCAGGCCCCATCGGCCTGCTCACCGCAGCCGTCCTCAAAGCCCAGGGCGCAACCGTCATCATGAGCGAACTCTCCAGCCTCCGCCGCCAAAAGGCCCTCGATGCAGGAGTAGCCGACTACGCCCTCTCACCCGCCGAGGTAGACGTCGTTGAAGAAGTCAAAAAACTCACCGATGGCCGCGGCGCCGACGTCGCCTTCGAATGCACCTCGGTCAACGTCGTCCTCGACACCCTCTTCGACGCCATCAAACCCCAGGGCGTCATCGTGGTAGTCTCCATCTGGGGCAAGCCCGCCCAGCTCGACATGCAAAAACTCGTCCTCAAGGAAGTTGACCTCCGCGGCACCATCGCCTACGTCAACAACCACCCCGACACCATCAAGCTCGTCGAATCAGGCAAAATCAACCTCAAGCCCTTCATCACCGGCAAAATCGCCCTCGAAAACCTCATCGACGAAGGCTTCGACACCCTCATCAACCGCAACGAAACCGCCGTCAAAATCCTGGTCACCACCGACCCCGAGCGACTAGAGAAGGCTCAGTAGTCTAACAAGGAGCAGGAAGCCGGACCCCGGGCGGGCACCCTCACACCAGAGGGAGCCCGCCCCACTACGTCCCCTCAACCTTTCATCAAGACTTTTAGCCACAAACTGTCGCTCACCGGCGCGTAGCATTACCCTAAGAGTCTGTGAAGACGCTATATTTTTATGTATGGCAAAGAAAAAAGTTACCGTAGTATCCGCGCTTGCGGCGACCGCCCTGCTCGCAGGCTGCGCGCAAACCATCGTGCCCGGCATGGGCATCGAAGCAACTGACGGCTGGGGCGGCCGCGAAGATATCACCATCGAGGTAACTGCCGAACACAACGGCGCAGAGGTTCCCGCAACCATCACCGTCTACCAGGACCAGATGAGCTTCGACGGCAACCAGGCTGAATTCGAAGGCGAAGCCTTCTACAAGCTCACCTACGACAACCTCGCAGACCTCTCAGACTCACAAATCCGCGTCTCCGTTACCGCCGAAGACCCCGAAGCCGAGGTCACCTGCGCCATCAAGGGCACCGGCTACTCCCTCGAAGAAGGCGACCACGTCAACCACGCCAACGAAGCAGACGGCACCGGCAGCGCCACCTGCGTCCTCAACATCGACTAACACCACCACACACCACACACAGGTGGGCACCAAAGACGGTGCCCACCTCTTCCTTTAACAACACACCCACACCCACCCATAACATGCACCAACCACCCAAATATGAAAAACTAGGGCTATGACCACAGGGGCATACGAAATCCGCACCATTGTCGCAGAAGCAGCCGACGAAGCCGTCAACATCGGCTACCGCATAGGCGACAGCATCCACTCCTACCGCGAACGCCAAGCACAAAAACACGGCCTAGAACCCGTCATCGTACCCAGCGTCGGCTACGGCACCAAAAACTGGGTACGCATCCTCGGCCGCGCCCTCTACAAAACCGACCTCTTCGAAGAATTCTTCGACTCCGTCGAAAAAGGCGACCCCACCATCGAACCCGTCCGCGGCTGGCGCTCCTTCACCTCAGTCGCCATCTCCCACGCCCCCATCGACATCCACATCAACGGCCAACACCACCGCGTCCACGCCGACCGCGGAGGAGTAGTAGACGTCAAACTCAACATCACCCTAGAACCCGGCACCCACCAAGTCACCATCACCACCCCCGGCAGCCAACCCGCTATCACCAGCGTCTACATCGTCCCCGAAGACCAAACCATCGGAATCATCAGCGACGTTGACGACACCGTCATGAACACCGCCCTACCCCGCCCCTTCGTCGCAGCCTGGAACAGCTTCGTCCTCAACGAACACGCCCGCTCCGCCACCCCCGGCATGGCCGTCATGATGGACCGCCTCCACCGCGCCCACCCCACAGCCCCCTTCATGTACCTCTCCACCGGCGCCTGGAACGTCACCCCCACCCTCCGCCGCTTCCTCCACCGCAACGGCTACCCCAAAGGCACCTTCCTCCTCACCGACTGGGGCCCCACCCCTGACCGATGGTTCCGCTCCGGCTCCCAGCACAAAGTCAATACCCTCAAACGCCTCGCCACCGAATTCCCTCACATACGCTGGATCCTCATCGGCGACGACGGCCAACGCGACCCCGAAATCTACAACGGCTTCGCCGTCCGCTACCCCCACAACGTCGAAGCCATCCTCATCCGCAACCTCACCTTCGGTGAATCCGTCCTCTCATCCGGCCGTGTCTGGGGCGACAACCGCGCTCGCGATATCACCAAGGGCGACCTCTGGCTTGAAGGTAATGACGGCACTGCCCTCTACGAGCAGCTCAAAGACCGCGGGCTCGTCTAAACAGCCGCGCTTAAACACCTTAAGGGGCACCCTTGTCAAGCCTGACGGGGTGCCCCTTTGCGCGACACGCCCCCGGTAAAAAACCTTAAAAAACAGGCCCGCGCAGCCCCCAAGACTCAAGGCTCAATTGAGGGTTGAAAGCCCCTGCCCTGATATCACGCGGGAGGTCCGGTCTTAAGCTTCAGGGGGCTAAACGGCCCCTGGACTTAAGGTCACACACCGACCTTCAACCCCGCCTCAAGAAGCCCTTAATGTGGATAACTCCCTTAAAGCCCGCAAACGCGCGGAAGGTCTGTGGATAGCGTACCGATTTAAAAAATTTCGTAATAGACCACACTATGTAGGGTTAGGTGCGCTCCCCAAACACTAGATGTAGTATTAAATCTCGGTTCGGGCGACTAGAGAGAAAAGGTCGCCAGACCCCACACCAGCTCTTTTGAGAGCCCCTATGCCAGAAACCTCCCGCACCGCGCGGGACACCAAGGAGATACCCCAATGACCGTTACGGTGTACACCAAGCCTGCCTGCGTCCAGTGCAACATGACCTACCGCGCTCTCGACAAGCTCGGCGTCCAGTACAACACCGTTGACATCACCGAGGACCCCGCAGCCCTCGAACTCATCAAGAGCATGGGCTACCTGCAGGCCCCCGTCGTGATCGCCGGTGAGAACCACTGGTCAGGCTTCCAGCCCGACAAGATCAACGCCCTGGCCAGCGCCGCAGCCTAACCGCTGACCACCTGCCCGGGGAGCACCCGCCGCCCACAGGCGTCCGCACCCGGGCCTTTTCTTACCCGCGCCACGCGCGCACACCCACCACGACCAGATCCAGGCACCAGCCCCCATGGACACCACAGACACCACCGGCCAGCCCACCATCGTCTACTTTTCATCGGTCTCAGAGAACACCCACAAGTTCGTCCAGAAGACCGGAATAAAAAACATACGGCTACCGCTGAAGACCAGTGAAGACCCACCACAGGTCACCGGGCCCTACGTGCTGTGTGTCCCCAGCTACGGGCGACCCGGGGGAGCGGGCTCCATACCGCCCCAGGCCGTGAAGTTCCTCAACAACCCCCACAACCGGGAACTCCTGCAAGGAGTCATCGGCGCGGGAAACACCAACTTCGGTGACCTCTTCTGCGTAGCAGCAGACAAAGTCGCCGCCAAATGCCACGTGCCCGTGCTCTACAAATTTGAGCTCATGGGCACCGAAGAAGATGTAGAAACCGTTCAAGAAGGATTGGAAAAATTTTGGATTCAAAACTCCCTGTACCCGGCCTCAGCGTAGAACCCGGTCACGAGGATCCGAGCACCCCCGAGAAATACCGTGGCATGGGGTACCACGAACTGAACGCCCTTCTGAACCTCTACGATGAGAACGGCCAGATTCAGTTCGAAGCAGACCGTCAGGCAGCCCGCCAGTACTTCCTGCAGCACGTCAACAACAACACCGTCTTCTTCCACGACCTGGAAGAAAAGATCGACTACCTGGTCAAGCACCAGTACTACGAGCCCGAGGTTTTTGAGAAGTACTCCTTTGACTTCGTCAAGTCCCTCTCCAAGCTGGCCTACTCCAAGAAATTCCGTTTCCCCACCTTCCTGGGCGCCTTCAAGTTCTACACCTCCTACGCGCTGAAGACCTTCGACGGCCAGCGCTACCTGGAACGCTTCGAGGACCGCGTGGTCATGGTTGCCCTGCTGCTGGCAGAAGGCGACGAGGCTCTGGCAACTAAGATTGTCGAAGAGGTCATCTCCGGACGCTTCCAGCCCGCCACCCCCACCTTCCTCAACGCAGGTAAGAAGCAGCGCGGTGAACTGGTCTCCTGCTTCCTGCTGCGTATCGAAGACAATATGGAGTCCATCGGCCGCTCCATTAATTCTGCCCTGCAGCTGTCCAAGCGCGGCGGCGGCGTAGCCTTCGCCCTAACCAACCTGCGCGAAGCCGGCGCCCCCATCAAGAAGATTGAGAACCAGTCCTCAGGCGTCATCCCCGTGATGAAGCTGCTGGAAGACTCCTTCTCCTACGCCAACCAGCTCGGTGCCCGCCAGGGTGCAGGCGCAGTTTACCTGCACGCCCACCACCCCGATATCTACTCCTTCCTCGACACCAAGCGCGAGAACGCTGACGAAAAGATTCGCATTAAGACCCTCTCTCTGGGCGTTGTGATTCCCGATATCACCTTCGAGCTGGCCAAGAAGAACGAGGACATGTACCTCTTCTCGCCCTACGACGTTGAGCGTATCTACGGTGTGCCCTTCTCAGATATCAACGTCACCGAGAAGTACTACGAGATGGTCGACGACGCCCGGATCAAGAAGACCAAGATCAACGCCCGCGAGTTCTTCCAGACCCTGGCCGAGATTCAGTTCGAGTCGGGCTACCCCTACGTCATGTTCGAAGACACCGTCAACAAGGCCAACCCCATTGACGGCAAGATCATCATGTCTAACCTCTGCTCCGAGATCCTGCAGGTTTCAGAGCCCTCTGTCTACAACGCTGACCTGGGTTACGAGACCATCGGTAAGGACATCTCCTGCAACCTGGGCTCCCTGAACATCGCCCTGGCGATGGACGGCGGTGACCTGGGCCAGACCGTCGGCACCGCTATTCGCGCCCTGACCGCTGTGTCTGACCAGTCCGACATCGCTTCTGTTCCCTCCATCGAGCGCGGTAACTCCATGAGCCACGCCGTTGGCCTGGGGCAGATGAACCTGCACGGCTACCTGGCCCGCGAGCACGTCTACTACGGTTCTGAAGAAGCCCTGGACTTCACCAACATCTACTTCTACACCGTCACCTACCACGCGATTCGTGCCTCTATGGAGATTGCCCGCGAACGCAAGGAGACCTTCGTAGGCTTTGAGAAGTCCAAGTACGCTTCGGGGGAGTACTTCGAGAAGTACATCAACGGCACCTGGGACTTTGAGACCGAGCGCGCCCGCGAGCTCTTCGCCGGCCACTTTGTTCCCACCGCTGAGGACTGGAAGCAGCTGGCCGCTGAGGTTGCCGAGCACGGTATGTACAACCAGAACCTGCAGGCTGTTCCGCCCACCGGTTCTATCTCCTACATCAACGGCTCCACCTCGTCGATTCACCCCATCGCCTCGAAGATTGAGATCCGTAAGGAAGGCAAGCTGGGGCGTGTCTACTACCCGGCTCCCTACATGGACAACGAGAACCTGGACTACTACCAGGACTCCTACGAGATTGGCTACGAGAAGATTATCGACACCTACGCCGTTGCTACCCAGCACGTCGATCAGGGCCTGTCGTTGACCCTCTTCTTCAAGGACACCGCCACCACCCGCGACGTCAATAAGGCCCAGATTTACGCCTGGCGTAAGGGCATCAAGACCATCTACTACTCACGTATTCGTCAGATGGCTCTTGAGGGTACCGAGGTTGAGGGCTGCGTTAGCTGCATGCTCTAAGGCCTGAGATGGGGTAGGGCGTTGCGCTGATAGGGCGCGGACGCCTACCCCGGCCGGGCGGGGCCCGTCATCTTGCGTGGGTGGCGGGCGTTCTTTATCGCGGTATATTATCTATATAACTGATAAGTTAAACTGATTATTTTAGGCTGGCGCCCTTGGAAAATTTTTCGTATAAGCAGGCGGGTACCTTACGTTACTCGGTGTTTAGAATGCATCGACGACTGAGGAACGAGACCGACTCGCACTCACCCCTCTCGTTTGCTGAAGAAACCGTGCTCGCCCAGCTCCAGGCTGCTCCGCGGCAAACCGGTGCTGAACTGGCCCGCTTTCAGCGCATGACCCCGCAGTCTATGAACAAAATCGTGGCCTCGCTCCTGCGCCGCGGCTATATCGCCTCGGGTAAAAACCTGCACGACAAGCGCCGCAAGGAGCTCTACCTGACTGAACAGGGGAGTGCCACCATTGACTCCATCATCAGCCGTCGCGACCGCTGGATCGTAGAACGGGCCGGCGAGATACTCACCGCGGACGAGGCCGCGCAGCTCGCTGCGGCCCTGCCGCTGCTGCGCCGCCTCGTCGACAGAGAAACCAAAGCCGAACGCCTAGCTGCCCTACAAGAGGAAGCGGGCGACGACGTCCGCCCCTGAGATATTAAGCAAACCGAGCCACTGGTGCGAAAACCGCCCAACGGTGAAAGAATAGAACCAAGCCTATTTCAGGCACTCCAACACCCCGACATGAGGAGAACCCATCACCATGAGTGAGAAGGTTGAACTGGTCAATCACGTTGAAGCTATCAACTGGAACCGCATCGAAGACGAAAAAGACCTTGAGGTCTGGGACCGTCTGACCGCTAACTTCTGGCTACCCGAAAAGGTGCCGCTCTCAAATGATGTGCAGTCCTGGAAGACCCTGACCGAAGAAGAAAAGCAGCTAACCATGCGCGTCTTCACCGGCCTGACCCTGCTCGACACCATCCAGGGAACCGTCGGCGCTGTCTCCCTGCTGCCCGATGCCGTTACCGCCCACGAAGAGGCCGTGTACACCAACATCGCCTTTATGGAGTCGGTACACGCTAAGTCTTACTCATCGATCTTCTCAACCCTGGCGTCCACCAAGGAAATTGACGAGGTCTTCCGCTGGTCCACCGAAAACGAGCACCTGCAGAAGAAGGCCCGCATCGTTATGGACTACTACCAAGGCGATGACCCCCTCAAGAAGAAAGTCGCCTCAACCCTGCTCGAGAGCTTCCTCTTCTACTCAGGTTTCTACCTGCCCATGTACTGGTCATCCCGCGCTAAGCTCACCAACACCGCAGACCTGATTCGCCTGATCATTCGCGATGAGGCTGTACACGGCTACTACATCGGCTACAAGTACCAGCGCGGCCTCGAAAAGGAGACCGCTGAGCGCCAGGCAGAGCTCAAGGACTACACCTTTGACCTGCTCTACGAACTGTACGAGAACGAAGTGGCCTACACCCATTCCCTCTACGACGGCGTGGGCCTGAGCGAGGACGTCAAGAAGTTCTTGCACTACAACGCCAACAAGGCACTCATGAACCTGGGCTACGAGGCAATGTTCCCAGCCTCGGTCACCAACGTGTCGCCCGCGATTCTCTCGGCCCTCTCACCCAACGCCGACGAGAACCACGACTTCTTCTCCGGCTCCGGCTCCTCCTACGTGATCGGCAAGGCCGTAAACACGGAAGATGAGGATTGGGACTTCTAAACGCCCTGGTCAGAGCTAGGAAATGGCCCCTTGTTGAACCCCTTTCTGCGGGAACGGCAAGGGGCCGTTTTCATAAAAGGAGCAGCAGTGGGTTTAGCCCCACCACCTTCTCCACACTGTTTTTTCGGGGTAGGTGCGGCGGACGTCCGCCAGGGCTTTCATGCGGGCGCGGCTGGGGCCATCCCACAGAATCCATTTCACAAATTCAAGGTCGAGCTTCTCGGGGCAGCCCTCGGTCATATCCGGCCGATTAGTGCCACGGTAGGTGAGCCAGCGGCGTCCTACCCTCCACAGACGCACCAGGCGGGGCGCTAGCAGCACATAGATACGGTCAGCCTCAGCCAGCCGCCGCTCAAAATGCACATTGGAATAGCCGCCTTCAACCACCCAGGACTCATTCTCGTCCAGAAACTCGCCCACAAGAGCGCGTTCGTCCGATAGGCCCCGCTCGCCCCACCCCGGCAACCAGTGAACGGTATCAAGATGCAGCAGCGACACTCCGTACCCGGCGGCCAATCGTCGTGCCCAGGTGGATTTACCGGCACCGCTCAAACCCAGAACAAGAATCTTCATACCTCCAGCATAAACACCGGTACCCCGCATTTATTCTGAAAAAGCCGCAACTAGTTGCGGGTAAAACAGAATAAATGCGGGACGAAACCCACGCATCCCAGCAGCCTGCCCCGAAAGGCAAAGCGGCCACCGGCGTCCGCGCCCCCGCTAAAGCGAGTACCCTAGATACAGACCCCACCGAGCAGAAAGAGATCCATGCCCGCGCCTATCACCAGCTACCAGCAGGCTGAGAAGATTCTGGCTGCGCAGCTGTCCATCGACCTGTGCCTGCCCGAGCAGGCCATTGATATAGCGCAGCAGCACGGCTCAACCCACCTTTCGGCGCGGCGAATTCCCCTCGACGAGATGCACCCGGCCCGCCGCCGCTACCGCGACCACTGGGAGCTACGCCTGATCAACTACCGCGGGCTCACCGTCATCTGTGCCCAGCACCCGCGCGTACGCGAGGCAGCCGACAGCCTGCTGGCTGGCGATAACGGGAACTGGGTTGGGGACTACTCCGAGCTACGCAAACTCAACGACTACCTCACCCCCTACGCTCTACAGATGAGCGGTACCTCCCTCTTCTTCACCCCCGGCAGGGATTTCTTTACCCGGGGTGCGGACGCCCGCCCCGGCTTACCCGCCAAGGGCTACACGGTGCAGTGGCTAGAACCTTCAGAGCTAGAGAAGTATCGCGGCAACCCCGATTTTGAGAACGCGCTCGGTTTCAAAGAGCTGCGCCCCGATGTGCAGGTGCTCGGCGCCTACGCCGAGGGGGAGCTGGTAGCCCTGGCCGGTGCTAGTGAAGACTCCGACTGGTGCCGCCAGATAGGTATTGATGTGCTTCCCGGCCACCGCGGTAGGGGGCTGGCGTCTTACCTTGTCAGAGAGCTGTCGCAGGCCATTCTCACCGAGGGGTTCGTGCCCTTCTACGGCACCAGCCCCTCGCACATCAACAGCCAGCAGGTCGCGCTAAATGCGGGCCTGCGCCCGGCCTGGTGGGAGTTCGTCTCTACCAGCTTGAACGAAATTTCGGTGGAATAATGCTGCACCTTGACCGCGTTGACCCCGCCACCAGCGGAACTATGGCCGAGATGGTTGATTCAGCCATGGCGACCGTCCGCGCAGTGGGGAGGGGAGAAGCCCCCAGTACCCTGCGTCTCTATCGACCCAAGCCAACGGTGGCTTTTGGGCGCAGGGACGAGCTCAACCCCCGGTTTGTCCAGGCCCGCGCGGCTGCGGTGGGCCGCGGGTTTGAGCCCCTGGTGCGTACCGTGGGCGGACACGCTGCCGCCTACCATTCGGGCTGCCTGGTGGTGGATCATTTTCAGAAGGCGTCAGACGCAGTCAGCGGCAACCACGAGCGCTACGGCATCTTCGGGGCTATGTTCGCAGAGGCCCTCACCAGCCTGGGTATTTCTGCTGGCGTGGGGGAGTTGCCCGGCGAGTACTGCCCCGGTGAGTATTCAGTCTGGGGTCAGCTGCCCGGCGGCCAGCGCGTCAAACTGATAGGCACCGCCCAGCGGGTCGTTGCCGGAGCCTGGTGGTTCTCGTCGGGCATTGTGGTGACGGGGGTCGATAGCCTACGCGAGGTGACAACAGACGTGTACCAGGCCCTCGGTCTGCCCCTCGACCCCGCGACAGTGGGAGCAGCAGCCGACATCGAACCCCTCATCACCGTCGATGACCTTGAAGACGCCGTCATCGAAGCCTACGAAAGCGAGGGGTTCTAGTGTGCGGACGCTACGCCCTTGAACTAGCCCAAGAACACCCCCAGTACATGGCTGGGGTCGAACTCACCGACCCCATCACCAACTACAACGTGGCGCCTACCAGCACGGTCCCTATCCTGGTTGACCGGCTCGTGGCACCCACCGAGCAGGTCACCGGGGCGGACGCACCCACCCGCGCGGGTGCGTCCGCCCACTCTGACGGCGGGCAGGGAAACTCCCCGGTCTTCACCCGCGAATTGCACTCGGCCCGCTGGGGCTTGCTGCCGGGCTGGGCGAAGGATCCCGCCTTCTCATCACGGGCCTTCAACGCCCGCAGTGAGACTCTCTTTGAAAAGCCCACCTTCCGCGAAGCTGCTGTCTCGGGGCACTGCGCCGTGCCCGTGACCGGCTACTACGAATGGAAGACCGAAACCACCGCTGCAGGTAAGCAGGTCAAGACCCCCTACTTCGTGCACCGCACCGACGGTCGCCCCATCTACTTCGCGGGCTTGTATGAGTGGTGGAAGATTCCAGCAGAATTTGCCGGACCCGAGGGGCCTTTCGCGGGCAAGCAGGGGGAGTGGCTGCTCTCCTGCTCGATTGTGACCATGGATTCTCCCGGCAACGGCGAGTTCGCCCCCGGAATCATGGCTGACCTGGGCGGTGCCCCCGGCTACACAAACGAGATTGAACGGGAACTGGGCCAGCTGCACAACCGCCTGCCCATACCTCTTCATGTAGCCGACGACGCTGATATCAATGAATCGGACAGTCTCACCACCTGGCTGCGGTCAGGCCGCCCAGCAGGTTCTCCTAAGCCCAGCACCGAGCAGAAAAGGGGCTACCGTACCCAGGCGCAGGCGTCCTTGCAGCTCATCCGCGAGCAGGCCTTCGCCGAAACCGCAGGCTGGGCCCTGCGCGAGGTGAGTAAGGACGTCGGCAACGTGCGCAACAACGCCCCCTACCTGCTGGAGCCGACCGAAGATTTGCTCAGTGGGCTGTAAAGAAATTGAGTAGGCGAAGCAGGCTCACGCTCGCTGCCGACCCTCTCGCCGGTTCGCTTCGCTCACAAGCGATTCACGCCAGCCCCGAGCCAGCAGCTTCGCTGTGAGCCTGATTCACCTAGAGCTTCTAGATTTAAAACAGCCGAGCCCCACCCCCGCTGCTGGTGAGGGGTGGGGCTCAACTATTACCTAGTTTACTGCTTGTCTAGAGAATGTCGTCGTCTTCGGGGAACCAGCGTTTGAAATCCAGGGTCAGATAGAGGGCTAGTGCGGCAGCGTTGTTCTCGCTGATGCGTACCGAAACCTGCTCGTAGCCGTCCTCGAACATCTGGTCGATGCTGCTGCAAATCAGCTGCTCTGCCAGGCCTTCGCGGCGGCGGGAGGCTGCGGTGAAGAGCTCGTAGATGGTGGGGATGTCCTTGGGATCGGTGACCACGCGGTGCTTGAGACAGAGGGAGGCAGCGATAATGCGGTCGTGCTCATCAACCACCACAGGGGACGCCTCGGCGTAGAACTCGCCGTGCTCGCCCTTGAGAATTCGCTCCATCTCGGCGGTGGCGTCGGCCTGGGAGGCGAAGCGTTCGTCGTCGTAGGAGGCGAAGTAGAGCCGTGCCAGCGCTTCGGCGTCGTCGAGCTGGGCGGGGCGGGTACTGACGGTCACGGGCTGACGCGCCTTTGAGGTGTGCGAAATCAGAGTAATCAAGCCGCTCATGGTTGGCCTCCTTGTGGGTCGGGTATTGATTTACACTGTGATGTATAGAATACTCTGTTGGCTGATGATTGCCTACGGTTTTTACCGATTATTCACCTTGTCAACGGAATATTGCGTCATAGAAAGTCTAGTTGACCGCCCCGGCGGGGTGAAACTAGGTGCTGTAACAGAAAGGACGGCCGGGGTGAAGTTTGCGCAGGTCAGGCGGGCTGGTAAGGCCCGCGCGGTGGTTGAAAGCGGCGGATGCTGGTACGAGCTAAATCGGCCCCTGCACAAGTTTGTGGGGTCGAGTGATTTAGGGTCGGTGAGCCCTGCCGAGATGGGGGCTAGACCTGTTGATGTGCGCATTGATGAGTTCATTGCCCCGCTGAACAAGGTACAACGAGTGCTGTGCGTGGGGCTGAACTTCACGGATCACGCCGCAGAAGTGGGGGCTGAGCTGCCTACCTATCCCACTATCTTCACCAAGTTCGGCAACGCCCTCATTGGGCCGGGTGAGGCGATTGAGCTGCCCGCTGAGAGTACCAAAATTGACTGGGAAGTTGAGCTCTGTGCGGTGGTAGGACGCCGCGGCCGCCACATTGCCGAAGATCAGGTAGACGACTACCTGCTGGGCTACACCGTGCTCAACGACGTGTCGGTGCGCGACTGGCAGGGGCGCACGTCCGAATGGTTCCAGGGCAAAAACTGGGACCGCATGACGCCCTTCGGCCCGGTCATCGTCAGCCCTGATGAACTCGACATTGCGGGTGGCCTAGCCATGACCTGTACTGTTGACGGTGAAGTACGCCAGCAGGGCACCACCGCTAACATGGTCTTCACTCCGGCCCAGGTGGTCAGCTACATCTCTACCTTTATGACGCTCGAACCCGGCGACCTCATCGCCCTGGGAACCCCCGCCGGGGTCGGGCTCTCACTGCGCCCACGCAAGTGGCTGGGCCCCGGGCAGACCGTGGTGACCTCCATCGAGGGTATCGGCACACTGACCAACCGGTGCGAGCAGGTGTGAGTGCGGTGAAACGGGAGTGGTGATTACCCTCCGCGTACCGACCGTATTTTTGGCTCTGCGCAGGCATGCGTTTGCCGACTAACCTTCTCGCCGGTTCGCTAGCGCTCACGGGCGATTCATGCCAGCCCCAGCCAGTCGGCTCCACGCATGCCTGCGCTCCGCCCCAGCGTCCTTGCGTGGCTTAACCCTCACCCGCCGCGCGGGCAGGTGGGGGTGACCTTGGGGTATTCTGTACCTTGTGTCAAAACGTTCTTTGTGGTCAGCAGATAGCACCAGCATGGTGATTCACGGCGATAATCTTGCCGTGCTCAAAAACCTGCCCGCAGAGAGCTTCCAGCTCATTTACATCGACCCGCCGTTCAATACGGGTAAGGTGCAGAAGCGCCAGAGCATCAAGACCGTGCGTACCGAGGGCGGTAGCCGGGTCGGCTACAAGGGGCATACCTACGAAACTATCAAGGGCGATATCTACGGGTATTCGGACTCTTTTGAGAACTACTGGGAGTTCCTGGAGCCCCGTCTCATGCAGGCCTGGCGCCTGCTCAAGCCCACCGGCACCCTCTACCTGCACCTGGACTACCGCGAGGTCCACTACGCCAAGGTGGTGCTGGACGCCCTGTTCGGCCGGGAGTCCTTCTTGAACGAGATTATTTGGGCCTACGATTACGGCGCTAAGTCTAAGAAGAAGTGGCCGGCTAAGCACGATAATATTCTGGTCTACGTTAAAGACCCTGAAAACTACTACTTCAATTCTGAGGCGGTTGACCGCGAGCCCTATATGGCACCCGGGCTGGTGACCCCCGAGAAGGCTGAGATTGGTAAGTTGCCGACGGACGTCTGGTGGCACACCATTGTTTCGCCCAGCGGCAAGGAGAAAACCGGCTATGCCACTCAGAAGCCCCTGGGGATATTGCGCCGTATTGTGCAGGCCTCGAGTGCGCCCGGCGACTGGGTGCTGGACTTCTTCGGGGGCTCCGGCACTACCGGCCACGCCTGTGCCCAGCTTGACCGCAACTTCCTGATGATTGACCAGAACCCCGAGGCTATTAAAATTATGCGTAAGCGCCTGAAGGCCGTGGATGGGCTCGACGTGACCTTCAAGAAGTCCCGCGCTAAGGCGTCGCTGGCGGGGGCTAAGGTCACGCCCAAGACTGCGTCCATCAAGAAGAAAAAATAGGTCTAGACGATCATTTTGCAGGTGGCAAAGCAAAGGAGCTGATATGTCCACGCAAGATTTTCCGCCGATTAAACCCAACCGCACCTGGTTCCTCGTAGCCCTGGGGCTGGTAGTTGCTGAGCTCATTTATCTGGCCCTGATGTACCCGTCGCTACCGCAGCAGATTCCCGTGCACTACAACCTCTGGGGGCAGGCGGACGGCTGGGCAGACAAGAGCGCCTGGTCGGTTTTCGGGCTGACCTTCACCCTTCCTGCCCTTCTCGCCCTGGTCTGGTGGGGTGGCACGGCTATGGGGCGCATGGCGAACAAGGACGCCTCAGCCCAGTCCCACGACGCTTTTTCACCTCACGCGGGTAAGCAGGGGCAGCGCCAGCTGGCCGCTGCGCAGGCCCTGGGCCTGGACGCCCGGGTTTACTCTGCCCGCCGTCTCTACGCCCAGACGCAGGCTGTGGTTCCCCTCTTCGCTGGGCTAGCCCTTGCCCTGGTGCTAGCCGTCAAAATCATCAACCTGACCATGGTCGGGGTGCTGGGGGAGGCGTCCGTCCTTTTCGCCCCCGTGCTGGTGGTGAGCTACTGCCTCTTCTTGACCGCCCGCTCCTACCTCGCCGGGAAAAAGTTTGATACTCGCGCCCTGGTAAGGGACACGAACAGGCACACCGGGCGGTAAAATTAGGTTTGTTCTGCACCCTCGTACCGTGCAGATGTAACGATAGCTCACCCGTTGTAGGGGTGGGCACAAACCTAGGAGACAGATTTGTCCGCTCTTTCCATTACCGTCGCAGGTGCCGCCCAGCAGGTTGAAGCCGGTACCACCGCAGCCGACCTGTTCGCTGAGGACCGTGAAATCGTCGTTGCCCGTATCAACGGCAAACTGGTTGACCTCTCTACCGAACTGACCGATGGCGATACCGTTGAGCCCGTTTCTATCCACGAGGAAGACGGCCTGAACGTGCTGCGCCACTCAGCTGCCCACGTGATGGCCCAGGCTGTGCAGGAATACCGCAAGGACGCCAAGCTCGGCATCGGCCCCTACATCACCGACGGTTTCTACTTTGACTTCGACGTCGAGGAGCCCTTCACCCCCGAGGATCTCAAGAAGATTGAGAAGAACATGGTGAAGATTATCAAGAGCGGGCAGACCTTCCGCCGCCGTGTCGTCACCCAGGCCGAGGCTGAGGCCGAGATGGCGAACGAGCCCTACAAGCTGGAACTGCTGGCGCTCTCCCAGGGCCCCGGTTCCGGTGCGGACGCTGCCGACGGCGCCTCTGTTGAGGTGGGCGAAGGCGAAATCACCATCTACGACAACGTGAACAAGAAGGGGGAGACCGTCTGGAAGGACCTCTGCCGCGGCCCTCACCTGCCCGACACCAAGCTGATTGCCAACGGCTACGCGCTGATGCGCTCCGGTGGCGCCTACTGGCGTGGTTCCGAGAAGAACCCCATGCTGCAGCGTATTTACGGTACCGCCTGGCCTTCCAAGGAAGAGTTGGTTGCCTATAAGGAGCGTATTGCAGAAGCTGAGCGCCGCGACCACCGCCGCCTGGGTGAAGAGCTGGACCTCTTCTCCTTCCCCAAGACCATTGGCCCCGGCCTGCCCGTGATTCACCCCAAGGGCGGCGTCATTCTGCGCGCCATGGAAGGCTACGTGCGTGCCCGTCACATTGAAGAGGGCTTCGAGTACGTTAAGACCCCCCATATCTCTAAGGAAGATCTCTTCTACACCTCGGGCCACCTGCCCTACTACGCGGACGGCATGTTCCCAGCTATGGAGGACGAGGGCCAGGCCTACCGCCTCAAGGCCATGAACTGTCCCATGCATAACGAGATTTTCCGTTCGCGTGGCCGCTCCTACCGTGAGCTTCCCCTGCGTCTGTTCGAGTTCGGTTCGGTTTACCGTAATGAGAAGTCCGGCGTGCTTTCTGGCCTGACCCGCGTGCGCATGGTGACCCAGGACGACTCCCACTCCTACGTCACCAAGGAGCAGGCACCTGGCGAAATTGCTCACTTACTCAAGTTTGTGCTGTCCCTGCTGGAGGACTTCGGTATGAATGACTTCTACCTTGAGCTTTCAACCCGCGACACCGAGGGCGATAAGAAGGATAAGTTCATCGGTACGGACGAGCAGTGGGAAGAAGCAACCGCTGTGCTGGAAAAGGTTGCAACCGACACCGGTCTGGAACTGGTTGCTGACCCGGGTGGTGCTGCCTTCTACGGCCCCAAGATTTCTGTGCAGGCTAAGGACGCAATTGGCCGCACCTGGCAGATGTCGACCATTCAGTATGACTTCAACCAGCCAGCCCGCTTCGGTCTGGAATACCAGGCATCTGACGGCACCCGTCAGGAGCCGGTCATGATTCACTCAGCCAAATTTGGTGCTTTTGAGCGTTTCATGGGCGTGCTGATCGAGCAGTATGCCGGTGCTTTCCCTGCCTGGCTGGCCCCTGTTCAAGTGATTGGCGTGCCTGTTGCTGAGGCTTTCAACGATTACATGGGTGAGGTTGCTGCTAAGCTCAAGGCCCGCGGCGTGCGCGTTGAGGTGGATTACGGCACCGACCGCTTCCCCAAGAAGATCCGCACCGCGTCTAAGGAGAAGGTGCCTTTCATCCTGATTGCCGGTGGCGAGGACGCCGAGAACGGCGCGGTCTCTTTCCGCTTCCGCGACGGCTCCCAGGAAAACGGTGTACCCGTGGACGAGGCCGTGGAGCGGATCGTGAAGCATATTGAAGAGCGGGTGAACGAGGATCCCAAGGGCGTAACTGAGGCATAACATCCCACACTCCTATTGTTTATATTCAGCTAAATCTAGTATTTAGAAGGTAAGGTAAAAATTGATACAGTCTCTTAATAATTTTTCAAAGAAATCATGGGACAACTACTCAACTGAAAATGATTTTTTCAACTCGAGAAATATTGTTTTCGGAAAAAATGGAATGGGGAAGACAGCGCTAGGTCAAGGAATTATTGAAGAGTATACAAAAAGGGTGGAGATAAATTTAGGTATTATAGTGAAAATTATCATGATAACTCAATTATTATTTCTGAGCGAAATGGCATTAAGGGAGTTAAGGCGGATTTTGGTAGAGAAGCAGTAGAAAATATTAAAACTATACAGAATCTGACTAATAAAATCGTCCCTGAAGGCAAGCTGGATAAATTGGAGGAAATCCCGGAGCATTCACTTAAGGTAACTTTGCGCACAATCTTTGATCAGAATAAGGGAAATGTAAGGGTAAATTTTCCCAGCAGCAAAAACGCAGAAGAAATAATTTCTATATTCAAAAAACAGTTTGAAGAAGCAAAGCTAGAAAAATCAATTGTGGAGATAGATAATTTCATCCCAGACTCTTCAAATTATGAACAGGAGAGGGACAACCTTCGCGCGTTAGATATCCCCAAGTATAGTGATTGCGAAGACTTAATTGTTGCTCTGCAAAATTTAAAATCGATAGAGCTGAAAGAGTATGAGAGTATTGAAATCCCTGCTTATGAGATAGTTTCTTGGATTGAGCATGGTCAGAAAATACATGAAAAATTTTCTGCAACAGACTGTCTTTTCTGCGGCGGAGGAATTGATATATCTCAAATTAATGAGAAAATTGGTGTCTACAAAAACGATCAGAAAAATCATGACGCAGAGACGCTATATAGAACACTAGAATGTATTAAATTATACAAAAAATGGATTGATGAAAGATATCAAAGTTTAGATAGGCTTGCAAAAACATATAACATAGATAACTGTGTGAACTATGAAAATCTGTCAAGTATTTTAAATGATTTAATAAGTGCCATAGGTTTTAAGGTAAAAAATATTGAATCAAAAGTTCAATTTGATATTCATAAATTACAATGCGATATAGAAAATTTGGACTTAACTGCAGAAAAAATTAAATTCGAAATATCGAATAGAATTAATAATGCGCAGCATAATCTTGACAATATAGCCAGCTTAGTTAAAGCAAAGATATACATCAAAATTGTTACGGATGAGCAGGTTCGCCTCCAGCTCGACTGGCTACACACAGTAAGAGATATGGTAAATAGTATTAAAGATGAAAACTTTAGAATTCAAAAAGAAATTCAAGTTATAAAATCTCAAATGTCCAGTTACTCTGATTTTATGAATTTCTTAAATATCATCCTTGGCGAACTTGATATAAAATTTAGACTATACCAGGACCAAAATGACGAGAAAATGTACATCCTTAAGAATTTACGAGGCGAAAATCTATCGCTAGAGGAAATTAGTGAAGGTGAAAAACGCTTATTAAGCCTTATTTATTTTTATTTCGAGCTTTTCTCTGACAAGGAGCAAAATAATTTTAAAGGCAATGAAATTGAGTTAATTGTAATTGATGACCCCGTAACAAGCTTGGATGAAAGCAACAAATTTTATATTATAGAAATTATTAAGGAAATTTTAAATATCAAAGAAAGTAATCTTCAGGTGTTTGTGCTCACTCACTCGTGGGATGATTTCTGTGATATGACGTATTTCCTGAAAGCAAAATCTGAGAAGAATCCAGGTTCATCCTATTCTTTTTATGAAGTTTCCAAAACTGCCGGTGACTTACCCTCAAGCTATATTAAAAAAATTTACAAATCTGAAACTCCCTACATTAAGCTTTATAAAGAAATATACTCTATCTCTCTAATGTCTTCTGTTGAAGAATTATCCGACTGTAATATTTATCATTCATATAATTCGATGAGGAAGATCTTTGAAGAGTTCTTAAAATTCAAGTCACCCAAAATGATACTTCCTCAGCAGAACCAGATTAATAAAATAATTGGTATAATTCAGTCCTCAACTGGAGATTCATATGGCAGAAAACAAAAACTTAAGCTGTCAACTTTTCTATCTAAGATAAATGTTATGTCGCATAAGACTGTTACTGCAGATAGCTTGATTGAAGATGCAAAATTTTTCATGAATCTTCTTAGTAAGATTGATAAAGTTCACCATACCTCGATAGTTAATAGTTAGGGTTTTCTTTGGGTAGCCTTAGGTATTATTATTGATATTTTTCTAAAACCGTCTTTTCGGTCTTAGGTAGAGATTTAATGCTCCTGGTGTTATATTTTAACTGACGGTTCACTAGGTGGTATTGGTTGTAGCTGTTATATTTGATTTATCTTTATGTATAAATTATCACTATTTTAAAGAATATATATTTTGATAGAAAGCTTTTTAGGCGACGTTAACCATGTTGTATCTAAGTTAATGTAAAAATTACTGTAAATTGGCGATTGGGATTAATATATTTTTTGAATATTTAAAATATATTATGACTTTCCCATAAGGGGGGCCCTATAGGCATGTCTTCTACTGTTTCAATAGGGAGGCTTATTCATAAGGGTCACCCCACCAACTAGACAACGGCCCCACCAGACGGCAACCATTGAGGATAAATCACTACAAATATTCTCAACACCACCACGGAGAGACCGTTGCCCAACCAGCGTACAACAGGGCCCACCCACCAACAATTCGCCACACTGCTCATCACCCTGAAAACAGTGCTAACCTGGGTCAAACCCAACGAAAAACCACGCAAACTCAGCCTAAGCCAGGGACTGAAAATGACCCTGATCTACCACCGACACAACCTCACAGAAGAGCTACTGGCAGATTTTTTCGACGTTTCTCAGCCGACAGTTTCTAGACCTATCAACACGGTAGAAAAAGCGCTCCTTCACGTGCTAGAGCCCTTGACCAAGCCGCTATCAGAAGCACTCAACCAACCCGGTTCTCTCGTTGTTGATGGGACGCTTATACCAGTGTGGAATTGGCGTTCACTAGGTAAAACAAACTTTTCAGGCAAACACAAACGAGCTGGTTTCAACCACCAGGTCATTTGCACCCTTGACGGTAAGCTCTTAGCTATCACTGAACCGCTACCAGGGGCTCGGCATGATGCCTATGCTTTTAGAACCCATCGACTGGACCGGTATCTGGATTCCTCAACACTGGCCGATAAAGGCTACGTGGGTCTGGGGTTGGCGACCCCTACTAAGCGTCGTCCGGGGGTGAAAACTGGTGCGCAGGTTAAGAAGGTGAATCGGGTGATTAATCGGTTGCGGTCTGTGGTTGAGCGGGTGATTGCTCAGGTGAAAACATGGCGGGTTCTGCATTCTGGGTTTCGGCGTCCGTTGAGGGTGTATGGTCGGGTGTTTTCGGTGGTGCGGGGGGTTGGTGTTTTTGGCGGCTGGTTACCCCTTATGAATAAGCCTCTCTATACACCCATCAGCTGCTTCAAGAGCTGCTGGCCGTAGGCCTCCCGGCAGTCGTTTACGTACCTTTGGAAGTTTGAAGGTTCTTCGTCCTGGAACTCAACAATGTGGGTGCCGTTCATGGCGCGAGAAAGTGCAATATAGGGAACGGTGCTGTTCCACACCCTTGAATCTTCAAACTGCGTATTGGCCGCAATCAAGTGGGGCGCAAACAAAATAGTTCGGGTAGCCTGCAAACCACGTGAAGAATGAACTGTCACCAGACGAATATGACCGGGTTCCAAACGCTCACGCCGGTTATCCACAATCACCTGATCCAGAAAAGGAATCTTAAGGTTCTTCAAGGCCTGCACCACCAGTTCACGGCCTGTTAAATCACGGTCAGTTCTTGGGAATAGCAGCATCAAATCATGCGGCGCGCCAAGCTCCTCAACCTTTTGCAGTTCCTCAGTCAGCAAGTTTTCGTACTCTTCGATAGTGGTCTTACGAGAAAACTGAGTCACCTTAATGGATTGCATTGCCTGCCTATAGGTACTATCAGCCTGGGTCTCATCGCCCTGAATCCTGCGTAGCATCTCCTTAGCGGCGGTCTCGGCCCGGGCCGGGTCAAAGGAATAGTCAAAGCCAACCTGAGAGAAAACACTCTCGCGGAAGCTGTCCGTAGCGCTACGAGCCGGGCGGCGCAGCTCCTGCACCTTTTCTGGGACTTTCAAGGCAGCAAGCACACGTTCAGGTGCCGTACCATAAAGCTCCTGGTCACGCCCGTAAGCGAAGAACCACTCAGCCTCAGCTGCTACCACATCGTCGATGAGCTCCAGAAGGTCCTGCCGGACCCCGGTATGGTACAAATCCTGGGATTCATCAACACAGACGGTTTCAAAAAAATTCGCATAGGTAACCTGTGTAAATTCGTCCTTCAGCGCATTGTGCAAGTCATAAATATCGGCAATCAGCACACGCCCCTTGGTTTCTGCTGAAACAGTATCTAGAGCCTCCATATCCTGACGGAACCGGGTAGCCAGTACCTTATTGAAACAGACGAAAAGGGCGTTACGGCCGGCTTCAGCATGGCTGACAGCAATATCGAGTAAGGCCTGGGTTTTCCCTGCACCGGGAAGTCCATTGATAACAACAGCGCCCCGACGGCCGGGACTTGTGAAGTCTTTGATGCTGTCCTTGCGCGGTCTATTGGGCTGAATCTGGAACTGGCTAATCAGTTTCGATTCGTCTTCTCGGGTGCCCAATACTTTTGAAAGGTTCTTGAAAGCCTCGTTAAAATCAAAGGTGACCTTAGCCGGTGCTGAGCCAATTGGGGGAGCCTCAACCATACGTGCCAGCAAATCCTCTAGATGCTCAGCGCTGCGTAAATCTTCGGAGAAGATCATGCCGCTAATCTGGTCCCCAATAGCACTCTTAAGCTCAGGTGACCTATTGAATTTCCGAGAAAAATCCGTCCGCGAGATAAGAGGTAAAGCCGCGGTTGAACGAATCCAAGGGGCCCTCAGGCCATAGTCCTCAAACTTTTGTTTCAGAGGGTAGACGGCCTGGATAGCCTGTCGTAGGGGGTGGATGAAGCTGCTTTGGCCCTCAAGTTCGCAGGTGTGAATATCAAAATGCTTGACCATAGTCAGAGGCTTGGACTTGACTTCAATAAGTACGCAGCCGTAGGTGGGGTGCAGGAGCAGGGCATCAATCTCTCGGCACCCTGGAAGTTGTAGGTTAAACCAAACCTTTGACTGTTCGGGGAGGCAGGGAAGTAACTGCTGGGCAAACTCCCGTTCCCCGCGATGTTCAGGAAGTTCTGTTTGAAGGACTTCGGCAAATAGCTCGGTCTGATAGTTCATAGCTTCACCTCGTAGGTAGCTGTAGTCTGTACTACGTTTATGGTAGCCAATCCCGGGTTTAGGGTCTTAGACGGGAGCAAATATGACAAAAAATAAAGAAGTTCTACGTGTAAACAGTAGAAGGTGGTGGGGACTTGTCGCTCTCAGTATAGCTTTACGATGGCTAACTGTCGTATTCAAGGTCTAGGGCCGGTTGATATGTACTGGCTTTAGTTCCTACCATCATACGAGACTCACAACACCATCCA